>Ga0247817_10000469_pt1 | contig 22686 bp, 20 predicted proteins | sample UWRJL212509R1_FD_178010 | JGI IMG/M metagenome (GOLD analysis project Ga0247817, IMG submission 178010) | Plant litter microbial communities from Arlington Agricultural Research Station in Wisconsin, United States - UWRJ-L212-509R-1 | ecosystem: Environmental > Terrestrial > Plant litter >...
GTCGACACTGCCCGCGACGATTCCGATGCTGCGACCGGCAGCGAGAGACACGATCGTGCCAACAGTCTTTCCCGAGAACGACTGCGAGTCGAGTCTCCCCTCGCCCGTGATGACGACATCAGCTCCCTCGATCGCTCGCGGGAGTCCGCTGAGCGCCGCGAGCCGACGGGACCCCGGCTCGATCACCGCGCCCCACAGGTTGACGAAGCCGAAGGCCGTGCCACCCGCTGCGCCGCTCCCCGGAGGCACGGGGTCGCCGCCCACGACGAGGGCGAACCTCTCGAGTGCCGCATCGAGCTCCGCGACCTGCGCTGGAGTTGCACCCTTCTGCGGACCGAAGACTGCCGCAGCCCCGGTCGGCCCGAGCAGCGGGGAGTCGACGTCGGTCAGGAGCGTGACCCCACCCGGCGGCGGGGTCACGAGCGCCGTCGCGTCGACGCGGTCGAGGGTCGCGAGGGCGCCGCCGCCCGCGGCGAGAGGGGAGCCCGTTGCATCCAGCAAACGCAGTCCCAGTGCTTCGAGCGCGCCCGCGCCACCGTCGGTCGACGCTGAGCCGCCCAGGCCGATGACGAGGCTTGTCGCACCCGCCGCGAGTGCCGCGGCGATCACGTCACCCAGGCCGTGGGTGCTGGCGCCGAGCGGATCGAGCGTTGCCATGAGGGGGAGCCCGGAGCACTGTGCGAGTTCGACGACCGCGGCCCCTCCGGGTAGTTCGAGCCACTCGCCCGTCGTGCGCCTGCCGTCGGGGCCACGCACGTCGGCGACCGAACGGCGTCGCGCACCGGGCGTGGCCGCTTCGATCGCGTCGAGGGTTCCTTCGCCGCCGTCGGCCTGCGGCAGCACGATGACGTCGTCGTCAGGATGCACCGACCGCCAGCCCTCGGCGATCGCGAGTGCGACGGCGGTGGCCGTGGCGGTGCCCTTGAAGGAATCCGGTGCGATGACGACGGAACGGCTCACTCGCGCATAGTAGCAAGGCGATAAGCTGTCGCTATGAACGTCGTCGCATTCGCCATCTCGCTCGCCCTCTTCATCGGAGGCCTGTTCCTCATGGGCTACGCGTTCTCCACTGTCGGCTACGAACTGCCGATGTTCCTCGGTGGCATTCTCGTCACCTCATTCGGCGTGCTGATTCCGATCCACGTGCTCAAGCGCCTCGACGCGTAGCGCTCATCCCTCCTCGAATTTCACGCAGTAGACGCCGATCGGCGTCGTCTCGGCGGTGATGCCTTCTGCACCCGCCTCGGCGTCCTGTGTGATCGTCACCGTCATGAAGCCGTAGCGACCGAACGCGTTCGAGTCGAACACGTTGTTCGCCGAATGGAAGTTGCCCGCTTCGTCGCTCTTGTCGAAGAAACCGCCGCCCATCGGGCTCACCGTGCGGTCGTCCTGGATGTACCCGAGGTCGTACCCGAACTGCGGGGCGCGGTCGGGGTCGTAGGCGTCGTACGTGAAGGCGACGTCGGTTCCGTCACCCCAGGTGAAGCCATCCTCCGGGTGTGCGCTCATCGCGGGGTCGCTGAACATGTCGTAGCCCTCGCTCGAGACGTCATCGCAGCCGGATGCAGCGGCCGGGGCGTCACCGCCCGGCTCCGTCGCTCCACCCGGGGTCTCGGTCGAGGGTGCGCAGCCCGCGAGCAGCAGGGTGGACGCGAGCAGGGCCGTTGCGGCGAGGGAAGTTCTCATGCATCCATGCTCCGGGGGAGCGCGGAGGCCGACTAGTGGGGTAGCGGCTTATTTACCGCGTTCACAGGCCGTTGCTGCCTTCAGGGGCGCAGGCGAGCGAGCTTGCTGACGCCGATGCGCGACGCGACGTCCCAGCGTCGGAACACTTCGCTGACGTGCTTCTCCACGGTCTTGATGCTCACCCCGAGCTCGCGGCCGATCTGCTCGTTGCTGAAACCGAGCACGATGCGGTCGACCACGGCGTGCTGCCGCGGGGTGAGCGGCGGTGGCGGGTCGGTGGAGGCATCCTTATCGGGAAACTGGCTGGTCAGGCTCGCAGCGAGCGCGAACCGGGAGGCAACACCGAACGCCGCGAGCACGCGCGAGACGTGCACCTGCACCGTGTGCTCCGAGAGATGCAGCTCTGTGGCGATCGCGCTGTTGGAGAAGCCCTCGACGATGAGGAGGGCGACATCGCGTTCGCGCTCAGAGAGCCCGTCGAAGCCACTGCCCGGGCGCGGGCGCAGTCGTCGGCCGATGCTGCGGAGTTCGCGAGCTGCGGATTGCCGCGCCGCGAGGTGCCCGGATCCGACGGCCTCCGTCGCCATCGCCTCGAGCCGCACGCTCGCCCGGCCGCGCTGGGCGAGAGCGATTCTGGCGCGGGAGAGCACGATCTCGCCCTCGGCCGTCTCGACGGCGCGGTCGTCGGAGCGGGAGTGCTCGACGGCGAGCTCCGCGAGCTCCGCGGCTTCTTCTGCGCGACCATCGAGCAGAGCGACCCTGCTCGCCATCCGCTCGACTGTCGGTCGCCCGATGGGGGAGCCGAGGAGCGGCATGGCCTGGGTGAGCCAGGCCTGCGCCGAGACGAGGTCGTCTTCGGCGACGGCGGCCGCGAGGAGCAACTCGAGTCCGAGCGCGCGGTCGATGATCGTGAGCATCTCGAGCCCTGGTGTTCGACCGGCGATGAGAACGAGGCGGGCGGCTCCCGCGGTATCCGCCGTCGCGATGAGGCCGTAGGCGACGAGAAGGTAGCAGCCGCTCGACAGGTAGTCGTGGGGAGCGGGGAGGCTGCGCTCGAGGCGCTCGGCGATCGCCCGCACCGTGGTCTTCTGGGCGGCGTTGCCGCGCACGAGACACATCGTCGACTCGAGGATGAGCTCCGGCATCCCGGGCTTCGCGCGCGTGAGCGCCGCCTCGCCGAAGGCGATCGCCTCGGTAATGCGGCCCTGAAAGACGAGGGCGCGCACGACCATGACCTCCATGACGAGCAGGTACGGGTGATGTTCGCCGTCGGTCGCGAGATAGAGCTCGGGCAGCGCGGGGGAGGCGTCGATGAACTCACCCGCGAGGCGCAGGCGCGCACAGTCGAGGGCGGCCTCGGCGAGCAGGTAGCGGATGAAGGTGGCGGAGTCCGCCTCGATCGCCGGGTCGTCGAGCAGGGCGAGGTCGGCTCGGGCGTCGGCGAGCGGATCGCCGTCCAGGTCGCTGATCCAGCCGGCCGCGGCCAGCCCGGCCGCTGCACGCGCGAGCATGAGGGCCTCGGGGTCGCTCGCGAGTTTCAGGGCGCGGGTGGCGGTCGTCGCGGCATCCTCGAAGCGCTGGCAGATGAACTGCGCGAAGCAGAGGAGGGCGAGAGCGTAGGCATCCTGGGACTCGTCGAAGAGCCGCGTCGCCTCGGCTACAGCGCCAGTCGGATTGCTCTCCGCGACATGGCGGAGCACAACATCGAGTGCCCCCGTTCGCTGCATGAATGCGATAGTACAGTTTTTGGAGAGCCGGACTCACTTATCGGTTAAGTGAATTCCCCCAGAGGGTTACTGCTGACTCGCTGTCCACCGGCCCACAATGCGCGGGCAGCGTCGCTCTCCGGCTACTCGCCCCTCGCAAAGACCAGGCTCTCGCCCACGAAGCCGAGCACGACGTCGAGCTCCGCCTCGGTGCGCGGCCCATAGATGAAAAACTCTGTGCCGAAGTCCTCGTACTGGTGCGGCTCGGCCCATCCCAGCGTCGTCAGCTCTTCGCCACGCTCGGCGGGCAGGCACACGTGCAGGCTCGTGTCGGCGACGCCGTGCAGGTGCACCGGCTCAAGCCTCTGGCCGGGCGCGAGCGAGGTCTCGGGTGCGCGCTCAGCCGCGTCATCGGCAAAAAACGCCGCGCGACTGGATGCAGGCGACACCTGGCTGTGGCCCTCGATAACCCCGTCGAGCGCGAAGACGCGGGCGATGAGGCGCCCCCAGAGTTCCGGCGACGATTGTTGCGAGAGCTGGGTCTGCGGGCCGCTGGTGGAGACGGCGGGCCGTACACCTGCGCGGGGCTGGCTGGTCATGCACTCAGAGTACTGACGGAATTGTGCCCCCACGCAGATTCGAACTGCGGCCTTTGCCTCCGGAGGGCAACGCTCTATCCCCTGAGCTATGGGGGCCCAGTGCGTGTCAAGGGTAGCAGCGAACTGTCTTCCGTCGTTGCGTGGCCCGGTTGGCCGAACGCAGTGTTCAGAACTCCTGCACAATCCCGACGCGGTGGCCGTCGTCCGCCGTCGAGTCCACGATCGGTTGCACAATTGCAGGAGTTCTGAACTGCTCAACCGTGACTACCCCGGGCTGCTGGCGGCCCGCGCGACACCGCATGTTAACGCCGTGTGAACCCGCCGGAATACCGGTTGCAAACGTGACAAGATCATCGGATGCAGCGCACGGTTTCCTCCCATCTCGAGCTCGACCTTCAGGGACGAACGGACATGGTGTTCAGCATCGCTGCCGCCAGTTCTGCCACGTTTGAAAGTGAGCAGACCACCTTCGTCCTGGATGGCACCGAGCTCGACTTCACCGAGCTGACCGACCGTCACGGCACCCGCCTGCACCGTCTCGCCGACGGACCCGGCAAGCTCATCGTCGACTACCGCGCGACTGTCGACGGCCGCTCCGAGCCTGCACCGGTCGACGAGCTCGACCTCGTCGTCTACCTGCGCCCGAGCCGCTACTGCGAGTCCGACAGCCTCACCCCGACGGCGCGCTCAGAGTTCGCGGGCCTCGAGGGGCACGCCCTCCTGAGCGCTGTGACGCTGTGGGTGTGGAACAAGCTCTCCTACGTGCCCGGCTCGAGCCTCGTCACCGACGGCGCCGCCCGCACCCTCATGGCACGTCGTGGCGTCTGCCGCGATTACGCGCACCTCGTGATCGCGCTGCTCCGCGCGCTCGACGTTCCGGCCCGCATGGCCGCCGTCTACGCTCCGGGACTCAGCCCGATGGACTTTCACGCGGTGGCCGAGGCCTACGTCGACGGCCAGTGGTGGGTCGTGGATGCCACGCGCCTCGCCCCGCGCCAGAGCATGCTCCGCATCTCCACCGGGCGTGACGCCGCGGACATCGCGTTTCTCACCAACCACTGGGCGGATCTCTTCCTCCAGCGCCTCGACGTGCTCGCTGTGGTCGACGAGCTGCCCACCGACGACGGCGTGCAGCAGCTGCAGCTGGGCTAGTCGAGAGTCAGTTGTTGAGCGACGTGACGGCGGACGTCACGAACGGCTCGATCTCGCTGTCGCCCATGGCGAAGTCCGTCTCCACCACTACCCAGTAGAGCCCGGTGAAGGCCTGTGCCTGTGCGTCATCCTCGCCCGCGGTGAAGTACCCGTCGAAGGTGATCGCGGGCTTCGCGCTCGCGGCGGCATCCTTGAGGGTCTGCAGCTCTGCACTCTTCGGGTTGGTGACGGCGACGGTGATGGTCTCACCGCTCGTCTGGTTGACCCAACCGCAGACGAGTCCGCCGAGTGCTACGGCCTCGGCCGCCTTCGTTCCTGCGGGTGCCGTGAAGACATCCTCTGCCACGAAGTTCTGGTTGTAGTCGAAGATCGTGCGGTCCGACACGAGCTCGTCACAACTGCGGATGACGGGCAGCCCGTCGAGTTCCGGCTCCGGCGTCGGCGTGGTGCTCGGCGAGGTGGAGGGCGAACCGGAGGCGCCGTTGGTCGGCGCGGGCTCAGGGATAGCGCACGCGCTCGCACCCGCGAGAACCGCAACGGACAGCGCGAGAGCCGAGAGCGAACGAGTGATCGTGGTGTCCATGCATCCATTGTGACCGCCCCACTTCGGCAAGCACAGCCCACACGCGGCGATAAGCTTGAATACCGTGAATCCTGCCGACCTCTCCTCAGCCCTGCTCGCCGTGACGACAGGCGTGCTCGAGCGCCGTGGGTCAACGCACACCATCACGATCGACGACGTTCCGCTCGAGCGCCCGCGCAACCGCGAGCACGGCGACTGGGCGTCGAACATCGCCATGAAGATCGCCAAGCCGGTCGGTACCAACCCGCGTGAGCTCGCGACCGAGATCGCCGAGGCGCTCGCAGCCGCAGACGGCGTAGCGAAAGTGGATGTCGCCGGCCCCGGTTTCATCAACATCACCCTCCACGCTGCCGCTGCCGGCGCCCTCGCGAAGACCATTGTCGAGGCCGGAGCCGTATACGGAACAGGGGACTTCCTCGACGGCGTCACCATCAACCTCGAGTTCGTGTCGGCCAACCCGACCGGTCCGATCCACATCGGCGGCGTGCGCTGGGCCGCGGTCGGCGACAGCCTCGCCCGCATCTTCCAGGCGCAGGGCGGAATCGTCACTCGCGAGTACTACTTCAATGACCACGGCGTGCAGATCGACAAGTTCGCCCGCAGTCTCGTCGCCGCACACAAGGGCGAGCCCGCGCCCGAGGATGGCTACGGCGGACAGTACATTCTCGACATCACCGCACGCGTCGAGAACGACTATCCGGGCGACCTCGAGCAACTCCCCGCCGACGAGCTTCAGGAGGTCTTCCGCGCGGTGGGCGTCGAGCTCATGTTCGGCGACATCAAGGCGAGCCTGCACGACTTCGGCGTCGACTTCGACGTCTACTTTCACGAGAACGACCTGCACGAATCAGGGGCCGTCGACCGTGCCGTCGCACGCTTGCGCGACCTCGGCCACATCTACGAGGCCGACGGCGCGACCTGGCTGCGCACGAGCTCGTTCGGTGACGACAAGGATCGCGTCGTCATCAAGAGCGACGGCGAAGCCGCCTACATCTCCGGTGACCTCGCCTACTACCTCAACAAGCGTGAGCGCGGCTTCGAGCGCAACTTCATCATTTTGGGTGCCGACCACCACGGCTACGTGCAGCGACTCATGGCGATGACCGCCGCGTTCGGTGACACGCCGTACTACAACCTCGAACTGCTCATCGGGCAGCTGGTGAACCTCGTGCGGGACGGCGAGCCACTCCGCATGTCGAAGCGCGCGGGAACCGTCGTCACCCTCGAAGACCTCGTTGAGGCGGTCGGGGTCGACGCGGGGCGTTATGCGCTCGTGCGGTCATCCATTGATTCGCAGATCGATATCGACCTCGACCTGTGGGGCAAGAAGACGAGCGACAACCCGGTCTTCTACGTGCAGTACGGCCACGCTCGCACGCACCAGGTCGCGCGCAACGCTGCGGCCTCGGGCGTCACCCGCGACGTGTTCGATGCCTCCCTGTTGACCCACGAGACCGAGAGCATTCTGCTCGGGGTGCTCGCTGAGTTCCCGCGCGTCGTGCGCCAGGCCGCTGAACTTCGCGAGCCGCACCGTATCGCGCGCTACATCGAAGAAGTCGCCGGCGCGTACCACCGCTGGTACGACAACTGCCGCGTCACCCCGCAGGGCGACGAAGAGGTCACCGACGTGCACCGCACCCGACTCTGGCTCAACGACGCGACAGGCCAGGTGCTGCGCAACGGCCTCGGACTTCTCGGCGTGAGCGCACCCGAAAGGATGTAGCAATGGCCGACGACACACCGACCACCGATCTCGGACACTTCGAGGTCATTCCCGCCGGTGAGGTCGGCTCCGCCGAGCCAGAAACCGAGCCAGCAGCAAACAAGCCGAAGAAGAAGCGCCGCGGCTGGATCGGCTGGCTCATCGCTCTCGTGATCATCGCCGTGCTCGTGGTCGTCGCCTGGATCGTCGGCGACAACCTCGCGCGCAGCTACGCCGAGCAGTACGTGCGTGAGCAGGTGCAGCAGGTCTTCGGCCTCGAGGCATCCAAGGAGGTCGACGTTGTCATCGGACCCGGCTCGCTCATCGCGCAGGGCATCACCGGCAGCATCGACTCTGTGGATGTCGCCGTCGACGACGTCACGCTCGGCCCGATCGCCGGGGACATCGACATCGCGATGACGGGCATCCCGCTCTCGGCTGACGGAGCCGTGCGCACGCTCCGCGTCACGGCCTCGGTGCCGGAGGGCGAGCTCGCCGGTCTCGCCTCCAATGTGACGGCTGCCGACGTGAAATCCATCTCGCTCGTCGAGGACCGCGTCGCGATCGAAAGCGAGTTCGCGCTGTTCGGCTTCTCGATCCCGGTCGGGGTCGAGCTGACGCCGGTCGTGACCGACGGTGAGATCGGTTTCGAGCCGAGCGTCATCACCCTCAACGGCAACGAGATCTCGGTCGCCGCACTCAACGACGGTCCCTTCGCGGGACTCGCAGGCACGCTACTGTCTACCCAATCGTTCTGCGTGTCGAGCTACCTGCCCCAGGCGCTCACCGTGACCGACGTGCACGTTGATGGCAGCGCGCTCCTCATCGATCTCGAGGCCGACGGTGCAGCCCTCGGCGGCAGCGAGTTCACCAGCATGGGAACCTGCCCGACCACCTGATCCGACCACGCGAGAGGCGCCCCATGGCCGAGACCACGACCACACCGGCGAAGGCGCCACGCAAGAAGGCGACAGTCGTCTCGACGGTGCTCGGCGTCGTGGCACTCGTTGTTCTCGGGCTCTTCGGCCTCGACAACTGGGTGCGCCAGCAGGTCGCCGACTATGTCACCGAGAAGGTCGTCGAGGTGCTGAGTCTCGAGGCCGACCAGCCGGTGACCGTGGATATCGCGGGCACCTCGGTCATCGCGCAGGTCATCACCGGTCGCATCGACGAGGTCGGGGTGGGCGTCGACAATGTGACGATCGGGGATCTCACCGGGGGAGTGCGCATCCAGGCCAGCGGAATCCCCACCGACCTCGAGAAGCCGGTCGACAAGGTGCAGATCGAGTTCACGGTGAGCGAGTCGAGTATCGGCACGATCGCGCACGTGCTGAGCGCCTCGGCGATCGACTCCGTCGTGCTCGCGGACGGTGAGATCCGGCTCGCGAGCGAGTTCCGCATTCTCGGGCTCCCTCTCGACGTGGGTGTCGGGATCGAGCCCTACGCGGCGAACGGGGAAATCGGATTCACCCCCACGAGCGTCACCCTCAACGGCTCGACGACGACCGCCGCAGCGCTCACGCAGAAGTACGGAAAGGTCGCGAGCGCACTGCTCACGACGCGTTCGCTGTGCGTCGCACGCTGGTTGCCGAAGGCCATCACCGTTGACGCCGTCGAGGTACGAGACACCAACCTCGTCGTCACGATCGGCGCCGACAGCGCGATACTCGACGATGCCTCACTGCGGCAGCTCGGCAGTTGTGATTAGCGGCACGTCCTCCCGGCGATTCGCCGAGCGCCACTGACAATGGCTCTATGGATCGCGAACCAGGAAGTTTCGACTGGGGATTCGGCGGCACCAATCCGCCCAAACCGCAGCAACCACAGGAGAGCGAGCAGCCGGCAGCGACGCCGGAACAGCCGCAGCAGGTAGAGCCGCAGTCGGTTCAGCCGCCCGCCGCGACCCCTACAGTGCAGTGGCCCGCGCAGCCTGACCCCGCCTCGTGGCAGAACGCGCCGGCGCCGAATCCGACGCACGCGCAGCAGCCCGCGCCGGCTCCCGCTCCGGAGGCCGCCGCGCCCCAGCCGCCCCTGTGGCCCGGGCAGCAGGCGCCCACCCAGCCGCCGCTGCCCGTCGTGCCGCCGCAGCAGCCCGCCGCGACACCCTCGTACCAGCAGGCGACCCAGCCCTACGACCCGAGTGCACCGCTCTGGCCCGGGCAGGTCGCGCCCACCCAGCAGCGGCTTCCGGCGCAGGATGACCCCTTCGCCCAGCTCCAGCGCGCGCCGCGCGAAGAGCGTCCCGCGTGGGACAGCGCGGTGAGCTTCGACCCCACCGATCTCGGCTTCGAGGCGCAGGAGATCCCGCGCCGCAGCTTCGCCCGCCGCATGGTCGGTCCGCTCATCTTTCTCATCATCTTCGGCGGACTCATCGTCGGCGGAACAATCGGTGCCGACAAGCTCGCGCGAGACGCCGTCGAAGGCGTCATCGCAGGCAAGGTCGCTGACACCTTCGGTCTCGCGAACGACAACGCCGTCACAGTCGACCTCGGCCCCGGCATCTTCATCGGTCAGGCCGTCAGTGGCACCATCGACCAGGTCTCCGTTGACGTGCCCGGAGCCACCTTCGGCGAGCTCAAGGGCACCCTCGCGCTCAACGCGCAGGGAGTGCCGACGAGCCCGTCACAGCCCTCCCGGCAGGTCGGTGTCGAACTCGCGATGGCCGGCGACGACGCCATAGCCTTCGCGACGTCTCTGCAGGGCCAGGAGGGTGCGACGGTGACTCTCGGTGACGGCGTGCTCAACGTCGCATCCACCAAGAACAAGGTCGAGTTCATCGTCGGCTTCGCACCGACGGTGGATGCCGGCACCCTCGTTCTCACACCGCAGACCATCACCGTCAACGGCGAGGCGATGACGCCGGAGGAGTTCCTGGCGAGCAAGTACGGCAAGGTCGGCGCGCTCCTCACCGAGCCCAAGAGGGTGTGCGTCGCGGCCAGCCTGCCCGCAGCCCTGGCCCTCACCGGGCTATCGGTAAGCGAGTCCTCGCTTGTCGTCGCGGGCAGCGGCGCCAACGTGCCGCTCGTCGGCGGCGGTCTCACGACCCGCGGAACGTGCGAAGAGGAATAGCCCCGACCGGTACTATAAACACGGCTTCTTCGGACCACGCCGGGTTCGCTCGCCCCACCTTGTCGATATCTCTAAGAGGCGCGCTCGTGTCATCCAACCCCCTCGCACCGTCGTGGTTGCAGTACCCCGACGATGCCAACGCTCTCGCGGCCTCCGTCTGGTCGCTGGGCGCGGAGCGCTCCGAATCGGGCGAGCTCGCGATCGCGGGCCTTGCCGCGAGCGAGATCGTGGCGGCGTACGGCACACCCGTGTACGTCGTCGATGAGAACGATGTGCGGTCGAGGGCGCGCGGCATCCGTGACTCGTTCGGCGATGCCTTCGCCGCCGTCGGCTCGAGCGTGAAGGTCTACTACGCGGGCAAGGCGTTTCTCTCCACGCAGGTCGCTGCCTGGATGATCGAGGACGGCCTCAACATCGACATCTGCAGCGGCGGGGAGCTCGCCGTCGCCCTCGCCGGGGGAGCCGAGCCCGCCCGACTCGGCTTTCACGGCAACAACAAGAGCCTCGCCGAGATCGACCGCGCTGTCGGCATCGGCATCGGCGCGATAGTGCTCGACAGCGCCATCGAGATCGAGCGCGTCGCGGAGGCAGCGGAGCGCCACGGCCGCGTGCAGCCGGTACGCCTGCGCGTCAACAGCGGCGTGCACGCCCACACCCACGAGTACCTCGCGACGGCGCGCGAAGACCAGAAGTTCGGTATCCCGCTCGCGGATGTCGCGCCCCTCGTCCAGCGCATCCGTGCGCTGCCTTCGCTGGCTTTTCTCGGGTTGCACTCGCACATCGGCTCGCAGATCTTCGAGGCCGACGGATTCGCCGAGGCCGCCCGCCGCCTGTTCGACGTCCACGCACTGCTCCTCGAGACCGGCCCGGTGCCGGAGCTCAACCTCGGTGGCGGATTCGGCATCGCCTACAACTCCTCAGACGAAGCGCTCCCGGTCGACGTGCTCGCGCACCGCCTCGCCGACATCGTCGCCGCCGCGGCCGCGGAGCGCGGCGTCGCAGTGCCGGTCATCGCGATCGAGCCGGGGCGATCCATCGTCGGACCGTCGACGACGACGCTCTACACGGTCGGGACGATCAAGGATGTGCTGGTTTCGGTGGTTGAGGCGGTCCCTTCGAACCCTTCGGGCCCTTCGAGAGCCTCAGGGACCGGCTCAGAGACCGCCGTGCGCAAGTACGTCAGCATCGACGGCGGCATGAGCGACAACGTGCGCCCCGCCCTCTACGCCGCCGACTACTCCGCGCGCATCGCCAACCGCGTCTCCGACGCCGACGTCGCACTCGTGCGCGTCGCGGGAAAGCACTGCGAGAGCGGCGACATCGTCGTGCACGCCGAGTACCTGCCCGGTGACGTCGAGCCCGGCGACATCCTCGCGGTACCGGCGACCGGTGCGTACGGCTGGGCTATGGCCAGCAACTACAACTACCTTGCCCGCCCGCCTGTCGTGGCGGTCAGGGACGGCCGCGCGCGCCTCCTCGTGCGCGGCGAAACAGAAGCGGACCTCCTCGCGAGGGACGCCGGATTGGACAGCGAATGATCGAGTACCGCAACCTCCGTGTAGCCCTCCTCGGTGGGGGAACAGTCGGAGCCAACGTCGTCGACCTCCTCCTCACCCACGGTGACGAGCTCGCGAGCCGCGCGGGAGCCGGCATCGAGCTCATCGGTGTCGCCGTGCGCGACCTCGAGGCGGAGCGCACGCCCGCCATTCCGAAGCACCTCCTGACGACCGACGCCGAAGCACTCATCGTCAACGCCGACATCGTCGTCGAACTCATGGGCGGCCTCGAGCCGGCCCGCACCTACGTGCTGCAGGCCATCAACTCGGGCGCCGACGTCATCACCGCGAACAAGGCACTCCTCGCCACGCACGGCCCCGAGCTCTTCGAGGCCGCAGAGCAGGTCGGCGCACAGCTCTACTACGAGGCTGCCGTCGGCGGCGCCATCCCGATCATCCGCCCGCTGCGCGACAGCCTGGCAGGCGACCGCGTCACGCGCATCCTCGGCATCGTCAACGGCACCACGAACTACATTCTCGACGCGATGGATGCCACCGGCGACTCCTTCGACGACGCCCTCGCCGAGGCCACTCGCCTCGGGTACGCCGAGGCGGACCCCACGGCCGACGTCGGCGGCTACGACGCCGCCCAGAAGGCCGCGATCCTCGCGAGCCTCGCGTTCCACACCACGGTGCCCCTCGAGTCCGTCTACCGCGAGGGCATCACCGAGGTGACCGCTGAGCAGGTCGTCGCGGCGCGCAAGGCCGGCTACGTCATCAAGATCCTCGCGATCTGCGAGCGCATCGCGATCGAGGGTGGCGGATTCGGCGTGAGCGCCCGCGTCCACCCCGCGCTCATCCCGCTCGCCCACCCGCTCGCTGCCGTGCACGGCGCCAACAACGCCGTGTTCATCGAGGCCGAAGCCGCCGGCAGCCTCATGTTCTATGGCGCAGGTGCCGGGGGACCGGAGACAGCCTCCGCTGTGCTCGGCGACCTCGTCTCGGCCGCTCGCCGCCACGTCATCGGCGGACCCGGAGTCGCGGAGTCAACGCACGCCAACCTGCCGATCCTGCCGATGTCGAGCGTCATCACGCGGTACCAGATCGAGCTCACCGTCGTCGACCAGCCGGGCGTGCTCGCAACGATCGCGACGCTGTTCAGCGACCAGGGCGTCTCGGTCGAAGCCGTCTCGCAGACGGTCCGCGACGGTAAAGATGACACCCAGCCCGCCGCTACCCTTGTAATCGTCACCCACGAGGCCTCTGAGTTGAGCCTCGCAACAACCGTCGAGGCACTCAAGGCCAACGACGTCGTGACAGCAGTCGTATCCGTTCTGAGAGTAGAGGGCCTCTAATGGCAAACCAGTGGCGTGGAGTTCTCCACGAGTACCGTGACCGTCTCGATGTGACGGATGCGACGCCCATCATCACTCTCGGCGAGGGCGGCACCCCGCTCATCCCGGCCCCGGCGCTGTCAGCACGCACGGGAGCCGAGGTCTGGGTCAAGTTCGAGGGCATGAACCCGACCGGCTCCTTCAAGGACCGCGGAATGACCATGGCCGTCTCGAAGGCCGTCGAGGCCGGAGCCAAGGCCGTCATCTGCGCGTCGACCGGAAACACCTCCGCGAGCGCAGCCGCCTACGCCACGCACGCCGGAATCACCGCGGCCGTGCTCGTGCCGGAGGGCAAGATCGCCATGGGCAAGCTCGCCCAGGCCATCGCGCACAACGCGCAGCTCCTGCAGGTGCAGGGCAACTTCGACGACTGCCTCGACATCGCCCGCGACCTCGCCGCGAACTACCCCGTGCACCTCGTGAACTCGGTCAACAACGACCGCATCGAGGGCCAGAAGACCGCGGCATTCGAGGTCGTCGAGGTTCTCGGGGATGCCCCTGACTTCCACATCGTCCCGGTCGGCAACGCCGGCAACTACACCGCGTACTTCCGCGGCTACAGCGAAGAGCTTGCTCGTGGCGAGAGCACCAAGCTCCCGCGCATGTTCGGCTTCCAGGCCGCGGGCTCCGCGCCCATCGTGCTCGGACACGTCGTCAAGAACCCCGACACGATCGCGAGCGCGATCCGCATCGGCAACCCGGCCAGCTGGGAGCTCGCAACCGCTGCCCGCGAGACGAGCGACGGCTACTTCGGTGCCATCAGCGACGACAAGATCCTCGAAGCGCACCGCATCCTCTCCGCAGAGGTCGGCATCTTCGTCGAGCCCGCGTCGGCCATCAGCGTCGCCGGACTCCTCGAGCGCGCAGAGGCCGGACAGATTCCGAAGGGCGCCAAGATCGTCCTCACCGTCACCGGTCACGGCCTCAAGGACCCCTCGTGGGCCCTCCGCACGGCCGACGGCTCCGACGTGCAGCCCACGATCGTTCCCGTCGACACGGCAGAGATCGCGAGCGTTCTGGGTCTCGTTCGGGCATGACCGTGCCCGTCCTCTCCGACGCGGTGCAGTCCGTGATCGTCAAGGTTCCGGCGACGAGCGCCAACCTCGGCCCGGGCTTCGACACGCTCGGACTCGCGCTCTCGCTCTACGACGAGCTTGAGGTATCCATTCGCCCTGAACCGGGTGCGTTCGTCGACGTCATCGGTGTCGGTGCTGGCGAGGTGCCGACCGACGAGTCGAACCTCGTCGTGCAGACGATCCTCCACACCTTCGCGCGCTTCAACCAGCCCGCGCCCGGCCTGCACCTCGTCGCGCGCAACGCGATCCCGCACGGTCGGGGGCTCGGGTCATCCGGGGCAGCGATCGTGTCGGGAATCATGGCGGCCAAGGGACTGCTCGAGGGCATCGTCGAGATTGACTCCGACGCGCTCCTCGACATCGCCACCGAACTCGAGGGACACCCCGACAACGTCGCCCCCGCGCTCTTCGGCGGCCTCACTATCGCGTGGATGTCCGAAGGCACGCCGCGCCACAAGAAGCTCATGGTGCACCGCGGAGTCTCGCCGCTCGTTCTCGTGCCCGAGAGCACGATGTCGACGGCCCTCGCGCGCAGCCTGCAGCCGGAGTCCGTGTCGCGCGCCGACGCCATCTTCAACGTGTCCCGCTCTTCGCTGCTCATCGCGGCCCTCATCCAGAGCCCCGAGCTCCTGCTCGACGCCACGGAGGACAAGCTCCACCAGAGCTACCGCGCGAGCGCGATGCAGGAAACCGGCGACCTCATCCAGCTTTTGCGCGATAACGGCCTCGCCGCCGTGGTCAGCGGCGCAGGGCCATCCATCCTCGTGCTCGGCAGCGACCCTGCTCAGCGCACGTTCGCGGCAGAACTGGTTGCCGCGCACCAGACGACACCATGGCAACCCCTCATGCTGGCCGTCGACTTCAAAGGTGCTACAGTGAGTCCGCACCCGGCAGAAGCTCTGGCCTAGCCAGGCACTCCTCGTGAGGCTCAGCCCTCACCAGCCTCGGGTTGCATTCACCACATCAGCTCTTTCCCGAAATGATTCCTGAGCGTTTGCACACAGCAGCCTCTCAGACACGGGTCGAGCGATCAGCTCTCCGCCAGACACAGTAATTTCTGGCTGGGGAAAGGAATCCCACTAGTGACTGACGTCAACGTCCGTGCAACAAGCACGGGCTCACGCGCGTCCCTGACCGCCCTTCGACTTGCCGAGCTCCAGGCTCTCGCTGTCGAACTCGGTGTCAGCGGCGCATCCAAACTTCGAAAAGGAGAACTCGTGGACGCTATCTCCGAGCTCAATGAGAACACCGCTGTAGATGCAGCCCCGGTCGACGAGGCGCCCGCAGCACCCGCTGCCGAGGATGCCCCGGCAGCAACCGAGGCTCCCGCAGCACCCGTCGCGAAGAAGCGCGCACCGCGCCGTGCGACAACGGCCGACGCCGAGGCCAAGGCCGCGGCAGCCGCTGCAGCAGCAGAGGCTGCACCCGCAGCAGCGCCCGTCGAGGCGCCCGAAGATGTGCCGGCACCGCGCTCCGCCGTGTCGCACGTCGCAACCGAGACCGGCATCGAGGATGCCTCTGCCGCAGTCTCCGACGACGCACCGGCCGCCTCCGAGACCGAGGGTGAGTCGAGCGAAGGCGAGACCGCCGAGGGCGAAGAGCGCCAGCCGCGCGGACGCAACCGCAACCGCAACCGCAACGGCGACCGTGCCGAGCGCCAGAACAACGGCGACCGCCAGAACAATGACCGCCAGGGCAACGACCGCCAGAACGGTGACCGCCAGAACGGCCAGGCCGCGCAGGGCGAGCGCCAGGGCAGCGAGCGCCAGCAGCAGGCCGAGGCCGGCCAGCAGCGCAACAACCGCAACCAGAACAACGCGCAGCAGCGCGGCAACGACCAGGGTCCCGACCGCCAGCTCCAGGATGACGAGCAGGGCGAGCGCAGCGGACGCAACCGTTACCGTGACCGCAAGCGCGGCCGTGGACCGGTCGGCGACGACTTCGAGCCCGAGATCACCGAAGATGACGTGCTCATCCCGGTAGCGGGCATCCTCGACGTCCTCGACAACTACGCCTTCGTGCGCACCACCGGGTACCTCCCCGGCAACAACGACGTCTACGTCTCGCTCGGCCAGGTCAAGAAGTACAACCTGCGCAAGGGTGACGCTGTCGTCGGCGCCATCCGCCAGCCGCGCGACGGCGACCAGGGCCAGGGCCGCCAGAAGTACAACGCGATCGTGCGCATCGACTCGATCAACGCGGCATCCGTCGAAGATGCAGCCAACCGTCTCGAGTTCAGCAAGCTCACCCCGCTGTACCCGACCGAGCGCCTGCGCCTCGAGTCCGACCCGGCCAAGCTCTCGACCCGCATCATCGACCTCGTGTCGCCGATCGGCAAGGGCCAGCGCGGCCTCATCGTCTCGCCGCCCAAGGCCGGCAAGACGCTCATGCTCCAGGCCATCGCCAACTCGATCGCCAAGAACAACCCCGAGGTTCACCTCATGGTCGTTCTTGTCGACGAGCGCCCCGAAGAGGTCACCGACATGCAGCGCACCGTCAAGGGTGAGGTCATCTCTTCCACCTTTGACCGTCCGGCAGAAGACCACACGACCGTCGCAGAGCTCGCGATCGAGCGCGCAAAGCGTCTCGTCGAGCTCGGTCACGACGTCGTCGTGCTCCTCGACTCGATCACGCGCCTCGGACGCGCCTACAACCTCGCCGCACCCGCGTCGGGCCGCATCCTCTCGGGTGGTGTCGACTCGTCGGCGCTCTACCCGCCGAAGCGTTTCTTCGGTGCTGCGCGCAACATCGAAGAGGGTGGGTCGCTCACCATCATCGCGACCGCGCTCGTCGAGACCGGCTCCAAGATGGACGAAGTGATCTTCGAGGAGTTCAAGGGCACCGGCAACATGGAGCTCCGCCTGTCGCGTTCACTCGCCGACAAGCGCATCTTCCCGGCTGTGGATGTCAATGCCTCGGGTACCCGTCGCGAGGAGATGCTCCTCGGTGCAGACGAGGTGAAGGTCACCTGGAAGCTCCGTCGTGCCCTCGCGGGTCTCGACCAGCAGCAGGCGCTCGAGATCGTCCTCGGCAAGCTCAAGGAGACCTCCTCGAACGTCGAGTTCCTCATGCAGATCCAGAAGTCGATGCCCAGCACGGGTGCGACAAAGGAAGACTAAGCATGTTCGAATCAGTGCAGACGCTCCTGGAGGAACACGACAACCTCCAGGAGCAGCTCGCCGATCCCGAGCTCCACTCCGACCCGGTCAAGTCGAAGAAGGTCAACCGGCGCTACGCCGAGCTGAGCCGCATCGTCGCCGCGTACAACGAGTGGAAGCAGCTCACCGACGACGTCGAGGCTGCGACCGAGATGGCTGCGGAAGACGAGTCGTTCGCGGCCGAGCTCCCTGTGCTCACGGAGAGCCTCGAGACAGCGCAGGAGACGCTCCGTCGACTCCTGATCCCGCGCGATCCGCTCGACGCCCGTGACGTCATCATGGAGATCAAGATGGGCGAGGGTGGCGCGGAGTCCGCACTCTTCGCCGGCGACCTCCTGCGCATGTACCTCCACTACGCGGAATCCAAGAAGTGGAAGACCGAGATCATCGAGCAGACCTCGAGCGACCTCGGCGGCATCAAAGACGTGCAGTTCTCGATCAAGGGCAACTCCACCGACCCCGCAGAGGGTGTCTGGGCGCAGCTCAAGTACGAGGGCGGCGTGCACCGCGTGCAGCGCGTGCCGGCAACCGAGTCGCAGGGACGCATCCACACCTCGGCGGCGGGCGTTCTCGTCTTCCCCGAGGTCGACGAGCCCGAAGAGGTCGAGATCAACCAGAACGATCTCAAGATCGACGTCTACCGCTCGAGTGGCCCCGGTGGCCAGTCGGTCAACACGACCGACTCCGCCGTGCGCATCACCCACATTCCGACCGGAATCGTCGTGGCCATGCAGAACGAGAAGTCGCAGCTGCAGAACCGCGAAGCGGGAATGCGCGTGCTCCGCGCACGCATCCTCGCCCGGTACCAGGAAGAGGCGGATGCCGAGGCGAGCGTGTTCCGCAAGAGCCAGATCCGCACCATGGATCGCTCCGAGCGCATCCGCACTTACAACTTCCCCGAGAACCGCGTCGCAGACCACCGCACCGGTTACAAGGCCTACAACCTCGATGCAGTCATGAACGGGGCGATGGAACCCATCATCCTGTCGTGCATCGCGGCCGACGAAGAGTCGCGACTGGCTGACCTCGGTTCGGAAGACTAGCTTTCCTGTCACACCCGCACATGACACTCGTTAGCGAAGCCCCGATGAACACGCATACCCTGTCCGCTGCCCTCGAGAGCGCCATCGGCGTGCTCGAGAGCGCGGGCATCCGTGACGCCCGTGTCGACGCCGAGCTGCTCGTCGGGCACGTTCTCGGGCTCAGCCGCGGGGGAGTGCAGGCCAAGGCCGTCACCGGCTTCGCCCTGAGCTCCGAAGACGCCGTGGCGCTCAGCGAGTCCGTCGAGCGTCGCGCCGCCCGTGAGCCGCTGCAGCACATCACCGGGCTCGCACCGTTCCGCAACCTCGAACTCGCTGTCGGCCCCGGGGTCTTCGTGCCCCGACCCGAGACCGAGCACGTCGCACAGTTCGCGATCGATGCGCTTCGGGCTGTGCCATCCACCGCCCCGATCGGTATCGACCTCGGAACCGGCAGCGGCGCGATCGCCCTCGCCATGGCGACCGAGGTGCCGCACGCGCGCATCTGGGGTGTCGAGGTGTCGCCGCTCGCCTTTGTCTGGACCAAGCAGAACTTCAGACTCGCCCCCAACGCGACACCCGTGTTCATCGACCTCGCCGACGCACTGCCCGAGCTGGATGGCACAGCCGACGTCGTGATCTCGAATCCGCCGTACATTCCGATCGGTGCGATCCCGCGTGACCCCGAGGTGCGCCTCTTCGACCCGGAGATCGCCCTCTACGGCGGCGAGGACGGCCTCGACATCGTGCGCAACGTCTCGACGACCGCGCTGCGACTGCTGCACTCCGGTGGCACCCTCGTGATGGAACACGGGGAGCTGCAGGCAGCGGAGATCGCCGCGCTACTGCGGGCCGATGGCTGGACCGCCGTGGCGTCGCACCGCGACCTGCTCGGCCGTGACCGCGCGACGACGGCTGTGCGGCCGTAAGGCCTCAAACCCCTGGGTACTGCTCGAACTGCGCACGAGTTGCCGCAAATGTCTGGTGTTCTCAAAAGCACTAGACATTTGCGACGTTTCGCGGGCGTCGCCGCGAGGGATGGGCTCCATCACGGCGGCAGTGGTAGCCCAATCCCCAGTACTAGCGTGCGAGTTGCCGCAAATGTCTGGTGTTCTCAGAAGCACTAGACATTCGCGACGTTTCGCGGGGCCGGGTGCAGCATCGTGCGGGTGATCTCGTGCGCCTGCCCTCCACAGGGCCATCCAAAACACTGCCATCCACTGCTCCGGTAGAAGCGGCGCGGCACGGTGGCTTAGCTGTCATGGTCGAAACATGACCCGCCTCGTTCCGCTTCCGGACGCGCTATCCGGCACGCCCTTCACAACGGCAATGGCCAGTGCTGCCGGAGTTCCCAACCGGCGGCTGAGGGCACGTGACATCCACAGTCCTTTTCACGGTGCTCACCTCGATAACTCTGTGGACGCGAGTGTTGCGAATCTCTGCCATGCCTTCTCGTTGGGGATGTCGCGCACCCACGCCTTCAGCCATACCACGGCTGCGCTCCTCTACGGCTTGCCGGTGCCGCTGTACGCCACGCACGGTACCGACACCCATGTCGCTGTCCCCGCCGACCGTCGCCAACCGCGCGGTCGCGGTGTCGCTGGCCATTCGCTAGCGATTGATCGGTGGGCATCTCAGGCGGTGCTCGAGCGCGACTTTGTCACGGGAGAGTTGTTCGAACTCAACGTCGTGGCGCCCTCAGTTGTCTGGGCGCAGATGGCCGAAGTGCTCGATCCGGACGATCTTGTGGCGCTCGGCGACGCCCTGGTGACCGGGGAGCTCACTCCGATTGGTACCGAGGTGATGATGGGCCAACCACTCACGTCAATCAGTGAACTCACGAACGTCACGGTCAGCTGGGCGGGGAGTCGCGGGTCGCAGAATCGTTCTCGCGCGATCCCGCACATTCGTGTCGGCTCGTTATCGCGAACCGAGACTCTCACCCGCCTAATGGTGATCCGCGCCGGAGTGCCCGAACCGCTGCTCAATGTCGTGGCTTGCGCGCCCGATGGCACGCCCATTCGGATGGCAGACCTGCTCTGGATCCGCGAGAGGGTGCTCACGGAGTACGAGGGTGAGGATCACCGAACCGCTCGCGGCAAGTTCCGCGGCGACATCTCAAAGTTCGAGGAGTACGCGGACGCCGAGTGGCATGGGTTGCGGGTACATGCTGACGATTTGTTCGTCGATCCGAACGTATTCATCGCTCGATTATGGCGTCGATTGGTCGCTCGGGGCTGGGAGCCACCGCGCAAGCGCAAAACAGTAGAAGCCGCGCGACGATGACGGGCGCGCCGAGTAGTAAGAGCTACACCCCGGCGCGTACCGCCGCGAACTCCTCGATCGCCGCAAGCAGGCCCGCGGGGGTGCCGAAGTGGTACGACGTGATGCCGACGCTGCGCGCACCCTCCACGTTGACGCGCATGTCGTCGGCGAAGAATGCATCTTCGGCCGCGGTGTCATAGGCGGCCAGCACGCGCTCGAACACGACAGGGTCGGGCTTGCGTGCGCCGTAGTGGCTTGACGTGAACATGTGGTCGCCGAACAGCTCGATGAGCTCCGGAGCGAGTTCACGCAGGTGCTTGTGGGCCATCGGGCCGTTGTTGGTGAGCAGGGTGACCTGACCGAGCGAAGCCGCGCGTCGCACCGCGGCGAGCGAGTCGGGCCACGGCGTCATCGCGGCGCGGCGCACGCGCACCCACTCGTCCTCGTCGACAGAGACTCCGATGGCCTTCTGGAATGCCGCGTAGTACTCCTCGACGGAGGCGAACTGCCCGGCCTCGCCCTTCCACTCGCCTTCGTCGTGCCACCACAGGCGGCGCAGCTCTGCGAGGGGGATGCCGGTGATCTCGGTCATGCCGGCCATGCGCACGCGCCAGTCGTAGTCGTAGAGGACGTCGTCCATGTCGAAGATGAAGAGGAGGCTCATCGGGTTCTTTCTGCAAATCTCTCGAGTGCGGCATCCAGGAGGGAGACCGTCGTGAAGTGGTGGGCGTGAATGCCCAGGGCGCGGGCGCCGAGGACATTCTCGAGGGAGTCGTCGACGAAGAAGGTGTCGGCGGCGCGGGCACCGTAGCGATCGAGCGCGCGCTCGTAGGCGAGTGCCGCGGGTTTGCGCACGCCCAGCTCGCAACTGATGAGGCGGTTGTCGCCGACGAGGGCGCAGACGTCGGGGGCGAGCCGGGGGAGCGCAGCGGCGAACGGTGCGGGGTTGTTGGAGAGCAGCGAGACGGTGCCGAGCGTGGAAACCCGGCGCAGCGCATCCACTGTTCCATCGATGCGGGTCATGGCCAGCCGTCTCGCGTCAGCCCACTCGTCGAGGCTGAACAACCGTGCGCCGGTCACGCGGGAGAACTCGGCGAGATACTCCTCGGCAGAGGGCCACTCGCCACTCTCTGCGCGACGCTCGAAGCCCGCGGCCCACCACGAACTCGCGAGCTGGTACTGCGACACACCGCCGAGGCGGGAGAACTCCGGGAGCCGTCGCCGGAAGTCGTACTGGTACAGCGTCTTGTCGAAGTCAAAGAGGTAGAGGTCCACGGCACTGTCAACGCTACAGGCCTCGGGCTTACTCCCTGCCGCGCCCGGTACTATGAACCTCGACATGGCCCCCATCTACGACACTTCGGTCGCCTCTGAGTTGCTGACCGGCACCCGGCTCGCTCGCTCGGCTCTCGGCCGCGGTGAGCTCGTCGTGATCCCCACCGACACTGTCTACGGTCTTGCGGCCGACGCTTTCCAGCCGGAGGCCGTCGCGCGCCTGCTCAAGGCGAAGGGCCGCGGCCGCCAGTCGCCGCCGCCCGTGCTCGTTCCCGGCATCCCCACGCTCGACGCACTCGCCCAGCAGGTACCCGACGAGGTGCGCGCGCTCGTCGCAGAATTCTGGCCCGGTGGGCTCACCGTCATCCTTCCCGCTCGCGAAACCCTCGCCTGGGACCTCGGCGAGACACGTGGCACCGTTGCCTTGCGCATGCCCAACCACCCGATCGCCCTCGAGATCCTCTCCGAGACCGGCCCGCTCGCCGTCTCGAGCGCCAACCTCACGG
>Ga0247817_10000470_pt1 | contig 22624 bp, 19 predicted proteins | sample UWRJL212509R1_FD_178010 | JGI IMG/M metagenome (GOLD analysis project Ga0247817, IMG submission 178010) | Plant litter microbial communities from Arlington Agricultural Research Station in Wisconsin, United States - UWRJ-L212-509R-1 | ecosystem: Environmental > Terrestrial > Plant litter >...
CCAAAAAGAGCTCAAAGAATTTCTTGACGAAAAAGTCATTCAATATAACAATCAGGATTTTATCGAAAGTGATCCTGTACAAATTCCGCATTTATTCTCTCAAAAAGAAGACATCGAAATTGCAGGTTTTCTAAGCGCAACAATAGCTTGGGGAAATCGCAAAATGATTATCAAAAACTCCCATAGCATGATGGAATTGATGGGCAATACACCCTACGATTTTGTCATGTCACATTCAGACGAAGACTTAGAAAGACTAGAAACCTTTGTTCATCGAACTTTTAACGGAAAAGATTTTGGTGGTTTCATCAAAGGATTACAGCATATTTACCAAAATCATGGCGGTCTTGAAACCGTTTTTGCTAAACATCAGGAAAAAGATAGTTTGCAAAAAAGCATACATGAGTTCAAAAAGATATTTTTCGAAATCGATCATTTACCCCGAACGCAAAAACACATTTCAGATCCGCTGAACAATTCTGCTGCAAAGCGAATCAACATGTACCTTCGCTGGATGGTTCGTCAGGACACAAAAGGCGTTGATTTAGGAATTTGGAAAACCATTTCTCCCGCTGCACTATCCTGTCCGCTTGATGTACATTCCGGAAACGTAGCACGAAAACTGAACATCTTAACGCGAAAGCAAAACGACGGAAAAGCACTAACCGAATTAGACCTTGCTCTCCGAAAAATGGATGCCAATGATCCTGTAAAATATGATTTTGCCTTGTTTGGATTAGGTGTATTTGAAGGGTTTTAATACTGAATAATAGACCATTAGATGATTAGAATGTTAGATGATTCTATTTATCTAGTGATCTAACCGTGAATTTAATGTACATTTGCACAAAATTTAATGTAAATGAGCACTTTCGAAAAATTCAATCTTCCAAAATCAGTACAAAAAGCAATCGACGAATTAGGATTTGTTACACCAACTCCAATTCAGGAAAAATCCTTTTCTGTGATTATGTCAGGTCGCGATATGATGGGAATTGCGCAAACCGGTACCGGAAAAACATTTGCATACTTATTACCGCTTTTAAAATTATACAAATTTACACCAACCAATACACCAAAAATTGTAGTTCTGGTTCCAACACGTGAATTAGTAGTTCAGGTAGTTGAAGAAGTAGAGAAATTAACCAAATATATGTCGGTTAAAACACTTGGAATATTTGGGGGTGTAAACATCAATACACAAAAAAAAGCCATTTACGAAGGTGTCGACATTTTGGTAGGAACGCCTGGTAGAACAATGGACTTAGCACTTGATGCTGTGGTACGTTTTGATGAAACTCAGAAATTAGTTATTGATGAGTTTGATGAAATGCTAAATTTAGGTTTCCGTACACAACTAACAGCGTTGTTGGCGATGATGAAAACAAAACGTCAAAATATTCTTTTCTCGGCCACAATGACTGATGAAGTTGATGCTGTATTAAATGACTTTTTTGATTTCCCTGAAGAAGTTACACTTGCTGCGTCAGGAACGCCTCTTGAAAAAATTACTCAGATAACGTATAATGTTCCTAACTTTAATACCAAAGTAAATCTGTTAAAGCATTTATTAGCTACAGACGAAAGCATGGAACGTGTTTTGGTTTTTGTGAATAATAAAAAGATCTCGGATATGCTGCACACCAGAATCGAAGAAGATTTTGACGGTCAGTTTGGTGTAATTCACTCCAATAAATCTCAGAATTATCGTTTGAGTACGATGGCTGAGTTTCAGGAAGGAAATCTTCGTGGACTAATCACAACCGATATTATGGCGAGGGGATTGGATATTTCAAACATCTCGCACGTAATCAACTTTGAACTTCCGGAGTTTCCTGAATTGTACATGCACAGAATTGGTCGTACAGGTCGTGCGGATGCTACAGGAACTGCGATTAGTTTTATCACACCTCGTGAAGAAGAGTTTAAAGTAGAAGTAGAAGTTTTAATGAATCAGGAACTTGACATCGCTGAATTTCCGGAAGAAGTTGAGATATCAACTAAATTAATCGAACCTGAAAAAGACAAACAGCCAATTAAGTTTTTAATGAAGAAACCAAAGCTGGACGGCGACGGTGCTTTTCATGAAAAAGCTAAAAAGAATAAAAAAGTCAATTTAGGAGGTCCTTCTAAAACCAAAAAGAAAACCCACGGATCAGTCAACCGAAATATGCTAAAAACCAGAGACAAAAAAAGAAAAGATAAGGATAAATAGTCTTCTTGAAGGGACAAAGGTTCTGAGGAACAAAGGTTCAAAGGTTTAAAAGAAAGGCTCAAAGTTGTAAAACTTTGAGCCTTTCTTTTTTTATGATTTTAATACTTTCGTCTTTTAGTAAGAACTTCAAAGCCTTTGTCCCTTTGAACCTTTGCAACTTTGAACCTCAAAAAAAAACTAGCTTTTTGTAAAAATCAACCCAACTGGTGAACACAATTCAATTTTTTTGCCTGTGTTGGTTAGTTTTCCTGTGACTTTATCTCTTTTAAAAATGATGATATCATTAGTATATTGATGTCCTACTAAAAGGTAGTTTCCAGATGGATCTATAGCAAAATCTCTTGGTCCTTTTCCTAAAGTACTTACCTGCTCTACTAATTCAATACTTCCGTTTTTAAGAATTTTATACGTAGAAATAGCGTTAACATCTGCACGATCCGTAACATACAAAAACTTTCCGTCTGCTGAAATTTTGATAGCAGCTGCACTTGTTCCGCCTTTAAAATCTTTGGCAAGAATACTCGTTTCAGCAATAATTTTTAAGCTTCCGCTTTTATCATAACTAAAAGTCGTTAACGTAGCATCTAATTCCTGTACCAAGTACACAAATTTTCCATCTTTACTAAACACCAAATGTCTTGGTCCGCTTCCTGCTTTTACATCAACTGTTTGTTTTAATGTCAGGATTTCGTTTTTAGAATCAGGATTGTAGTTGTAAATAAAAACTTTATCTGTACCTAAGTCATTCGATAAAACATATTTTTTATCAGGCGAAAAACAAACCATGTGAACATGCGCTTTTTCCTGACGTGCTTCGTTTATACCTTTTCCTTCATGCTGAAGTAATTGTTGCACTTGCGTAATACTTCCGTCCGTTTTTTTCTTAAAAACAACAATACTTCCTCCGGAATAATTAGCGGCAATCACATTTTTATCATCATTAATTAAATGACAAGGATCTGCACCTAAAGCATCACTTTTATTCAAAAAAGTAAGTTTACCAGATGGGGCATTATAACCAAAAGCACTTACCGTACTTTGCGCTCCGTTTTCGTTTACCGCGTAAATAAATTTGTTATCTGCTGAAGCTGATAAATAGCTCGGACTTAAAACATTCTCTGAGGAATTTTTTAATTTAAAATTGCCTGTAGTTGTATCAAATTCGTAAACGTAAATTCCATTGCTTTGACAAGTATTAGTGTATGTCCCTACTACTAAATTAAACTTGTTCTGAGCCTGCAATGAGCAAGCTACAATCGTAAAAAGCAATATATATAATCTTTTCATATTTTTTATTTTTATGCTAAAATACTCAATATTCCTTTTAAGAAGTTTATTTTTTATTACAAATGAATTTACAAAAGTTATATTTTTCAAACCTTCTGGAATGACTTACAATCATACCTATTCATTTTGAACGAGATATGTATCGTTCCTATGGAACTTTAATAACAAACCTTAAATACCGCGGATTAAAATCCGCGGCTACAAAATGTTTCGTTCCTCCGGAACTTTTTTTATATCCTATATATTATAAAATCAGAAGAAAGAGCTGGAGGCTCGATCTATATTGTAGCACCGGATTTTAATCCGGTGTTGTAAATATCACAATGTAAAAAGAGATCCGTAGGATCGGTACATATTATCTGCCTTCAAAAAACAATTTGCCCCGAAAACACATTGTTCATATAACATGCTGCTGTATTTCTTTATAATTAAATCCTAACACCTTAAAATAAAACGATTCCATTACAACTTTCAATTACTAAATATTACTTCTATGATTTGACTAAAAATTTGTATTTTTGACCAGTATCTACAAAACGTAGTGAAATAAATCAAAGCCAGAATGCATTTTAAACAACCCGAAATTCTATACTTTCTCTTTTTATTGATTGTTCCAATTTTGGTTCATTTATTTCAATTAAGACGTTTTAAAACATCATATTTTACAAACGTTCGTTTCTTAAAAGAACTTGCGGTTCAAACCCGAAAAAGTTCTAAAATCAAAAAAAGATTATTATTAGCAACACGTTTATTATTACTTACGTGTGTTATATTGGCTTTTGCTCAGCCTTTTTTTGAAGCTAAAGACAAAAAGAATGCTTCAAATGAAATGTATATTGTCCTTGACAATTCATTTAGCATGCAGGCAAAAGGAAAAAAAGGTGAATTGCTAAAACGTGCGGTACAGGAATTATTAGAAAACACTCCTGAAAATGCCCAATTTTCTTTGTTAACCAACACGGAGAATTATTGGAACACCGATATTAAGTCATCAAAAAACGCATTACAAAATCTAAAATACAGTGCAACACCTTTTGAGCTTTCTGCAATTATGGCGAAGATCAAAGCACATAAATCGGCAAACAAAAAAGACATTATTATAATTAGTGATGCTGTTGGGTTAACACCAAATGATGTTCAAAATACTGAAACAGAAGACAAACCTTACTTTATTCTACCTGAAGCAGAGCAGAAAAACAATATTGCTATTGATAGTGTTTACATCAATCAGACTTTAGAAAACTTTTATGAAATTGGCGTTAATTTATCTGCTTACGGCGATGATTTCAAACCTGTTTCAATGGCACTGTACAATCAAAATAAACTGATTGCCAAAACGATCATTACTTTTGACGCTAAAAAAAAGAAAGTCAACTTTACGATTCCAAAAGAGGCATTTCATGGATATGTTGCTATAGAAGATAATGGCTTAACGTATGATAACAAGCTTTTCTTTAGCATTTCGAAAGCAAAGAAAACAAATGTAATAAGTATTGGAGAACCTGAAAAAGGTAATTTCTTATCCCGAATTTACACATCAGCTGAGTTCAACTATAAAAACTATGCGATCAGCAATTTGGATTACAACAGTTTAGACAAACAAAATACGATCATCCTTAATGAATTAATCGAAATTCCTCAGGCATTGCAAACTACACTAAAATCATTTGTATCAAAAGGTGGTAATCTGGTTGTAATTCCGTCTGAAAAAAGTTCAATCTCTAATTTGAATACTTTTTTAGGGAATTTTGGAAAAATTCAGTTTGGAAATCCTGAGAATACAAGCAAGCTTATTACCAAAATCAATTTTGATCATCCTTTGTTTTCCGGCGTTTTTGAGAATAAGATCACCAATTTTCAATATCCTAAAACAAGTATTTCATTTGCTGTTACAAGTCCATATCCGGCAGCTTTATCTTTTGAAGATCAAAGTGTTTTTGTAACCATGATTCAAAATCCTGTTTCAAGCGTGACAGTCTTTTCAGCTCCTGTAAATGCACAAAATTCTAATTTTCAGCAATCTCCTATTATTGTTCCGCTTTTTTATAAAATGGCGCAAAACAATCAAAAAACAGGTGTAAACGCTTTGACGATTGGCAACAATCAACCTTATTTTGTTGATGTTCTACTAAGCAAAGATGCTATCCTGGAGGTAAAAGGAAATGATGATTCATTCATACCAATTCAGCAAATTTTGAATAATAAAGTAAAATTGGTTTTTAATGATTTTCCGGAAACGGCAGGAAATTACAATGTCTTTGACAAAAAAGAAGTAGTAGAAAATATAAGTTTCAATTATAAAAGAAGCGAAAGCGATTTAAGTCAGGTCAATAAAAGTGTTGTTTCTGATTTTAAAACCGCTGATACCATTTCAACTATTTTTAACACCCTACAAACCGAGCGAACCGACAGCCAAATTTGGAAATGGTTTGTTATCTTTGCACTGTTATTTTTAGCATTGGAAATGGCAATTATCAAATTTGTAAAGTAAAACATAATGTTTTACTTTTTTTTGAACTATTACGAAATTAAGAGTACATATTTTGAGCTGCTCTTGCAGCTTTTTTTTGAATAAAATAAATATCTATATATGAAAATAATCATCAGAAGCGCGAAAATTATCGATTCAAAAAGTCCGTTTCACAACCAGACCGTTGATCTTTTAATTTCAGATGGTTTAATCGAAAAAATAGGAACTTCACTTTCTGCATCTGATGCGACAACTGAAGTTAAATTTGACAATTTACATCTTTCACAAGGCTGGTTTGACAGTAGTGTTTCATTTGGAGAACCAGGTTACGAAGACAGGGAAACTATCGCAAACGGATTAAATGTTGCTGCTAAAAGTGGTTTTACAGCTGTTGCTTTACAGCCCAACTCCTTCCCTGTGATTGACAATCAATCGCAGGTAAATTTTGTAAAAAGCAAAGCAAATGGTTTTGCTACAGAACTTTTTCCAATTGGCGCTTTAACCAAAGCAAGCGAAGGAAAAGATATGGCGGAACTGTTTGACATGAAAAAAGCAGGTGCTGTTGCTTTTGGTGATTACAATAAAAGTATCGACAATGCCAACCTGTTAAAAATAGCTTTACAATATGTTCAGGATTTCGACGGACTGGTTATTGCCTATTCACAAGATCCAAACATAAAAGGAAATGGAGTCGCAAACGAAGGTATTGTTTCTACGAAATTAGGACTTAAAGGAATTCCAAATTTAGCTGAAGAATTACAAATTTCAAGAAACTTATTTCTACTGGAATATACGGGTGGAAAACTTCATATCCCAACTGTTTCGACAACAAAATCTATCGAATTAATCAAAGAAGCAAAAGCAAAAGGACTCAATGTTAACTGCAGTGTTTCTGTACATCATTTAGTACTTACTGATGAAAAATTAGAAGGTTTTGATACCCGTTATAAAGTTACACCTCCATTACGAACAGAATCAGACAGAGCAGCATTAGTAAAAGCTGTCTTAGACGGAACTATTGATACCATTACATCTGACCACAATCCGATTGATGTTGAATTTAAAAAAATGGAATTCGACACTGCTAAAAATGGAACTATCGGACTGGAAAGCGCTTTCGGAGCTTTATTAACGGTTTTACCATTGGAAATGGTTATCGCAAAATTAACGTCAGGAAAGGCTGTTTTTGGAATCGAAAGTAATACTGTTACTGAAGGTGCCAAAGCCAATTTTACATTCTTTACACCAGAAGGAAACTCAATTTTTAAGAAAGAAAACATTCTGTCTAAATCTAAAAACTCGGCTTTTTTAGGAATCGAAACAAAAGGTACTGTTTATGGTATTTTTAATCAAAATCAACTTGTTACATCTAAATAATCAAAATGAATAATTCAATAGAAGAAGGAAAATCAATCGCAATCACGAGCTATATTTTAATTATTGGTGTTTTAATAGCGATGTCTATGAACTCTGAAAACAAAAATAGCTTTGCTTCTTTTCACATTCGTCAGGCTTTAGGTTTATCCTTAACCTTTATTTCATTTGGTGCTATCATCAGCAATTTCGACAGTTTTTATATTACATTCCCAATGTGGATTTGTATTTCAATTTTATGGACATACGGAATTTTTAGCGCTATTCAAGGTCAGACAAGACCAATTCCTTTAGTTGGAAACCTTTTTCAAAAATGGTTTAAAAGTATTGGGTAATAAAATTTTAGCGTGTAAATTTTAGACACAGATGACGCTGATTTGCAAGCAAAAACACGGATAAAAACTGATTTTAATTATATTGCATTCAAAGTAATAAAGCCAGAAGAAAAAAATCCGCCAAAATCCGCGTTTTCACAAAGTGAATCCGTTTTATCAGCGTATAAATTTCACAATCCAACAACTCATAATTCATAATTCAAAACTCATAACTTCTTAAAGAAATGAATCTATCATTAGAATATAAAATACAAGAACCAAAAGTAATTTTAGATAAAAATCCTGTTTTAATTTTATTACACGGATACGGAAGCAACGAAGCAGATTTATTTTCATTTGCCACTGAATTACCAGACAACTATTATATCATTTCAGCAAGAGCTCCTTACGATTTACAATATGGTGCTTATGCCTGGTATGCCATCAATTTTGATGCTGATCAGAATAAGTTTTCAGATAACGAACAAGCAAAAACATCACGTGATCATATTGCTGGTTTTATTGATGAATTAGTTGCTAATTACCCTATCGATGCTAATCAGGTAACATTAGTAGGCTTTAGCCAGGGATCTATACTGAGTTATGCTGTCGCACTTTCTTATCCTGAAAAGGTTCAGAGAGTTGTAGCAATGAGCGGTTATTTTAATGATGAGATAATTAAAGAAGGATACGAGCAGAACAACTTTAAAAACTTAAAAATATTTGCTTCACACGGAACCGTTGATCAGGTTATTCCGATTGAATGGGCTAGAAAAACACCTGCTATTCTTGAAAAACTTGCTATTCCAGTAACGTATAAAGAATATCCTGTAGGTCACGGCGTAGCACCGCAGAATTTCTTTGATTTTAAGAGCTGGCTGGCTAATTAATTTAAAGCTACAAATGGTTTTTTTCGGCGAAATTTCATCAAAGAAACATCAGTTAGAAGTTCATTTGATAATAAATGAGTAAAGTAAAACTTTTTCAACATTTTTGAACTTGAAGATAATCAATGAAAATAGCATCCTTCTTAAATAAAGAAAATAACAACTTAGATTTAGTTAGAATCATATTGTCCTGCGCTGTTATTGCAGGTCACTCCATTTTCTTAAATGGAGATACTAAATATTGGATAGATCCTATAAAATTTGTTTTTCCTGTCACTTATTCCGGAGCACTGGCCGTTAAAATTTTCTTTTTTATAAGCGGTCTTGTGGTGGCTAATAGTTATATAAAAAAAGAAAGTTTTTTGTATTTTATCATAGCCCGAATATTTAGGATTTTACCCGCATTACTATTTCTTTTATTGATTACCGTATTTATTGTTGGACCGATTTTTACCAATATTAGTGTCTCCGCATATTTTTTAGACATGAAAAACATTAGTTATATTACTGACAACATGATTTTTCGAACTAATTACACATTAACTGAAGTATTTTATAAAAACTATTACAAAAATGCTATTAATGGATCATTATGGAGCTTACATTATGAAATCAGATGTTATTTCTTTTTAATGTGCTTATTTTTATTATTCAAAAACATAAGACTTATTGTTTTCAATATAGTTTTCTTCGTAATTCTTATTGACAATGTTTTACCGTCTGGAATTATTTTAAGTAAGCTTGACAGTAATCCTGAAATCTATTATTTACCTATATCTTTTGCATATGGGGTATTTATGGCAATTAATCAAAATAAAATAGTGATTAATTTTAGAATAGTGTCAATATCTTTTATCATATATTATATAGTTAAAGATGTAAAGTTCTCTGAGTTATTTCTAATTTTAGCATTTTGTAACTTAATTATTTTTGTTTCCTCTAGAAAATGGTTTTTAAAACTTAGACCTAAGTATGATATTTCGTATGGAGTATATTTATGGGGGTTCTTAATACAGCAAATCATTTATGCTATTGTAGGTAGAATATATACTGGGTTACATTTTTTAACAGCTACTTTAATATCAATATTAATAGCTTACATTTCATTTATCTTAATAGAGAAACCATGTATATTGCTTGGAAAACGAGTTTTTTTATTTTGCGAAATAAACAATGAGAAATTAAAAAATTTAAATTTTAAATAGTTCTATTAAAGGTAATTCAAATAGAAGCAAGGAAAAAATGTAAACTTCAAGAATATACAATTCGCTTTTAAATAAAATTATCATAAAAAAGGTCGCAGTTTATATTTAAACTGCGACCTTTTTTTACTATCTTTTTATGTTTACTCTCCGCCGTAAATAATGTCATCTCCTTTTTTCAGGACGTAACCTTTCCAGGGAATTAATATGTAATCTCCGTTAATCCAGGATTCACCTTCTGATTTTCTTACTAACATGATTGCATCTTTTTGAGTATCGAGAAACAGCTCTGCTTTATCGCCATCAAAAATTACATAAGCAACTGTGTTATATTCTTTTCCTTCGTCGTAATGTCTTAATACTGTACCAACTTCAGAAAGCTTAACACACTCATTTTTAAGAACAGACCAAGTGTAACCTGTAGAAGCCTTACATCCATGTTCGTCGGCATCATTTCCAACTACAACATCCGCAGAATCTTCTCTTGCTTCTTGCTTAATTGGTTCTTCTTGTTTGACCTCATTCTGTTGTTCAGCCGTCTTTTTTCCACACGAAAAACATAAACCTACGATAATCGCTACTAAAAATACTTTTTTCATATTTCCTTTTTTATTTAAAATTACAAAATATCAAGGAAATAAAAAATACTATTTTTGATATAGTAAAGATTGATTGATTTCAAAACTAATACTTTCGTCATCGTTAACAAAGTATTTCAACAAAACCTCACCCCATAATTCTCCATTACTATAATCAGCAATGATCCATCTGTGGTTCAGAATTTTGACTTTATTGATGATAAACTTTTTGTCTTCAATTTTATCTTGTCCTGTGTAAGGATTTCCGTTTGGATTGGAATTTAGATCAAATAATTTTTCAGTTACTACGGGAATTAATTTTTCATATTGAATTACTTTTCCACCTGTAGCGCTATTGTCAAAATAGTTTTGTGCATTCTCATTATTCGCCAGAGAAAAATAATCCGCTTCGGCTAATTTTGTCGACACTAAATTGATACTGTCTCTCAATTTTTTAGTAGTTTTTTCGTAGCGTTCCTCTCCAAATTTTACTTCGCGGCTGTAAAACATATAAGTAAAAACATTCATTAATATCGCCAGGATAAAAAGATAAAGCATTAAGGATTTTTTCATTTTATAATATAATTAGATTGTAATTTCGAGATTATCGTAGGCCAGAAAAACATTTTCAGGAAGCTGTTTTTGTACTTCTTCATGAAAACCTAGAACATGGCTAATATGAGTTAGATAAGCTACTTCAGGCTTAACTAATTGTATAAAATCAAGTGCTTCCTGCAGACTAAAATGAGTATCATGGGGTTCGATACGCAATGCATTGATCACTAAAACTTTTAGGTTACTTAATTTCTGAGTTTCTGCTTCTTCAATCGTTTTTACATCTGTCAAATAAGCAAAATCATCTATACGATATCCAAAAACCTGTAAATCACCATGCATGGCATTGATGGGAATTGCCATTTTATCTCCAACAGCAAAAGGCTCATTATTAACTACTTCAATTGTTTTTACACTTGGAGCGCCCGGATATTTATTGACAGTTTCAAACACATATTCGAAACGACGCTTGAGATTATCAATTACACGCTGATGGGCATACACTGGAATTTCACCTTGTCTAAAATTAAACGGACGTATATCATCAAGACCTGCAGTATGATCTGCATGTTCATGCGTAAATAAAATAGCATCCAGATGTTTGCATCCGCAAGAAAGCATTTGCTGCCTGAAATCTGGACCACAATCTACTACATACGAATGCTCACCCCATGTAATCCAGATCGATACACGAAGTCTTTTGTCCTTAGCGTCAGCGCTTTTGCAAACGGGATGGTCGATTCCAATTATTGGAATGCCCTGAGAAGTACCGGTACCTAGAAAATAGATCTTCAATTGAACTTAATTTTTTTACAAAAATAGGATTATTTCTCTTTCATTAGAAGCCTAATTTGCTAACTTTGTAACAAATCTATTTAAAATAAAATGGGTACAGAAATAAAATTAAAGGGTGACAAGGTCATCGAACAGATTCCTTCTATAAAAGACAAAGCCTTACGGATTAATTTAAACGAGAATATCTACGGAACATTTGCTGAAATTGGTGCTGGACAAGAAACAGTTAGACACTTTTTCAGATCCGGAGGTTCATCAGGAACAATCGCGAAAGCTATGTCTGCCTATGACAAAGATTTTAGTGATGCCGTTTACGGAATCGAAAAAGATGGTCGCTATGTAACTGAAGAGCGATTAAAAAAAATGTTGACTTATGAAAGCCAGATAATCGAGGAAAGATTAAGCAGAGAAAAACATCCTACAAAACTTTTCTTCAGTTACGCCAATACCGTTGCAACAATAGATTTTGCAAAACAATTTAAAGGTCACGGTTGGGTTGGAATTCGATACCAAATTGAACCTGACGAAGCTTACAACGAAATTATTCTACACATTCGTTTTAAAGAAACTGATGCCAGACTACAACAGGAAACACTTGGTATTTTAGGCGTAAACTTAATTTACGGTGCTTTTTACAAATACAATGATCCTAAACGATTACTTCGTTATTTATACGATCACTTAGATAAAGACCAGCTTGAAATTGATACGATTAACTTCTCAGGACCTCGTTTTGCAGATGTTGACAATCGTTTGATGAGTTTACAATTGGTTAAAAACGGAATGACAGACGCCGTAATGTTTAATCCTGAAGGAAAAAATATTTTACCGGCAGCAATTTTATACAAAAAGAACCTTCTTGCCTTAAGAGGAAGTTTTCGTCCGGTAACAAAGGTAAACATGGACATGTACGAGAAATCACTAAACATGTTCCTTGAAGAAAACAAAGTTGAAAAAGACAATACATTGGTTGTTTTTGAAATTACGCTTTCAAACTTGCGTTCAGATGGTGAAATTGATGAACGCGACTTTATGGACAGAGCTGAATTGCTTTGCTCATTAGGTCAAACTGTTATGATTTCGAATTTTCAGGAATATTATAAAGTGGTTGAATATTTTGCTAACTATACTAAAGCCAGAATGGGATTGGCAATGGGAGTTAACAATTTAGTTGATATTTTTGATGAGAAATACTACCGCCACCTGAGCGGAGGAATTTTGGAAGCATTTGGAAAATTATTCTACAGAGATATGAAGGTTTTCTTGTATCCGATGTTAGACGAAAATGGAGTTCTAATGAATTCTACCAACTTAAAAGTACATCCTAGAATGAAAGAATTGTATAAATTCTTTAAATTCAACGGAAAAGTAGTTGATATTGCGAATTATAATCCTAACAACTTAGAGGTTTTCTCTCGTGAAGTTTTAAAAATGATCAATCAGGGAATACCAGGCTGGGAACCGATGTTGCCGGAAGGAATACCAGAAATTATAAAAGAGCATCATCTTTTTGGATATCATCCGGAAAAAGAATTAGAACAAAAACTTTAAACATAAAAAAGTCCAAAAAAGAAAATTTCTTTTTTGGACTTTTTTTATGCCTTTATTTTAGAATCTGAGCAGCGTGCTCTTTTGTTTTAACTTGCGAAATAACCTCATCGATAATTCCGTTTTCATCGATTACAAAGGTAGTTCTATGAATTCCGTCATATTCTTTCCCCATAAACTTTTTTGGTCCCCAAACACCAAATGCAGTAATAACTGATTTATCTTCATCAGCCAATAACGGAAAAGGCAATTCGTATTTGTCTTTAAATTTTAATTGTGCTTTTGCACTGTCAGCACTTACTCCTAAAAGCTCATAATTATTAGCTTTAAAACGTTCAAAATTATCACGTAAATCACAAGCTTCTGCCGTACAACCTGGCGTACTTGCTTTTGGATAAAAGAAAACTACTAATTTCTTTCCAGCATAATCCGCTAATGTATGCGTTTTACCTTCCTGATCTACTCCTGAAAATTTTGGCGCTTTATGTCCTTTTTGTAATGTTACCATATCTTATTTTAGATTTTAGATTTTTTATTTTTTGATTGAAAAATTAAATGATTGAAATATTTAAAGATTACTTACTAATCGATTAAACATTTTTAATTTTTTATTGAAAAATTGAATGATTGAAATATTTAAAGATTAAGTGATAAACGATTAAACGATTAAACACTTAAACACTTAAACAATTAACCGATTCAACAAATTAACGATCAAACAATTTACCGATTAAACAGTTAAACAAATCAACGATTCAACAATAAATAACTATTTTTACGGGATTAAAATTACGGAAATGAATAAAGAAGCTCGCGTAACATTTGTTATAAATACGTTAAAAGAACTCTACCCTACTATACCTGTTCCATTAGATCATAAAGATCCTTATACTTTACTGATTGCTGTTTTACTTTCTGCACAATGTACTGATGTCCGCGTTAATCAAATTACACCGTTGCTTTTTGCAAAGGCTGACAATCCGTATGACATGATTAAAATGTCGGTGGAAGAAATTAAAGAAATTATCAGGCCTTGTGGTTTGTCTCCAATGAAATCGAAGGGTATTCATGGTTTATCACATATTTTAATTGACAAGCATAATGGTGAAGTTCCACAAAGTTTTGAAGCACTTGAAGCTTTACCTGCGGTTGGACACAAAACAGCAAGTGTTGTCATGTCTCAGGCTTTTGGAGTTCCTGCTTTTCCGGTTGACACACATATACACAGACTAATGTATCGCTGGAATTTATCCAATGGTAAAAATGTAGTACAAACAGAAAAAGATGCTAAACGTCTTTTTCCTAAAGCAATATGGAATGATCTCCATTTGCAGATTATTTGGTACGGAAGAGAATATTCACCTGCAAGAGGCTGGAGTCTGGAAAAAGATATTATTACCCGAACGATTGGCAAAAAATCTATAATAGAAGAAGCTGCTAAAGGTAAAATTTAGCAGCTTCTTTAAGCTTTTACATACCACTTTTAAGTGTGTTATACTCAGCGGTCATGTTGAGTGCTCTGTAAACACCAAGAAGCGATTTTATAGCATCTTCATTTTTAGGCTCAAGACTTAGCGCTTTTTTAAGATAGGGAATAGCACTTTTTACTATTTCATCTTTTTTAGCATCTAGTTTATCGTATTCTTTCATATCATTGGCACTGTTTCCTAATAACGCCATTTGATCTACTAAATCTTTCTTTAATTGCAATTTAACAAATGCCTGATTGATATAGCAATCTACACAGTTTGGATTTACCTGCAAACCTTCTTCATAATATTTTTCTGCCTTGGCGTAATCTTTAGTCTCTAAACAAGCAAAAGCAAGATCACTCAAAACTTCTTCTCTTTTTGATGGTGGAAAAACATTTCTTGGCTTCTCGTAAAGCCCTTCTCTAATGTTAGATTCGCGCGCACTCATAGAAATAAACGCTTCTTCTTCTTTCGTTTTTTTGTTGGTTGCATAATAAACCATAGCTTTTCCTGTATAGTTTATTTTTCTAAGCTGCTCATAATATTTAACAGCTGTTGTATAATCTTTAGCAGTTAATGACGATGTAGCGGCATTTAGAAGGTTTAATGTATCTCGTTTATCAAACAAATAAACTTCGTAGCTTTTAGCGGCACTTTCTTTAAATTTTCCTGCTTTATAATCACTGAATGCACCATTTACTAATACAGACTTCATTTCTTTTAAAGCTAAATTCGCTTTAAACGCATATTTATAATTACGAGAATCGTTTTCATACAAAAGCACATCCTGATAAGCACCTGATGCTATGGCAAAATTAGCTGCTGCATCGATATTTTTGGTTGCCAGGTCTTTGTAGACATTTCCTTTAATATAAAAGAAATCAGATTTAGTTTCGTCTGGGGCATTTACAATTAAGTATTCTATCTTTTTCAAAATTGTCTGCGCTTCCTGAATTTTGCCTTTTTCGAAATTAGATTGTGCTTCTTTTATTTCGTCTTTTTGAGCAAAAACGCTCGCAGTTATCAATAATAGGAATCCCAGTATTTTAAAATTTTTCTTCATCTTGGTTTGGTTTAGTTTGTTAAATAGAAATTTCACAGCTTTGCACAATGATATTGCTACAAATGTTTAAGAAAAACAATCTCAAAAACCTGAAACAATAAATACTTAAAGATTGACAATGGTTTTATGTCTCTTTAAATTTTTTAATAAAAGCTAACTGTTACTAATACTAGTCTTTGAAGAAAATAAGACTTGAAACGGACAAAATGCAGTAATGTAGTTTTTCATCATAATCATGTGGTATTTTGGGGGTTAGTATATAAATTTTAACAATTATCTAAAATATAAAATAAACAAGTATTTTAACTAATTAAATGCTTTAATTACGCAATAAGATTGAATTAAAAATTACTTTTTAACTAAAATAAAATTAAAAATTGAATAAATAAACAAAACACAAACAAAATATGAAAATTTAACAAAAAGCTACAAAAATTTCTTTCAAAAGAAATTCTGTAATCCTCTACTAATAAGAATAATAGCATCGGAACATGCCGTATTTACTGTAAAGACAACTCTACTTGTAAATGTTTAAACAAAAAAAACTCACTATCTGTATTTTCATACAAATAGTGAGTTTTAACCAAAACGACCATTTGGTTTTTCTTTCGACTAAACATCCGACCGTCTTGGTGGGCTGCTTAGTTAGCTATAATCTCAAAATTTTTATCATCTATTTTCACAACCGTAAGTGCTTGTGAATAATTTAGTAAAAAAGAAACGACTTCTTTTTTAGGTTTTAAGATTTTAGAAGCTAATGCTTTTTTAGAGTAAATTTTCGCCATACTATCAAATGTTTTATATAGAGTATAACGAGCTAATAATCAAAATAGTATTAGTTGGTTAAAATAATTTGATGTTTGTCAATTATTTTTCTTAAATTCATTAGTGCATAACGCATTCTTCCCAGTGCTGTATTAATACTTACACCTGTTAGTTCAGATATCTCTTTAAAGCTCATATCCTGATACATACGCATTACTAATACCTCTTTTTGATCTTCCGGAAGCTCTTCAATTATCTTTTTTAAATCTACCTCAACCTGATCAAAAATCATTTTATTTTCGATTGTTAAAGTATCATCCGACATTACAGAGAATATCGAAAATTCTTCAGTTTCTCTGTACATGGGCATTTTTTTGGTTTTACGAAAGTGATCCACAATTAAATTGTGGGAAATTCGCATTACCCAAGGTAAAAATTTACCTTCTTCATTATAGGAGTTACTTTTAAGGGTTTTGATTACCTTAATGAAAGTATCTTGAAAAATATCATTTGAAATATCTCTATCCGAAATCTTAGAATATATAAATCCATATATCTTAGACTCGTGCCTTTTTATTAATGTTGCAAGGGCATTTTCATTGCCTTGCACATAATTCTTCACCAATAGAGCGTCTGGAATATGCAGATCAGCCATAATACTACTTTTTAGTTCTTGTTTAAAATTTCGAGTAATTTTCTCTAAAAAGTAATTTTAAGGTATAGGCGTCTCTTTTTTTATGTTAATTAAGTGTCCAAATTTAACAAATATTTATTTTATAAAGCAACTCAAACGAAAAATAATTGTTACTAAAATCGTAAATAATTTAAATTAAAATCAAGTTTTGTATAAAAAGCATTTATTAATGTCAAAATACAACTTTATTTTAACAAAATAAGACAAAACAAAAAAGAGTTAAAATACTCATTACAAGCAATTTAACTCCTTCTAATTTTAATAATATTTATTTTACTTCGTATTATTGGTAAACACGAACATAATCTACATAATACTTTTGTGGCAACACATTATCGTCTACAGCTGGACCTCCAAAATTTCCTCCAATTGCCAGATTTATAATAATGTAAAATGGTTTATCAAAAGGCCATGTATCTTCATTTTTAATTTCGGGATTAAAGGTGTACACTAAGGTCGAATCTACAAAAAAATCAATCTTTTCTTTCGTCCACTCTATAGCGTATACATGATACCCTTCTTCGATATTTGAAAAAGGAGTTCTTTTGGTATTTATGGTGTTTCCGTGACTATCCTGAGTATGTAAAGTCGTATACACCATGTGCGGATCTCTGCCAATATATTCTAAAATATCAATCTCGCCTGTTTTTGGCCATTTCACCTCATCGATATTGGCTCCCAACATCCAGAAAGCAGGCCACAAACCATGACCTACGGGTAATTTTGCTCTTGCTTCTATTCGCCCGTACAAAAATTCTTTTTTGCCTTTGGTTGTAATTTTGGTAGAAGTGTATTTGTCTCCTTCTTTTTTGCCTTCAATAATAAAGTTACCGTCTTTAAATTGATGGTTGTCTTTGGTGTAAATCTGTCTTTCATTGTTTCCCCAACCACATAAATTTGGGCAACCGTCGCCAAGTTCATAATTCCAGTTGGCTTCATTTAGACTTTTTTTGTTGAAATTTTCTTCCCAGACCAATTTTCTTTTCACTTCCTGAGCAAAACTAAAACTGCTGATCAGAATAAGTACTAATACTTTTTTCATAGTATATTTTTTAAATTTCTGAAGTAAAAAGGCCAGCCTAAGACTGACCTTCTTATTTCATACTTACTAATTAATTTATTTATGGTTTATTGTATACTCTTACATAGTCAATTTCCATAGAAGACTGTGTAAAAGCAGAATCAATTGATCCTCCCAAGTTTCCACCCATTGCCACATTAAGGATCAAGAAGAAATTTTTATTGAACGGAAGCGAACTATTATTAGGAACAGAATGAAGTAATGTATCATCTGCATAAATTTGTATCACTGTAGGACTCCAAATTGCTTTATACACATGAAACTCTGTTGAAACATTTGGAATTGTTTTTCCTCCTGAATCAGCATTTCCTCCTGAACGTCCAGGATAATGAAGTGTTCCAAGTACATGATTTTGATCTTTACCTACATGTTCCATAATATCTATTTCACCACAGGCTGGCCAGCTATTGGTTGCATAATCTTCTCCCAACATCCACAAAGCAGGCCAGGTTCCTACTCCAATTGGCAGTTTAGCACGAATTTCGACTTTTCCGTAAGTGAACTCATATTTGTTTTCTGATTTCAATCTTGCAGAAGAATAAGCCGCTCCGTTGGTTGGTTCTTTTTTAGCTGTAATTACTAAATTTCCTCCCTGAACTATCACATTCGTAGGTGAGTCAGTATAACTTTGCTCTTCGTTATTTCCCCAACCGTTGGATCCACGTCCTAATTCAGCGGTCCATTTTGTCGGATCTGGTGCACCGTTTGTATCAAATTCATCAGACCATACTAATTTCGTGTACTCATCAACGGGCGGTTCTGGTTCCGGATTTTGATTTGGCGGTACAGTTGTAAAAGTATGGTACCATGCCAATGAAGCATCTCCTCCCATTACAGCTCTTACAACCATTCTGTTCGCTGTAATCGATATGATTTCATACGAACTTTGTCCGATATAGTACCCCATAAAACCGCCGTCAGAGAAATTAAGCATCGTTCCTCTGGTCTGTGTTGCATGATCCGGATTCTTAGTCACAACCGACTCAGACGGACTTAACGAAACTGTTTTTACAGCGCTTACATCATAAGGCACACAAGTATCTTCACCTAAAGCTACACCTGCTACACTACCAAAAGCTTTATTAAAGAAAGTTGCTCCGCCATTGTCTAATTGAAATTTAAGCGTTTCTCCATCTAACGAAAACGTCAAAACGTTTTCATATAAACAGCTACTGGAAGGTGCATTTGCTTTTTCGAAGGCTCCTGCCTGATAATGATTAGGGTAATAGTTTTTTGTAGCATCGCCATCATTCTGACCAACTCCAAGGTGTCCAGGTTCTGATGCTGACCAGTACCATTTCTTAGATGTTCCTCCTGTTAAAAATTCAACAGCTTCATGATCGCTAAAGTCACTTAAAACCTCAACCTCTATTGTAGAAGTAGTAGAAACTCCTCCTTTTCCAGTACTCACTACCGTTACTGTATAAGTATTGACTCCCGTTTTTGTAAAACGTTTGGTGAATACACCACTTGGAGCATTCTCTGAGGTTCCGTCGCTAAATACATATTTATACGAAATAGCATTGCCCGCTGTAGAAGTTAGTTTTACAAGTCCTGATCCATCACCAAAAGGAGCATCAGCGGTTTTCCCCACGATTTCAGCAGTTACTTCCAGATTAGTTGGTGCATTGATAGCTCCAAAAGAGTAATCATCTTTTTGACAGCTTATGGCTAATAGCAGCGCAAAAAGGAAGACGAAATATTTATTATATTTTTTCATTTCAAGTGTTTTTATAAAATGTAAATTTTAATTACTGACAGATTTCATTTTCTATTTATGAAAATAAACGTTGTCAATATATACCGTATTAGCTCCTGTAGGAGTTCCAACATAAATAAGCTGCGCTATATGTGCTCGTGTTGTTAATCCCTCAAAATCAGATAACGGAATATCTAAACTAACCCAAGTTCCCAATGCTGGAGCCGTTATGGTAAGTTCATGCTCTTTATCATCACCACCTGCATAAGTTCCGTTAGGTCCAAAGTCTACTAATTTTATTTTAAATGCTGTAAACTCAGAAGACCATACATCAATATGAAAGTGGGTCATAGCAGTTGCATCAATTGGAGCTACAGGTTCAGTACCCACAAAATCTAAATTAGCATATTTTTTCACTGCATTTCCGGCAATAGCTGTTTCTTCTAATGTAGCATTTGACCAATCTGTACGCCAGGTCGTCATCGGAATATTAGTATACGCATTACTAAATAATGATATCACATCGCCTGCTGCTTTTGTTGGCGTTGGAGCCGGAGTACTTAACAATTCCTGTTCTTTGTAGAAATAAATGTTATCAATATAAACACTTCCTCCTGCCCATGGCGTTCCCACAAATTTAAACTGAATAATATCGGCTACGGTTAATCCCTGATTAGTAAAATCGGAGATTGGAATATCAATACTAGTCCATTGATTAAGAGTAAGATCTTTTACAACTCCCTTTTCACCGCTTGATCCGCTAATTAAAAAAGTCTCAATTTTCTCCAAATCTGCTGTCCATACATCCATGTGCACGTAATCCATACCGGTAACATCAGCGCTTGTTCCACTTTTTAACTCGATACCCTGATAGCTCAGGTTAATATAATTCAATATTTTTTTACCATTCAAATCAAATTCTCCCCAGCTGCTCCCCTGGCCTCCCTGACCCCAATCAGGAAAATAATTTACCCCTGCAAGATTGCTGTACTCTGAACTCAAAATAGAAATCACATTACCAGCAGCCCTTGTTGGCGGCTTTGGCGCTGCACTTGTTGGATTTAGAATTAAAACAGCTGTAACTTCTTGTGAAGACTCTGTTGTTTTAACTGCGGCACTTTTTGCTACCACACGAATAGTATACGTTCCGGCTTGCTGATACGTGTAGGAAGCCGTTTCACCGTTATTAACAGCAACTGGATCCGGTTTTCCGTCTTCTCCAAAATAAATATCATAAAACAACGCAAAATCAGCTGTTGCTTTTACTGTTACCTTTTTAGAAATTGCGGGATCTGTAGTAACCACTACTACTAAATTTTCCGGAGCTCTAAAAGAAACTATGACTTCTTTTTCTACTTCGGTCGTTTTTCCGTTTAATCCCATTGCAATAATTGTTGCTTTGTAGATTCCCTCTTTATAAGCATGTGTTATGGTTGCTCCCGGGGATACATAATCAGATTCAGGACTTCCGTCACCAAAATTAATTTTGTACTGCGTTACACCTTCTCCTTTTGGTAAAAAAGTCACACTCCCGGAATTGTCCTGTGTTATGGTAGCAAGCGCTGTTACATTTTCGGGCGCCGTTAAATTATCTAAATTAATATCGCTACTATCATCATTTGAGCAAGCTGTAAGCATCGCTAAAACGAAAAAACTTATAATAAAATGTAATTTTTTCATAATTAATATTTTTTAGTATCCAGGGTTTTGATCCCAATTTCCGGCAGCGAACTGAATTTCTTCAATTGGAAGTGGAAACAATTCATTTTTATTAGCCTTGAAGCCAGGTATGGTTCCTTCTGCTCTTTTGGTTCTCACTAAATCGAAAAAACGATGACCTTCTCCAAAAAGTTCTAATCTTCTTTCTGCTAAGATAAAATCTGTTAATGCAGCACCTGAAGCCGCTATATCATGATTGTTATCTCCAAAAGCACGTCTTCTTACCTGATTTAGGTATTCTCTTGCCTGAGCATCATTAATTCCTCCTCTGTTGTAAGCTTCTGCAGCCATCAATAATACATCAGCATAACGTATTGCTCTGTAATTGTTTGGGTTGGTAAGATTTAAATCTCCGGCAGCATTTTTGTCTCTCTTTCTCGGAAGGTATTTTCTGTTAAAGAAACCAGTATCTTCATTTCCTTTTCCGTACGAAACTCCTTTTCCGTTATCAAAAGAAACATTCGCAGCGGCAAAGGCAGCAATATCTAATATCGCAACCGCTTTACGCTTGTCTCCTACCTCAAAAGCATTAAAAGATTCCTGAGTTGGCAGGTTAAAACTAAAACCAGGAGAAAAAAGTGGTCCGCTGAAATTTCTAACACCGCTAAAACCTACCGCAACGTTTCCTTCACTACATTGTAAACATCCAAAACCTGCACCTTCAACATCAGTATATTGTATTTCAAAAACAGATTCTGCTCCGTTTTCTCCAGCAGCTTCAAACATGGCATCGTAATCTGTTACTAAAGAATATGGTGATCCTGTTATTAACGCCTGGAATGTACTTGCTGATTGTGCAAATTTATCCTGATACAAATACGCTTTCCCAAGCAATGCCTGTGCTGCTCCTTTTGTAATACGCCCTTTTTGAGCTGCGGTTGGAGATAAATTGTCAACTGCAAAAAT
>Ga0247817_10000471_pt1 | contig 22612 bp, 20 predicted proteins | sample UWRJL212509R1_FD_178010 | JGI IMG/M metagenome (GOLD analysis project Ga0247817, IMG submission 178010) | Plant litter microbial communities from Arlington Agricultural Research Station in Wisconsin, United States - UWRJ-L212-509R-1 | ecosystem: Environmental > Terrestrial > Plant litter >...
GACGTAAAAGTCATTTTTAATAAAGAAAGCAAAGGGGGTGGATCTGCCAGAAATTCTGGGCTAAAAATAGCAACCAGCAAATGGGTGTTATTTGCAGATGCCGATGATTTTTTCCTTCCGTGCCTAAACAATGTGTTAGATACATGCTATACTACAGAAGCAGATATTATATTTTTTGATGCCAGCTGTTTAAACTCTGACACATTGTTGCCCGCGCATAATAATCGCGCAGTGGATTTAAATAGATTTATAGAACTTTATAAAACCAATCCGCAGAAAGGGGATATTCAACTCCGGTATCAATTTGCTGAACCCTGGGCCAAAATTATCAGGTTGGATATGATACGCCAACACAACATTCAATTTGAAGAAACATTTATACACAATGATGTTGCATTTTCCTATTTAAGCGGTTATTACGCCGGCTCTATCAGGGTGATTGATGAGGTTTTATATTGTATTACAGAAAGACCTGGTTCTGTTAGCAAACAATTAGACGTTCAAAAAACATTAACAAGGATAAATGTACTGGCCCTTGCAAATAAATTCTATATAGACCACAGCATACCTGCAACATGGGATTGGCTGCTATGCAAGCAATTAGCAGATTTGTTAATAAGCGATAGTAAATTATATAAGCAAGCAATTAAAATTGTTGAGCAAAGCGGCTTGAACATATCAGATGTGAAAAAAACCGTCTTAAAACATATTCCAAAAGCTTTAGGAAGAAAATATATTAAGAGAATCAAGTTATCAAATGGCTTTTTTATGCTTTAAACACTCAAGCCATTTCACCATGCTTTGAGGGTCATAGTGATCGGTTAAGTTGCCGGCGGTATCCAAATCCGGATGCAACATTATTTCAAAACTGACGTTTGCCTCAACGCCGCCCTTTAAAGAAATGAAACGCATCACATCTACAAATTGATCAGAATAATAATACCCACCTTTTTTAATTTTGCTGTTCAACCATTTACGATATAAAAACTTCAGATAATTCCCCTCATTATATGATTGTGCCAAACGCAATTTTAACTTATACTTTTTGGCGGCCTTAATAAATAACGCCTGAAAACCCGGCAAGGTGTGCATATGGTAATGCGAATCAAGATGTATTGGGTTTAAGCCGGCAGAAATCGCTTTTTCTATTTGAGCATAAATTTCGTTTTCAATAATTTGTTTTGCACCTTTTTTAAGGAACTTAAGTTTACTATTAGCGGGGTTTAAATTCCAATAACCTGCTTGGTTTAAAAGTTGTTTATCTTCAAACTCTGTCAAAGGCCTAAATTCAACTAGATCAATGTGCACGCCTAAATTTTTTACCTCCGGCTCACCTTCAATTAAACTTACGGTGTCATTAAAAACAGGGCTATTTGTCATAATAGACGCGCTATTAATATAACCCCGTTTAAAGCATTGCACGATGGCAGAATTTACGGTCGAATTCAAACCCAGGTCGTCGGCATTCGCAATAATAAAAGGATAATTTAAAATGGTCAAGACTTAAAATTTTTAAATTTCTCAAACAAAAGTACTTTTGTTTTAAAATAATCAACAAAACAACTATATTTACTGCCAATAACTCAAAAAAACTTTTTTTTTTAAAATCGCTTTTTATAATATTATCAGTTTGTTAAGATACTGCTTTAAATTTAAATTTTCTTTAATACTCCGAGTGACAAGAATTCTAATAAAAACAATATGCGTTTAAAAAATCTTATTTTTTCCATTTGTGCCATCCTACTGATTAGCTCGTGCACGTCTTACAAATATGTTCCTTATTTCCAGGATCTGAAGCAGGATAGCATCGTGACAGAACAGATTAACAATTATTCACCGCTCACCTTACAACCTGGTGATTTGTTAGGGGTACATGTTGCTAGTTTAAACCGTGAAGCCGATGCGGTTTTTAATTATAATTTGATAAGGCCAAGTTCAGTTGCCGGTAACACAACAGGTACAGGAGAGATTAACGGTAGTGTGGCGCAAAATGTTATAGTGGGTTATTTGATTGATAACAGCGGCAATATTTACTTGCCCACATTAGGCTCAATTAAACTTTCAGGTTTAACGCTTTTACAGGCAAAAACAGCGTTGGAAGTTAAGCTGTCTCAAGCGCTTAAATCACCCGTTGTGGAAATCAGGTTACAGAATTTCAAAATATCGGTTATAGGAGACGTAAAAAATCCCGGATTATTTAACATTGCAAACGAAAAAATAAATATAAATGAAGCCCTGGCTTTAGCAGGTGATATGAACACAACCGGGATACGCAAAAGCGTTCATCTTGTAAGAGAGGTGAATGGAGAACGGCAATACATACCGATAGACATGACATCCAAAAATGTGTTTACCTCACAATATTATTATCTTAAAAATAACGATGTAATTTATGTTACGCCTAATCGCGACCGCGCATTGGCATCTGACTCTTACTTTCAGAAGCTTTCATTATTATTCTCAGCTTTGACAATAATTGTAGTATATCTATCTCGTTAATCACACATTATTTTGATAAAATATAATATATGAGCAAACAAAAAACTCAGCAAGTAGCAACGTTAGCATTGCCCGGAATAGCCGAAACTCAAGGTTCGGGCGTCAACGTCCTTGTAAAAAAATACCTTTACCATTGGCCATTATTTATACTTTGTACTATTATAACATTAATAGGTGCGTATTTTTACCTTAAATCATCCGTTCCGGTTTATCCTATACTTGCTACGCTTGAATTCAAATCGCCAACGGCATCATCAGCTTCGCTAACGGTGAATCAAAATTCTACCGAACAGCAGCTTGATCCCATCGAAAAACCTATTATTGTTGAGAATGAGATTGAGATTATGCAATCCAAAAAACTTATTTACCAGGTGGTAGATGAGTTGCAACTATGGACAAATTACACTCAGAAAAAAGGCTTAAAGACCGTTGATCTGTACAAACAAAGTCCCGTAACTTTTAATTTTGTACAGCAAGAAGGCACTATCCAGCCAAAAGGCGAAAAATTAATAATACATATAAAAAGCGGTAAAACCTTTACATACGAGGACCAGGATGGCCACACACAAGACTACAATTTTTCTTCGCCTGTAAAAAGTGCGGTTGGGACCTGGAAACTCGTACCAACGGCTAAGGTTACCACATTTATTGATTCTACTATCACAATAAACGTTCAAGATCGTGATCAAGTAACAGATGCCATACAATCAAAAATTAAAGTAGCCTTAGAAAACAAGGACGCACCGTTTGTAAACTTAACTACATCTGATGAAGTTCCTCAGCGTGGAAAAGATATTCTTAATTCATTAATGGCGCTATATCTTCAGTATGCCATGGAAGATAAGAATAAACTATCTCAACGTACTTTAAAATTTATCGGTTTCAGGTTAGACTCATTAAAAAACGAGCTGAATACCATTGAAACGCAAATGCAAAATTATAAGAGCGCGCACAATATAACGGATATTTTGGCACAAGCCCAGGGTTTTAGGGCCATTGATCAGGCCAATATTACAAACATAAACGATGTTGATGTGCGTTTGGGTGTACTTAATACACTTGAAAAGTATGCCAATTCATCGCAAAATGAAGAGACAATACCCGCTCTAAACTATACTTTTATAGACCCTTCATTAACCGACTTATACGGTAAATTGACGGATATGCAGATACGACGCGAGCAACTAGCTACTACTGTTGCAGGAGATAACCCCATGTTAACTTCTGTTAACAGGCAAATGGCAATACTTAAAAATCAGTTCAAAGACCGTGTTCAAAGTACAAAAGCATCACTTCTTGCAGAAAAAGGTAAATTACAACAGATCGATAAAAATGTTAAAGTCTCATTAAAATCAGTACCTGGCCAGGACAAGGAATATGGGGCGCTACAAAGATATCAGGAGAGCAAAGCGAATATTTACAAATTTCTGTTAGAAAAATACGAGCAGGTTGCTTTACGTTACTCATCTTCTGTTTCTGATTCAGAGATTATTGATGATGCGCATGCCGGAAAAATAAAATGGCCTATTCCGATGGTTGTGTATGCCTTAGCTTTGGTATTAGGTGTTATAGCCGCTGTAGGTATACTTTACTTACGTGAGGCTATGAATGATCTTATCATTAGCCGCAGACAGATAGAAGACGAAACAGAAATTCCAATATTAGGAGAACTAGCTTACCAGACAAGCGAACAACAGATTGTGGTTTCTGAAGGCAGAAGCAAATTTGCCATAGGCGAGCAATTCAGGGTATTGCGTACCAACCTTTATCACCTGCATAATAATAACGACAGTGGCCGTGTTACGATCTTCACATCGAGCGTTAGCGGTGAGGGTAAAAGTTTTGTAAGCTCCAACCTGGCTGTAACATTAGCTTACGCTTCGCGCAAAACAATTATACTGGAAATGGACTTGCGTAAACCTAAAGTTTCAGTAAACTTCGGGCTATCGGCTGATCATCTTGGTATCAGTAATTATCTTAACGGCGATAGTTCAGATCTGAAATCATTAATCCAGCAATCGGGTATACCAGGTCTTGATGTATTGGGTTGTGGCTCAATATTACCTAACCCATCTGAATTACTTGAAAGCGATAAACTTGATGAACTCGTTAACAGGTTGAAAGAGACTTATGACGAAATTATCATAGACTCTCCGCCGATACACTTAGTTACCGATGCATTGATCATTGCCCGTGTAGCGGATGCCTCTCTGTATGTAGTTAGACAAGGATACACTCATAAATACGAACTGGAATTTGTTAACGAAATTAACGAAGCCAACCGCTTCCCTAAATTCAACATCGTGTTTAACGGTGTTAAAAGCGGCCTGTCAAGCTACGGCGGGTACGGTTATGGATACGGTTACGGGTATGGGTACGGATACGGTGGTTATGGTGGATACAACAGCTACAATGCGTATGCAACTAAAGAAAAATTTAGCTTAGGGAAATTGCTTAAGGGAATTTTGAGCAGGTTTTAAGTTTTGTTTTTCAATTGTATTGAGCATACTTTTTTAGCTACCAAGATACAGCAGGTGCTGACTGATAGTTATTAGTCTTTATTAATATGATTAAACTAGGGTTTAATCTGGCATTAAGGTTTAATTATATTCGAATGAAAAAAACAGTATACGCCATAATACCGGCTCGTTCTGGATCTAAAGGATTGCCTAATAAAAATATTAAACTTTTAAATGGCGTTCCGCTAATTGCATACTCCATAAAATTTGCTCAACAATTAGGGTGTGATAAGGTTATTTGCTCTACCGACTCGGAAGAATATGCCGCGATAGCAAGAGAAGCTGGCGCGGAAGTACCCTTTTTACGCTCAGCGTTTGCGGCTGCGGATACAGCTATGGAAGAGGATATTTTGAACGACCTTTCTGTTCAATTCGCTGAAAACAATATTCCATTCCCCGATTTAATTGTTTGGTTAAGACCTACTTTTGTTTTTAGGGACTTAGATGCAGTTAAAAAATGTATCAATGCATTATTGGAAAGTGAGGAGTATTCTTCAGCCAGAACAGTTTGCGAAAGTGAAGCCCGTCTGTATAAACTAGAAAATTCCAATTTACGCCCAGCATTTGATGATCAGGGAAAGTCAATGATGCGACGTCAGGATGTAGGAATTCATTATAAAGTGTTTAGTACCGATGTAATACGATTTGATCCTACCAATATCACCAACGATTTTTTAGGTAGAAATGTATATGGTGTAGCGATTGATAAATTTTGTGGGTTAGATATTGATGATGGCGATGATTTTAAAATAATCGAAACCATTATAAAGTATAATAAGGAAATTATCAACGACTATTTATTTGTTTAACCAAAGATGTTGTTGTTAATATGAATATTTGTAAAGACATACAAGAAATTATCAACCTAAACCTTGCTGATATATTGTCTCTTAGAAGCAAAAAGACAATGAAGGAAGACGGTAGTTACGTATCAGAAGGAGATTTGTTATGTGAGAAGCTGGTAAAAGACTACATACGGAAAAACCTGCCGAATTATTATTTAATTTCAGAAGAATCTCCAGAACAAAATAATAATAGTTTTAACCAGAAAGATGTTATTATTCTTGACCCTATAGATGGTACGGAAAATTTCATTTCGGGCTTAACAGAATGGGGAGTTGCTGTTTGCGTGTACCAAGATGGCGAACATAAACAATCAATGTTAGCCATGCCCGAACTTGGTTTATATCTAACAACCGGCGATTCTTTTGAAAAATTTGACTCACGCATAGCAGGAATTTCATCCAGTTTAACAAAAGAAGAAATTTTAAACTTAGAACCTGGGTTTGAATATAGGATTATAGGATGTTGTGTCTACAACATGTATAACGTAGTTAAAGGGAGCTATTACTCTTTTGAAAACCCCAAAGGCGCTAAAGTTTGGGACATACTGCCAGGATTAAATTTAGCGCTGGAAAATGGCTTATCAGTAACCGTTAATAATCAACCGTATCATGGAGAATTACTTAGACCAGATCAAAAATATATCTTTAAAGTCCGCCAAAAATAAGATTGCCGTTATAGGCAAAGGACAGTCTGTTAGTGATATAGATACCCAACATCTAAGCGATTTTTTCATTATCAACATCAATGATTCTGAAAAAATTGTGCCGGGTGATCTGGCTCTGTTTTATCGTACTGATGTTTATGATGTTATCCGAAAAAATGGTTTTAAAGCACAGAGGTATATTGCGCCACATTTTTTTAAGGTTCCTGATGAAAAACATATCGAGGTAAATCACGAGAACTTGGGGCAGGATGGCTTTGAGCATACTTATGAGTATCTTCAGTCTGACGATTTTTATTTGGTGGACTTCATTATACTCTCTGCAATAAAAATTGCTATTGAATACCAAAAGGTTTTAGGCTCAAAATTAGAAGTGTACTTTCTGGGCTTTGATTTTCACGCTGATGGGGTAAAACCAGAGCTCAACCAAATGCACGATTTGGAGTATGTAAATGTGATTCTCAAAACACAAGAATCATTTTTCACTTCGCTTTTACGCAATTTCTCTGATGTTAATCCTGATGTTGCGTTATTTCACATCGGCGATAAAAAATACAGTTCGCTTTCTGCAAGTTTATTCAACGAGTTTCTTTTAGAAAACAAGAAAAAATTTGATAGTTCATCCTTGCCCACCAATACTGAACTTTATCAGAAACTACTTAAAGAAGTACAGGAAAACGATAAAGTAATTGTGGTGGCAGAGTTTACCAACAACCATATTGGCGACCCAAAACGCCTGATGAAAATGATTGATCTGGCCTGCGAAAGTGGGGCTGATATGATAAAATTGCAAAAACGTGATGTAGATGCTTTTTACACAAATGAAGAACTATCAAAGCCGTACAATTCTCCTTTCGGAAAAACATTGGGTGATTACAGACGGGGAGTAGAACTTTCTGTAGAAATGTTTAATATGGTAGATGGAGAATGCCGCAAAAGAGGTATCCCCTGGTTTGCTTCAGTACTTGATTGGAATTCATATGAATTTATGTTGCAGTTTGATACACCAATAATTAAGTTGCCGTCAACAATTTCAAATCATAAAAACTATTTATTGAAAGTTGGCTCTGATTTTAAAGGTGATTTGGTTATTTCTACCGGCTTTACTGATGCAGGCTATGAAAAATTTGTTCTTGAAAACTTTACTCAAAACAGAAGTCTTTTTCTGCTTCAATGTACATCATCCTACCCTACCCCACCTGAGGCCTGCCAGGTAGCTGTAGTTAGGCATTATGATGAAATAGCTACCAATAAGTATAATACGGTACTATCAGGTTATTCCAGTCACGATGTAGGAAGCTTGGGTTGTATGCTGGCTGTTGCGGCTGGCGCCAAGATGTTAGAAAAACATGTAAAATTAGGTGATCTTGAATGGATTCACTTTGATGGTGTAGCAATAGACCTTTATAATAATAAGTTTAAAGATTTTGTACACGATGTGCGTAAAGCGGAGTTAATGTGTGGTGGTAAGCAAAAGAGGATACATGTGCAAGAGCATCATAAATATGTTCCTAATACTGCTAATAATTAGGAGATTGAAACTTCAAGTTTATTATATGGTAGTGGCTTTTTCTTTTTATCATGTTTGGGGTCAAATCTCAATTTTTAAGGCGTCATCAATCAATGATGCTTTAAGTAAGGTTTATAAAAACTAATAAGGAAGTATATAGTAACGCCGGAGTTGTCTTATAAAATACGAGCATACTTATTCAAATTACATTATTAGAGCAATTGATATAACTCCAATAATTAGCATAACATATAAATCAAGAGATTAGATGTCCAGTTCAAACGCAATAGCGAAAAATACCCTCTTCTTATATGTAAGAATGCTCGTTAACATGGGGGTTTCGTTATTTACCTCGCGTGTTATATTACATACGCTAGGTGTTGAAGATTTTGGTTTGTATAACCTTGTGGGAGGCGTAGTTGTGTTGTTCACGTTTTTAAACAACCCCATGATTGCTACCACCCAGCGTTTTATCAACGTAGAGAAGGTTTCAAAAATCGTTGAAAACGTAAACAAGATATTTAACCTTAGTCTATCAATACATTTTATCATTTCGTTACTCATTTTACTGTTGGCAGAAACAGTAGGCTTGTGGTTTTTAAATTACAAACTCAACATTCCCGCAGATAGAATGTATGCTGCGAACTTTGTTTTTCAGCTATCCATCCTAACCACGGTAATTGATGTAATGCGGGTTCCTTACAACGCAATGATAATAGCGTATGAACGGATGTCATACTATGCCTTTTTAAGCATCTTTGAAACTATTGCAAAATTGATAATAGTTTATTTATTAGTTGTCTTTCCTGATTTAGATAAATTGATTTTGTACAGCATATTATTGATGCTGGTAAACTTGGTAACAAACTTTATTTTCTATTCTTATTGCAGAAATAATTTTAAGCAGGAGACCACTTTTAAAAAATATAAGGATACTGCCAGGATAAAGGAACTGTTATCATTCTCGAGCTGGATGTTAGTTGGGCAACTTGCCGTAGTGGCTGCAGCACAGGGCATGAATATGATTTTGAATATTTTTAATGGTGTAGTGGTAAATGCAGCATTAGCAATAGCAACACAAGTAAATGGGGTTCTTTATGGATTTATCGGCAATTTTCAGGTTGCCTTTAATCCGCAAATAGTACAGAGCTATGCTTCGGGTGAATATGAGCGGAATAAAAAATTGATATTGACGACATCAAAGTATTCTTTTTTTCTGATGGCAATCCTTTCTGCTCCTTTCTTGTTTTTTACCAAATCAATATTAACACTTTGGCTTGGAAATGATTTGCCAGCTTATGCAGAAAATTTTATACCTGTTATTATATTTTGCTCAATTATTGATGCTTTGGCCGGGCCATTCTGGATCTCGGCACAAGCAATAGGGAGTATAAAAGAATATAATATTACGCTTACTGTTATAAATCTGTTCACTCTTCCGTTAGCTTACGTACTATTAAAAATGGGGTATGCCCCTATTTATGCCTTTGTAGGGAAATTTTTCATAGCTGTTGCGTTACAGCTATTCAGGTATTATTTTATTAATAAATATATAAGGTTTAATAAAAAGCACTTTGCATCATACATATTTAGAGTGATTGTGATTTTTGCACTTTTGGCATTGATTTTAATGTTTAGAAATTCAGCAACGGTAACTTTTATTCAAATGACATGGAAAGTGGCTGTAATTGAATTGCTTTTGCTGATTTGTATTTTGCTTGTAGGGTTAGAAAACGAAGAGAAAAAATTAATTTGGAGTTTCTTAAAAAACAAACTGCAGCGAGCTGGCTAAGTGACGATAAGTTTAACTTATAACCTTGCGTAGTTTTAAGTAAAAAGTTAATCGATTAAAAAATGATAACGTTTAAAAAGCTCATAAAATTTATACTAAATAGCATCAAACTGATAGTTACAGATATTAGGGCTAAACCATATGTTGCAGAAACTGTAGAAGACTTTGATTTATCTTACTACAAAAATAAGACAATAGCGATTGTTGGCCCTGCCTCTACAGCTTTATTAGAAAAAAAAGGAGATTATATTGATAGCTTCGATATTGTGGTACGAATTAACCGAAGCATAAATAATTACCTTGAAAAGACCGAATACTTAGGTAGCAAAACGGATATACTTTTTCATGGGCTAAACGAAAGTGCGATAGGTGGGTGCGGACCTGTACAACCATTGCAATGGATTGAAAAGGGGGTAAAAAAAGTCGTTTTCCCATTATTTGGTAATGAGCATAAAGGCATTATTAACAAATATATAATTCGTAGCAAAGGCAAGCTAAAGCTGAGTTGTATTAATGCGGCAACTTATAATGAGATGAAAAATTCGCTAGATGGATTTAGGCCAACAACCGGTTTTGCTTCGATATATTTAATGTCAAAAGCCGAATATAAAAAATTATACATAACTGGATTTACCTTTTACAAAACCCCTTATCAATCAGATTATAAGGCTGTTAATATAGAAACAGAAAGAAAAAATATTCAACAAGAAAACTATCACAGTTTTGAAATTGAATATAACTGCTTTAAGAACATTTTTAATAATTCCACAAACATCATAATTGATGAGGGCATGAAGGAAATTATGTAATTATGTTGACAAATACAATATAAAATAGAGTGTTTTTACTGAGTTTAAACTGAAGATGAATTAAGTGCCCTGCGTTGAAATAATTTTCTATTTGGAAAGATATTAGTAAAGCAAGGGTAGCAAATAAGTGTAAAAATGTTTAAGGATCTATTCTAATATATGTCAATTCTTTATTCTATAATATTTGTACTTTTTACGGTTTACGCATCAAGGCATTTTAAAAAATGTGTATTGATGTATGCTCCGATGAAAATCCTTTTTCATGGCTATATATATCTTATTGACTCATCGTTCTTCATTACATTCGATGCGGCTATTACAATCATGTTATTGTTTTTTTATTTAAAGAATAAGAAAACAATCGTTCCATTTCCACTAAAAGTACCTTATCTTATTTATGGCCTAAGCTGCGTTATATACGCAATTTATCCATCAGTAAGTGTTGGCCAATTTCAAACTATATGCTCAGAACTTGCCTTCACATTTATTTTTTATCAGGTGCTGCTTACCACAAATGATCTGTCGTTTACAATAAAGTACTTTATAATTATAGGCTATGTGTTAATGATAAATGGACTTATTGATGTAGTAACCCACTTCAATCCTATCGAAGAAATTATGAAAGCATCTTCAGGTACCCGGTATTGGACTTCTGACAATAACGTTATGCGTTACAATTTTGCGCGGACCAAATCATTTTTGCCCCATGCAATTGGCATGGGAACAGTGTGTGCCATTCTTTTATATTTAATGACATTTATTTATTTGAATGACATCAACGTAAAGCGTAATAATATCATCTTCATACTGATTGTTTTATTATTGGGTGGAGTAATCCTTTCAAACAGCAGAACGCCACTAATTATATTAGGGGTAGGCATGATTGCATTTTTAGGAAAACAGTTATTTAAGGGGTATAGATGGATAGGTGTTTTTGTTTTGGGTATAGCATTTCTTGTATTGGTTGGGGGCTATCTACAGCACATGGTCGATACTGTTTTACATAGTGATAAAGTAGCTACGGCGGGTAGTTCTTCTGAAATGCGTGAGAAGCAGTTAGCTATAGCATTAAACTATTATAGTAAGAGCCCAATTTTTGGTATGGGGGATAAGTTTGTGATAACAAAGTTGGAAAATGAACATGATACATGGGGTATGGAATCTATTTGGCTACAATTAATTTATCAAAGGGGCCTTATTGGAGTCGCGGGTAGCTTATTTTTATATCTCGGTTTGTTTTGGGTTTTAAGGGGAGGTAAGTTTTATAAACATATTTTCTTTTTTATATTGATGTGGTTGATAGCTTGTACGCTCACATCATTGCCAGGGATAAATAATGGCTATTTTCTCTGCATTATTATCTTAATTTATAAAGTTTCGTCAAATAAGTTAAACAACATCACACTTTTTATTTACGACAAGCCATATGAGCAAAGTAATGCCTAAAATAAGTTTGATAATACCCGTCTATAACGTAGAACTATACATTGAAAGCTGCCTAATTAGCGCTCTTGAGCAAACATATCAGGATATTGAGGTCATACTGGTAGATGACTGCGGGAATGACAAAAGCATGGAAATTATTGCTGATATTATTAAGAAGCATCCTAATGGTAACAAGGCCAGCATTGTTACGCATGAAAAAAACAGGGGGCTTTCGGGCGCACGCAACACGGGAATTAGGGCCTGTACCGGAGAATATCTGTATTTTTTTGATAGTGATGATGAAATTGATCTTCGCACAATTGAAGTAATGCTGAAACAAGTGGATAAGTACAATAACCCTGATTTTGTTATAGGAGGGTATTGTACACTAGATAATCCAACGGCGCTTGTTGCCGAATTGAGGCTTACGGACGGTTTGCTTAATGGCAACGACGTAATTCTTAAAAGTTTTGTGTCGCATGAATGGTATGTAATGGCTTGGAACAAACTCGTAAATCGTTCTTTTCTAATACGCAATAACTTGTTTTTTGAAGAAGGCTTGATACATGAAGACCTTGTTTGGAGTCTGATGTTGGCATGTAAAGCCAACACAATGGCTGTAGTAAATTATATCACTTACAAATACCGCATTCGTAAAGGTTCCATAACAGCCGAAAAGTCGCGAAAATCAGGAGATCATTACCTGAAGGGTCTTGATTTGGTAATGAAGTATGTGTTGGAGCATAATTTTGTTAATGCGCACACTTATGAATACCTGGAAAATATGAAAAAAGATATGTTTATAGGGACCTTGCATTATTATACTCCCACTGAAAAAATGGAGGCATATAAACGTTTTAAAACTTACAGAAGTCATTACCCTGCAGTAAGCCTGTCATTTAAAAAGACGATAAGGGATCTTCATTATTACTTTGGGACTAAAATTGGGTTTTACATATACCTGTTGTATGCAAAAATGGTACACTATAATGCCAAGTCAATCTAAAATTATCAGATAAAGGTGTTTTAGTTTTTATAAAGTTTAGCATGAAAATAGCCTTAGACGGTACTCCATTTACTAAAAATCCAGTTGGGATAGCCAAAGTAATTATCCCTTTGGTTAAAGAGATAATTCTAAAAAATCCTACAGCAGAATATGTTATATACTCCAACAAACCGGTTGTTGTTCCCAGCGAATTAGCTAAATTTATTGTAATAAAAAAAAGCGGTTTCCTGTTTAAGTACTTGCCGCATATAGTGTGGCTAAAATTAATAGCCGGCTTTCTTATTAACAGAGATGGTGTTGATGTTTATATTTCGGGAAAGGGATTTTATCCAAAGCTGAGCAAAAAGATAAAGAAGATAGCGATGATTCATGACTTGAACTATCTTATTGTTCCCAAAACGATGGAAAACTTTCATTTTTTATCAACTATATTTTTTCTAAAAAAAGATGCATTAACCTCTGATTTTTTGTTAAGCAATTCAGTGGGTACCGCTAACAAAATTGAGAGATATTGGAAAGGTAAAGTTGATTTGGTTATCACTCCTCCAATTGATGCCTCACTGTTCAGACAATTGCCTGAAGAAACTGTTTTTAAAACGCTGAATAAATATGGCATTAATTATAAATATCTCTTCGCGTTAGGAACTATGGAACCTAGAAAAAATCTTGAACTGACGATAAATGTGTTCATAGATTTAGTTAAGAATAATCAAAATAATGGTCATAAATTAATTATTGCGGGTTTAAAAGGCTGGAAAAATAAAGAAAACCTTGATTTACTTGACAAGTATTCTGATTACGTTGTTCACTTAGGATATGTAAGCGATGAAGACCTGCCCGCGCTATATAACGGGGCAACAGCGTTTTTGTTCCCATCAATTTATGAAGGATTTGGAATACCCGTACGAGAAGCGTTATTGTGTGGAACTCAAATAATTACTTCTGATATCGAAGAACTAAGAGAAGCGGCATATAATAACGCGCATTTTATCAATCCCTTAAGTTTTTCGGAATATAAGCAAAGCATGTTGGATGTATTGAATGGCAAATTAATAAATAAGGAATTTAAACATTCAAACAGTAACACAGATAAGTTGATTCAATTTATAAATATTCCTTAGTTAGATGAAAATAGCAATAGACTTAACTCCTCTTTATAATAGGAAAATTACCGGAGTAGAGATTTACGGAATAGAGTTTTACGAGGCTCTGTTAAAAACAGGAGAAGATATTTACCCAATTTTTAGAGTTAAAAACACAATTGATGATAACAGGAATGCAGTTATAATTAATGTAGAAAATCGCCTGGTTGTTGAGAATCTTTTACTATCTAAAGAGATTAGAAAAGGAAAGTTTGACGTAGTTTTTTTTCCTATTTTTCCTCCTCCGTTTGATATTTACAGTATTAAATCGTTAAAAGTAATCCCAACAATACATGATTTGACGATATTTAAATATCCAAATATGTTGACGCTTGGAGCAAAGTATTATTTGACACCCAAGTATAGAGTTGCCTTAAAATACTCTGATAAAATTCTGACCATTTCTGAAAGCATTAAGGATGAACTACTATCTTATACAAAAAAAAGTATTATAAATTGGGCTAATAATATTTCTCTTGATTATTATAATACAAAAAATAAAATAGATGAAAAATATCTTACAAAATGGAGGTTGAGTAAGAACAATTATTTTATTTCGGTCTCCACCATTGAACCCCGTAAGAATTTTAAATACCTGCTCAAAATATTCGAAAAAACGCTTCAGTTAAATCCGGATGCTAAATTGGTATTGGTTGGCAGGAAAGGTTGGGGTAAAGATAGTGAGTTAAAAATGTTAATAGATAAGTTGGGGGAGTCGTTAATTTTTACAGACTTTATATCTACCGAAGAACTAATTACCTTATATCATTATGCAAAAGCTTTCTTTTTGCTTTCAATCTACGAGGGGTTCGGCCGCACTCCATTGGAAGCATTGGCCGCTGGTTGTAAAAATATCTTTGTAACAGATATTCCTATTTTCAGAGAAACTATGAATGATATAGCAACGTTTTTGCCGTTAAACGCATTGGACGAAAGTACTAAAATTGTTAATGAATATGATTTTTTTAAAGCAGAAACCCATAGTTTTCAGTTGCCTTTTTCTGTTTTGGAATATAATGTAGTTTCAAATATTAAAGATATATAAGCTACAACTACTCATGAAGGTATGATGCTCAGATTTGAAAGCATTGGTGCTGCAGAAAGTGGTTGTAGGAAGGTTAAAAATATAAACACGTAAATAAAATGATTATCAGAAGCAAAGCCCCACTCCGTTTAGGTCTCGCAGGCGGAGGAAGTGACGTTTCACCGTACAGTGACATGTATGGTGGATTAATTTTGAACGCTACCATAAACATGTACGCGTATTGTACCATTGAAGTGTTAGACAACGATGAAATAGAGATTGTTGCTAGTGATTTAGGACAATCAAAGGCGTATAAAAGTGCCGAAGCGTTGCCAATTGACGGCACTCTGGATTTGCACAAAGGCGTTTACAACCGTGTGTTGAGGGATTTTGGTATAAAACCACTATCGTTCCGCATTACCACTTACTCCGATGCACCGGCAGGCAGTGGCTTGGGCTCGTCCTCTACGATGGTGGTTTGTATTGTCAAAGCGTTTACAGAATGGTTGGATTTGCCGCTGGGCGAGTACGAAATTGCGCACCTTGCGTATGAGATTGAACGGGAAGACTTAAACCTTAGCGGCGGCAAGCAAGATCAGTACGCGGCTGCTTTTGGGGGGGTCAACTTTATGGAGTTTATGAAGGATGACATTGTTATCGTGAATCCTCTCCGCATAAAACAATGGATTATAGATGAACTGGAATCGTCAATGGTGTTGTATTACACAGGGGCTTCTCGTTCTTCAGCAGCCATTATTGATGAGCAAAAGAAAAACACAACAGATGCCAATAGCATTGCAATAGATGCTATGCATAAGATAAAACAGAGCGCTATTGATATGAAAACGGCATTGCTAAAGGGCGATATTAAAACGCTTGCCAATATATTAGGAGAGGCTTGGGAAAATAAGAAAAAAATGGCCGCGGCAATTTCCAACTCTATGATACAAGAGGCTTTCGATACGGCAGAATCTGCCGGAGCTATAGCAGGTAAAGTTAGTGGTGCCGGTGGTGGTGGTTTTATCATGTTTTTAGTGGAGCCAACAAAAAAATTACAGGTTATTAATGCGTTAAATAATCTTGGTGGTCGTGTGCTGGGTTTTCAATTCAGCAGCGGAGGCACACATGGCTGGAAAATTTATAAATAACCTAGCGTAAAAAAAAAAAAATCCCTATATTGAGGCGTGCAAATAAGATGATATAATAAGGCGTTTTGACATTGATAAGAGCATTAATTAACAGTTAAGCAGAGCCTAATAAAAAAATTTAAGCATTATGTACCTAAAGTTTATTAACAAATTGAAAGCGCATAATGGATATTGGACATACTTAACCGAAAAGAATGGAAATTATCGATCCGGTAAATGCAATCATGATCGTTATATTATAGCGAGCAGACGGACAAACTGGACATCGCTAAATGCAAATATTCAAAATTGGTTATAAAGAATTAACGCAAAATCCTCCATCCATCTTGGCAGGCGCGCCTTTGCAGTTACAAAAATCATACCGTATTTAAAGTGTTTTATATAATTATAAAATGAATACAATAGAAACTATTAAAGACCAGGTACAAAAGTCTATTGAGGTGAAGACTTCTATTTTGAACGATGAAGAATTAATTGCCCAAATTAACCAGGCAGCAGAACTAATTGTAAGCGCCTATAGTGCGGGCAACAAAACTCTGCTTGCCGGAAATGGCGGCAGTGCTGCTGATGCCCAGCATATTTCAGGAGAATTAGTAAGTCGCTTTTATTTTGACCGTCCGGGCTTGGCGTCCATTGCTTTAACAACGGATACCTCAATTTTAACAGCTATTGGTAATGACTATGGCTATGATAAGCTGTTTGCCCGCCAAATGCAGGCCAATGGGGTTAAAGGCGACGTTTTTATTGCCTATTCTACGTCAGGAAATTCTGAAAATATTGTGCAAGCTTTGAAAATTTGTAAAGAAAAACAGATCTTTTCAATAGGGCTTACTGGTAACAAGAAGGGAAGAATGGATGAATTATGCGATATTTGTATAAAAGTTCCCTCTGGCGAAACACCACGCATACAAGAAGGGCACGGTTTGATTGGTCATATTATTTGCTGCCTGGTAGAAGAGGCTATTTTCTTCGAGTACAAACCCATTTAATGACATTGATTTTTTTGTATAAAAAATGGATTGTATTATACTTGCCGGTGGTTTAGGCACAAGATTACGTTCTGTTGTGAGCGAGGTTCCCAAATGCATGGCACCTGTTGCTGGTAAGCCTTTTTTGTATTATATCCTAAAATATTTAACTGGATATAACACAATCGACAAGGTGATTATCTCTGTAGGTTATTTGCGTGAAACTATTTTTGACTGGATCGAGAATAATAAAGAGCAATATCCGTTTGAGTTTGATTTTGCCGTAGAGGAAGTACCCTTGGGAACAGGCGGCGGTATTAAGTTGGCTATGAAAAAAGTAAAAACTGACTCTGTTCTAGTGTTAAATGGGGATACATTTTTTGATGTTAATATAGATGCCTTTTTAGAACAACACAAAGACTGCGGGGGGCAACTTTCTGTAGCGCTGAAGCCCTTGCAACATTTTGACCGCTATGGCAATGTGATATTAGAAGGCAGTAGAGTTACCGCCTTCAGAGAAAAAGAATTATGCGCAGAGGGCTTGATTAACGGAGGCGTATATATACTAAGTAAAAATGCTTCCCTTTTTGAAAATTTGCCGGATAAGTTTTCATTTGAGACGGAAGTATTACAACCTGCAACTCTACAAAACAGGATTAGTGGGTTCATTTATGAAAGCTACTTTATAGATATTGGGATACCGGAAGATTACGCAAAAGCAAATGAGGAATTTAAAACCTTATTTTTATGAAGTTAACAGATATTGATGTTTCAGCAGTTGACACCTTATTTCTTGACCGCGATGGCGTAATAAATAAATTGCGCCCTGGTGATTATGTAAAAAACTGGGACGAATTTGAATTTCTGCCGGATGTTTTTAACGCCCTTGCTTTGTGGAATGAAACTATAACGAATATTATTATTGTTACCAACCAGCGTGGCATTGGCAGAGGTTTGATGACAGAACAGGATTTGGAGGATATCCACAGGCGGATGAGCGCAGAAATTGGAAGTAATGGAGGCAGAATTGATAAGATATATTATTGCGCGGCAGTTGACGAAAATGATTTTAATCGAAAACCCAATATCGGCATGGCTTTGCAAGCAAAACAAGATTTTCCAGATATCGATTTTGACAAGTCGTTAATGATTGGAGATAGTGAGAGTGATATGAAATTCGCAAAAAATGCAGGGATGAACGGAATACTAGTATAAATGTGCACTAATACAGAAAATGTTAAAATACTAAATGCAGAGATAGCCAATATCTCTCAGGAGGATTTGTTAGGCAAACTTTCCGAAGGGTTTCTTATGCCGGTTAATGTCGATGTTCTTGTAAAGCTTCAGAAAAGCGAAGAATTCTATAGTGTATATACACAGGCTGACTGGGTAATTTGCGACAGTATGATATTGAGCTTGGCAGCACGCTTTTTAGGAGTAAAATTTAAAGCGGTAATTCCAGGATCCTCATTCTTTCCGGCATATTGTCACTATCATAAAAACAATGACGATATAAAAGTATTTTTATTGGGTGCTGCTCATAACGTTGCGGATAAGGCAATGCAGATTATTAATAATAGGATAGGGCGCGAAATTGTTGTTGGTGCACATTCCCCTTCATTTGGTTTTGAAAAAAATGAAACTGAATGTAAAGAAATAATAGACTTGATTAATAGATCAGGAGCTAACGTTTTAGTTGTGGGGGTGGGCGCACCTAAACAGGAAAATTGGATTATAAAATATAAGCCAGAACTAACTTCCATAAAACTTTTTATGGCATTAGGAGCGACAATTGATTTTGAAGCAGGAAACATAAAAAGAGCCCCAATGTTATATCAAAAAATATACATGGAGTGGTATTATAGACTGATACAAGAGCCTAGAAGGCTATGGAAAAGATATTTAGTAGATGACATCCCTTTTTTTGGGTATGTATTAAAGCAGAAAATGGGCAAGTATAAAAATCCTTTTGCTGATTAATAGTAAACCTCTTAATCCTAATAATTGCGTGGGATAAAAAGGTATATGTTTGCGGAAGACGATGTATTTGTCATTAAATAGGTTTTCTAATAGTTTTTTCCTTACGCTTAATAAATGGCTTTTCAATAAATATCCACGATAAAAAGCCAAGCAAATACGATAGTAGCAGAAGGATTAATAAATTCATGTAGCCTGTTACTGCCCATTTTAACTGCACCATAACCGTTAGTATCAACCCGTGATAAATGTATATACCATATGAAATATCATTGGTATGCAAGAGGCGGTTTGCCAGATTTGGCACGGAGTAAGCCATTGCTGTTAAGGTAACCGCCAGCAGCAGGCTTTTCAATATCAAGAATACTGCGGGATCAAAGTACCTGTATAACAATAAACTAAAAATAGCGTAGGCGGTAAACCAGTACAGGGCTTTGCCGTAGATTAGTGGTGATTTATATATTTTCAACCGTTGCAATAATACCCCGGTAAGGAAAAGATAAAAATGCGGAATAAACGAATAATCAAGCAGTTTGTTGGCTACAGTACCGAAGCTAAATAGCTTGCAAACTATATTAAATGTAATAAAGATAAATAACAGGATACCTAACCAATATCCTGATTGTTTTTTGGGCAAAAGCAAGTAGCACAAAGGAGTTAGTGCGTAAAACTGTAGTTCTATAGGTATGGTCCATAAACTACCGTTATATGAACCGAAACCATAGTTTGCTAAAAAACCCGGGGTGTATATCAAACCTGTGAGCTGTGCCGGTAGCCATAGAAGCACTTGTTTATTTACGAAACTAGCACCTGTAAGCGTTATAACTATTATGGTAACCAATATACATCCCCACAAGCCGGGAAATATCCGTAATAGCCTGTTTCTAATATATATATATATATTGTTATTACGTTCGTACGAGGCAGAGATGAGATAGCCACTTATAATGAAAAAAACCGGAACGCCGGGCAACAAATACAACCAGTTTTTTTGCGTTTGCGTTAGCGGGATATTAAGGTGCTGAAAGTAATGATCAAATACAACCTGCGTGGCTGCCAGCAACCTTAACAAATCAAAATTATTTAATTTAAAATCTTTTAAAGCTCCCATTAATAATTGCTTCAGGATTTAAGGTTGTTCCAGGCAGAAATATCATGTTTGCCGGGCCATAAATTTATAAATAAGCCACCTATTATGCTGGGTTTTCTAAACTTTAGCGTACGCATTATATGCAGCCCCAACAACAGTCGCTCTCCCATATTTTTATAGTCTAATTCAGAAATTATTTTAAGCGATTGCTCTGACATTTTACATTTTTCTGCCTCCTCAGATCTGACAAGTTTTAACAAAGCATTACTAATATCCTCAATCTTTTCAGGATCAAAAACATAACCATTCACTCCATCGTTCAATAGACTTTCTGCCGCATTTACCTTATTACTCAGCAATATGGGTAAGCCGGCAGCCATTGCTTCATTTACCACAAGTCCCCAGGTTTCTGAAAGACTCGGTAAAATAAGGGCATCGGCATTTTGCAGATATCTTGGCAACAACGGATAGTTAACGGCACCTTCAATAGTTACATGCTTTAGTTCCAGTTGTGCCATCAGTTCGGTTAAATCAGCATGTAGAGGACCCTCTCCTATTAAATACAATTTCCAATCGCTTACCTCACTTTCAACCTCCCTCCAGGCGTGTAATAGCCTGTTCAGATTTTTTACCGGCACCAATCGTGCTACACATACTATTGTTTTGCTGTTAAACGTCTTTGGTATGCGCGGCTTAAAAAAGTCATTGTCGATGCAGTTAAACCCATAAATAAAAACCGTCTTCGCTTTATTTGACGTTTCGTATTCCCTATCATAATCAGCCGATGGTAACCATAAAGCGTCTGTTTGAGCAGTTAAGGTATCCCTGATCCACCTAACCAGTAAGTTTCGTTTAAATTGCAAGCGAGGCTTTGCATCATCAAACATGATATGTTTTTTCTTATTCTTTTTGGCCCATCGTAAACCGAGAGCGCCGGCGAAGAATGTTATAGGCGAAGTAATTACTACGTCAGGATTTATTGAGGTGAGCGAATTAAACAATCGGGTTGTTATTTCTGAGTTAGACAATTGCGCCGCATCACTATCAGGAAATAAGCATGTCCACCAGGAATGTTGGCCATCAAACTCGTCAAAACTATATGGAGAGCCTTTACCAAAAAGTTCAATAGCAAATAATTGAATACCATTGCCTGCAAGAAAGTTATTTAGATATGTTAATCTACCGCGCCAGTACACTCTAAAATCATTGCTTATTATAACTACCTTCAAACCCAAGTGCTTTTGTGGTTAGCAATTCTGTTTTATTAAATCAATCAATCTTTAAGACAGCCTTAATCCTCTTAATTTAATATTAACTTTAATATTTTAAGCTATTAGATCTTAAAATCAATATATCCCCACCTAAAGTTATTCTAACATGTGCAGATAAATACAAAAATAAGGTAAACAATTTCTATACTAGGTGTAACTCCCCCAATACCAATTCTATTCATCTCAGTAACTCTGGCTAACCTGCATTTTAAAGCCTTTTTTTACTGCTTTTAACAACTGCTGCTTTCTTTCTGCGTTGTAAAACAGGTATCTGATAGCCTTAGTAATCATCATGTGCGCTAAAGCTATTTGTTTTAAAGGAAATTTATAATGCTTCCGAATAAAATAAATACGGTTACGGTTAAGATAGAATATTGAAAATAATGATTCGGCGCCACCTGTGCTAATAGATACCTTATGAAAAACTTCGATTGAAGGCATGTAAAAAATTCTGAAGCCCTTATTCTTTGCTCTAAATATAAAATCATTGTCATCATAATATACAAAGTATTGTTCATCCATCAGGCCGGTAACAGCAAACAGATTTTTACTACAAAGCATAAAGCAGGTTGGGGCGTAGTCTGTATATCCGGGGGTATTGTACTGCCCGTGGTCGGTTTCTTTATCGCCAATGGTTTGCGATGTTCCTTTATAATGGATAAAAACACCACCGGCCAGCCATAATTTTCGCGTACCGTAATATAATATTTTCGGTACAATTATATCCTCGTTATCTTCAGTAGCCTTATCTGCCATCTGCTGTAACAAAAAAGGCTGAGCGATGGATATGTCATTATTTAACAACAACACATAATCGGCGCCTCCCTTCAACGCAAGCTCTATCCCCTGGTTATTAGCTTTTGCTACGCCATAGTTCTGAGGGTTTTTTACATGCTCATAAGCAGGCAGTGGATAACGCTGGTTT
>Ga0247817_10000472_pt1 | contig 22511 bp, 16 predicted proteins | sample UWRJL212509R1_FD_178010 | JGI IMG/M metagenome (GOLD analysis project Ga0247817, IMG submission 178010) | Plant litter microbial communities from Arlington Agricultural Research Station in Wisconsin, United States - UWRJ-L212-509R-1 | ecosystem: Environmental > Terrestrial > Plant litter >...
CCGAAGCAATATTATACGTATCGTAGAGGGGAGAGTCTGCGGTAGCTAACTCGGTGTAGGCGGTGACGATATCACGAACATCTGTATAATCGCGTTTTGTCGCTAGATTTCCTACCATAATATTTGTAGAGCCTGCTGCTTGAGCGGCCAAGAGCTGGTCAAAAAGATCAGCTACGAGGAAGCCGTTACCTTGGCCAGGTCCAATGTGGTTAAAAGGACGAGCGATGACGACGTCCATGCCATCCGTACGGTGTTGCTTGACGACTTGTTCGGCGCGAATTTTACCAGTCGCGTAAGGAGAGCCTTCGGTGGTTTGAGCGTCTTCGCTTAAGGGCATTGGCTGGTTTGGATTATAGAGCGCGCCAGTACTAACAGCGACAACGCGACCGGTAAAACCCTGTGCTTCAGCGGCACTTAAAAGATTGTCAGTCATTTCGGCGTTACCTGTTTTATATAGGTCGGGCATATCGAAGGATTGAGCAACTGATGCCAGGCCAGCGAGATGAATAATAGCAGCAGCGTTCTTTAGAACTAGGTTATTTACCTGATTTTTATTCAGAAGATCTGCTCGTTGGTAGTTATCTAGGAATGGAGCAACGTTTTGACTTGGAGTGTCTTCACGACCTATACCTGTGACAGAGAAGTCTAGTGATTGAAGATGACGAGCAAGGTGCTCACCTACAAAACCGTTTATTCCAGTGACGACAATCTCTTTATTTAACTCAGTCATTTACGTATTATAGCAACTCTACGGATATGGCGGTAATTATATTGAGTAAAGCTTATGCGTAAGTATAGACATCATATACAATGACAATATGAACAAACTGACTAGAAACATTACGTACACGGTACTTTTATCAGTAATATTTGGCGTTGCCGTTTTGTCTAGTCCCAGTGCAAACGCTGCGCCACCTCAGCTTGTCTGGACTAAGGAATTTACTAACAGTCCTTTTACTTTCTCTTCACCGCTACCAGTTAAGCAAGCAGATGGAACGATAAATATTGTAGTAGGGGGAACTACACCTTATCGAAGTAGCTATACGCCGAGTAATGTAAGACTTTTTAAAGCCTCGGACGGTAGTATTATTAAAACTTTGGATATACCAGCGAATAGCTTCTCTATCGCTGACGTTGACGGAGATAACTCCGATGACGTCTATATTGGTGCAGGAGGCTCACTAATTGAGTGTCAGGGTGACGGAGGTCTCTATTCTATTAGTGCGTGGGGTGGAATCAGGTTTAGTCCGAAGCACTACTCAGATGCATCCCAATACGTAGGTGCGCATTGTACGAATCCATCAATATTTTCTTCTCCAGTTCTCGGAGATATAAATAAAGACGGTGATGTTGATGTTACCTTCGGAGCATTAGGCTTAAAGGCTTGGTCTACAAATTCAAACGGAGATGTAAATTTCGGGTGGCCGTACTATTGGGATGATACACAATCTGCCTCCCCGGCACTTGCAGATATCACGGGGGATGGTCAGTCTGAAGTTATTTTCGCAGGAGATTCTTCACCTGCTGGCCCGGTAGACTTTAGAGGTGGCATGGTCCGGGCGTTCACAGGTAAGGGTCAACAGCTCTGGGAGTTTAGAACAAATGAGATCATTCGATCTTCTCCAAGCATTGGCGATATTAATGGCGATAACGATATTGAAATAGTCTTTGGTACCGGTAATTACTGGTCTCAACAGCCGGGTGGTGCTACCGATTGCTCGAAAGTATTTGCGCTTAGGCGAGACGGATCTTTGATATGGTCAAAAGACATAGGTGCTCAAGTTATGACATCACCTACTCTCGCCGACTTTAATGGTGATGGAAAGCTTGATGTTGCGGTAGGTGGTTGGAGACGGCCCTGTAGTCCACCAAGTAATATAAATGACGGCAAAGTCTGGATCTTAGACGGAAACACGGGAGAGCCTTTGCCTGGATATCCAAGGTCTTCGGGTGGCCAACTTATTATTGGACAGATAGTGTCGGCAGATATCAATAATGACGGTGGCCAAGAGGCAATCGTTCCTACGGCTAACGGAGTACATGTTTTTGACGGAAAAACAGGAGTGGAGTTATTTAACCTTAGTTATGGTGGTGAAGGCTTAGCTTTCCAAAATTCGCCCTTTATTCAGGACATCGACGGGAATGGTCGTTTAGATATTATTTTGGCCGGCACAAAAGGGGATGGTTCTACTGGTGTCATACGAAGATATGAGTTCCCTGTAGGCGATAGTGCGACACTTGGATCTAAAGGTTGGCCAATGAATCGCAAAGACCAGCGACAAACAGGTTCGTGGGCACCAACCGATTTGAAAGACGCACCAACAGGAGAGAAAGGTAAGGGATATTGGTTAGTTGCGTCTGACGGCGGCGTGTTTTCGTTCGGGGAGGCTGTAGGATACGGTTCAACAGGTAATGTGAATCTAACCAAGCCAATGGTCGGCATGACAAGCACGCCTTCGGGTCGTGGATACTGGCTTGTCGCTGCTGATGGAGGTGTTTTCCCATTTGGTGATGCTGTAGGATATGGTTCAACAGGTAATATTAGGCTTACTAAACCCATAGTAGGTATATCTTCAACGCCTTCGGGACGTGGTTATTGGCTTGTGGCTGCCGATGGTGGGATATTTCCGTTCGGCGATGCGGGTAGTTATGGCTCTACAGGAAATATTAATCTTAGACAGCCAATAGTAGGTATGACACCTACCTCAACAGGTAATGGTTATTGGCTTGTGGCTGCCGATGGTGGGATATTTCCGTTAGGCGATGCGCCGAGCCGCGGCTCTGCCGGAAACTTAACTCTCACACGCCCGATGGTGGGTATCGCTAGATTCCCATCAAATACTTACTCTATGGCTGCAAGTGACGGTGGTACTTTTAGTTACGGTTCTATAAATTACGGCTCATTCGGAGGGTTACCTTTGAATAAACCTATAGTAGGCATGTCACAAGTCGGTTTCTAGCGTTGTTTAGATCAACCAAAAACGGTATAATATTCTAAGATCTATGTCTAAAATTATTAATAAATACACCTACGCAATTATTCTACTTAAACAGCTCGTAAAAACGGACTTCAAGTTGCGTTATCAAGGTTCAGCTCTTGGGTATATGTGGTCCTTAATGCGACCCCTGTTCCTGTTCCTTATTATGTACTTTGTCTTCGTATACTTTCTTCGTATTGGTGAGGGCGTGCCTCACTGGCCGGTACAACTACTGCTTGGAATTATTCTGTGGAATTTCTTTGCTGAAATTACAAATAATAGTGTTACCTCGATTGTTGGAAGAGGAGATTTAATTCGAAAGCTTAACTTTCCTAAGTACGTTATTGTCGTATCTGGGGCAATCTCTGCGCTCATTAATTTGGCGATCAATATGGTTGTATTGCTTATCTTTGCCGCCTTTAACGGTGTTGAGTTCCGTCCCGAAATGTTGCTCTCGGTATTCTTTATTGCTGAGATGTTGATATTTGCTTTAGGATTAGGCTTTTTCCTATCTGCACTTTTCGTAAAACTACGAGACATTAACTATATCTGGGAAATCATAATGCAGGGGTTGTTCTATGGTTCTATCGTTGTATACCCGATTACCTATATTTTATCGAAGAGCCCGGAGATTACACAAATCCTGCTTCTAAACCCGGCAGCGCAGGTTATTCAAGACACGAGGCACGTACTTGTTAGTAGTGAGACACAAACACTGTTCACACTAGCTGGCGATAAGTGGTATATCGCCTTGATCCCAATATTAATTTCTATTGTTACACTAGTGCTCGGAGCATTGTACTTTAGGCGCCGATCAGATAGCTTTGCGGAGGATGTGTAATGTCAAAAGAAGAATCAACAGACGCTAAGTACGCAATCGAAGTAAAAGGTGTTTACAAAGACTTCCTTTTGCCTCAAGAGAAAAACAATTCTATTAAAACGAAGACAACATCTATTTTTCGAAAGAAAAATAAAACTGTTGCGACTCAAAATGCTCTAAAGGACATATCTTTCAAAATTAAAGAGGGCGAGTTCTTTGGTATCGTAGGACGAAATGGTTCTGGAAAAAGTACACTTTTAAAGATTTTAGCTGGAATTTATCAACCAACAGAAGGCAGTATTTCTACAAAGGGTAAATTAGTACCATTCATCGAACTTGGTGTCGGATTTAACCCAGAACTAACTGGGCGCGAGAACGTCTACCTTAATGGTGCAATGTTAGGATTTTCTAAAAAAGAAGTTGATGCGCAATATGATCACATTGTTAAGTTCGCTGAGCTTGAGCCTTTCATGGACCAGAAGTTAAAGAACTATTCTAGCGGTATGCAGGTTCGCCTTGCCTTTTCGGTTGCAACAACAGCAAAGGCTGACATCCTCCTTGTTGACGAAGTTTTAGCCGTTGGTGATGCTGACTTCCAGCGGAAATGTTTTGCTTACTTCAGGTCACTCAAAAAACAAAAGAAAACAGTTGTTTTTGTTAGTCACGACATGAACGCTGTACGAGAATACTGTGATAGGGCTGTCCTAATCGAAGATAGTGAACTTGTCGAAGCTGGTACATCTGCCAAAGTTGCGCAAGCGTATAGTCGTATGTTCATGAATGAACATCAAGAAGACGAGAATACAGACGAGAAACAGGCACTGCGATGGGGTGATGGCTCATTAAAGTATACTCAAGTAAAGGTAAGCCCGAGCACTGTTCGTAACGAAGACTTTATAAAAATTGTTACAAAAGTGGCCATCAAGAATGATATTGATGGAGTAATTTTCGGGTTTTCATTAAAAAACTCTGCTGATGCTCTTTTATTCGGTTCTAATTCGCTCATGCAAGATCAAAAATTTGAGAACTTAAAGAAAGGTCAAACTCTTAATATTGAGTGGACAATTCCAAACTTTCTTAACGACGGTGAATACCTTGTGAATGTGACAGCCGAGTCTCTAGCAGCAGAGCCATGTGACTGGTGGGAAGACGCTGCGACCTTCACAGTTCGCAAAGAGACTCAAACAGGATTTGTAGTATTCCCAAAGATCGAACTAGATGCGAGCTATGGGAAAAAAGCTTAAACTATTTATAGATGCTTCTCCAATGACAGAGGCGCGAGTCAGTGGTATTGGCCATATGACTGCAGAGCTTGTAAAGGCACTAGATAAGATCGAAGCAGATGAGTTGGGGTTTGAAATATACCTTGTTGTTTGTAAAGACAAGAAAGTATTCCTTGAACAGTGGGGACTACAAAATACGAAAGTTATTGTTCTTCCTGTTAGGCAGCGAATTTTTAATTTGTTCTGGAAGTATGACCTACTTCCGCCAATGGATCTGATACTCGGTAAAGGTGTTTATCTTTTTCCTAACTACAAAAACTGGCGCCTCGTTTTATCGAAGTCTTTAACTTTTGTCTGTGACATTAGTTATATTAAGTACCCTGAATATATCGAGCCAAAAAATCTTGAATTCTTGACAAAAAATATCCATAAGTGGACCAAGAGAACAGATAAGGTTGTGACAATTTCTAAAAACGCTAGACAGGAAATTATTGACGAACTCGGCGTTGCGAGCAGCAAGGCTGTACTTATAAGCTGTGGTGTTGATACAAGTGTTTTCAGACCGCGTACAAAACAAGAGGTACAAGATGTTACTGCTGAAATCGGGGTGACAAAAAGGTACATTCTATATATAGGAAATATTGAACCTCGAAAAAATATTGAAACATTAATCGAGGCTTATAAACAATTGCCGGATCTAATCCGAGCGAAGCATAGTCTTCTTATAGTTGGCGGTGGAGGGTGGCTTAAAGAACCCATTTTGAAACTCATTAGGGACTCACAAAACAACGGTTTTGATATCATACACCCGGACATATATATTCCGGATAGCAAATTACCGGCCCTGTTTTCTGGCGCTTCGGTTCTTGTTCACCCTGCGTACTATGAGGGTTTTGGCATATCTCCTCTGCAGGCAATGGCGTCCGGCACGCCGGTTATCGTAGCAGATAACTCTTCGCTACCAGAAGTCGTAGGTGATGCGGGTATTCTTTTCAATGCTCATGATACGGATGGTTTATCTGTTAAAATAGAACAAGTATTAAGTAACAAACAGGTGTCTGGGAAGTTTTCAAACGTAGGGCTAGCTCGTGCTAGTGAGTATACGTGGGGATCTTCAGCAGATAAGCTGGCTTTATTAGTAAGGGGACTGCGGTAAGATGGAAAAGATAGTCTCGTATGCACAAAATCGTGAAGACGTTATTCTTAACGCTTTTTTTCCAGATATCGAGCACGGTTACTATGTAGACATAGGCGCATCAGATCCAACTAAGGATTCTGTGACAAAGTTTTTTTATGACAGAGATTGGCACGGCATTAATGTAGAGCCGAACCCATCTATCTATAAAAAATTATTAAAAGAACGTCCACTTGATATAAATATAAACGCAGGCGTTTCCAACGTATCCGGAAAGAATTTAGATTTTAGGATATACAAAAATGGTGACGGACTTTCGACTTTTTCGGATGAATTGAAAAAGGAATATAAAAAAACAAATTCAAAAATCACCGATAGCTATAAAGACATCGAAGTAAAAACAACCTCTCTTTCGGATCTATTTAGCTCGAACGATGTGAGTCACATACATTTCATGAAAGTAGATGCAGAGGGTTTCGAATATGAAGTCTTGAGCGCTAATGACTGGAAAAAGTACCGTCCAGAAGTTATTTGCGTAGAGGCAAATCATGTGACAAAAGACTGGCGCTCAATTTTACTTAGTGAGAAATATACGCAAGTATTTTTTGATGGTTTAAATGAATACTATGTTGCGAATGAGTCTGGACGAGGTGATAAATTCTCTTACATAAAATCTATTATTGGTAAAAGAGTAATCGATTCTGATACCTATTGGGAATTGAACGATCTAGAGAATCGTAGAATGATCCTAGATTACCAACTTCAGAATAGTCGAAAATACACACAAGAACTCGAAGAAAAGATTATATTTCTAAATTCCCATATTTTCCAACAGCAACGAACTAAAAGCTTGATAAAAAACCTTGCTATTAATGTCGACCAAATTATTATGAGAAATATTAACAAGCTAACTAAAAAACAACACTACTACCCTTCGATAAATACAGTCAATGCAAAGTCGATTGGTAAATTGTTAGACGCTATTCGAGCAGCAGATAAAGAGGCGTTTATCAATAAACCAACGCTTGCATGGAAAGTGAAGGCGTTTTTTGGGAACATTGTACTTCTCTTATATAGAGGGTTTAGAAAAGCTGTAGGCGTTATAGGAAAACTTGTATTTAAGAAAATTATTCGACCCCTAGTAAGGATGGTAAAAAAATAGCATGAAACAACTTTCACCAATTATTATTGATTGCCAGATTTTTCAAACATTTTCTTGGGATAGGGGGATGGGCAAGTACTCACTAGAGCTTTTGAGGTCTTTATCGAACAATCAAGACTTCTCTCAACGACGTATAGTCATTCTATTTAATAAGCTCCTGGAGCATAATGTCGATGCTGAAAAGCAAATAAAAAGCATTTTGCCCGACGCATTTTTTGAATATGTCGAATTGGGACTACCTAAAGAAGACAGAGTTCATAACAATGTTCAAACCGTAAGACTAAAGAACAAGCAGAAATTAGCTGAATATATAGAAGGTAAAAAGTTCGAGCAAAAACCTGACTTTTTAATCCTCTCGCTATATCTTGATGAGGTTTGTGCTGTTTTCCCAAATCCAGAGTACGTTGATCAAAATTTGTTACTTTATTACGACTCTATTCCTTTCTTATATCACGAAAGGTACGGTCGCATGGAAGGTTTCTTTGATCACTTTTATCTTCCTCACACAGCCAGTGTTTATGAGGCTGATAAAGTGTTTACGATCTCAAAGACAGTTGCAAACGACCTCCATTTGTATTTTGGTGTACTAAAAAGCAAGATTCATAATATCGATGGCGCATCAATACCTCGTCATACAAACGAACCTAAAATGCCAGAAGGTTGGAAATATAAACCGGGTGAGTTTGTTCTCATGCCAACCGGGCAAGAGCTGCGAAAGAATAACGACCGTGCGGTAGAAGCTTTCGATCTATTTGTTAACGAAAGAGGTGAGGAAATTCCTCTTTTCATCACCTCTCACTTTAGCGAGGAGGGTAGGTACTACCTTAAGGATAAGAGTAGTCGTGTCAACTTCACGGGCAACGTAACCGATGCGGAGCTGCTGTGGTTGTATCAAAACTGTAAGTTTGTGTTATTCCCATCAGAATACGAAGGCCTGGGTCTGCCCGTCTTAGAAGCTGTCGAACAGGATAAAGCAATAGCATGTTCTGACATATCTGTTTTTAAGGAAATGTCACAGACGGCCTTTCATTACTTTGACCCTATTGATGTTAACTCTATCAAAGAGACACTCCTTGAAGTCGATAAGTACACAGAAGTAGACAACAGTTTATACGCAATTGTTAAAGAAAATTACACTTGGAAAAACACAAGTGACCGATTTATGAAGGGCTTATTGGCTGACCCAATAAAACCCGTTAAAAATAAAAAGAAGATAGCCATATTTTCTCCTGATGTTTCAGGATTCTCTGCCATCGGTAAGGATATTGGAGAATTACACGCTATTTACTCACAATATTTTGATATTGAATATTATTTCGACCTGGGGCCAAACCACAGAGAGCTACGGCCAAACATTCTAAAATATGCAGCTAAATGCTACGAGGCAAAAGATTTCAGCGAAGGCGATGACAAGAAATATGATGCACTTGTTTACCATATAGGTAATAGCGAATACCACCTCAACATAACAAGAGCTGCGCTTCGTTACCCTGGCTATGTCATCTTGCACGATACCAATCTTGGTGGATTATTCTATAACCTTGTTGATCTTGGTTTTGTTACAAAACAACGATATGACCTAGAAGAAAAACTAGATATTCTGGCAGGACAAGAAAAAGCCAAGGATAGTGAAAAGGGAAGTTTTTTAGCCAGTGTGTTGAATAATCAAAAGGGTATCATCGTCCACTCTGAATATGCCAAGCAAGCGGTAAGCGCAAAGCTATTTTCTAATACTAAAGTGATTCATCTTGATCTTCCATTTAGTACGCCGCCATTCCCTTCTATTCTTTCTACGAATGCAAACAAGAAGATGCCCACCATTGCGTTTGCTGGTATTATTGCACCGATTAAGGGACTTGATATTATGGAGCAAATTGCAACAAGTACGCAATTTTCAGAATGTCAGATTAATATATTCGGATTTAGTGCGGGTGGTTCCGATCAGCTCAACAAACTGCGTGCATTTCCGAATGTAAAAGTTATAACAAATCCTTCTGATTTCGAGTTTCAGAACCTACTTATCAAGTCGGACATAATGATTAATGTTCGGATGGCGTATAAAGGCGAGACGTCCGGCAGTACTCTTTCGCACATGCGTTATGGCGGTGCTTCAGTTATTCGGAGCTTTGGCTGGTTTGGTGAACTGCCAGACAATGTTGTTGTTAAGGTTGATGACCCCAGCGAAACGCTTGTCGCACTTCGTGGGCTTGTCACGAATCCAAAGAAGTTGGCCCAGGTTCGTAAGAATGCGCTGCACTTCATGGAAGAAAATCATGATCATGAAGTATACACAAAAGGTATGTACGACTTGATAAAGTAACGCTGGGGCTATGGCTTCACGGTGATGTCAAGCCAGCCAACGCCACCCATATTCCAGTTGTTAGCGTTCTCTAATACTGGTTGAAAGTATTCACGATGAGTACCGTAATTTACTGTCCATGGTGCTGTTACGTTGAATTCGAAACGTGCAATCTGTCCAACTTCGGTGACGTGTTGATTTTGTGCCAAAGTTACTCCGTCTGCTTCATATACCTTTGAGAAGGTGAAGTTGGGACGTCCCTCAGATGGCCATGAGTAGCTAAAGACACTCTGTCTATTCGTTGGAGCGCTTGCCGCCAAATGTACTGGGGAGAAGCCTTGCGGCACGCTAGTGTCGTCATACCAGCGAGCAGAGCCATTGTTCTTGTATTGAATATAGACCGGTGATCCTGCGCCACGTGTCAGTGTTGGCATAGCGCTTTGTCCAGCGAATTGAGCGACATGTGTCGTTGTGTCGACAGTTGCATCCACCCAAGAGAGCGCACCCATTTCAGGATTGGGTGAACCACTAATAATTGGCTGAAGATATTCGCGAATAGATCCTTGTTTAACGTTTGCATTTGCCGCTAGTTTAAAGCTAAATCTGCCTATCTGACCTGGCATTACGATGTGCTGATTTGATGCAAGTGTGACACCGTTAGCTTCATATACTGCAGAGAATGTATTCGATGCCACCTGTTTAGACGGCCAGCCCATGCTTATTTGAGAATTTCTTCCAAATGGTGCGGCAGTCACGAGGTTTGTAGGGTAGTATCCGGCTGGTGTGCTAGTAGAATCGTACCAAGCCGCAGTACCTGAGTTTTTATACATAATAAAGTTATCAACAACGTCATTATTTTGCATTAGTCGTGGGGCGGGACTTTGTGAGTGAAATGCGGCTGAATATCGCGAAACAACGGTAATGTCTAGCCATGCTACACCGCTCATACTCCAGTTTGCTGCATTTTCAAGTACAGGCTGGAAATGCTCGCGATGGGTGCCGAGGTTTATATTCCATGGTGGTGTCATCGTGAATTCAAACTTTGCGATTTGTCCTGGCTCAACGATATGTTGGTTTGCGGCTAACGTTGTTCCATTGGATTCGTACACCCTCGTAAAGGTGAAGTTTGGTCGTCCACTAGATGGCCAGGAATAACTGAAGGCGCTTTGTCTGTTAGTCGGTACACTTGCTGCCAGATGGACTGGGTTCACGCCTGCGGGTGCGCTCGTATCGTCATACCAACGTGCAGAGCCATTGTTCTTATACTGTAAGAATACCTGTCGGGGCTCGCCTGGATAGAAAGGTTCACTAAGGGGACTTTGGGCATTGAATTGGGCATTGTAAGCATCGCTATATGTTGAGCCGAACCAATCGGTAAAGTAGAGGTAGAAATTCCTGTTACCGTAAGCACTACAGCCATTACCGAGTCCGTATCCTGCATTTAAAGCTGCCTGGTTTGGTTGATAGGGTGTGTAACTATATAGCGCTACTGTTGATCGATTTTGGATATTGACAGTACCAGACCCACAATTAGTCGGGGCTGTATTCCACATAATTTGGTTGTTACCTGTGTTGAAAGGCACCCACCAACCTGACTTATTGTCGATATATCCTCTGAAATGGCGTGCTGCTTGATAAATTTGTGCTGAAAAGCTTCCGTAGGAAGGGTCGCATGCTGGTGCACCAGGGGCTACGTTATCTGGGCAACCGAATCCCATTGCTTCGCTGTACTGCTTTGGAGTTGGCCACTCGTCTGTGATTAAGCCATTTTCTTTCTGTAGCGTAACGATTAGTACCTGGGGGTTAATGTTAAATTGCTTAGAATAGTTGTATATAATCTGTGCCGCACTCACCGAACCTGCCGGTGCCTCGTTCTTGCTGTAATTATTTTGGCCTGTTGACGAGTTTTCGTAGTAGTCGGACACGCATCTAAAAGGTGCCGAAATACCCCGCGAGTTCATCCATTGAGCACGTGTACCACCGCCTAGTTCTGAGCGTTTTTGTCCCCAGGTGTCACAGGTAACCTTACTACTTAGAAAGTTTTGTATGTCCTGTACCGACATAGAGCTCGAATTTGTAAAAACTGCGTCATCTATAATTCTCCCGGCATTAAAATTTCTTCCGTCTGCTGCTGATGAATTATTTGACAGTACGCCAAAGTAAACGATAGCGCTGACAGCGCTAATAGCCGTTGCAAAGAGAATTACTTTAAAGAACTTCATCACGTTATAACTTTACATCCATTTTTGCGGTAGCTGTGACCGACTGGTTTGCATACTTGATTTCGGTTGACCAAGTGTTCTGCCCAAGTGAGCTTGCCGGGACGTCAAAACCTTTACATACAGAGTATGAACCCATGGATTGAGTACCAACTGATTGTGTGATTTCTTGTTGACCCGCACTTTTCATAGTTAAGGTGCAAGTACCTGTGTCGTCAATAGTATTTATAATAGTTCGCATTTGGTACGTCTGATCACTTTGCCCACTAGAAGATATAGAAATACTAACGCTTGAAGTGTCTGATCCGTTATCTTCCTCATCCAGCCTATCTATGAAGTCCTCTTTGGCATCATTGCCCGCATCTTGCTGTTCTGTGGTTGGTGGCGATAGATCGATTGTGCGATCTTCTGCTTGCGTTTCTACGCTTGCTTGCGGCGCGGAGAAGTAATTCCTTGCTGCGTATGCCACACCACCTGCTAAGAGAAGGCCTGTCAATGCAGATGCAACGATGATAATTTTTTTATTCTTTTTTTTATTCTGTATTGTTTTCACGAGAGACCTCGATAGCTGTTTATGTTGGATATGCTTTTAACATATTATACACTGCAGTCTCTAGACTTGCAATTTATATCAATATAAACGATTTACAGACTATCATCTGTGTGGTCACTGTGTTTCATTACTAAAGAGAATGGTTAAGCTAGATCAAGCAATGGTATAATAGCGCTATGATTACCGTAATAATTGCCGGAGGGTCTGGTACACGATTGTGGCCCCTCTCAACAAGTGACTATCCGAAACACCTTTTACAACTAGTGGGTGAACGAAGCTTGCTTCAATCTGCCTACGACCGCGCCAAAGAAGTAGGCGACACTGTCTACGTTGTGACCGAAGCTGGACACGCCCACCACGTCAAAGATCAATTAACTGGACTCCCCGAAGAAAATTTCCTTATTGAGCCAGGGCGCCGTGGAACAGGTAACTGTATCGTCTTCGCACTCGACGTTATTAGCCGTCGTCACGATCACAGTGAGCCAATCGCATTTGTTCACTCTGACCACCATATCCGTGACGTTGAAGGCTATGTAAAGTCTCTACAAACAGCCGCTGAAGCATCGACAACATCAAACAAAATTACTCTGATAGGTATTGAGCCTACATTCCCATCAATCGGCTTTGGTTATATCGAACGAGACGCCGAAGTGCCAAATTCTGACGCCTTCGTTATTGAATCTTTCAAAGAAAAGCCAGACTTCGAAACAGCTCAAGGCTACCTTACTGCTGGAAACTACCTCTGGAATTGTGGTTATTTTGTGGGATCAGTGAATACCTTCATGTCTGAAATACGTAAGGTTGCGCCGAATCTTGAAAAGAGCTTTGATAGCCTTGCTGAAGTAAGTGATGTGCTTGATGCTGCGTATAACGAAACATATCTTTCGTTCCCTGATCTCGTTATTGACTACGAGCTTGCCGAAAAATCTAACAACCTTGCCGTTGTCCCCGCTACGTTCGACTGGATGGATATAGGCTCATTCAAGGACCTTCATGACGCTAACCAGTCAAACGAAAAGGGGAACTTCTTTAAGGGCGGTGCGATTTATGACGATGAAGTCGAAAACGTGTACATTCAAAATGACGAAGAGAAGCCAGTTGTCGTTATCGGGCTCGATAATATTGTCGTCATTAACACGCCAAACGGTATCCTTGTTGCACGTAAAGACTTGAGCCAGAAGGTGAAAGACGCCGTCGCTAAGATCAAGGCGGATCAAGCCTAATCTTATGGCAACGATACGTGAGTTACTCAGCTACCAGCCAGTTGAATTAGGGTTCGGCACAAGTGGGCTTCGCGGTTTAGTTATCGATATGACGGACCTAGAATGCTACATCAATAGTGTTGGATTTTTACATTTCCTAGAGTTGAATGAACAAATACAGCCTGGTGCAACCGTATACGTTGCTGGTGACCTGCGTGACAGCACCCCTCGTATCACAATCGCTGTGGCGCGAGCTATTGAAGATAAGGGTTATGTTGTTGGGTACGGTGGACTTATACCGACACCGGCTATCGCAAGCTATGCACTTTCACACGATGCCGCTAGCATTATGGTGACAGGGAGTCACATTCCAGCGGATCGTAATGGCATTAAGTTTTACAAGATTGGTGGTGAGATTCTTAAGTCTGATGAACAGGCAATTAAGGATGCTGTGGCCATTGAGCGTGAGCGAATTTATACCGAACCGTCCGACGCCAGTCCGTTTAATAGCGAAGGGTTCTTGAAAAAAGATGCGGACCACCTGCCAATAGTTATCTCGAACATCGGTCCAGACTACCTCGACCGCTACTCGAATGTATTTGGTCCAACGTCGCTAGCTGATAAAAAGGTTGTTGTTTATCAGCACTCTGCTGTTGGTCGAGATATGCTTGTAGAGTTACTGACACGGCTGGGCGCTGACGTCACGACCGTTGGACGAAGCGATACGTTTGTCTCAATCGATACAGAGAATGTTACACCCGACGATCAAACGTATTTCAAGCAGATCGCACAAGAGAATCCAGAAGCATTTGCAATTGTCTCAACGGATGGCGATAGTGATCGACCGTTTGTTATTGACGAAAATGGTTTGTTTCATCGTGGTGATGAATTAGGTGCGATTGTTGCCAAGTGGCTACAAGCGGATTTTGCAGCGCTTCCGATCAGCTCTAACGATGCTGTTGATCAGTTCTTGGGCGTAGAAGGTATTGAGTATGCACATACCCGCATTGGTTCACCTTTTGTTATCGAAGCGATGGCCGAGGCCGCTACATCAGGCAAGACAAGGGTTACGGGTTGGGAGGTGAACGGAGGATTCCTGCTAGGAAGCGACATTACTATCAACGGGAAAACACTTTCTCATCTACCGACTCGTGATGCTTTTTTCCCGATTATTGCTGCGCTAACTTTTGCCGCCGAACAAGCCACTACTGTGTCGAATTTGTTTAAGCAATTACCGGCCCGATTTACTCAAGCGGGGCTCATCGATGATTTCGCAGTTGAAATCTCAAAGAAGATTATCGAGACTATCAACGTAGACTCAATCGAAAACCGCAGCTTGTTAAGTGAATTCTTCGCAGCTGAAGACGGTTTTGGTGACATTACAGGAATTAACCTTGTTGATGGCATTCGTATATTCTTCGATAATGGTGATATCGCTCATCTTCGACCATCTGGCAATGCTCCACAGATGCGAATCTATAGTGTTGCAAGTACTCAAGAGCGGGCCGATAAAATCGTTGAACTGGGTATTCAATCCGACGGGGTTCTTGTTCGTATAGCAACTCGATTCAGCTAGTTATAGTACATTTTCTTACATTCTTAACCCCGTGCTCAGTCGTACAATAACAATCACGATAGAAACTTTGGCGGAGGTATTGAGGTCTGTGTGTGGAATTGTTGGCTATGTAGGTAGTAGAGAAGCGCAGGGTATTCTGACGGGTGGACTACGCCGACTTGAATACCGCGGATATGATTCCGCTGGAATCGTGACACTCGATAGAAATAGTCAGGCGACCCTTTTACGCTCTAACGGCAAAGTGGCCGAACTCGATCTTTTGGTTGGCAGATCGAACAGCACTGACGGTGTCGGTATTGGCCACACTCGTTGGGCAACACACGGTGAACCTTCGGAACGAAACGCTCACCCTCACCAGGCGGGTGATATTTACTTGGTCCATAACGGCATTATTGAAAACTACAAAGAACTTAAAGCCGAATTAAAACACCACAAGTTTGCCAGCGATACCGATACTGAGGTCTTGGCGGCGTTGATCGACTCGTTCTATGTTGAGGATACGAAGTTAATTGACGCCGTCGCCCAGGCCTTGCAGTTGGTCGTCGGAACCTACGGCATTGCAGTTATCTCGGCGCGTAACCCCGATGAGGTTGTCGTCGCCCGGGCCGGCAGTCCGTTGATTATTGGTATTGGTAACGGCGAAACTATCATTGCGAGCGATGCCTCGGCGCTTATCGGTCACACCAAGCAGGCGATCTATCTTAATGACGGCGAGATGGCTGTCTGTACGGCTAACGGTGTGGAGCTACGTGACTTGGCGGCTCAGCCGATCTCACCACAGGTGGAAACGATTGAAGTCGACATGGAAGCGATTCAAAAGCAGGGTTATGACCACTTTTTGTTAAAAGAAATTAATGAGCAGCCGGCAACGTTACGATCGACGTTGAAGGGCCGAGTATCTCTAGTTGAAAAACAGGTTAGATTGGGTGGGCTGAATATGACCATCGATGAGTTGAAAGAGATTGAACATGTCACGATCGTTGGTTGCGGGACGGCGTATTACGCGGGGTTACTGGCTTCGTATTATCTAGAGAAACTAGTCGAAGGGCTGACGGTTGATGTGGTGATCGCTTCTGAATTCCGGTATCGGTCATTTCACTTGCCGGCGAATACCGTCGCATTGGTTGTATCGCAATCAGGTGAAACCGCCGATACGTTAGCGTGTCTACGAGAGATTAAGAAACAAGGTATTCAAACACTCGGCATTATTAACGCTGTCGGTTCGACGATTGCCCGCGAGGTTGATGGCGGTGTTTATGTTCACGCTGGACCAGAGATATCTGTCGCCAGTACCAAGGCTTTTACTTCTCAGGTCTCGGCGATGATCATGTTTGGCATCGAAGTTGCCCAGTCGAAAGGTATTAGTACTGAATTAATTAGCAAATACATCGAAGAATTATCCATCCTGCCAGATGAGATTGAAAAGGTTTTGAAAACCAAGCAAGAGGAAGCCAAGAAAGTTGCCAAGAAATATGCCAAGTATGACCATGCGCTATACCTAGGACGAGATGTTGGATTCCCGACTGCCCTTGAGGGGGCGTTGAAATTAAAAGAGATCTCGTATGTGCATGCTGATGGCTATCCAACAGGGGAACTAAAACACGGCACACTCGCCCTGGTCGACGATCGTTTCTTTGAAGTATTTTTGGTGCTTAATGACTGGCTGTTCGACAAATCAATTAGTGGATTATCAGAAGTAAACGCGCGCGGTGGTCACATCTTGGCGATCACTGATAGTAAAAAAGATATTGAAGCCGAGACAGTTGTGCGGATTAAGACAAAACTAGACGTCCTGGCACCAATCGTCCTCAATGTATTTCAGCAGCTATTTGCCTATTATATGGCTGTCGCAAGAGGGAATAATGTCGATCAACCGCGTAACCTCGCCAAGAGCGTCACGGTAGAATAATATGCCTGGCGGGAGAGTCCGATTCTTTAGTTCGACCGCCGAGAATGGTGAGCCGTCGACAGTGATTGGGTATAGTCAATCGCTCGGGTTGCAGACAGATTTGCTAAGGGATAATTTCTCTGAGGAACAACTCTTTGATGGCCATACATTTAATGGCATTGAAGCCCCGCAGCATCTTGCTCATCTTGCCTGCGAGTTTATTGAAGTCGTTCCACCGCTCGATGAAAGGCAAATTAGACGACTCGCTTCGTTAAGTTTGCGCTATGCTGACACGGGTCGTAATTCGGTATCGGTGATTGATAACCGAGAAATAATACCCGAGCGGGTGCTGCAAAATGCCGGTCCGATTATTAATTGGATTTAGTGGCTGCGTCATGGACGATTTTAAGGATCTTGGTATCAAAAAATCCCTTGTCGAATCGCTTTGATTTGCGGTGCAGTGTTGCTGGCAAAAATTCCAGTGTTTCGAATCGGGTGATAGCCGCGACGAGGCTTTCGACAGACTGTTCGTTAAATAATACCCCAGTCTCGCCGTCTTGAACGATATCAAGTGCGCCGCCTTTGGCGAAAGCAATAACGGGCGTGCCGGCGGCCAGTGCTTCAACAGCCGAGATGCCGAAGTCTTCTTCATTCGGGAACAGGAATCCTTTGGCGGACTGTGCCAGACGAACTAGCTCGTCGTCACTGACGCGGCCGACAAACTTCACGGTTGGTCCGGCCAGCTTCTGTAGGCGCGCTGTGTCAGATCCGCTGCCGATAATGGTTAGTTGGGCGCCTAATTGATTACAGGCCTCGACAGCGAGGTCAAAACGCTTGTAGGGGACATGTCGGCCCCATAGGACGTAGCCACTGCGCTTGCCTTTTGGTGCGGGTGTAAAGCGGTCGACATCAACCGGTGGGTGAACGACGGTACTCGAACGGCCGTAATATTGTTTGATACGGGCTTGGGTGACTTCGGAGTTGGCAATCAAGACATCAATATCCTTGATTGATTCTAGGTCGAGTATGCGCATTCGTTTGACGAGGGCAGGGATGAATGGGCGAATAAAAGGGGTGAAGGCGCCGAATTTAAATTCTTTCTTAAACTCCCGGTAGTGACTCCAGTAGTAACGGATAGGAGTGTGAATGTAGGCGATGTGAACTTGGCCTGGTCGTTTAACGACTGCTTTAGCTTCAGCGCTTGAGCTACTGATGATGATATCGAATTCGGATAGGTCCAACTGACGAAAGGCTTTAGCGCGCAGGGTCGGCCAGAGGGTGTGACGGTAGCGAAGTTTTGACGGCAGCTTGTCCTGTAGTGACGTCGTGCGGACATCGGCATCTTTGAAGGCAGGTACTGCTTCGGGGTTATAGACCGAGGTGTAGATTGGGGCTTTGGGAAACAGTTTGTGCAGTTCGGCAACGACCACTTCAGCACCACCGGCTGTGGTGAGCCAATCGTGAACTATGGCAATCTTTGGGACTTTCCGGTTACCTACTGCCATTATTTTGCCCCGCGTCCTTTTAATACAACCAAGACGGTCTTGAATAGAATCTTAATATCTAACCAGAAGGTCCAGTTTTGAGCGTAGAAAAGTTCAAGTTCAATCCGTTCTTCGAACGTCAGTTCGCTGCGGCCGGATACTTGCCATAACCCAGTTACACCAGACTTAACACTGTGCAACAGGGCGGTGCGACCATTGGCAAGCTTTGTTTCCTGAGGAAGGATCGGGCGGGGACCAACCAAACTTAAATCACCCTTAAAGACGTTGAATACTTGCGGTAATTCATCGATTGAGGTGGCACGCAGCCAACGACCAAACGCGGTAATTCTTGGATCATTCTGAACTTTACGATTTGTTTCATATTCCAGGGCGAGGTCTTCACGGCCCATCTCGCGGAATTCTTCAGCGGCATCTTTACCGCCGTATTGGGCACCCATGCTGCGGAACTTAATCAACCCAATTGGTTCCGAGAATCGACTGAGGCGTTTGCTGATATAGAAAGCTGGACCGCGATCAACGAGCTTTTTGATCAGGAAAATAATCAACAGGAATGGTGATAGGACAATGAGTAGCAACAGGCTGGCGACAAAGTCGAAGATGCGTTTAACGATGGCACCCCAGCCAACGAGTGGTGTTTGGTAGACACTAATCATTGGGTATCCCAGGAAGACGTCGACTGTATTTTTGCCGGAATAGAACTCGGCTTCACCAGGAATGAAGCTGTAATCAATATGGTTTTCTTGAGCAAATGACAGAATCTTTTGGTTACGATCGGCATTGTCATACAGGTCAGTTTGGATAATGGCGGTGATTTCGTCGAGCTTCAGATTCTTGAGCGCTTCTTCGACGCGGGAATAGTGATGGGCGGTAAATCCATCGGGCAGGTTAGCTTTAGGGCCGGCAAAAGCGACGACTTCGTAACCGCTGCGCTTGGTGTCGGCGATGCTGAGGGCGATATCACGAGTGGCTGATGACGAACCAACTAGCAAAACTCGCTTGGTACCGCGACCGTAACGGAACATGAGGGATCGAATCAGACGCATGATTTCGCGTTCAACGACGATCAATACGAAGGCACCAATCAGGGCATAGACTGCAACCAAGCGAGCTGGGAAGATGTCTTTGTCGCTAATGTATTCCCAGCCGATAACCAGCAAGATGCCAATAAATACACCGATGGCGATCTTGGCCCATTCAACCAGACGACGGTTATAGGTGCGGGGGTGATACAGACCAACGACAGCGAAAATAAAGATCCAGAACGGCACGATCAACAAGAAAGAGAAAATGTAGTCAAAGGCGTAGATATTCTGCAGCAGTGGGCGAGGGTCATATTGCACACGGGCAACGTAGGCCAGAACAAACGTAGTTATCAGAACGAGTGCATCGATGAGAATCAGGATAAAGCTGTAGAGCTTGCTGTTTCGGCGTGACATAAGTGCTGCTTATTATAGCAGACGAAACGGTATAATTTACGCTACACTAAGAGGTACACATGACATCCAATATAAAACAGCTCGATACTTTAGACAAATTTTTTGTTGGAATCATTCTAATTATTTTTGCGGGCATAGTAATTCATGCTCCTATTATTGCAAGTATTGGCAATCTTTTTCCCGCGATGGATAACTTTATCAAGTCGTGGAAAGAAATTCTGATGATTGCAGCCAGCGGTCTAGGTGTATTAATACTTATGCGCAAAAAACAATTGGCTATTTTAAAGCAACCAGTACTTCTGATGATTGCAGCCTACTCATTGCTACATGTGCTGCTCGTCCCGTTGTTTTGGCAAGGGAGCGAGCCAACACTTTCTGGCATGCTTATTGACCTACGCTACTTACTTTTTTTTACCCTAGTATATATATGTGTAGTTCTGTATCCGTCTATTAGAAAAAAGCTACTCATCGTTTTTTTTGCAGGTGCCTTGCTCGTTTGTATTTTTGCAGTGCTTCAGGTATTCATTCTTCCGAGAGACGTACTTTCGTACATAGGCTACAACAAAAATACGATAATACCGTATCTATTTGTTGATGAAAATGAACAGTTCGTACGTATAAACAGCACACTGCGCGGCCCGAATCCTCTTGGGGCGTATGCCGGTATCGTACTCGCAGTAATGGGTGCTCTATGGATAAGAACCAAAAAGATTAAAGGTAAAAAAGCTACAACACTAGCTAGTGTTGTAGTGTTTGGTGCTGTTGTTGCATTATGGGCTAGCTATTCGCGCAGCGCACTTATCGCGGCTTTCGTTGCGATCTGCGTAGTTGTCGTCGTACACCTCACTCCGAAAGTACCTCGATGGTTTTGGGCGATACCATCAATAATTATAGTTTTTGCTGTAATTGGAGTATTAAGTGCACGCGAGAGTCATTTTGTTTCGAATATATTTTTTCATGACAATCCAACGACAGGTGCTGTAAGTAACTCTAATGATGGCCACATATCCTCTTTAGAAGAAGGCACCGATAGAATGGTTCGCCAGCCGTTCGGGGCTGGGATTGGCAGTACGGGCTCGGCATCAATGTATGGCAATGAGCCTATCATTATTGAAAATCAATACCTATTCATCGCTCACGAAACGGGTTGGATCGGCCTTGTCCTCTTCCTCATTATCTTCGTCAAGATCCTGCAGCAACTGTGGAAACGACGGGCTGATTGGCTGGCGCTCGGAGTCTTTGCGAGTGGTATCGGCATGGCGCTGATTGGGCTTTTGCTTCCGGTCTGGGTTGATGATACAGTAGCAATTATATGGTGGGGATTGGCTGCGGTGGCGGTTGCTCAACCCCTGATAACAACGAAAGGGAAGTATGTCCGAACGCTCCACAAAACGACAAAAAGAACTGCTTGATTACGTCGACACTTTCATTCAAGAGCACGGCTACGGTCCCAGCTACCGTGAGATTATGAATGCGATTGGCTACAAGTCTGTCTCGACCGTCGCGATCCATATCGATGGCCTGATCGCGAAGGGCTTCCTGCGTAAAAGTGATAACTCAGCTCGCTCACTCGAAGTAGTGACCACCAATGTTTCGACTGCTGCTCAATCAAAATCTGTCAGTCCTGCCAAGGAGAAATGGTTAGTTGATGCGATTAATGATCGATTTAATAGCTACGAGAACGCACCAAACCAGATGACACTCGATGAAATCTATGTCCTGACAGGGTCACTAAAGATCCTAGGCCTTGATGGCGCACACGAGGCGGCTAAGGCTCGCCTTGGCAAGTTGAGGTAGTTTCCACAGGCAATGATGTTAATTACGCAACGATAATAATTAACTCGAATTGACCAACCTTAAAATTATCTGTACTGTTAAAGCATAAGCTCAAGCTATAAAAGCTCAAAATAAACACAAAAAGGTAAAAAATGATCAAAACTCGTCAACGTATCAAGTACGCCGCGCTTGTCCCTGTATTCGTTATTGCAACGTTTGTTGCGCAATTTGCTAATGTCCAGCTCGCAAGTGCAGCATCACTTACTTGGGATGGTAGTACGGGTGATAACAAGTTTAGTACCGCAGCAAACTGGAGTACAAACACAGTCCCGACAACAGGTGATGTTGTGACGTTTGATTCAAGCATTATTACGACCAGTGAATTCATTTCAAATGATATTCCATCACTATCACTTGGCGGTATCAACTACGTCGGCGAAAGCGCTACCGGACAGTACTCACTTCTTGGAAACCAGACGCTCACGGTTACCAATAGTCTGACAAGTACAGCGACTCGTAATGGAAATCCACAAAGCCTAAATATCAACATGAACGTTGCGTTGGGTGGAAATGTCACGATTCAAAACGTAAACTTCTCAATCGCCCAAGCGGCAACATTGAACACAAATGGTTATTCAATTAATGTAGTTGGGCAATGTGTCGGCCTTCCAACACTCCTTGGTAGTGGTGCTGTAACTATCGGCGGCGCATCAAGCGTGATTCAGCTTGCTAACACATC
>Ga0247817_10000473_pt1 | contig 22500 bp, 22 predicted proteins | sample UWRJL212509R1_FD_178010 | JGI IMG/M metagenome (GOLD analysis project Ga0247817, IMG submission 178010) | Plant litter microbial communities from Arlington Agricultural Research Station in Wisconsin, United States - UWRJ-L212-509R-1 | ecosystem: Environmental > Terrestrial > Plant litter >...
AATTAAGATTCATTATAACAGATAACATACCGTTTAGCTAACCCCTATTTGCTATACTTATATAACAATGCCTTTAACGATTCTTTTACACTCATCAAAAACCATGGTTCCGGTACCGCCAAGCCGCGAATTAACCACGCCGGTTTTTGAAACCCAAGCGAACGAACTAGCCGATTACTTACAAGAACTTACCCTCGAGCAATACCAAAAAGTCATGCATATCTCTGAAAAATTGGCTGCCCAGGTTGAAGATTTATACCTTGAACGGCTCGATTTACCCCTTACCGCAGCTGTTGAAACCTTCCGTGGTGATATTTATAGCGGCCTGCGGGCGTTGGAATGGAATGATGCCGAAAAAGACTTCGCCCAAAAGCATTTAAAACTCCTGTCTGGGTTATACGGAGTACTACGGCCGTATGATGGTATCCAACCCTACCGTCTCGAACTCGGCTACCGTTTACCCGAGGGCCCATATAAAGATTTATATAATTTCTGGAGCGATAAAGTTGCCGAAGCAATCCCGATGGATGGGCCGATTATTAATGTGACGTCCGATGAATACGCCAAAGTCGTCCTCCCCTTCGTCGACCCTTCTCGATTAATTACCCCTGTATTCTTGACCCGTAAAGCTGCTGGTGATGAGCCGGTTTTTGTCGTCGTGCATTCAAAAATTGCCCGAGGCGCCTATGCCCGTTGGCTCATTAAACGAGGCCTAGCAATGGTTGATGGTTTAGAAAAGTTTGATGATTTAGGCTATGTCTATGACGGTGAACGGAGCTCACCAAAGCAACCAGTGTATGTATGTGACCAATTTGGTGGTATTGGCCTTAGCCAACGACTCACTTAGTAGATTGTTTGTAAGTTAAACAGGCGTACCCATTCAGTAAGTGTCACGCGTGATGGTGAACCACCGACTTCCAGCCCAATTTCGGCAATTGGCAGTTTAGCGAGCTTTTTAGGGTCAGAGAAACATTCAGTTGTGAATGTTTTATAAGCCTCAAAACGAGACTTCTTTACGAGTGGTACATCGCGTCGCATCATTTCTAAGAAAACAGTATCAACCGCCGGTTGTGGGAAGAAATCAGTTCGGGCTAATGCCTTACGGATTTTGGTTTCATAGCGCACGCCCACAATCATACCAAGCTGGCTGGTAAAATGTTCACGGTCAGTTTCGGCAATCAGTTTGCGGCCAAATTGTTTTTGAACAATTAAATATACACATTGTGGTGGACGGTCAGTTTCAATTAAATGGTTCACAATTGGTGAGCTCAGGTGGAATGGTATATTTGCAAAAATGCTATACGGAGTTTTTGGAAGTTCCATAGTAAGAAAATCGCCTTCGTAAACAGTAACATTCGGGTAGTATTCCATGTTCTCGCGAAGCTTCGTAAACATACGTGGTTCAAATTCAACAGCAATAACGTTCTTCACTTGGCGAGCGAGTACTGAAGAGATAGTACCGGTACCAGCACCAATATCAATAACCGTTGCACCACGCTTAATGTTAGTACGCTCAAACAACTCTTTAATGAGTTGGGGGTTGCGAAGCAGGTTTTGCGAATAAGTATGAAGACGTTTCATTGTATCTATTATCTCACAGGGGTAGCCTTACACCTAGGATGGAATTTTTGGCAAAGAAAAAAGGCGCTTCGTGGATAGAATGAACTATCTACGAAGCGCCTGTTATACAGACATCATTGCTGATGAATGTACCTTAACGAGTTTTACTCGTTGGTCGCTTTGCGGCGACGGCGGAACTCACTTACTACGAACGCACCACCGAGTCCGAACAGCAGGGCTGCAAGTGCAACCGTGCCACCGATTTCCGCGCCAGTGCTGGCGAGGACCGGAGGCTTCGGCGTCACTGCGTGAGCAGCGGGCGGCGTACCGGGGTGGTTACCGACGGGGACGATGACCGGGTGGCAGGCTTTCAGCTGGGTGTCGTCCAGCGCGATCTGCTGCGTCTCGGTCTTGGTGGTCGTCTCGACGTGCTTGGTCCAGGTCGAGCCGCTCACGAGCACGGGGGTCGTCGTCGTGGTGGTGACGGTGCGGGTCTGAGTCACCTTGTCGGTAACGCAGTCCGGTGCACCGGACACCCACTCCGAGGTGACGACCTCCGGGTTGGGAACTACTGGCTTGCAGCTCTCGATCTCCGTGTCCTTCAGGGGCCGGGTGCTGTTTTCGGTGACGACCGTGTTCTTGGCGGTGTCCTCGACGATCTGGAACTTACCATCCACGAAGACCACCTTGTAGTAGGTCGTCGTGATGGTGCGTGTCAGGTTGACGAGGGTGTCGCCACAAACGAACTTTCCTTCGATCCACGCGGACGTGGTTGTCTTCGGCTCGGGAGCTTCAGGCTTACCGGCGCAGCCCGCGGCAGACGATGTGTGATACGTCGTCGGACCGTTGCTGTACTGGTGAAGGAATTCGGGCTCGTAGGGCTTCCCGGGCTCGGTCAGAACCGCTGAGGGCGTTGCTTTTTCCCAGCTCACGAAAGAAATGCCGACGTCGTACTGACGGCAGTCCTTGATGTAGGGAGGCTTGCCCGAGAACGAGCCGACCTTGTCCACATAAATGCGGGCTTCGCCGACTTTTTCCTGCGGCCATACCGAGTTCGGTTTGGTCATGACGAATGCCGAAATGATGACGAACGCCGGCTTACAGGCCGGGGTCCCCGGTTTGCCGCTGACGGTGATGTCAGTAGCGCCAGTTGCCTCGTTGAAGGTGTGCGACATGCTCTTCTTGTCGAGCGTCACGCACTTCACGTCGGTGACTGGACCGGTCGTCTGGGGTGCCGGCGGCGCCACCTTGTCGCCGACAACGACAACCTCTTCCTGGGGAGGGGAAGGCTGTGTGTTCTCGGGGGCGGGCGGCACGGAAGCTGGTGGCGCTACGACTGTAGCGGCCTCGGGTTGGGCGGGACCTGCCACGATTGGCTTGGCCGGTGCGGGAGCGGACTCCTGCACGACGGCGTTGTCGGTTGTGGCGTCGGCGGCAGACGGAGCTGCTGCTGTGTCAGCTGCCGGCGCGATTACTCCCTGGGAAGTGGTATCGGCGGCTGGAAGGTCCTCAGCGGATGCTGCGGTTCCTCCCACGAATATCGCGGGAACAGCCAGCGCGAAGCCAGCCATAGCCGCGACAAACGACTTTTTCAGATTCAGAGACACTAAGTCCCCCTTCTTGTTGTGTCGATAGTGCTTAGGTAAAGCACTAGGAAGAAGTGAGTCAAATTTTTAAAGTGGCACAAAGCCCACTAAAAAGTTAGCTCACGTGCATAGGTGGCATTATACCATAAATAGCTATAAAAGTAAATACGCTTAAGCGGTATAACACTATAAGCAATAATATTGTCCAAAAAGCTTGACGCCTTAACTAATGCCCGATGTATACTATATATAGTCATGTGAGTACTTCCCCTCTGCGAGGACCCGGATTTTCACTTACAGGCTTTAATGAAGCCACCAAACGATACTACGCTCACCTTTAACCCACTTGGTTGAAGCGCCCCTGGTAATCGATACAATTCTAACGTGATATTTAGTAAAAAGGTCCTGCGGTTATACGGTTCGCACTACCCTCTCTAAATCACTCCTCCAAAACCCGTTGCTGATCAAACTCTTTGTTCGGCTTATTTGCGTTCTACATGCGAGATAGAACGGAAAGTGCAACTAATCTTAAATTTTTGGAGAATTAATATGAATCGTGTCAATGTAAATGAACAAGTAGCAGTTACACAAATGGGCTTTAAGAAGAACTTAGCAGCGTACCCACGCCGCATGGAATTCCGTGGAACAATGTACGACTTCCTCGACGCTGGCCTTCGTTGCCTGGTCACAACTGGTGGCCGTGTTGCTGAAATTATTACCCTTACTGACGGTAACTCACAGTTCCGCCTTCGCACCGACAACCATGGTGGCAACTGGACATTGTTGAGCATTGTTTCTTAAGAAAAATAAACGTTCATTAAAAAACACCGCAGCTCGCTAGCGGTGTTTTTTAGTTGACTACTCTGCAAGAACTTTCTTAAGTACTAAACGGCGGCCTACAAACTTATGCACTTCGGCAATCAAGATGATTGCAATGAATGCGCTAAGGCTAGCTGTCAGCATGTCCTGGATAGATATTGGAGTGATGTGAAGCATGTCTTGGAGCGGGCCAAACAATGCAAACCATTGCAGTGAAATTGAAATGGCTAAGCCAGCCCAAAATATACGGTGCTGTACAAATATACGCGTAAAGGCTGATTGGTAGGTACTTCGGGCGTTAATAGCATTCGCCCATTGGATTGCAACGAGGGCAACGAAGACGACAGTTGAGGCATAGGCAGCGCCGTGGGTTTCGATGAAGTAGGCGTAAATGCCCAGGGCGATTGCGGCCATTGATAAGGCGATTAGAATGACGCGGCTGACCATGTATTTGTTTAGGATTGGAGCATCTGGCTTAACCGGCTTTTGTCGCATGGCACTCTTACCGCCTGGTTCGAGCCCAAGGGGGATGACCATGGTCGTATCAGTAACAAGGTTAATCCAAAGAATTTGAACTGGTTGTAGTGGTGGTGGCATACCAATAACTAACGCCCCTACTGAAGTAATAACTTCACCGATGTTGGTCGACAGCAGGTAGAACAACATACGGCGAATGTTAGCGAAGACAATTCGGCCTTCACGCATAGCCCGCACGATACTGGCAAAATTGTCATCAAGTAGGATGATATCACCAGCGTCCTTAGCGATTTGTGAACCGCTTCCCATCGCAACACCGACATGGGCGTTGGTAAGGGCAGGAACGTCGTTGACGCCATCCCCTGTCATAGCTGTGACCTCTTTAAGCTTTAGTACCTGCAGAATACGGAATTTGTTTTCCGGTGTCACCCGCGAGAAGATACGGGCCCGGTGGGCTTCGACGGCCAGGTCTTTATCCGATAATTCGCTCATGCGTCGGCTATCAAATACCTCATCACGAGTTTTAACTAAGCCAAGCTTTAGCCCAATACTGTAGGCAGTTTCGAAGTGGTCACCGGTAATCATACGTACTGACACGCCAGCTTTTTGGGCGGTGGCGATAGCGTGGCGGGCAGCTGGGCGAATGGTATCAGCAACGGCAATTAACCCAGCAAAGCTAAGGTTTAGTTTTGGATGAAGCTCATGGAAGCCGGTTACTGGTGCTGGTAACGGTGCGGTGGCAACGGCAATCACCCGGTAGCCTTGGCCAGTTAGTTGGGTAAGGGCAGCTTCAACTTCGGCCCGCTCTAGTTTAGTTAAATGGCTACGATCCATAACGTGCTCTGGCGCACCTTTGACGACAAGCTCATGCTCACCTTTGTGGTGCCAAACATTCCCACTCATAGCAAAGGCTTGGTCGAAGGGTAACTTGGCGATTGCCTCACCTTTTAATTTGACGGCCGCTTCGGCGGCGGTGTAGCTAATAAGGGCGACATCGAGTGGGTCGCTACTGCGTTCGTTATGGCTGTTGATAGTTTTATGAATAACGGTCGGAAGGTGGTGCGGCACCCAGGCTGGCTGCCAGGTTTCCTGGACGGATAATTTGTTTTCAGTGAGGGTGCCAGTTTTGTCGGTAGCAATGGTGGTAATGACACCAATAGTTTCAATAGCACTCATGCTGCGTACCAAGGCTTTTTTAGCAGCCATGCGGCGCATACCAAGTACCAAAATAACCGATATCGCTACCGGTAGGCTTTCAGGGACGGCTGATACCGACACCGCAATCACGAAGCGGAGCGCCTCGGTTAATTCCATTCCCCTGCTCAGCGCTAATATAAAGGCGACGACTGCCACAGCACCGACGACGGCAATAATGTAGGCAATTAACTTATCAATCTTCTTTTGTACTGGGCTAGAAATTTCATCGGGTGAGCTGCCGGCTAATTCAGCAATTTGGCCAAATTCAGTTTTGTTACCAGTGGCAACCACAATTCCGACTGCTTGGCCGGAGGTGATAAATGAACCTTGGAAAAGAATATTCTTTTGTTCGTACACTTCCTTTTTAGAAGTGAGCGTTTCGTTGTTCTTTGAGACAGGTACCGATTCTCCGGTTAAGACAGCTTCGTCTGCCCGTAATGAGTCAGCCGTAATAACCCGAATATCAGCTGGCACCTTGTCGCCTTCGTGCAGTTCAATAACATCACCCGGAACTAAAATGCTCGTATCGACTTCAATTGCTTCGCCGCCACGAACAACCGTAACTTTTTGAGCGGTGTGCTTTTGAAGTGAGCGTAAAATACGGTCAGTTGAAAACCGTTGCACATAATATATACCCGCGCTGGTAAGCATAATGACGGCAATGATAATTGCGTCAAAGTAGGCATGGTGCAACACACTAATAATAACGGCAACAGAAAGCACGGCCATGAAAATATTGGCGAACGGCTCGATAATCTTCTTCCAAAGTGGTTCGCCTTTGAGTTTAATTTCATTTGGCCCTAAACGTTTCAAGCGTTCGCCAGCTTCGTAGCGAGAGATGCCATCAAGGCTTGATGACAATTCTTTGTAGGTGTCATCAATGGATTGTTGGTAGTAAAGCATTAGTACTATTTTACCATGGTCACTGAGGGTTTCATAAAAAGAAGAGCCTCGGTTTGCATGAGGCCCTTCTGTAGTTATAAGTTGCTATTGCTAGGTGATTCTTACCAGTTTCATAGTACCCTGCTTGGTACCATTACCCCATTCAATAACATCCTTGACGGTTTTACCGACCAGGCTGCTACCAAGCGGGCTTTTTGCGGAGATGCGGCCATCGCTCGGGTTGGCTTCGATACTTTCAACCAGTGTATAACGGAATAGCCGCCCCTGCTGGTCGATAAGGTCGACAACCGAACCGACAGCTACTTTCATTCGGGCGCGTCGAGATGGAATGAGTTTAGCCTGTGATAAGGTCTGTTGTTTCTCGTGTAATTCGGCTTCAACTGCTTCAAGCCGGGCTAGGCGTTCGATTCGTTCAAACCTATCGTCGTGGCCGGTTGTTTTGTCACTATCTCGTAACCCTCTAATTACTGCCAAACGGTCATGTTCAAGTTGGGCGACAGCTTTTCGAAGTTCCTTCATACCTTTCTTACTGAGAAGTATGGACTGTTTTGTTTCAATTGGTTCTGTGGTGATGGTTGTGTTCATAAAGCTCACTTCCTCCTTTTATGTACGATTACTCGCATTGTTTTTTTGTAGCTCGGCTACTGTTTGTAGTATGACAATGAAGTCTGAGAAGACTCTGAATTCCGCTTACGATTTTGTTGTAATTTTGCCGTTGGATGACAGGCGATTATTGAGGGTTGCGCAGGATTGGCAAATAGAACGTAAAGGTTGTTCCGTCGTCTCCACTACTCACCTGCAAGTCGCCATGGTGAACATCAATAATCTTCTTGGCAATCGATAGACCAAGGCCATAGCCATTTTCACGACTATTTGTCCGCGACGTATCAACTCGGTAAAAACGGTCAAATACTTTGGTTAATTTATCTTCAGGAATTGGTGTGCCGGTATTATGAATTTCAAACCCGACCATTAAACGTTTTATGAAAATACGAATAGTAATTTTAGAGCCTTTAGGACTATATTTAATGGCGTTATCTATTAATATTGCCATCAGTTCACTCACGGCCGGTTCATTGGCAATAGCCACGGCCTTTTTACGGGCGGTAATGTCGATTCGTTTGCTGGCTGACTTATATAACTTCATTTTTTCGTTCAATACCTCAACGATATCGATCGGCTGACGGTCCATTTTATCAAAATCGAGTCGGGATAGTTGTAAGAGCATTTGGGTAAGTTCGATAAGTTTATTTACTTCTTCCAAGTTACTTTCCATTATTTCACGCGATTCAGCCTCGCTTAAATGGGCACTACGCAGGTTTACCTCAAGCTCGGCTTTCATAGCTGCTAAAGGTGTGCGTAGTTCATGGCTGGCGTCACTTGTGAAACGGCTTTGGGCTTCGTGGGCCTCTTCAATTGGGCGTAGTGTGCGGCGAGCGAGAAAATAACTCCCCAACCCACCAGCTACTAAAATAACTAAATTGATATACAGCAATGAAAGGATCATCTGTCCGGCCGCTTGGGTAGACTGCACTGATAACGGGCTATTTGGCCCATACGAAATATTCAGGTTATTATTTAAATTAAGCGAGGGGTAAAAGGTGCTATCCATCAAACTATGCTGCAAGTTTTCAAGCCGGAAACTAATCTCTCGGTAATTTAATTGGTAAATAACAATACTAAACGTAATGCTAATTATTAATAATATTGCCAAGTACCAGATAGTGAGCTTCAAGGTGGCAGATTGAAACATTTGCATAGGTGTTACGCTTCGAGTTTATAGCCGAAACCACGGACGGTATGAATAAGGGGTTTCTTGAATGGTACATCAATTTTGGCACGTAAGTATTTTACATACACCTCAACGGTATTAGGAAGTACATCAGCATCGTAATCCCAAACGTGGCTAATAATGACATCTTTACTGATAGGACGGTTTTGGTTACGCAGTAGGTATTCAAGCAAGGCAAATTCTTTGCTTGTTAATTGGATAGTTTTGCCAGCCCGTTGGACGGTATACGTAACCGTATCCATAGTCAGGTCGCCAGCCGAAAGAACATCAGATTGTTGTTCGGTTGGTCGTCGCAGTAACGCGCGGACACGAGCTAGTAACTCTTCAAGAGCAAATGGTTTCACAAGGTAGTCATCGGCACCAGCATCGAGGCCGGCAGTTCGTTCTTTCACGCTATCGAGCGCACTTAAGAATAAGACCGGGGTGTGTACCTTGGCTTCGCGCATGGCTTTAACAATACCAATGCCATCATATTCACCAGGGAGCATGCGGTCGATAATAGCGATATCGTACGGTTCAGTTGTAGCCATAGCATGGCCTTCGTCTCCATCGTAGGCGACGTCAACGGCATAAGTTTCTTGTTCCAAGGCCTTTGCGAGTGCTCGGGCAATTTTGTGTTCGTCTTCTACAATTAAAACTCTCATACTACTAGTATACCGTGAGTTTACTGAAAGGAGACTGAATCATCTATGAAGGTTTAGGCGTACTGCGCGCTCCAGGCTTGCATGTCACGAAGAATCGGGGTAAGTTGCTTACCTTTTGGCGTTAAACGGTATTCACAGCGGCTTTTTTCAGGGGCGGTGATTTTTTCAATAATCCCTTCAGTTTCGAGTGAATCAAGGCGAGAAGATAGTGTTCGGGGGTTAATACCCTCAACGAGGTCTTGAATTTGGCAAAAACGAACAGTTTCTTCGTTCACAAAAAAACGCAGTAATTGAGGAGTCCATTTGTCTCCAAGAATTCGGGTGGCTTCTTTTACGCAGCCGATGGTTTCAGTCGTTGTCATATTACTTACACTATACATTATCTAGCGTAATTCGTAAAGTCTAAGCTTTATTGTTTAATAAGGCCATTGTCGTTTTGTGAACGGATGTGGCTCATACTGTATTCCCATGAGGCATCAGTCTTTTTGTGGGGGTTAAAAATGTATTGCGGGTCAAATATTCCTTTGGTTTCTTTAAAAATTTCATACATTTCTTGGCCAAAAACAGCCGGTAACCATGGGCCGCGGACCATACCGTCATTATGTTCACCGGCCATGGTACCGCCGTATTTTAAAACAATCGGAATGAGTTCACGCATAACAGGTTCAAGTTTGGCTTGGTCTTTTGAACCAGCAATGTCCATAAGGGGAATAACGTGGAAGTTACCATCGCCAAAGTGGCCTTGAATAGTGGCTGGCAGTTTATATTTACGAATGACTTTACGTAGCTGTGGTACGAATTCAGGCAAATGGCGCGGTGGGACGGCCATATCGTCAATAAATGGTGAGGCATAACGGCCGTGGACCTGATTTTGCAATAAGGTTAAAGCCGAACGGCGAATCTTCCAAAACGGTGCGCTGGAACCTTCATCAGCCTGGACGTCCATTTTTAGTTTAAAAGATTGTAAATCATCATGGAGGATAGAAATTTTATCCAGCACTTCCCCGCGAGTTTGGCCATCGAACTCAATCATCAAAAACATGCTCGGGATATGACCCTTAAATTGGGCAACTGACTTCAGCAGAATGCTTTGCTGTCGCAACCACTCTTTGGTGCCCAGTTGCTTGCGGAAGGTTTTAAAGTAACGCAATCCAAGGTTGAAAGTGATGTTATCGAAGCCTTCAAAGGTAGCTGGTTCGTGGTGCATAACCGTCGCAATGACATCACCGAGGTTTTTAATTGATGGAAGGTAGACAAGCAGCAACCCAGAGTGTGGTGCTTTCGGCACAGCCTCAATAGTAATGTCGGTGATAATACCAAGTGTTCCCTGGCTCCCACTGATGAGGCGGGTCATATCGAATATCCCGGTATCGCGGTCCCAAACGCTCCATAGGTTGTAGCCCATTGAGTTCTTGTTAACGTGTGGCCGAGCGTTCTTAATAACATCGTAATTTTTTTCAATCAGTTCGTAGGTTTGGCGGTATAAACCGGCTTCATAGGTGTTTTCTTTTAGCTTTACTTCTAATTGTTTACGGTTCAAAGGCTTAACAACGTATTCATTGCCATCACCAAATACGACTTTCAGTTCACGAACCCAACGTTCGGTATTGCCGTATTGCAATGAGCGCTCACCACCAGAGTTGTTTCCTACCATGCCACCAATCGTATTAATTGCCCGGCTGGCTGGCACGCAACCTAAATGCATATTCAAATCGTACAAGATTGGGTCGATATCGCGCATATAGACACCTGGCTGGGTATTGAGTAATGTTCCTTTTAAAGAGCCGATCTTATTAAAGTGTGTCGTCATATCAAGCAGAACTGATGTTCCGATTGAGCCACCAGACATACACGTCCCGGCGCTACGGGGTGTAATTGACAGTTTCGGGTAGGCGATCTTGTTTTTAGCCACGAATTTTACCAGTTTTTGAATATCAAGGCTGTCCATCGGGCTAATAACCACCTCTGGGACTAGTTCGTAAACACTGGCGTCACGACTCACCGCTAGGCGGTCAGCCATGTCATTTGTTATTTCACCTTTAACAAGTTTCCGGAGCTTCGGAATAATATCATCCATATAGTTCTACTATACGTGAGGCATAAGCAGAATGCTATAACCTGTTAGCTGAGATAGAGGAAAGGATGTATAATACGCCTTATGAATACTAGAATTGATATCGATACCCGTACATTCGTTCGTTTTTGGCTTGTTATCCTTGCCTTCGTCCTTGTTGCCCTACTATTAGTTAAAGCCCAGGTTGCACTCATTATTATTGGAGTATCCCTTTTCTTGGCGCTTGCCTTGAACGGTCCTGTCTCTCGCATCTCCCGTCGCCTTCCCGGCCGAAGCCGTGTTGGCGCAACTGCTATTGCGTATATATTAGTGGTGACATTCCTGAGCGCATTTATTACGCTGCTCGTTCCACCAATCGTTCAACAAACTGCAGGGTTCGTGCAAAGTGCCCCAGCGCTACTTGATTCTGCGACGTCACAGTGGTCTGGTTTGAATGATTTTGTTAAGCAATATCACCTCGAACCTCAAGTGAACGGTGCCGTCGAATCGATTAAAAACAGCGCGGCTGGTTGGGCAAGTAATGTTGGCCAAGGTGTCGTAAGTAGCATCGGTTCAGTATTTAGCTTTATCACTGCACTCATCCTAGTACTCGTGCTTACCTTCTTGATGCTAATTGAAGGCCCGGAATGGCTCAACCGCCTATGGCGCCTCTACCGTGACAAGAAAAAAATGGAAAAGCACAAACGTGTGCTTGGTAAAATGTACACCGTTGTAACAGGTTACGTTACGGGGCAACTAACTGTCTCTACTATCGGTGGTACCATCGCCGGTCTAGCGGTGTTCGTACTAAGCTTCATCTTCCCTTCTGTTGAAGCAGGTTTGGCTATTCCAACTGCAGCCATCACCTTCTTGCTCTCACTCATTCCAATGTTTGGTGCAACTATTGGTGGCGCAATTATTACCTTACTACTCGCCCTTAATAGTGTCCCGGCAGCTATTGCCTACGTTGTCTTCTTCGTTGTTTACCAACAAATTGAAAACAACTTCGTATCACCGCACATTCAGTCAAAGCGCATTAACCTATCTGCCTTGATGATTTTGGCGTCCGTAACCGTTGGTTTATACATGTTCGGTATCGTTGGTGGTATTATTGCCATCCCGATTGCTGGTAGCGTTCGCATTCTCATTGAAGAATATCTTGCTAATCGCCACGAAGATGACGATAAAGATAAACCAGATGTTGTGTTAGTAAACGCTCCTAAGAAAAAGTAGCTACGCTACGTATTCCCAAATTGGGCCAGAAGCGGTATCACGAACAGTGATGCCGCTTTTTTCGAGTTCGTTACGTAAGTCATCAGACTTGGCGTAGTCTTTTTGTTCGCGGGCGCGTTGGCGTTCAATAATGATACGTTTTTCGTTATCGGTAATATCAGGTGTAGTTTTCAGTAGGTCGAGGCCGAGTAGCTCATCGACGGTTTCCAGGAAGCTTACTAAGGCGTGCTGGTGGATGTCGTCGGTACGAGTTGAAGCTATTAAGCTAAAGGCTTCATCTATCTGTGACAGCGCTTCTGGTGTGTCTAGGTCGTTATTGATTGTTTCAAGCAGGGATTGTTGGGCGGCGTACAGAGAAACCGTTTTATTATCGGTCTCATTGTCACTGTCTGTTTCTAACGTATCATGGGTTTGGTGTCGCAATGCGGCAATATTACGCCAGTTGTTGCGGCGGTTCTTAGCAGCTGTTAAGTTGTCGAAAGTAAAGTTACCTTCGGTTCGGTAGTGGCTTTGCAGAACAAACAAACGCAAGTCTAGCGGGCTGTAACCCTTTTCTTCAAGGTCAGCTAGCGTGTAGCCGTTACCAAGTGACTTGCTGATTTTTGTGCCATCAACCTTTAGGTGGTTATTGTGCATCCAGAAGTTGGCGAATACCTTGCCGGTAGCTGCTTCTGATTGGGCAATTTCATTAGTATGGTGCACTGGGATATGGTCGATACCACCGGTGTGAATATCAATGGTTTCACCAAGTAAGCTCATAGCCATAGCCGAACATTCGAGGTGCCAGCCTGGGAAGCCCATTTTGCTGGTATAGCCATTTGAATCTTTAGCACCATCTAATAGGTCATCGGGTGTTTCCCATTCCATGTCGCGCTTTTCGTTTTCGGGGGTAAATTTCCAAAGGGCGAAATCGCTTGGGTGGTGTTTTTCTGGGTTATATTCTACGCGCGCACCGGCTTTTTGGGCTTCTAGGTCGAGGTCGGCAAAATCTGCATAGGTTGGGAATTTGAGGGTGTCAAAGTAAATACCATCATCAATTTGGTAAGTGTAGCCTTTTTCTTGCAAGATGCGGATAAGTTCCAGTTGTTGTGGGATGTAATCAGTGGCGTGTGGCATATGGGTTGGCGTGATAAGGTTCAACGCTTTCATGCCCGCTTTGAAATCATCAGCATAAAACTTAGCAACTTCCCAAGCAGTTTTGCCCTCGCGTTTGGCGCCTTTTTCGAGCTTGTCCTCGCCGTCATCAGCGTCGCTGACTAAGTGGCCAACATCAGTAATGTTCATAACGCGCGTGACTTCGTTGCCGTTGGCTTGGAGGACGCGCACTAGCGTATCCCAATAAATATAGGCAGTCCAGTTGCCGACGGTTAGGTAGTTATAGACAGTTGGACCACAGGTATAAAGGTGTACGTAGCCTTCTTCAATTGGGGTAAATGGATCAACTGTTTTAGTTAGTTGATTGTGAAATTGCAGACTCATAATCGGTAAGCGCCTTATCTGTAGCATTAACTAATTCTGAAATAAGTGTGTCATATTTCTCGTAGATTTTAAAGCCAGAAGCGTATTCGTGGCCACCACCACCGAAGTAGCCAGCTACGGTATTACCAATAGGAATGTTGGCACGGATCTTCCCGGTCGCTTTGCCGTCAGGGTACGATTTAATTGCAACGGCAATTTGAACGGTATCGACTAAGCGCATTTCATCAAGTACTAATACGCTTGGGTTATAACGGTCGCTAAACTCTTCAATCTCGCTCCATGGGATGTGGACGGTCGCAAGTTTGCCATCAAGGAAATACTCAACGCGTTCAATAAGGCGGCCTTTGTACGCTAAAATATCAGCCGGCTTTTTCATGTATTCACGGCGGCGGGCTTCGATAACAGACGGAACCGCACCAAGGGCTACTAATTCAGCGGCAACACGGTAACTTTCGGCAGAAGTGTTTTGAGTAGTAAGTCCAAGGCTGTCAGCTTGAATAGAAATGAACATAACCTCAGCGGCTTGCGGGTTGATAGACCAGCCAGCTTCAATTGCCATGTTGTAGATAATTTCACCAGTCGCCACAGCAGTCGGAATGATAAGTTTTGTAGTATCAAACGGCAAGTCACCTTCTTCGCTTTGGTGGTGGTCAAGAATTACCGTTGGGTGTGATTCGAAGAAGTGGCGCACACCAGGTGTTTTAAGCGCTTTGATAAGTAACGCTTCGCTTGAAGTATCAACAATAATCGCCATGTCGGCCTTTTTCGGCCAATCTTTCACTACCCTATCCCAGCCTTGGATGTACTGCATATATTTTGGGATATCGATCGCACAATAAAGTGTAACGTCCTTACCTGCGTCAGATAATAATTCTTCTAAAGCCAAAGAACTTCCTAGGCTATCGCCATCAGGGTTTTCAGCTTGCACGACAACAATATGTTGGGCATTTTTGATGAGTTCGAGTATTGGTGTAAACATTAGGTCTTATTTTAACACACCGGGGGTACAATAGATTGATACTATTTGTAAAAACTTTTTTAAAGTGGTATAGTATACAAACTCTTAGCCCTCTACTATCAAGGAAGGAAGTGGCAAGATGTTCGTTGTCAGTAAAAAACGTCAAAGCATATTTGTCGGGCTTACGTCCGTTTGGTTGCTTCTGTTGGTATACTCGTTTTTTGGTGTACTGTTCTGGGCCGGTTTAGGCTTTTTGATGTACATCAAACCATTTTCGAGTGGCTTGTATTCCACGATGCACCACACCGTCGAGCTGGTCGTTTACGGCATTTGGCCTCCGGTGGCATTTGTGGTAGCACTAGTCGTCATTGTGCCGTTCTGGTTTTTGTCAGTGCGGTTGTTGTTTAGTTACAATGACTGCAAAAGAACGCTCGAGCTACTTAACGAGGTGCTTTCAGAAATCCCATCACTCTCAATAGCACATGGCTCGGTCAGCTACACGATGAAACGTTCATACGGTTCATCAAGCACCGAAGTCGTTTCGTTGGGTGGCGGTGATTTCCAAGTCAGGTCAACCTACCGCTATACCAGCGGAGTCAGAATTAACGATGTTTCAATTTTTGGAGCGTCGGCAACTTTCTTTTCATCCGTAAACGGTTTTTCTCAGCGAGATATGGATGCAATCATCGGTCTATTGCTGGTTGAAAAAGAATACGGCGTGCAAGCCGACAAATTGATGAGGTAAACCAATGAAGATGCGATTCCAGCGTAAAAAAATTCTCGACCAAATTAACGCCGGACTCGAAAACCTGAGCACGTTGGGCCTAAGTAAAGGCACTATAACGTACCAGGTCCCAGGTTTAGGCGACGATATAACCAAGGAAATCAAACACATCGGCAATGGCGCCTACGTGGTGAGGACCTGGACGACCGATAGTCGTAGTAACCGCATTTTCTCTGACCTGAGTTTCACGGTTTCGAGAGACACGTTTACTTCTTCGGAAGGCTACTCGGTCGACGTCATGGAGTCGCTCGCTGCACTGTTCGAAGCGGTGAAGCGTAACGGCTTAAGTGCCTGACAGACGTTTTTCCTGCTGATAACACATAGCCCCGCCCCTCTCCCCTGTAAATGGGTTGAGGAGCGGGGCTCTTTAATTCTCGAAAGTTATTTAAGAAAAACTGCGTCGGCCTTCAAGCGCATGGCCTAAAGTAATTTGGTCGGCGTATTCAAGGTCAACACCAACTGGAATTCCACGAGCTAAGCGGCTCATTTTAACATCAAGTCCAGCGTCGCGAATGTGCTTTTGTAAGAACAAAGCAGTCGACTCACCTTCCACGCTGGCGTTGGTAGCGATAATTAATTCTTCAACCTCATCTTCACGAATGCGTTTTAGTAATTCAGGAATATGAAGCTGCTCAGGGCCAATGCCATCAATTGGGCTCATGGCGCCACCTAATACATGGTACGTGCCTTTAAATAAGCCAGTACGCTCTAAGGAGACGATATCGAGTGGTTCTTCGACGACCGCAATAAGTTTTTTGTTGCGGTCGCTATCGGAATATAGCGTCGAAACGTCTTCGTCGGCGTCAATTAAGGCAAACGTAATTGGACAGGTCTTCACTAGGGTATGAATATCATGCACTGCCGTAGCCAGGCTATCATTAATGCGTTGGTCAGCCCGCAACAAATAATACGCATAGCGCTCGGCGGTACGTTGGCCAACTCCTGGCAAACGTCCTAATTCATCAATAAGCTTTTCGAGTGCTACTGGTAGCAAGCGTGGCACGAACTATAGTCCTAGGTTGCCGAGACTTCCCATAAGTGGCTTCATCTTTTCAGCAGCAACTTCTTGGGCTTTAGTGAGGCCGTCACGAACAGCAATTTCAATCCAGTGTTCAAGCTCGGCGATATCGTCGAGGTCTACTTGCTTTGGGTCGATGTTAATTTTCTTAATCTTAAGTTCACCGGTAATTTGTACTACAACAGCACCATCACCTGCTTCTACTTCAATAATTTCTTTTTTCAAATCACTTTGTGCTTTACGCAACTTGTTCAACATTTTTACTTGGTCAAAAGCCATGGTCGTTTTCTCCGTCTCTCTTATACTTCTTTATAAATTATACGTTAAATAGCTGTCTTTTTATAGATGTACAATCGGTCAGCGTCGTTTGTATGGCTGTTGGTGATGATTCGGTTGACTTCGTAGCCATCAAAAGTCTTGCGCGCATCGCGTGTTACGACGAACATATCGGTAGTTGGCTGTGAGACGACTTTGATACCTTCGCGATATTTAGAGACTGCATTATAGAAATCGTTTTCATCAGCCGACACTACCATTTCTTTTGTATCATTTGGCAATAAGGCAAGGTCTTTACTGAACAAAGCTGCCTGGGCTGGGCTGTAGTGATAGCCGTACACGTAACGTGCTAAACCTGAGACGCTTAAGGCAAATACTAAAATAACAATCGGGATGAGGCCGGTAATACGTGCATAGGGGTTTAGTGGGAAAAGTCGGTACCAGAACCCAATTAAACTAGTAAGCCCGGCGGCAAGTAGTAGCATTGATGGTACGAAAGTTACGCTGGTGAATGCTGGGTTGAAAAGTAAAACCGGTGCTAAACACACCACCCAAATGATAATTAGATAACTGCGAGTGGTTTCTCGGGTACGAACAATACGGTAAACCCCAAGCAGAATTAAGATAACTGAACCAAGGCCGAAGACCGGTGTCATAAGGGCAGTTGTGCCTGGCTGCCAGAAAGCAAAGTATTGTTTCAATACAGTGAGTGAGTTAGCACCAAGGTCGACCGGAAGCGTTGCGGGTACGCCTAAAAGCGTTAAGCCGAGTTGCGGGTTGATAACGATTCCATATACCAACGGTGCCAAGACGGCTAGGAAAACGATTAACACAGCGGTTAAACGAACTTTAGATAGCTTTCGAACGGCGTTACGTAAGTGCGGGTGAAGCACGGTTGCGAGTGCGATAGCCACCAAAGGATAGATGCTTAATGGGGTGTACAAACTTAGGGCAGCGGTGATTGCGAATAGTACTTTCCAAAGTAATCTAAACTTTTTGCCACGGGTAATTTGAGTACCAAGCAGCAATAATGCCACCGGCCAAAATACATACAAAATTCCTGGTGCGCCTTGTTGGGCAATGAATAAGAATTGCCCGGTAGTAATGGCAATAAGTGAGGTTAAGACGGCAATATTTGGTTTAAACCAGCGTCGGAGCAATAAAATAAAGCCAATAGCTGATAGTAGCGCCAAAATTAGTGACGGCAATTTAATGGTGAAGATAGTAATGCCGAAAGTGTTAAGAATGAGCGATTGTAGCCCGTAATACGGCAAATTTGTAATTGCCAAAGTGGTTGGGTCGTTTAATGAAAGCGCCGAACTACGTACAACCGCAGTCATTTCGATGGCAGATAAACCACCCGGAAGGTAAAAACCGACAAAGACCAGGAGGCCTGCAAGGAGGAGTCCAATAAAGGTGTACCCTAGAATATAACGCAAGCGATAGATAGTATATTTTGATAAATCAAGTTTAGCCATGTCTTCGGATAATTATACCACGAGGAGACGAGCGAAAAACATGCTTGTATGTTTTTCTGAGTCGACGAGTGGTACGAATGCTAAAAGCATTCGATAGCACTGTAACGGTCTATTCGTCCCCGTGCTTTTTATCTAGCGACATAAATCGTAGTCGTTCTGGGTGGAAGTAGAGTTCGACTTTTCCAGTTGGTCCGTTACGGTGTTTGGCGATAATTAGGTCGGTGATGTTTTCGCGGTCGGTATCGGGGTTGTAGTACGCTTCGCGGTAGATAAACATAACGATGTCGGCGTCTTGCTCGATTGACCCTGATTCACGAAGGTCGGATAGCTGTGGAATTTGCGGGGTGCGTGATTCAACTGAACGTGACAACTGACTTAGGGCAATGACTGGTACGTTCAATTCACGGGCCAAAAGCTTTAAACCACGGGAAATTTCCGAGACTTCTTGGACACGGTTTCCGTTATCGCGGCCACTACCCTGCATAAGTTGCAAGTAGTCGATGATGATGAGACCTAAAGGTGCTTCGTGGGCAGCCCGGCGGGCTTTGGTACGCATTTCAAGTACGCTCACTCCAGGGGTGTCGTCAATATAAATAGGCGCTTCAGCCATTTCACCCATGGCATCAGATAGTTTACTAAAGTCATCTTCACTTAGGTTACCGGTACGAATATTCCAAGCATCCACACCAGAGGCATCGGCTAACATACGGTCAACCAACTGCTCTTTACTCATCTCAAGACTAAAGAAAAGTACTGACTGTTTTGCGATGGTCGCCACGTTATATGCCAGGTTCGTTACTAAAGTGGTCTTACCCATGGCTGGACGGGCGGCCAAGATAATAAGGTCACTGCGCTGTAGACCAGCGGTCATGTTATCAAGGTCGCGGTAACCAGTTCGAACACCGCGGAGCTGGCCTTTGTTACGGTGCAGTTCTTCCATACGGTCAAAGCTGTCGGTAAGAATTGTTTCAATACTCACGAGGTCTTGTTTGAGTGATTGGTCGCTAACGGCAAACAATTCTTGCTCGGCTTGTTGAAGTAATTCTTGCGTCGAGCTTTCTTCGTTAAAACCCATTTCTGAAATTTCACCACTCGCCCGAATAAGGCGGCGGCGAACGGCTTTTTGGGCAACAATTTCAGCGTACGATTCGGCGTGGGCAGAAGTTGGAACATAATTAGTCAGTTCGGTTAAGTAGGCCGAACCGCCAACATCTTCCAATTCTTTTTTGCGCTTTAGTTCGTCAGTAAGTGTTAAAAGGTCGACTGGCTTTCGTTTTTCATATAAACGCATTATGGCGTCATAAATCATACCATGGCGTTTTTCGTAGAAGTCTTTTTGGGTAACGTGTTCGGTAATATCCGCAAGCGTTTCTTCGTCAATCAAAACAGCACCGAGCAAACTCTTCTCGGCGTCAATATTCTGCGGTGGTATTTTCCCAGCTGGGACGGTCTTGTCTGCCATGTTCCCTATCTTCCTCTATTAAAGAGTTTCGTTCACCCTAGTTGAGTGAAACCTCTTCTCCTCCGCCCATAATATCAGCTATCGAAGCTGCCTGCGAGTTTTGCAGCGGTGCACGTGTGGGTACTGTGTGGACGGTTGGTTGAAAACCCCCGAGGGCTTTGATAGATTCAAAGAGGTGGGAACTGTATTTAGGGTCATCTAATTTCTTTTTGTAGAAAGCGTTGACGGTGAAGATAGTAAGCTCGTCGCCGTTGAGTTCGTAGCCACATTTATTAAGGACGCTATAGAGTGCCACGTTAGCTTTGCGAGCTTCTGCAATGAGGCCGGACCAGTTAAAGGTTCCGTCGTTGTCGGCACTTTTTGTTACTGGCTTCGCTTCCACGACTTCAACAATAGGTTCTACTTCCGGAATGGGGACGACAGTTTCAATGACCGCTTCAACTTCAGCGACGATATCAACCGGAGCAACGACTGCAACGGGTTCGAGATGTGGATGTTTTTTTGTTGCTTGCTTGGCAAGTTCTTCAATAGTGGCGCTGACTTCAAGGACTGGTGCTGCCAGGGCGGCGGTTTTTGGTGGTTTTGTTTGAATGGCGAAAGTACCAAGAACGCTTAATAGTTTCATTGATGGTTGACTTGATTTTGCTACATCGAGCAATGCGTCAAGTAGTGGCAGCATTTGGGGCTTTTCGACTGCACCAGTGCGCAGTACGTGAATAAGTTGGTCGGTAACGGTTGTGGCGCTAATACCACTTGCAGCTGTTTGGTCGAGCAGTTTGGCGATAGCGGTGACGTCATGCTTTTCAACTGAAGTTAATAGTTCATCAACAATCGTAGCCGGTGCCAAGCCTAAGGAAATTTCAATCAGTTCAACGGTAATACCTTGCTGTTCATCGGCGAGGCTGGAGAGTTGGTCAAGTAAACTAATACTATCGCGGAATGAACCATCACCACGTTCAGCAATTAGTTGTAACGCAGCTTCATCGACTTTAATATTTTCTTCTTTAGCAATGTGTTTCAAATGTTTTACGGCATCGACTGGGCTTATGGCGCGGAAGCCAAACCGTTGGGTGCGGCTAACAATAGTTGCGGGAATTTTTTCAACATCGGTCGTTGCAAGGATAAATACTACGTGCGCTGGCGGTTCTTCGAGTGTCTTAAGGAGTGCGTTGAAAGCAGGCTTAGTCAGCATGTGCACCTCGTCAATAATGTAGACCTTTTTAGCAGCTGAAGTTGGCGCAATTTGTACCTTTTCGCGGAGGTCGCGAACATCTTCAACACCATTATTGCTGGCAGCGTCAATTTCAATAATATCTAAATGGGTTGCGTCATCGCTATACGGCAACTGGTTAATCTCGTGGGCAAGAATACGGGCAATACTAGTTTTACCAACACCCCGTGGGCCGGTCAATAAATAAGCGTGGGCAATACGGTCACTTTTAAGCGCACGAGAAAGAATATCAGTAATGTGATCTTGGCCGACAACATCAGCCAACGATTTACTTCGATATTTTCGATACAATGCTTGTGACACCTAATTCCCCTATTTCTATTAGCAATTATACCCGCGTTCGTCGCGCGATACTGCCGTACTTTTTACACTTTTAAAACTTTGTTTATTTCACCTTTGTGATGTTTGTAGTGTAGCGCTTGTGGTTGGAAATCGCAAGGAATCAGATAAAAGGAAAACCCCGCAGCAATGCTGCGGGGAAGACCTGTTAGGGGAGTGAATCCCGCTAGGAAGTGTAGTTGAATGATCCCGAGCCGGTGTTGACGTACAGGACCATGTGGACCGGTTCGTCAACGACGCTGTCGAGATCAGACGTGCCTGCTCCGTGGATGGAGAGAACGCCCGAGTCGTTGTACCCCTCGGCGCCCTTGAGCTTCCGGAGGTACCAGAACGATCGCATGCCTACTCGGAACACGATCGGTTCTTTAAGGGTGGCGTAGCCACCCGAATCGCGTGAAGTTCCGGTCGTTCGAGCGATCTCTTCCAGCTTGGCGAAGAGCTCTCGATTGAAGCCGCTCACGCCAACCTGCTTGTTTTTCAAATCGGACATTAACTTACTTCCCTTCTCTACATCACTAAATGATGGCTGACATGGAAACTACAAAAGTTTTCGTCTGCAAGTAACAGGACACATCTATTATAGCACAAAAAGCCGTATATGTCTATACGGCTTATGTTTTTGGCTTTACAGAATTTTAAAGCGCAGCTTCGACAGCAGCCCAAACAGCGTCTGGGTTTTCGGCAGGGACAATAATAGTCACTTGGTCGCCGACGTTAATGCGGAAGTATGTCACGCTTGCTAGAAGAATACGGTATTCGTGACCGTTAGCTTCAACGTAGTACGCACCATCATGTAGTACAAGTGTACCGATAACTTGGTGGCGTTCAACTGGGGCAATTTGCTTGTAAATAAAGCTACCGTCATCAGCAATAGTCAGTTTTAGAATATCGCCTTCAACGAGCTTAGATTTACTTGCGTAGTTAGCTGGGATTGGGTATTCTTTGCCATCTGGGCCTGCCATTTTTTGACCGTCAAAAATACCTTCCACAATTTTGCCACCAACTTCTTCGTTAGTGCCGCTTCGTGGGGTAATAACAGTACCATCGTCACCGATGATGCTAATGAGCAGTTCTTTTGCGGCTGCCAGATTGGTTTCAGCCTCTTGAATAAGCGCATGTAGACGCTTGGCTTGTTTTTCTGGTAATTCAGACATTGGCTCGCATCCTTATCTGTATGTGTTTTGAAAATAGTATTAGTTTACTTATATCAA
>Ga0247817_10000474_pt1 | contig 22490 bp, 18 predicted proteins | sample UWRJL212509R1_FD_178010 | JGI IMG/M metagenome (GOLD analysis project Ga0247817, IMG submission 178010) | Plant litter microbial communities from Arlington Agricultural Research Station in Wisconsin, United States - UWRJ-L212-509R-1 | ecosystem: Environmental > Terrestrial > Plant litter >...
TCAATCGCTGCGCAATTTACAATACAAACCATATATTTCAAAGCATGTATAGAATAAATAGAGTGCAAAAAAGTTGATAACAAATGTAAATGAATCAGTTAGCCCTGAATATAAAAATATTCCAATAAAAATAATACTCAATATCAGCCTTCCCACGATGGTTGAAAGGTAAAACGTCACAAATTTTTCACGATTGTTTCTCAGTCCGTATTCCATGAGCCGATGGATAAGAAATGACAGCATAACAAAGAAGACAAGGATGTACCATATATAAGGATGTATCCAGGTTGTGTTTCCAAATCGCTGGACTAAAAATAATACAATTGCTAAAAGAAGTGAGGCAACGAGGCTTCGTATCATGCGTATTAACGGTCTTTATTTAATAATGTTAAAATAAGTAGAAATTTGGTGACAAAACTTACTTTAATTTGGGCATGCTCCTTATTAATAAGTATAATGAAGCAGCAATAGAAAAAAGCGATAAGACCAGCGTCCACACTGGTGTTTTATTCATTTGCCATTGGTCCAGTTTATAACCTGCGTAGGTGAAAACAAGAATGGTTCCCAGCATTTGCGTAGCCATGCCAGAATATCTTAAAAAATTAGAAGGCGTTTTTCCGGATGTATTTTTGCCGGTAAACTGATTTGATTTTCCCTTTTCAATATCGTTTTGATCTTCTTCCATCCCTTCATTTGTAGAATTTACAGGTAAAGTTGCTTCAAATTTTGCAAATGGCATTATCTTCGATACGTTATTAAGTAAATTACCGTTTTAGTTTTGCTTGTAAAAGATAAAAATCACCTCCAAAAGTCTTTATTTGTGACCCATACACTAGCACGTTTCATATATATTCTAAGCATTTGTTTTGTACTTGCGGGCGTCATCATTGGCTGTTCTCAGTACAGCACAAAGCCGGCTGCTGTCAACTTCCACAATATCTCTTCTCATTACAATGCTTATTTTATTGCAGAGCAGGATATACAGGAAGCAGAATTTGCCATGCGGGAAGCGTACAAGGAAGATTACAATCAGCTTTTACCAATTTTATTACCCCTGGATTCCAATTTGGCGTTGCCGGTTAAACCTCAATTACTGGACGCGATCAAAAAAGCTTCGATTGTAGCGGAGAAACACCAGAACAGCAAGTGGGTTGATAACAGCTATATTATTCTTGGCAAATCGCGGTTATATCTTGGGCAATGGGCGGATGGTCTGGAAGCCCTGCGTTATGTTTTTGCAAACGGGAAAGATGATAATGATAAAAATCAGGCATTAATTGTCTTAATGCGCGCTTACATCAGCAGAAAAGATTATTCCAATGCTTTGGGCGTGGCTGAATATCTGAGCCAGCAATCACTTACAAAAGATGCTACAAAGGAATTTTATTTAACAAAGGCCTATTTACACCAGCAGAACGGAGAATATCTTACGTCTGTGGCTATTCTGGAAGAAACTTTTCCTTTGTTGAATAAATCAATTGAAACAGCGAGAATGCACTTTGCATCGGCTCAGATGTACGACAGGCTTGGCCAATATGTGCTTGCCAACAAGCATTATAAGAACGTTTTTCAAAACCGTCCTGATTACGATCTGGGTTTTTATTCGTCTATGAATTCGTTACAAAACAAGGTTATTATCGATCCGAAGACCGATATTTCTTCGGTTGGTTTTGATAAAATGTTGAAAGACAGAAAAAACAGCGACCTGCGCGACAGAATTTATTTTACTATGGGTTTACTGGCAGAGCACAAGAAGCAACTTCCGGAGGCGGTAAAATATTTGCAGCAATCCGCTTCGCTGGCTTCGGGGAATAATAATGTTCAGAAGGCCTATACCTATCTTCAGCTGGCAAGAATCCATTATGATGTATTGGAAAAATACGAACTTTCGAAAGCCTACTATGACAGTGCATTATTTATTCTGCCAAAAGAAGCACCAGAATACAGAGTTGTTTCTGACCGCAAGCTTGCACTGGACAGTTTTGTGAAATATCAAAACATTGTAAAGTCCGAAGACAGTCTTCAGATTCTGGCCAAAATGAATCCGAAGGCATTGGATGATAAAATTGATGCAGTCATTGAAGCCCAGGAAAAAAAGAGAATTGCGGATGAAAAAAGGAAGAAGGAAATAATCGCGGCCGCCATGAACCAGGCAAGCAGCAATGGCTCCATTCCAACGCTTGTAAACGGGAATGACCGTCGGTGGGAATTATACGATCCTTCGATGATCAACCAGGGGAAAATTGAATTCAAGAGAGTTTGGGGCAATCGTATGCTGGAAGACGACTGGCGCAGAAGCACGAAACAAAACCGTTCACTGGCGTCAAATGGTTTAAATAATCTGGCTGATAGTGCTTCGGCAGTAGCAGCCGCTGCGGAAACAGCCTTGACAAAGGACAGCCCGGTATGGAAGACTATGCATGAAGATCTTAAAAAGAATATTCCTTTATCGGATTCAAGTTTTGCCAACTCTCAAAAGAAAAAAGAGGATGCTTTATACAATTTGGGTAAAATCTACCGGTTCGATTTAAAGGAACCGGAGCGGTCTGTGACAACTTTTAACAGGGTTCTGACAGACTATCCCAACACACAGTACAGAGAAGAGATTTTCTATTTAATGTACCTAACCTTACCGGAAGATGATAAAAACCGGTTGGTTTGGAAAGATAAATTGCTGACGGAATTCCCGAATTCGACCTACGCGCGTCTGATCACCAAGTCAGTCAATGATGGCGGCGGCAGAAATAATCCCGTGAAGGCTTATGAAAGTGCTTATACCCTTTATGCTGAGGGTAATTATACCAAAGCACTCGAAGATGTGGAGGCTGATCTGCCTGCTTACAAAGGCAGTATGCTGGAAGATAAATTTGCGTTACTGAGAGTATTTTTGGTTGGAAAAGTCCGTGGACGGGAGGCTTATCTGCAAGCTATTAATGAATTTGTTCGTTTGTATCCAAACAGTCAGTATTTGCCGCGACTGAAAGAAATGCAGGAACTCCGGGAAATATCTGTGGGAAAAAGATAATTCACGGAAGTTGTATCTTTGTCCCGTCTGATTGATCCGTTCCATACGATTCACCAATAAATACCCCGCATATGATTGAATTGCAGCCAGGAAAATACCGTCGAAGCATTATCCGTGTTTGGCGGTTTGCCGCGCTTGGCCTTGGTCTTCTGATATTTTACATTGTAGCTGTAAGCATTAACCTGTTTTGGCTTTTCGGTGGAATGCCGGATCTTAAAACACTCGAAAACCCAAAAAGTGAATTAGCGTCAGAACTGATTTCCGAGGATGGAAAATCGCTTGGAAAATATTTTTTTGAAAACCGTACACCAATCGAAATTGATCAGATATCCCCAAATCTGATCGAAGCGCTTGTAGCCACCGAGGATGCACGTTTTGTAAATCACTCTGGTATCGACCCACGCAGTCTTGCCCGTGTTTTTAAAGGCGTGGTTTCCGGAAATTCCAGCTCAGGCGGAGGTAGTACGCTTACACAGCAGGTTGCCAAAAACCTGTTTCAAACAAGATCTGAAAAATACGAAGGTCTGTTGGGGAAAATTCCGCTGGTTCGTACCGTTATAGCCAAAACAAAAGAATGGATTCTTTCTGTGGTTTTGGAACGGAAATATACCAAAAGGGAAATCATGATGATGTACCTCAATACTGTTTCTTTTGGAAATAACACCTATGGTATTAAGGTGGCTGCCAAAACCTACTTTAACAAGGAAGCCTGGGATCTTGATGTAAAAGAATCGGCACTTCTAGTAGGGATGCTTCAAAACCCAACTTTATATAATCCATTAAGATTTCCTACGAATGCGTTGAACCGGAGAAACACCGTTCTGGCTCAAATGATGAAGTATAATTATTTACCTGAGGACAAGTTTGAATCTTTTAAAGAAGATCCTCTGGGTATGAAATTTACGGTTGACGGGCATAACACCGGACTTGCCCCTTATTTCCGTGAATCGATGCGGGGGTATATGAAAGCATGGGTAAAGCGTTATAACGAGGAAAATGGGACGGATCTTGATTTGTATACAAGCGGACTTCGCATTTATACGACGATAGATTCCCGAATGCAAAAATATCAGGAGGATGCGTTGAATGAACATATGAGAACCCAGCAAAGACTTTTTGACGCACACTGGAAAGATAGAAATCCATGGGCCTACCCGGATGGAAAAGAGGTACCGGGATTCATTGAAAAAGCGGTTCGGGCTTTGCCTTATTTTAATCTGTTGAAGAAAGAAGTAGGAGAGAAGGAAGCGTGGAAGGTGATGCGCAGGCCTTACAAAATGAAGGTTTTTTCTTACGATGGCGAAAAGGAAATGACACTTAGCCCAATCGATTCACTTCGGTATTACAAACGTTTTCTACATGCCGGGATGATGTCGATGGACCCCCGAAACGGGCAGATAAAAGCATGGGTAGGCGGGGTTAATTTCAAATATTTTAAATATGATCACGTAAAACAGGGCGCTCGTCAGCCGGGATCTACTTTTAAGCCTTTTGTATATGTATCGGCTCTGGACAAAAATTTCCTTACGCCTTGCGATAGAATTATGGATGCCCCGGTTCATTTTGGATTATCCGATGGCGTTCCCGGCGGCTGGACTCCTCATAACTCGGGAAATAAATTTTCGTACAGACCTCTTTCTCTGAGACAGGCACTGGGGAAATCGGTAAACTCGGTAAGCGCCAATATCATTAAAATGGTGAAGCCGAATACCGTTGTAGATTACGCGCATAAACTTGGAATTACCAGTCCGCTGAATCCAAAACCATCCCTTTGTCTGGGTATCAGTTCTGTTTCGGTATTTGAAATGGTCAACGCATATTGCGCATTTGCTAACGGAGGACACAGAACGGAAGCGATGACAATTTTAAGAATTGAAGACCGTTACGGGAATGTTTTACAGCAATTTTATCAAAAGCAAAATCAGGAACTGAGTGCAAATATGGCGTACAGTATGTTGTATCTGATGCGTGGTGCCGTAGAAGATCCGGGTGGAACGGCAAGCCGTTTGAGAACATATGGCGTAACGGAAGGAAACGAAATTGCTGCAAAAACAGGGACTTCTCAAAATTATTCAGATGGATGGTTTATGGGAATGACCCAACACCTTGTCTCAGGAATCTGGGTTGGTGGCGAAGATATGCAGATCCATTTTCGGACTATGCAGCTCGGCCAGGGAGGGCATGTTGCGATGCCGGCATGGGGTTTGTATATGAAAAAAGTATATGATGACCCAACATTGGTACAATACAAAAAAGGACCGTTTAACAAACCTGAAAATTTCGTTCTGGATTGTGGTGGCGTTGCTTCTGACAGCGCTGATACGTACATTCCACCCTCACGCTCTGATGATGAAGGAGCTTTGTTTTAATTCAATAACCATGAGAAATTTTAATTTATGATTGAACTGCAGCCAGGAAAATACCGCCGCAGCATTATCCGTGTGTGGTTATTTGCTACAATTACCCTGGGACTTTTTATATTTTATCTTGTCGCCGTAAGCTTTAATTTTTTATGGCTTTTTGGTGGAATGCCCGATCTTATAACCCTTGAAAACCCTAAAAGCGAACTGGCTTCTGAGTTGCTTTCAGAAGATGGAAAGTCGTTGGGGAAATATTTCTTTGAAAACCGGACGCCGGTAGAATTTGATCAGATATCAAAAAATGTAACGGATGCGCTCGTTGCGACAGAAGATGCCCGTTTTATCAGTCATTCAGGAATTGACCCGAGGAGTATGCTTCGGGTTGCCAAAGGGATCCTGCTGGGTAATTCCAGTTCCGGCGGCGGTAGCACGCTGACGCAGCAGGTTGCCAAGAATCTCTTTGAAACGCGTTCAGAAAAATATGAAGGCCTTTTAGGTAAACTTCCTTTCATACGGACAGTCATTGCTAAAACCAAAGAGTGGATACTTTCTGTCACGCTTGAAAGGAAATATACCAAACGTGAGATCATGATGATGTACCTGAATACGGTCTCGTTTGGAAATAATTCTTTTGGAATTAAAGTCGCTTCGAAAACTTATTTTGATAAAGAACCTTGGGATCTGGATGTAAACGAGGCTGCATTGCTGGTAGGTATGCTTCAAAATCCTACGCTATACAATCCACTGCGATTCCCGACCAATGCTTTAAACCGTAGAAATACAGTTTTGGCTCAAATGACCAAATACAACTATCTGCCCGAGGACCAGTTTGAAAGTCTGAAAGAAAAATCGCTGGGGTTAAAATTCACAGTTGATGGTCACAATACAGGTCTCGCACCTTACTTCCGGGAATCGATGCGCGGCTACATGCGCGCGTGGGTAAAGCGTTACAATGAAGATAACGGAACCGATTTGGATTTGTATACCAGCGGACTCAGGATTTATACCACGATAGATTCCCGGATGCAGGCATATCAGGAAGAAGCGTTGAACCAGCATATGCGTCAGCAGCAAAAACTTTTCGACGCGCACTGGAAAGGCAGAAATCCGTGGGCGGATAATAATGGAAAAGAGATTCCGGGATTTATAGAGAAGGCTGTACGTTCTCTCCCTTATTTCAATGTTTTAAAAAGAGAAGTCGGAGAAGATGAGGCGTGGAAGGTTATGCGCAGACCGTATAAAATGAAAGTTTTTTCCTACGATGGAGAAAAGGAAATGACGATGAGCCCGATGGATTCCATTCGATACTATAAGCGGTTTTTACATGCCGGCATGATGTCTATGGATCCAAGAAGCGGAGAAATTAAAGCCTGGGTTGGTGGTGTCAATTTCAAATATTTTAAATATGATCATGTGAAACAAGGAGCTCGCCAGCCAGGTTCTACGTTCAAGCCGTTTGTATACATTGCGGCTTTGGACAAAAACTTTCTGACACCTTGTGATAAGATCGTTGATGCGCCGGTTCCTGATAATGAATACAATCCTCAGAATTCGAATGGTAAATATTCTAATCAGGCATTAACGCTCAGACAAGCACTTGGAAAATCGGTGAACTCGGTGAGTGCGGCGATTATTCAAATGGTAAAACCGGAAACGGTAGTGGAATACGCGCACAAACTCGGAATAACCAGTAAACTTGACCCGTTTCCATCCCTTGCGTTGGGAACAAGTTCTGTGTCAGTTTATGAAATGGTGAATGCTTATTGTGGTTTTGCAAATGGTGGATATCGTACCGAACCTATGACGATATTACGAATTGAGGACCGTTATGGAAATGTTTTGCAGGAATTTCACCAAAAGCAAAATCAGGAGATCAGTGCTGATAAAGCATACAATATGTTATACCTCATGCGCGGTGCTGTGGAAGATCCGGGTGGAACTGCCGGCCGTTTAAGATCTTATGGCGTGACCGAAGGAAATGAAATTGCTGCGAAAACCGGAACTACGAATGATCAGTCAGATAGCTGGTTTATGGGAATGACGCAAAACCTGGTTTCCGGTATCTGGGTTGGTGGTGAAGACATGTCGATACATTTCAGAACCATCGAATTGGGACAAGGTGGACGGGCTGCTATGCCTGCGTGGGGAATATATATGAAGAAAGTATATGATGACCAAACCTTGCTTCAATACCGCAGAGGTCCCTTTATTAAGCCGGAAAATTATGTTCTGGATTGTGGCAGCGTTGCTTCCGATAGTACAGATACCTATGTTCCGCCTTCGACATCCGACGATGAAGGTGCATTATTTTAAATAAAATGATGCGGAGAAACTCCCGTTTTGTAAATTATAGATTTACAAAACGGGAGTTTCTCATTTTTGACGCTGATATATGATATCTTTATTGTTCTAGTTCATCATTTTATAATCAAAAAAACTGTGTACATCCTTGTCGCACCTGATAAATTTCGCGGTTCATTGGAAGCTTCCGAGGTATGTCAATCCGTGACCGAGGGCGTTCGTCTGGCTTATCCTGATGCCGAGGTAGTTTCTATCCCATTGGCAGATGGCGGTGAAGGAACGACCAGAATTCTTACAGAACAGTCAAGAGGAAAATTTGTAACCGCTATTGTACATGATCCGCTTGGGCGATATATTGAAGCAGAGTATGGCATCTCCGGTGACGGAACGACCGCGTTTATTGAAATGGCTGCTGCCTCTGGCCTTAACCTGCTTAAACCGTGGGAGCAAAATCCGCTTTTGACGCATACCACAGGTACAGGTGAGCTTATACTGCACGCCATAAATGCGGGTGTTCAGAAAATTATTCTGGGTATCGGAGGAAGTGCGACCACCGATGCCGGAATGGGTATGGCGTTAATTTTGGGATACGAATTTCTGGATGAAAATCATGAAGTTCTCGCACCGTCAGGTGAAAATCTTTCCAGAATAAGATTTATAAACACAGAAAAAGCAGACGGCCGTTTGAAGCATATTCAGATTATTGTAGCCTGTGATGTCACAAATCCGCTTTATGGAGAATCCGGGGCGGCACATATTTACGGACCACAGAAGGGCGCTACAACGGTAATGGTTGCCGAGCTGGATCGAGGATTAAGAACTATTGCAAAAGTGGCTGCGGAAACTTTTGGAAAGGATATTAGCGATAATCCTGGCGCTGGTGCGGCCGGTGGTTTGGGAGCCGGTGCGTTATGGTTTCTTCACGCTGAGCTTCGGGAAGGTGTGAGCATTGTGATGGAGCAGACCAATATCGCCCAGCATATTAAAAAGGCGGATCTGGTCATAACGGGAGAAGGAAAAGTTGACGACCAGACTTTGCAAGGGAAAGTAGTAAAGGGATTGGCTGACTTATGTCAGAAATATCAGGTTCCGCTGGCGGTTGTGTGCGGAACTTTAATGATAAGTGCAGATGAAAGCCGGATGGCAGGAATAACGTACGCTGTCTCTGTCTTAAACCGCCCTATGACTTTGCCGCAGGCCGAGGGAGAAGCTTATTCCTTGGTTCGCGACGCAACTTTTAATCTGGTACGGTTGTTTTTTTACGGAGGAAAGCGCTAGCCGGATTATTACCCTGGATTTCCCAAATTGCATTTGCTTAAAACACAGTACTGAAAATACATGCCCGAATTCAATCACAAAGAAGAGCTTTCCAAAATTCCTTTTGACCCGGGTGTATACCGGTATTTCGATGAAACCGGTGAGGTTATTTATGTCGGAAAGGCAAAAAGTCTTCGAAACAGGGTTTCCAGTTATTTCCTGAAATCTAATCAGCACGACCGGAAAACCAAACGGCTTGTGAGCCAGATATGCCGTATTGAATACACCATTGTACATACCGAATGGGATGCTTTACTGCTTGAAAATCAGTTGATAAAGCAGTTTCAGCCTAAATTCAATATCTTATTAAAGGACGATAAAACTTATCCTTTTATCTGTATTACAGATGAGCGTTTTCCTCGTGTTTACGTAACGCGCGAGCTGGATAAAAAGAAAGGGACTTATTACGGACCTTTCGCGAATTTAAGATCCATGCACACCTTGCTGGATATGTTCAAGTCGCTTTACACCATTCGTTCCTGCCACTTGTTATTGTCAAAGGAAAATGTTGAAGCGGGCAAATTTAAGGTTTGCCTGGAATATCACATTGGCAATTGCAAAGGGCCGTGTGAAGATTTGCAGACGGAAACCGATTATAATGTTGAAATCGAGCAGATTCATCATATGCTGAAAGGTAATTTGTCATTGCCGCAACAGTATTTTAAGGAAAAAATGTTGCTGGCAGCAGAACAAATGGCTTTCGAACAGGCGCATTCCTGGAAAACGAAAATCGAGCACTTATCCAATTTTCAAAGTAAAGCAACGGTAATTAATCCAAAAATCGGGAATGTCGATGTTTTAACGATCGTTTCGGATGAAGAATCGGCTTATCTAAACTTCATGAAAATTACAGAAGGCTACATGATCGCCACACAGACTTTCGAGGTAAAGAAAAAGCTCGATGAAAGTGATGAGGATCTGTTGGCGATGATGATCGTGGAAATGCGGGAAAAATACGGTACAGCTGCCAAGGAATTAATTTCCAATCTGAAACCTGATCTTGAATTAAAATTGGATCTGGTTATTCCTCAAATCGGAGATAAGAAAAAACTGCTGGATATGTCCATGAAAAATGTGATGTATTTCAGACGAGAAAAAGCGGAGCGGAGAGAAGTTGAAAATTCTGCCAGTTCATCCAAAAAAGATCGGGTTCTGATTAAATTAAAGGCGGATTTGCAATTAAAAACACTGCCAAGACACATTGAATGTTTTGATAACTCCAACATTCAGGGAACCAACCCGGTGGCTTCTATGGTGTGTTTTAAGGAAGGTAAAGCATCAAAAAAAGATTATCGCCATTTTAATATCAAAACGGTAACAGGCCCCAACGATTTTGCTTCTATGAACGAAATTGTGGGCAGGAGGTATTTGAGGATAATTGCCGAAAATGAGCCGTTGCCGGACCTTATTGTGATCGATGGTGGCAAAGGGCAGTTGAGTGCCGCTTGTGACGCACTGAAAAGTCTGGGAATATACGGCCAGGTACCCATTATTGGCATAGCGAAGCGATTGGAAGAAATTTATTTTCCGGAAGATTCCCTGCCCTTATATATTGATAAAAGATCAGAATCTTTAAAACTTATTCAGCAGATTCGTGATGAAGCCCACAGGTTTGCGATTACTTTTCACCGGGACAAACGCAGCAAGGGAAGCTTGGTGAGTGAGTTGGATGGGGTAGAAGGCGTGGGTAAAGTGACAGCAACCAAACTGTTAAAACATTTTGGCTCTATCAAAGCGATCCGGGAAAGTTCTCTGGAAACATTAACGCCGCTTATCGGATTAGACCGGGCAAAAAAAGTCAGGTTGTACTTTGATACCATGGCGCATTAAATTTTTTATTAGAATTTCAACTCGACCGATTCTACTTCCCTTTTAAAGGATACGTTTCCAGTTTTGAGAAAGAATAACCCTCCTTTCTCAAAACCGGAATGATCTTTGAGAGTGATTCATAAGTATTCCATTCGGGATGGTTAAAATGCATAATAATCAGCGCGCCCGGTTTTACACGGGTCAACACGCTTTTTTCGATAACAGGAACCGGAGTAAAAGGTACTGCATCACCTGAAAGTACGTCGAAACTTATGGCCGTGACGTTTAATTGTCTTGCAATTTTGGCGCAGGCCTCGTCCGTAAAAGCGGTAGCTGAGCGATAAAATTTAGGTCTTCTGCCCGTAATGAACTGAATTTTTCGCTCGTTGCCTTCTATTTCGTCAAAAGCGTCCGGGACATCGGGGGTGCCCTTTATTCCATATTCACTTTCACCATCTACAGAACATGGCAGATGGTTTAACCCATGATTTTCAATTTCAAAAAGCGGATCCCAGCTTAGTTCCAGAAACGTGTTATAGTTGGCATCAATCCATTTTCCAGTCACAAATAATGTGGCGGGGATTTTTTCTTTTCTGAGATAGTTGATCAGTTCTGCATCATAGCCACTTCCTTTCGGGCCGCCGCACGCATCGAAGGTCAGTGCGACGATTTTATTCGTAGTAATAATATCTTCGTCAACACCTTTTACAAACTCGCCCCAGTGTCCGGGAACGGCATGCGCAAATTCTTTATTGACTTTCTCTTTTAGTTTAAGATACGTGTCGTCCTTGTATAATTGATTGAGGAAATAATCATTTTTCAGATAAGCAGGTTGCGCTGTAACGAGATTAAACGTAAGGTGGGAGAAAGCTAAAAGCAAAAATAATCTGAGATTCATCGAGGTCAGAGTTTGTTCTTGGACGCGTTTTTTATAAAAATGTCTTGCGGATTGTGCCAAAATTTGGGATAACTAAAATAATAAGAAACCACGGGAAAAATTATTTTGGAGTAAATAATCGCATAATTCGTAGCTTATCCATTAACTGATTTTTCCTATCTCCTTACCGGCTACAAAACCGGTTGTCCAGGCATTTTGAAAATTGAAACCACCGGTAATTCCATCTACATCAAGTACTTCACCCGCAAAGAACAGCCCCGGAACTTTCTTGCTTTCCAGGGTTTCCTGATTGATATCTGCCAGTGAAATTCCACCGCAGGTTACAAATTCCTCTTTGTAAGTGCTTTTCCCTTTGACATCAAACTGACTATTTGTCAAAAGTTCTGCCAGGCGGTTGAGTACCTTGTTGGTCGCCTCCGACCATTTTAACGTTTCACTGATTTCAGCCTTTTCCATAAAAGCTTTCCATAACCGCGTGGGGATCCCGAATCTGGAATGAGAGTTGATCTGCTGTTTAGGTGTATTTGTTTTTTCGCCAATCAAAAATTCTCTGACTTGCTGTTCGTTCATTTCGGGCAGCCAATTTATTTTAAAAGTGAAATTATAATCCAAGGCGGCAAGATCGCGCGCTCCCCAGGCCGACAATTTTAAAATAGCAGGACCGCTAAATCCCCAATGAGTAAGCATAACCGGACCACGCCATTCATGTTTTGTTCCGATTATTTTTACGAATGCGTCCTGAACTGCAACACCCGACAACGGAAGTAAATAGCCGTTTGGCACATTAAAAGTGAAAAGAGAGGGGAATGGCTCGATAATAGCGTGCGCATGCTCACTGAGCCAGGTAAATCCACTTGTTTTCGGATGACCACCCGTTGCTATCAAAAGTTTGTCAGCGGTCATGTTATGGTCAGCATCCAATAGTAACGAAAATCGCGGGCCATTTTGTCCCTCAGTCCAGGCGAAAGATTTTACGCCGATACCTGTTTGTATTTCAATATTTAAAGATTTTACCGTGCGCGTTAAACATTCAATAATAGTGTGGGAAGAATCCGTAACGGGAAACATCCTGCCATCTGCTTCTGTTTTTAGTTTTACACCTCGTTTTTCAAACCAGTCTACCGTGGCTTGCGCATCGAATTTTGTTAGTAATTTCTTTAAAAACTTTTCACCGCGCGGATAATTTTTGATAAAAAATCTGGAGTCCGAAGGCTTATGTGTGACATTACACCTGCCACCACCGGAAATTCGTACTTTGTTAAGGACTGTTTTATTTTTTTCTAAAATAGTGATCCGGGCATCAGGATATGTTTCGCCCGCGGTTATGGCCGCCATAAACCCCGAAGCGCCTCCTCCTATAATTACAATTTGCATACTGATAATCGTTGAAAAACTTACAAAAATGAGCAGTAAGTTTTATAAAACTGCAATTTCTTTTACTATCTTTCATTCAGGCATGATCACGATTTCTTTTGCAGCCCATTGGCAGTTTTCTTGTCGTGAAATTGTACTGGCGTTCAGACAATAAATCTTTTGAGTTTACACTTCATCAAAAATCATTGGATTATGGAAAATGTAGTGGTAATAGGTTTAGGAAAAGTAGGTTCTCTGGTTGCAACGTTGCTCAGCAAGCGCTTCAAGGTTACCGGAATTGACAAAGCCCAACCTCCTTTTGAGCTTCCTTTTCAGTTTAAGGTAGGAGATATAACGCAAACTATTTTTTTAGATGAAATACTGAGCGGCGCAGATGCTGTGATTTCCTGCATGCCTTATAATTTAAATCTCCCGATCGCGCAACAGGCTCATACGAAAGGTATTCATTATTTTGATCTTACAGAAGATGTCGCCACTACTGCTGCAATCCGGGAAATGGCGAAGGATAGTAAGGGTGTGATGGTGCCACAATGTGGCCTGGCCCCGGGATTTATCGGTATTGTTGGTACGGATCTGGCAAAACGTTTTACGAAGATCCGGGATATTGAATTACGGGTAGGCGCATTGCCCCGTTATCCAAATGGACTGATGGGTTATTCCTTCACATGGTCACCCGCGGGCGTTGTAAATGAGTATATTAACGATGCCGAGGTAATCCATAATGGTGTCCGCAAAATGGTGCCTTCGCTTGAAGGCATTGAAATGATCAATATTGAGGGACAGGAATTTGAAGCATTTAGTACTTCAGGTGGTTTGGGAACCATGTGTGAAACCTTTGAAGGGAAACTGGATACGCTGAACTACAAAACAATCCGGTATCCGGGACATTGCAGTCTGATGCGGTTTTTATTATATGAACTTATCCTGAAGGAAAAAAGAGAACTGGTTGAGCAGATTCTTACAGAAGCGAAGCCGCCTGTACAGCAGGATGTTGTATACGTGTACGCTGTGGTAGAAGGCTGGAAAGGAAACACGCTGGAAAGGGAAGAATTTTACCGGGCCTATCACCCGATTGAAATCGACGGTCATCATTGGCGCGCAATATCCTGGACCACGGCCGCTTCCATCGTTTCGGTAGTAGAAATGGTAGCGGATGGAACTTTACCAAAAGGCGGCTTCATAAAACAGGAAGAAATAGAGCTTGATTTATTTTTGGAAACAAGTAACGGAAAGTTATTCTATTGATGTTTTCAGGATTAATACAGAAATAAAGTCAGAGGAAATTATTTTTTGAAGAGTTAAAAAAGGTTTCCGACTACACCCGCTTTACTATTGAGTATGCAAGAGTTAAAAGAAATTCTTAAAACACTGGGTATTGAAACAGTCAATGACGGTGTAAGTACCGGTCAGCAGTCAACTGCTGGCCGCGGATTACTGTTGGAGTCGGTTTCACCGGTTGATGGAAAACTAATCGCCAAAGTAAGTGCAGCTGATAAGGAAGATTATGACGCTGCTATTGACAAAGCCACCGAAGCATTTAAAGTATGGCGCCTTATTCCTGCACCAAAACGAGGAGAAGTTGTGCGTCAGATGGGACAGCAGCTTCGGGCTTACAAGCAGGACTTAGGTACTTTGGTGAGTTATGAAATGGGTAAAAGTTTGCAAGAGGGACTGGGGGAAGTCCAGGAAATGATCGATATCTGTGATTTTGCCGTTGGAATTTCCCGTCAGCTGTATGGCTTGACTATGCACAGTGAGCGCTCGCAGCATCGAATGTATGAACAATGGCATCCGCTAGGAATCGTTGGCATTATTTCAGCCTTCAATTTTCCTGTGGCTGTATGGTCCTGGAATGCGATGCTGGCGTGGGTATGCGGGGACGTATGTGTGTGGAAACCATCAGAAAAAACACCTTTGACTGCAATTGCCTGTCAAAATATTATAAAAAGTGTTTTGAAAAATAATGATTTACCGGAGGGTATTTCCTGTGTTGTTGTGGGAGGCAGAGCAATAGGTCAGTATCTGGCAGAGGACGAGAGAATAGCACTGGTTTCTGCCACGGGAAGTACGGCCATGGGCAGATCGGTGGGAGAAACCGTTGCGCGTCGTTTGGGAAAAAGTTTGTTGGAACTCGGGGGGAATAATGCGATAATACTCACACCCAGCGCAGACTTAAATGTTGCAATCCCCGGGATTGTTTTCGGTGCTGTTGGCACCGCCGGTCAGCGCTGCACTTCCACGCGTAGATTAATTGTTCAGGCGGAAATTTATGAAATAGTTAAAGAGCGACTGGTAAAAGCATATGCACAGCTTAAAATCGGTAATCCGCTAGATGAAAAAAATCACGTAGGTCCTTTGATTGATCTTTTGGCGGTAAAAAATTATGAAGATGCTGCGGACAAAATAAAGGAGCAAGGAGGAGAATTTCTTATTGAATCCAAAGTTTTAACGGGAGGTAGTTATAATTCAGGCTGTTACGTTGTTCCGTGCATTGCAGAAGTGGACAATGACTATCCCGTCGTACAGTCCGAAACTTTTGCTCCCATTTTATATCTGATCAAATATGATACTTTGGAAGAGGCCATTGCTATTCAAAATACGGTACCGCAAGGATTATCTTCCTCCATTTTTACATTGAATATCCGGGAATCGGAGCAATTTTTGTCACAGACGGGATCTGATTGCGGAATAGCTAATGTCAACATCGGAACCTCAGGTGCAGAAATTGGTGGCGCTTTTGGAGGAGAAAAGGAGACGGGAGGAGGAAGAGAATCAGGCTCGGATGCATGGAAGGCTTATATGAGAAGACAAACGACAACAATTAATTACAGTTCATCTCTGCCACTGGCGCAAGGAATAAAATTTGAAATCGAATAATTATTATTTCTAACTTTGTAATTCACACACGAACGCACTAACTTAATTCTGGAATTAGTATATAAATATGAAGTATAAACTGACATCTCAACAAATAGCGTCAAAAGTTGGTGGCGAAGTAGTAATTCTTAATCACGATAAAGGTGCCTATTATGGTCTGGATGAAGTGGGTGCGCTTGTCTGGAATTCGTTAGAAGAAGAGCCTCATACCCTTGAAGAATTATGTCATACAGTTTTGAAGGAATATGATATAGACAAGGAAACGTGCCTGGAAGATGTTGAATTTCTATTGAATGATTTAATTTCAGAGAAACTGGTAGAAACAACGCACGAGTAGAAATGAAAAAGATTTCAAACTATTTTTTGAAATGGCAAAGTTTATCATGGTATTCCAAAATCAGATTTGTGAATGCGATGGTCATTCTTGTTATTATCAAGATCGGTTTGACTATTTTACCTTTCTCTGCTTTTCGTCGTTTTTTTTACTTTATTTGTAAAACAGTTACATATAAAGAGGTTTCGGTTAAAGACATTGAGGAAACAGTCTGGGCCGTTGATACGGCTGCTAACCTGCTGCCCCTCGAATTACTTTGTTTACCCAGAGCATTGGCAACAAAATATCTTTTAAGAAAAGTCCCATCTTTAAGCCTTGAAATAGGAATTGAAATTAACCCTGCAAAAGCTTTTGAGGCACATGCGTGGGTGGAAAAGGGCGGAGAGATTATTATTGGCGACTGGTCCGGATCGGTTTCATATCAACGTTTATGGATCTGGGAATAATTATACATAATCACACACATGCCTTTTTACAAAGCTTACGGACTTAGTATCTTTTCCGAAATAGAATTGACAGAACTGAACAGTGCCGAACCTTCTGAAATATGTGATTTACGTATTTTGATTGGAAAAGTTGATTCCGTTAAATTAAAAAAGACACAAGTTTTTCGTCGGGGAATACAAGCATATTTTGGAGAGAGTAACGCGGGAGACCTTATACTTCATTGGGATGATGTAGCTGATTATCAGGCCAAGGATGGTAATGTATTAATTGTTTCTCCTTTAACAACGTCACCAGGATTGCTTAGCCTGTTCACAGTGAGCGAAGCAATTGGTCTCATATTATTTCAAAAGGGATATTTTCTTTTGCATGCCAGTGCGATAAAAATAGGGCAGGAAGCCTGGTGTTTTATGGGGAGTCCGGGCGCTGGAAAATCTACCACGGCGGCGGCATTTGTAAAAGCGGGTTGTCCGTTGCTTAGTGACGATCTGACAGCAATCCAATTTGATATCAATAATAAGCCATTTGTAATTCCCGGATATCCGCAGTTAAAAATCTGGGACACTGCTGTGGAAGGACTTTCATATAGCATGGAGGAGGTGCAGCCGGTTAGTGAGGGAATTAAAAAGTTTTCTTTTAAGCAGGATGGTAATGACGAGCAGGATCTTATTCCTTTGACGGAAGTGTTTTTTCTGCATAACGCTAAAAATCGTGCAGCGCTGGAATTACTGAGTCCGACTCAGATTCCAACCGAAACACTCAAAACTTTTCCTTTACCCGGATCATTAATGACGGGTGATAGCTTAAAGAGGCACTTTATACAGAGTTTTCAATGCGCGGTATCAGCCAGAATTTGGAAAAAGAGAAGACCTGCTAATTTTGCTTTGCTTGAAAGCTGGGTTCAGGAAAGTATTTCTCTACAATCAGATACTTTAAATGTCCGATAGCGCTCTCTCTTCCAATCTTTATTTACTTATTCAGGCCTGTCTTGGGGGTAACGTTGATGAATCGTTATGTTCCATGTCAAGACACGATCCGGATTGGAAACTGATGTATGATCTTTCAAGGGATCATCAAGTGAGTGCACTTCTTTATGATCATCTTAAAATATTACCTCATTTTGAAAAAATTCAGGTAAGCTGTATTGATAAATTAAAGCAGCATAGCATCGATCAGGCGGTGTTTAGCATGCTGTTTTTGAGAAAATCAATTGAGCTTAATAATGATCTGGCTCAGAATAATGTAAATGCCTTTTTAATGAAAGGCGCTTTGTGGGCGTGGTTACTTTATGATAATCCAGGCTTGCGTGAATTTGGAGATATTGATTTTTTCTTACAAAAAGAGCAGATCAGCCAGGGCTTAGACGTGTTGGCTCGGCATAACTTTGAACCCGACGCTTACAGAAAATACCTTTTGAGTAAATCCAAAGTTGCCAAATTGTATTTTGATACAGATTATCAACTTCCGTTAACGCCGACTGGGCAAGAGATGGTACAGTCGCTGGAAGTACAATGGAATACTACTTATCCCCGATACCACTTTTCATTTGCCTGGGATGAATTGACTCAAAACATGATGTCCTTCACAATCTCAGGAACAACGTTGCGTGTTCCGTCTGCGGAAAACCAGCTTTTGCTGATGATTATCCATCATGGCGGTGTCGAACAGTGGGATAAGTTAAAGTATATGGCGGATCTTGTTCGATTATTACGAAAATTTGGAGAACAGATAGACTGGATTTACATTGTGAAAGTGACAAAGGAAAAGGGCTTCTATAATATACTGCTGGAATCTTTGGGATTGGTTCTCACTTTTACAGGAGAAAATTACCTTATATTCTGTGATAATAATCTGGAAAAACACTATCCGTCGAAAAGATTTAGGAAAGAGGTTATAAATCACTGGGAAAATACCAGAACAAAGCCGGTTACAAAGTCATGGCGTATTTTTTACTTCAATATGATTAATCGTGACAGGCTAAGTGACAAATTGTCGATTTTAATAAGTCACTTAGCCTATATGCTTGAATGGAGACTAATGATTCCCAAAGCACGATGGTATCAAAAACAAACTAAGCCAGGTTAATTTTAATTGTTCCCGAAATTGTGTTTCCAGGACTTAGTGTTGTGAGCCCTTCACCGTTGTTAAAAGAATTTACATTTGCTGTTAATGGTTCAATAGCCACACAATCTCTGGCGGGAGGAGTATAAACAACCAGATAGTTAAATTTGCCTTCTCCTGTTTCCTGTTCTATCCTTAGCGTTACATCCTGATTTTCTGATATTAGCTGTGTCACAACAGTTTCTCCATTGCTGTTGACGATGAAAGCATTGTCAAGTGCTTTTTTAAATAACGGCATAGAACCGGTAATTGGGAAAGGAGCTTTGTCAATCGGGCTCATGCGATTGTCAAATACGACAATGGTATCAGATGGAATGTTTATTTTCCATGCATCTACCAATTCATTTCCTATCTGAAAATAAGGATGCCATCCAAACATGGTAGGACATGGCTCATTGCCTACGTTTTTAGCTTCATAGGTAAGCGAAAATATTCCGTCAGAGCTTAACTTGTATTTTACTGTAAAATCCACTGAAAAAGGATACCCCTCGGCTTCTCTTAACTCGTAAGATAATTTCAGATAAGCATGATCTGCCGCAACAACCTGTTCCACTAACTGAAAATTATGCTTACGTACTAGCCCGTGAATGGCATTATCGCCATTGTTTTTTGCCAGCTGGTAGTATTTGCCAAGAAATTTATATTGGCCATCAGGAATTCTGCTGGCAAAAGGGAAAAGTAGCTCACTTGCACTTTGGGTGTCTTCCAGCAGCGCATGCGGCGTTCCAGGAGTTTTTAGAAGCGAAAATAAAGTTACCCCTTTTCTTAAAGATAACTGGCGTGTAATCCCACCAAGTTCAGGAACCACCACACACCGGTTTGAGGTTGAGGTTTCCTGGATAACGTATTCTGTAAGTTCGCCATATTGCTGTTTGAGTATTTCAAATGACATAGGTATGAGTTTTAGGATTAATATAAATGCGTTGGCGCAAATGTAATTTAAAAATAAAAACCGGACAGTTTAGCTGCCCGGTTTTTATAATATTATTAATTTGTGAAAATCTGAGAAAGTTACACAGCAGATGAATCTTTGTCTTCGGCAACCATCTCACCTTTTTCTTTTTCCGTTTGTTTCACTGCTTCTTCATGAATGGCAGCTTCTTCATTGGAACGACGATTGATATAAGCCTGATAGCTGGTTTCCTTTTCGTAAGGACGTTTACCGATCAACTTTTCTAAATCGCTCTGGAACAAGATTTCTTTTTCAAGTAATTCTTTCGCCAGTACTTCCAGTGCACCGCGTTTTTCAACAAGCATATTTTTCACAAACTGATAAGCCTGATCTATAAGCTTGCGAACCTCTTCGTCAATGGCCTGTGAAGTTGCCTCTGAATATGGTTTTGTAAACGCATAATCGCTTTGTTTCGAATCATAATAGGAAACATTTCCGATTCTTTCGTTCATACCATACATGGTCACCATGCTATATGCTACTTTCGTTACGCGTTCTAGGTCACTTAATGCACCTGTGGAAATTTTTCCAAAGATTACATCCTCCGCAGCACGTCCGCCTAATGTCATACACATTTCGTCAAACAACTGCTCTGTACGATACAAATACTGTTCTCTCGGCAAATATTGTGCATAACCCAATGCCGCTACACCACGAGGTACAATTGATACCTTAACCAACGGATCCGCGTGTTCCAGGAACCAGCCTGCTACTGCGTGACCAGCTTCGTGATAAGCAACAATTTGTTTTTCCTCAGGAGAAATTAACTTATTTTTCTTTTCCAAACCACCAATTACGCGGTCCATTGCATCCTGGAAATCCTGCATCGTTACTTCTTCTCTGTCACGACGTGCAGCGATAAGAGCCGCTTCGTTACAAACATTCGCAATTTCAGCACCAGCAAAACCGGGAGTTTGAGAAGATAATTTCTGAATATCAACATCAACAGACAGTTTTAAAGGTTTTAAATGCACCTTAAAAATTGCTTCACGACCAATAACGTCTGGTTTGTCAATTGATATCTGTCTGTCAAAACGTCCAGGACGAAGTAAAGCCGGATCCAAAACATCTGGACGGTTTGTTGCTGCAACGATTATAATTCCTGAATCCGTTGCAAACCCGTCCATTTCAACAAGAAGGGAGTTCAACGTATTTTCGCGTTCATCGTTAGAACCTGGCATAGCACCACGCCCACGGGAACGACCAACTGCATCAATTTCATCGATAAAGATGATACACGGTGCTTTCTCTTTTGCTTGTTTGAAAAGGTCACGAACACGAGCCGCACCCACCCCGACAAACATTTCCACAAAGTCAGAACCTGACAGCGAGAAGAAAGGAACACCCGCTTCACCTGCAACAGCTTTCGCCAACAAGGTTTTACCGGTACCCGGAGGGCCTACTAAAAGAGCGCCTTTTGGGATTTTTGCACCCAGCTTCTTGAATTTGTCGGGAAACTGAAGATATTCTACAATTTCTTTAATCTCTTCTTTTGCTTCATCAAGACCGGCAACATCGTTAAAAGTGATCTTAACTTTGTTTTCAGCATCAAACAGCGTAGCACGTGAACGGCCGATATTGAAAATCTGACCACCCGGACCTACACCACCGGACATTCTGCCAAGAATAAAATACATGACAAGAATCATTATGATGAAAAAGCCCCAGGTTCCAAGAAAACTGGTCCAGTCATTTCGGGTATCGACAACGAGCTCAATTTTATCATCATCCGGAACACCTTCCTGAATTTTGTCCAGATCTTTTTTGAAAGTTTCCGCAGATGTTACCTGAAACTGATAATGCGATACAGGTTCTCCTCCAAAATAATTACCTCCGTTTTCAGATGTAAGAACTTTATATTTATCAAGCTTGAGCGCTTCCGGCTTCAATGTTACCTCTACTGACTTATCATTTACTATCGTAACGCGGGCAACTTCCTTGTCAGCCACCATTTTCTCAAAACGTTTTTGAGTCGTTTCGCGAATGGTTGATGTCCTGTTCAGGTAAGTAATCCCCAAGATAGTAGCAATCAAAGCAGCTATGATCCATCCCTGATACCCTTTTTGCGGACTTTTAGGATTTAGTGGACCTCTTTTGTTATCGTTTTCAGACATTCTTTATAATAATTAAGAGGAAATTTAATAAACAACATTTCGCACCCGATGAATGTTCATCTGCTACGACATTTACAGGACGGAATCTTCAAAGTGCGTCACAATCGCATCGCCCCAAAGCTCTTCCAAATCATAGTGTTTACGACGTTCTTTATTAAAAATGTGAGCCACTACATCCACATAGTCAATTAATATCCACTCTCCATTGGCCTTTCCTTCCTTTTGCCAGGGGTCGGTTTTTGATATTTTGTAAACTTCGTCTTCCACCGAATTGGCCAAAGCATCTATTTGTGTGTCGGAATTACCCGAGCAAATTACAAAAAAATCTGTTATTGAATTTTTTACCTGACGAAGGTCAAGGATAGTAATATCCTCACCTTTCTTTTCTGACATCCCTTTAGCGATAAGCTCGGATAAATCTTTTGATGATAGTTCTTTATTTTTGCGTTGTTTCATGCGTAGTTGATTCCCATTTCTATAAACCCTAAAGTAAAGTAAAAAAATTGTACAAGTCTATATACGATACCTTAATTATAGGTAAAAAAGTTATTTATCTGCCAAGTT
>Ga0247817_10000475_pt1 | contig 22405 bp, 25 predicted proteins | sample UWRJL212509R1_FD_178010 | JGI IMG/M metagenome (GOLD analysis project Ga0247817, IMG submission 178010) | Plant litter microbial communities from Arlington Agricultural Research Station in Wisconsin, United States - UWRJ-L212-509R-1 | ecosystem: Environmental > Terrestrial > Plant litter >...
CAAAATGTCTATTATACGTACTCAAATTGTCTATTATACGCACTCAAATTGTCTATTATACGCACTCAAATTGTCTATTATACGTACTCAAATTGTCTATTATACGTACTCAAATTGTCTATTATACGTACTCAAATTGTCTATTATACGCACTCAAAATGTCTATTATACGTACTCAAATTGTCTATTATACGTACTCAAATTGTCTATTAAAGGAATTAAATAACTTAGAAATATGAAACAACCATCTGCCAACGCTGACATTCATATCGGCCGGATGCTAAACAGCCACATCGTTAAAAATAAGATATCTAAAGCGGCACTCGCAAGAAAGTTAGACATTAGTGACCGTTACATCCAAAGGTATGAAAACAGGGATTCATTGCAACTTAGCCTTATACTACAGCTGTGCCACGCGCTGCGCCACAACTTCTTTACCGATATTGCGGCCACGCTGCCGCAAGCCTATACCGCCACCATGCCGCCCGACGATTCTAAAGACCGGCGCATTGCCGAGCTCGAAAAGGAAATCGCTGTCCTGAAAGCAGAAAAGGCGGTGTTGATGGAGGCGGTGAAGGGGTAGGGTGCATTGGATTTCCCTGAGTTGCCCGCAAGCTACTTATAATCAAATTCCATAGTTGGGCGTAAGTTGCCGATAGTCTATTCAGTCATAATGATGCCTGCATTTTGCAATATGAATTTCACCTTCGCGGAATTGGTAAATAAGGCGGTGCTCACCGTCAATCCTGCGGGACAAGAATCCGGCATATTTGTGTTTTAACGCCTCTGGTTTGCCCAGGCCTTCAAATGGCGTTCTTGAAATGTCTTTTAGTAAGTCATTTATTTTCCAGACTTTCTTTTTGTCAATTTTCTGCCAGTATAAATAGTCTTCCCAGGATTCATCGACGAAAATATATTTCATTTATTCTTCGATTAAGTCCTTTGAAAATGAAGTGCTGTTTTTCAATTTTTCGATGGCGGCATCCAATCGCTTTTCATTTGCCCTGGTTGACATTTCATAATTGGTGGCCATTAAAGAATTGTATTCTTCAAGCGACATCACGACAATCCCGGAATCTTTACCCCTTTGGATGATAAGTGTTTCAAAGTTTTTTGAAACCCGGTCAAAATAGGATTTAATGTCTTTTCTGAAATCTGAAATATTAGCGACTACCATAATAAAATATTTTGTACAAATATATTTACAATATTTATAAGATTTTTAGCTAGCAATGTTAAATAAAAAACCCCTGCTTCTCAGCAAGGGTTAATCTCTATTCTCAATACTACTATCTCAATACTAGTATCTGTAATATTCCGGTTTGAACGGGCCTTTTACTTCCACACCGATATAGGCAGCCTGGTCGTCTCTTAACGTTTCGAGTTCAACACCCAATTTCGCTAAGTGCAAAGCCGCTACTTTTTCGTCCAGATGCTTAGGAAGCATGTAAACTTCATTGTTGTAGGCCGCGCTGTTTTTCCACAATTCGATTTGTGCCAAAGTCTGGTTGGTAAATGAGTTACTCATTACGAAACTCGGGTGGCCTGTAGCACAACCTAAGTTCACCAAACGGCCTTCTGCCAAAATGATAATGTCTTTTCCGTTAATGGTATATTTGTCAACCTGAGGCTTGATCTCGATTTTAGAACCGCCGTGGTTTTTGTTCAGCCACGCCATGTCGATTTCATTGTCAAAGTGGCCAATGTTGCAAACCACAGTTTTGTCTTTCATCTGCTCGAAGTGGCTTCCCAGAACGATATCTTTATTTCCTGTAGTCGTGATAATGATATCGGCATTGGCGATCACGGTATTCAGTTTTTTCACTTCAAATCCGTCCATTGCCGCCTGTAAAGCACAAATCGGGTCGATTTCGGTAACGGTAACAATAGAACCGGCACCTCTGAAAGAAGCCGCTGTTCCTTTACCAACATCTCCATATCCGCAAACGATAACGCGTTTTCCGGCCAACATCAAATCAGTCGCGCGACGAACGGCATCAACCGCAGACTCTTTACAGCCGTATTTGTTGTCAAATTTAGATTTGGTAACAGAATCATTGACGTTGATTGCCGGCATTGGCAATGTTCCCGCTTTCATTCTTTCATATAACCTGTGGACACCTGTTGTTGTTTCTTCTGATAATCCTTTGATTCCGGAAACCAATTCAGGAAAACGGTCAATCACCATATTGGTCAAATCGCCACCGTCATCCAAAATCATATTCAAAGGTTTTCTGTCTTCACCAAAAAATAATGTTTGCTCAATACACCAGTCAAAATCAACTTCGTTCAGTCCTTTCCATGCATACACCTGGATTCCCGCCGCCGCGATAGCAGCTGCTGCCTGGTCCTGGGTAGAGAAAATATTGCAGGAAGACCATGTAACTTCGGCACCAAGAGCAATTAGCGTTTCAATCAAAACCGCAGTCTGGATCGTCATGTGCAGGCAACCTGCGATACGCGCGCCTTTCAAAGGCTGCTCGTCTTTGTATTCGCTGCGAAGTGCCATTAAACCTGGCATTTCGGCTTCTGCCAGTTCAATTTCTTTTCTTCCCCAGGCCGCGAGGGAAATGTCTTTTACTTTGAAAGCCACATAAGGCATAGTTGTAGTACTCATTTATAGTATATTTGTAATTATAAATTTTTGGCAAATTTAGGCAATAACCTTTGATTTAAAAAGTATTTTGAATTTTTTGTGAGTTGTTGATTGCCGTAACGGATTAAAAATCAATAAAATAATTTTAAGGAGCTTATCCCGCTAATGCCACTTTATAAAACCATACAAGTCAGCCCGTCAACGCAAATTCTCATCTGGAAAATAACAGAATCGTTTGAACAGTTGTTTCAGGAAGTGAAGCTCAAGGAAAAAAGCGCGCTGCGGCTTAGCGGCATGAAATCGGAAATGCACCAGCGCGGTTTTTTAAGCGTCAGGAAATTGCTTCAGGAAAAAGGCTATTCTGATTTTGACTTGCATTATGACGAATTCGGCAAGCCTTATTTCAATGACGGAATGCACATTTCGATTTCGCATTCGCATGAATTTTCGTCAATAATTATTAGTGATTCGACTGCCGGAATCGACCTTGAACTCCGCCGCGACAAGATTAAATTAATTGCCGACAAGTTTTTACATGAAGAAGAAGCGGGATATTTAGACCGCGAGGCCGCAGATTACATCAACAAACTTACAGTGCTTTGGGGAATTAAAGAAGTGGTTTTTAAAATAAGAAATGAGCCGGGCATTAGTTTTAAAGATCACATTGTGGCAGACGATTTTGAAATGCAAAATCTGCAAACCCGCGCAAAACTTCAAATGGGAAACCTAAACCTGACTTTTACTATCAATTTTGAGGAAATAGAAAACTTTACTTTAGTATATGCTTTGGAAAACTAAAAAAACGAATAAACCAGTCACTTTATACCAGCAGATCACGCAGGCAAAATCGGAAAATAAAGCACTACTTGCCATCCTGTTGGATCCCGATAAAATTGTGTGGGAAACCATCGGCCTTTTGGTTTCAAAAATAAATGCATCGCCCGCAAATTATATTTTCGTCGGAGGAAGTCTGGTACTCACGACCAAAACCGATGAATTGATAGCGAGACTCAAACAGGATTGCAATTTACCGGTAATACTTTTTCCCGGAAACCCGTCTCAGGTATCAGGCAAGGCAGATGCGATTTTATTCCTTTCCCTGATTTCCGGCAGAAACCCTGATTTTCTTATCGGCCATCACGTTGAAGCGGCTCCGCTGATAAAAAAAACAGGCCTTGAAGTGATTCCTACCGGTTATATCTTAATTGGAAATGACAACACAACGGCGGTTTCAACGGTCAGTAAAACGCAGCCATTGCCTGAGGACGATATCGATTATATTGTACATACCGCGCAGGCCGGAGAAATGCTGGGCAAAAAACTGATTTATCTGGAGGCCGGAAGCGGAGCGAAGAGTCAGGTTGCTGAAGCCGTTATAAAAAGGGTTTCTGAAAACGTTCAGGTTCCAGTAATTGTTGGCGGCGGAATTCGGGACAAAAGAGGGATTTTACGAGCGTATCATGCAGGTGCTGATTTGGTTGTTATCGGTACGGCATTCGAAGAAGACCTTAATTTTTTTAATCAGTAGCTAATGATTGATTTTTTTATCAATGCTTATAAAGAGGCTTCAGCAACACGTATCGCTTTGGAGTTTATTGCTTTTGTATTCGGAATCATCAGCGTTTGGTTTGCCAAGAAAGAGAATATTCTGGTTTACCCAACAGGTTTAATCGCTACAATCATAACGACCTACTTTTTATATGTTACAGGGTATCTTGGCGATATGATGATCAATGCTTACTTTTCAATTATGAGTTTGTATGGCTGGTACAAATGGTCAAAAGGCAAAGCCAATCAGAATGAATTGCCTATTTCAAGAACCGATAAAAAGGAAAAAATAATCGGGATAGCATTGTTTGTCATTACTGTAATTGTCGTCTATGCCATCTATAAATTCTTTGACTATACTATAAATAAAGACAATTATATTGATATTTTTGCATCCGGACTGTTTTTCACGGGAATGTGGTACATGGCGCTCAAGAAAATAGAAAACTGGACACTGTGGATTATTGGTGATATTATTGTCACCCCATTGTATGCTTATCGCGGACTGGGAATGCTGGCGCTGCAATATTTAATATTTACAATTATAGCCATTGCGGCTTATTTAGAATGGAAGAAAATCTTAAACAACAGCCTACAGAAATCATAAAGATTGCATTGTTCGGCCCGGAAAGTACCGGAAAGACAACGCTTTCTAAAAAACTGGCTGAACATTATGATACCGTTTGGGCTCCGGAATATGCGCGCCAATACCTGCAGGAAAAGTGGAACCGGACGCAAAAAATCTGTGAGCCGGAAGATCTGATGGACATTGCTTCGGGACAAACCCGACTTGAAAATGAAGCTTTACTGACTGCAAACAAATATCTTTTTTGCGACACTACTGTTTTGGTCACCAAGGTGTTTTCGGAAATATATTATAACTTTTGCGATCCCGGTATAGACAAAGCGGCACGCAAACACAAATATGATTTGTTTTTCCTGACGGATACCGATGTGCCATGGCAAAAAGATGATTTAAGGGATGCGCCGGATAACAGGGAACTTACTTTTGAGATTTTTAAAAAGGCATTGATTGAAAATGAAAAGCCGTTTGTCATTCTCTCCGGAGATGCCGATGCCCGGTTTGAGAAAGCCAGAACGATTCTTAAAGACCTGGTCAAGGCAAAAGAAATGGGGTTTTCATCGCATGATTTTGTTCAGATTTATGCCAAAGGTATTCCGCTGGAAACGATAAAAGCGCATCTTGGTATTTTTCAGAATGGCATTGCAAAAACCATTTTGGTAAAACCGGCGACTAAAAATGACGGCATTATTAAATTATCGGAAGAACAATTTCAGGAATATTCCAATTATTTTGATTTGCAGAAAAACCGGTTTAAACTAAAGAAATTTGTTCCCGCTTCGGGCGCGGCCAGCAGGATGTTTAAATTCCTGAATGAATTCCTGAATGAATTTGATATTGAAAATGAGACCATCAACGCTTACATCAACAGGAAAAACGCAATACACCTGACTATTTTTTTAGCGGGTATTGAAAAATTCCCTTTTTATAAAACGATCGATAAAAAATTAAAAGAGCTGTATGCAGATTTTAATGCATGGGAAAAAGACAAAAAGAATTACCATTTTATCAAAATTCTTTTAGCTTCAGACCATTATGATTATTCCAATAAGCCAAAAGGGATACTTCCGTTTCATAAATACAGCACCCATACTGCGACACCAATTGAGGAACATCTGAATGAAAGCGCGTTCTATGCCAGTTCCAATGATGTTTCCAACCTGCATTTTACGATTTCTGAATCGCATCAGGAGCAATTTGAAAAAATTATTGAGCGGGTCAGGGATAAAGTCGAAAAAAACTCGGGCGCCAAAATAAATATCAACTTTACGTTTCAAAATACGGTTACAGATACCATCGCGGTTGATATGGAAAATAATCCTTTCCGTACAGAATCCGGAAGATTGGTGTTTCGCCCTGCCGGACACGGTGCCCTGATCGACAATCTGAACCAACTTGATGCTGATATCGTTTTCATAAAAAACATTGACAACGTCATTCAAAACCATATTGAAAGTATTGCTTTATATAAAAAAGCACTTGCAGGGATTCTGGTTGAATTTCAACAGCAGCTTTTCCAATTCATGGACCAGATGGAAAATGATTCGATACAACAGCAGGATATTGAAGAGATTATCTTTTTTATAGAGCGCCAGCTCAATGTTGGAATTATTGATGGTTTTGAAAAGTATACGCTGGATAATAAAATCAGTTATATCAAAGAAATACTGAATCGCCCAATCCGGGTTTGCGGAATGGTTAAGAATGAAGGAGAACCAGGTGGCGGTCCGTTTTGGGTAAGGGACATTAAAGGAAATGTATCTCTTCAAATTGTTGAGTCGTCTCAAATTGATACATCAAATCCAAATCAGGCAAGCCTTTTAGGGAATTCAACTCATTTTAATCCGGTGGATTTGGTGTGCGGAATTAAGGATTTTAAGGGCAATTCCTTCGACCTTCACGAATTTGTTGACCATAACAGCGGTTTTATTGTTGAAAAAACGAAGAATGGAAAAGCATTGAAAGCTTATGAGCTGCCAGGCTTATGGAATGGCGCTATGGCAAAATGGATTACATTGTTTGTAGAAGTGCCTCTTTCTACATTTAATCCGGTGAAAACCGTCAATGACTTATTAAAATCGGCGCACCAGCCACAGTAAAATTGGAAAAAGACAAACTCATATCAGAATTGCAGTTTAAAGCCGTCAGGAGTTCTGGTGCCGGAGGGCAAAATGTAAATAAGGTTTCTTCTAAAGTAGTGCTGACTTTTGACCTGAATCGGTCGCAGGCTTTATCAGTTGAAGAGAAATTGCTGCTTGAAACCAAAATCGCATCCCGACTCACATCAGAAAATATCCTCATCCTGAATTGTGACGAAGACCGAAGCCAACTTAAAAATAAAGAAATTGTGACCAAGCGGTTTCTTGACATAATTGCAGCCGGTTTAATCATTCCGAAAATTCGTAAAGCCACAAAAATTCCGCGATCGATGATTGAAAAACGAATTAAAAATAAGCGCGACCTGTCCGGAATAAAGCAATTGCGCCGAAAGCCGAACATAGACAGGACAGAAGAATAATTAAATATATTTTTCTGAAGTTCTAAAAATCTTCCCTACATTTGCGCTGTCTCAAAGGGGTGCTCTAAATAACGAGCTGAGATTATACCCAACGAACCTGAACAGGTAATGCTGTTAAGGGAAAAAATGACAAACCGGAGTGCACGCTGAATTTTGTCATAGGAAACAATCATTTATTAATTTAACAAAGAATAATTCCCCCTTTTATTCGTAAAACTTTTACGGATGAATACCTTATTCAAAAAAAGCTTAAACCGCAAAAAACAAAAAAACAGTCTCGTTTTTTTATCCGGTTGCTTATTATTTACGTCATATTTGTCGTTCGCTCAGGAAATTCCTAAAGATTCTACAAGTACCATCCAGTTGGATGAAGTCATGCTCAATGCGACACGGGTAAAAGACAAATCGCCTTTTCCGTTTACCAACATTTCCAAAGAAAAACTGGAATCGACAAATCTGGGACAGGATTTGCCTGTTTTGTTAGAGCAGTTGCCATCTGTAGTCACCACTTCAGATGCCGGAGCCGGAGTGGGCTATACAGGAATCCGTGTGCGCGGAAGTGATGCGACAAGGGTTAATGTTACCTTAAACGGAATTCCGTATAACGATGCTGAAAGTCAGGGCACCTTTTTTGTTGATTTGCCCGATTTTGTCTCTTCGGTTGAAGACATTCAGTTACAGCGCGGTGTAGGAACTTCTACAAACGGTTCGGGTGCATTTGGTGCCAGCTTAAATCTGAGAACATTAAAACCTTCAGAAAAAGGATATGCCACAACTTCGCATTCTGTTGGCTCATTCGGAACCAGAAAACACAATATCAGTCTGGGTTCAGGTATAAAAAACGGATTTTATGCTGAGGGCAGACTGTCGAAAATTGCCAGTGATGGCTACATTGACCGGGCATTTTCCGATTTGAAGTCTTTTTATACCGAAGCGGGATTTATTAACGACAAGACTTCGGTTAAAGCCATTGTTTTTGGAGGAAAAGAAATTACCTACCAATCGTGGAACGGAACTCCCGAAGCCGTAGTAAACAATGATGCTGCCGGAATTCAGGCATTTATCGATCGGAATTATTCATCAGATGCAGAAGCCGTCAATCTTTTAACTTCAGGGAGAACCTATAATTTCTACACTTATGAGAATCAGGTAGATAATTACGAACAAAACCATTTCCAATTGCATTTTTCGCATAAAATCAATGCGGCTTTTTCGGCAACAATTTCAGGAAATTACACACCGGGAAAAGGATATTATGAAGAGTACAAAGCGGGAGAATCCGTGGGTGATTATTTTCCGGAGAATGCAAATGCTTCAGAAGAGGGCGATGTCATCCGCAGGAAATGGGCTACCAGTGACTTCTATGCCGTAGTTTATTCTTTGAATTATAAAAAGGACAAATTAGCTTTATTTCTGGGCGGTGGTTACAACCAATACAACGGAACCCATTTCGGAGAAATACTGTGGAGTTCTTTCGCTACGGCATTGCCCTTTAATTCTAAATATTATGAAAGTAAAGGTGACAAAGAAGATTTCAATGTTTACCTGAAAGGAGAATATGATATTACATCAAAACTGACTGCCTTTGCCGATGTGCAATTTCGTGATGTTTATTACAAAGCCAATGGCTTGAATTCTGATTTGCAGCTTTTGGATGTGAAGAATGAATATTCTTTTTTTAATCCGAAAGCAGGTTTGACGTACCAACTGAATGAAAAAAATACGATTTACGGTTCGGTGGCGGTTGCCAACAGAGAACCCAATGGCGATGACCTGACCAAAAACCCTATTAAACCCATTGCTGAACAGCTGATAGATTTTGAATTGGGATACAAAGTAAAAAGCAAAGATTTTTTGGCATCGGCTAATTTTTATTATATGAATTACAACCACCAATTGGTTTTAACCGGTGCTTTGGACGATGTAGGTGATGCGATACGCCAAAATGTTGATAAAAGTTACCGTGCAGGAATTGAACTGCAGTTAGGTTATCAGTTCATCAAGCAATTGCGATGGGATATCAATGCTACTTTAAGCCAGAATAAAATTAAGAATTATACCGATCTGGTTTATGATACGCAATATGACCCGGATACTTTCGAAACAATTTCATACAGTCCGGTTGCTACGGTTTATAAAGATTCAGACATTTCTTTTTCACCCAATGTGATTGCCGGAAGCACGCTGCTTTTTTCGCCAATTTCTAATTTGTCTTTCGGATTTATCTCTAAATATGTAGGGAAACAATACCTTGATAATACATCAACCGAAAGCAAAAGCATGGAAGCTTATTTCATCAATAATTTTAATGCTTCTTTCAGATGGAAGCCAAAATGGATCAACGAAATCGTATTGAATGTATTGGTAAATAACCTCTTCGACCAAAAATATGTTTCAAACGGATATACTTATAGCTATTATTACAGGCCGCTTGGTTCTGCTGACAAACCCACTACCGAGAATTTTTATTATCCACAGGCTGGGATTAATTTCCTGACCGGACTCACACTAAAATTTTAATAAAAAAAGATCCTGATGTTGCTTTGTAATGTCAGGATTTTAATTATAAATCCGAATGATATTGCCCTGCGCTTCGATCCGGTAAGGTTTCATTGTAAAGGCACCGCTTCCTACGCCTGTAAATAAGCTGTATGCGAAATCTTCACAGGAACAGGTGGCATTTAAACCATCGATTGTCATTTTTGAACAGGCTGTCGGATATTGGTTAGGGCAACTTGCTTCCCATGCCCTGTAATCACCATCAGAAATTTTCATTGCAATAATGCCACTGATTCCGGCATTTTCTTCATTGATAAATACGGGATTTACCGGTGTTGTTAATCCGTTATAAAGAGGAAGGTTTGTATTGATACTGATCGAAAAGGAATAATTGGGAAGAAAGGGATTGGTATTGCGTGGCGTGTCCTTAGAGCAGGATAAAAATAATACTAATAGTAACAACCCGACAAAAAAATTCCTCATTTTAAAAAAGTATAAAAGTATGATGCAAACAAATTTAATTTAATTAACTTTGAAAAGGATATGATTAACATATAATTATACCCTAAAACAAAAAATACTATCTTTGTGACAACAAATCCCGTCCCGATGGGATTTTTTCTATTTATATAAATTACAAATTATGAGTGCAGTATCGTATTACACAGCAGAAGGACTAAAAAAATTAAGAGAAGAATTAGACCATTTAAAGAGCGTGATGCGCCCAAAAGCATCACAGGATATAGCAGATGCAAGAGATAAGGGCGATCTTTCAGAGAATGCAGAATACGACGCGGCAAAGGAAGCACAAGGTTTGCTTGAGATGAGAATTGCCAAATTAGAAGAGGTGCATTCTAATGCGCGTCTGATAGATGAATCCCAATTGGATGTGTCAAAAGCATTGGTTTTATCCAACGTAAAGATTAAGAATCAGGCCAATAATGCCGAAATGAAATATACATTGGTGGCAGAAAGTGAAGCCGACCTAAAAACAGGAAAAATCTCTGTAACTTCTCCGATTGGAAGAGGATTGCTCGGGAAATCTGTTGGTGAAGTTGCCGAAATCACTGTTCCAAACGGAATCCTGAAGTTTGAAATTTTAGAAATATCAAGAGATTAACATGCCAAGTATTTTTACCAAAATAATCAATGGCGAAATTCCGGGTTACACAATAACCGAAAGCGAGCATTTCATTGCCTTCCTTGATGTCAATCCAAATGCGAAAGGGCATACGCTATGCGTTCCGAAAAAGGAAATCAATAAAATTTTCGACATCGACGATGAGTTGTATCTCGGATTGATGGCTTTTTCTAAAAAAGTAGCTATTGCGCTTGAAAAAACGGTGCCCTGCAAAAGAGTAGGAATGGCTGTCATCGGACTCGAAGTGCCGCATGCGCACGTACACCTTATTCCGTTAAATGATATGGATGAGATGCGTTTTCAGGATAAAGTAAAACTGGAAAAGGAAGAATTTGAAACTTTAGCTTCTGCTATCGCGGCGAATCTTTAAGATTTACCATTAATAGATGAAGCAATTTATCTCTTAATGGTAATTTTATACTTCTTTCTTTAAAGAAACCTGCATCGTAGTTCCTTTATTCATCTCAGAGTGCAAAACCCTGATTTTCCCTTTATGGTATTCTTCCACAATTCTTCTCGTTAGTGAAAGTCCCAATCCCCAACCGCGTTTTTTCGTGGTAAATCCGGGTTCAAAAACGCTCTTGAATTGATTTTTCGGAATTCCTTTCCCCGAATCAGAAACTTTTATTTTTACCAATTTCCCGTCATCTTCAATCGAAACAGTCAGCTTTCCTTTTCCTTTCATCGCATCAATGGCATTTTTTACGAGGTTTTCAATCGTCCAGCTGTGCAATTCGGGATTAATCAAAACCGGAATAGGCTTTTTGGGTGCCTTAAAAGCAAATACGACCTGCTTTGAAAACCGCGATTGCAAATAATCATAAGATTCGCGTGTTTCGTTAATAATATCTCGGCTTTCAAGTATCGGTTCCGATCCAATTTTGGAGAAACGATCCGTAATGGTCTGTAACCGGGAAATGTCTTTTTCTATTTCAGCAACAGTCGTTTCGTCTACGTCATCGGCTTTCATAATTTCAACCCATCCAATTAAAGAGGATAAAGGCGTGCCAATCTGGTGCGCGGTTTCCTTTGCCATTCCGGCCCAAAGTTTATTCTGCGTCGCCATTTTCGTACTTCGGTAAAAATTATACACCAAAGCGCCAAACAAAACGATAATCAATACCAGAGCCGTCGGATAATATTTAAGCTTATTCAACAGCGATGAATTGCCATAATACAAATATTGAAATTTCCCCGGCACATATTCAATCACAATCGGTTCATTCTGGTTTTTAAGTTTGGCGAGGAATTCGGCCGATTTCGACTTGCTTTTTACAATTTCTTCATCAATATTAATCGTGTTGATAATCTTGCTGTCTTCGATCAGGATAATCGGAATACTGGCGTTTTGGATGATTTTTAAAGGAAGTTCAATATCGGTATCGATATCAGCATTTTTCAAAGTTTTCTGCGCTTCGGCCCAATGTTCCATTTTTACGCGTTCTTCATTTTTGAAAATCTGAAAAAAAGTATAAGTATTCCACAGGATCAGCGTGATAATAATAAAAGAAGCGGCGATTAAAATCCAACGGGTGATATTCTTACGGCTAGAAAACTGCATACATGTCTATTTGTGGCATAAATATAACGAAATATTAGAAGTTTGATTGTATAATATTTTTCAGGAGCTTTTTCCTGCTGTTCGCTCTATCTTTTGTAAATCCCCGAAGTGTCGGGCTTTACAAAAGGATGCCGCTGCCATCAGGGCTAAGAGTCTTCGGTTATCAGAAGTTTTCAACACCAAGACAAACGCATCTGCCGATTCATTACATTTACAAAAAGAGAATCTGAATGCTCAGCATTGAACCAAAAGACGTTTCGCCTGCCCAATTACAAGGCTATCTACAAAGTGCGGTGGCACCACGTCCTATCGCATTTGCAAGTACAATAAGCAAATCGGGAAAACCCAACCTGTCGCCTTTTAGTTTTTTTAATGTATTTAGCTCCAATCCGCCAATTTTGGTTTTTTCACCGGCAAGGCGTGTTCGTGACAATACAATAAAACACACGCTTGTCAATGCCGAAGCAACACGCGAAGTGGTGATTAATATTGTTGATTTTGCGATCGTGCAGCAGGCTTCTCTGGCAAGTACAGAATATGCTGACGGAGTGAATGAATTCCTGAAATCCGGACTTACACAAATCCCCTCAGATATTGTAAAGCCCTATCGGGTAAAAGAATCTCCAGTGCAATTTGAATGCAGGGTAAATGATATTGTTGCGCTAGGTGAAAATGGCGGAGCGGGAAATTTAATCATTTGTGAAGTGCTTAAAATGCATATCGATGAAAGGATATTGGATGAAAATGGTTTTATAGACCAATATAAAATCGATCTTGTTTCAAGATTGGGTGGTAATTGGTATTCCCGATCCAGAGAAGGTTTGTTTGAAGTGCCAAAACCTTTGGTAACATTAGGAATCGGCGTAGATGCCATTCCCGATTTTATTAAAGAAAGTACCGTTTTTAACGGAAATGATCTGGGTATGCTTGGAAACATTGAAACCTTGCCCACGAATGAAGAAGTTGCTATATTTGTACAGCAGAATTTTGCTGTTAAAGGTATTCTGAGTGCGAATGATACCATGAAAGTAGCGCAGAAAGCGAAAGAATATCTTGAAAATAATGACATACTTTCTGCCTGGAAAGTCTTATTAGCCGGAAGCATTTCAATAAAATAATAAATTTATAAACAAACGAAGATGGAAGTTACAGGAAAAATTAAAGCAATTAATGCTGAGCAGCAGGTAAGCGCCAGCTTTAAAAAAAGAGAATTGGTTGTTACTACTGAAGAACAGTATCCACAGCATATTATGATTGAATTCACGCAGGATAAATGCGATTTGCTTAACAACTATAAAACGGGTGAAGCCGTTAAGGTATCGATTAATTTAAGAGGCCGCGAATGGGTAAATCCACAAGGTGAGACAAAATATTTCAACAGTATTCAGGGTTGGAGAATTGAAAAGTTACAAGCTGAAGCTCCGCAAAACCAAAATGTTCCAATGCCGGCAGCACAGGCATTCGAGCCAGCGCCTACTTTTACTGAAGAGGAGCATGATGATTTGCCATTCTAATACCGTTTAAGTTTAATTTATCTGTCCTGATGCGTTCTAAGATGCATCAGGATTTTTTTTCTCATGTACCAATTAACTTCTGAATTGTATTTTCCGCCTGTGTCTTTCGCTTCGCCTGAAGGGATTTTGGCTTATGGCGGCGATTTGTCTAAAGAAAGATTGCTTTTGGCTTACCAAAGCGGGATTTTTCCATGGTTTGAAGAGGATCAGCCCATTCTTTGGTGGTCGCCGGATCCGAGGATGGTACTTTTTCCTGATGAATTGATTGTTTCTAAAAGCATGCGAAACATTCTCAACAGAAATAGTTTCAAGATTACTTTCAATCAGAATTTCCGGGAAGTGATTTCAAATTGCAGGCAAATCAAGCGCAATGGTCAAATCGGAACTTGGATTACCAGGGAAATGGTCGATGCTTATTGCGACCTAAATGTATCAGGAATTGCAAAATCAGTTGAGGTTTGGCAAAATGAACAACTTGTGGGCGGTTTGTACGGAATAGATCTGGGTCATGTCTTTTGCGGCGAAAGTATGTTTTCAAAAGTTTCCAATGCTTCAAAAGTTGCTTTTATTGCCTTGGCCGGTTATTTAAAAGAAAATAATTATAAGCTTCTGGATTGTCAGGTTTATAATGAACATCTTGAAAGTTTGGGCGGAAGAGAAATACCACGAACAGATTTCCTTACAACGTTAAAACAGTAGATTTCATCGAAAAACATAAATACCCTATCAAATTTTAGGGTTGATAGTGTATATTTGAATAAAATAATAAAATACACTACCATGAAAATAGGGGTTCCAAAAGAAATAAAAAATAATGAAAACCGAGTGGGCTTAACTCCGGCTGGTGTTTTTGAACTCGTAAAAAATAAACATACTGTCTATGTACAAAACAGTGCAGGTGAGGGAAGCGGTTTTTTCGATGAAGATTATTCAGCCGCCGGTGCCATATTGTTAGAAAATAGTGCCGATGTTTATACCAAAAGCGACATGATCGTAAAAGTGAAAGAACCTATTGCGCAGGAATATCCTCTCATTCAATCCAACCAGATTTTATTTACCTATTTCCATTTCGCTTCCAGCAAGGAGTTAACTCAGGCGATGATTGACAGCAATGCTGTTTGTATCGCCTATGAGACGGTAGAAGATGAGGATGGAACTTTACCATTATTAACACCAATGTCTGAAGTCGCCGGAAGGATGGCCATTCAGCAAGGAGCGAAATATTTGGAAAAACCTATTAAAGGCAGGGGCATTTTATTAGGCGGCGTTCCGGGTGTGCCTCCGGGAAAGGTGTTGGTATTGGGCGCGGGCGTTGTTGGTATTCAGGCCGCAAAAATGGCCGCAGGTTTAGGAGCGCATGTTACGATTTTGGATATTAATATGAAAAGATTGCGTTATGTGAATGATGTGATGCCGAGTCATGTCGTAACGGAATTTTCCAGCGAATACAATATCAGAAGACACATCAAAAACCACGACCTTATTGTAGGTGCCGTTTTAGTAACAGGTGGAAAAGCACCCAAACTAATTACAAGAGACATGCTCAAAGAAATGAATCCCGGAACTGTTATTGTGGATGTGGCGGTAGATCAGGGTGGCTGTTTTGAAACGACAAGGGCAACTACGCATGAAGATCCGACCTATATTATAGATGATGTGGTTCATTACTGTGTGGCCAATATGCCCGGAGCAGTTCCTTATACCTCTACATTAGCACTTACAAATGTCACTCTGCCCTATGTTTTAAAAATGGCTAATTTAGGATGGGAAAGAGCATGTGAGCTTAATAAAGATCTGAATAAAGGATTGAATATCGTAAATGGTAAAATAGTTTATGAAGGAATTACTATTTAGTGCTGGTCTTTTCGGCGCCTATATATTTTTCAATCAGCGCATGGCCTAAATAAATAAGAGGTGTCAATACAATAGCAATAGTCAATTTGACAAAATACCCGGTAAATGCAGACTTGATAAAGACATCGGTTGTCATTTTTCCTGTCATCCAGAAAGCGATTCCCAACACGATAAAACTGTCAAAAAGCTGGGAAATTACAGTTGAGCCTGTGCTTCTAAGCCAGATCATCTTATTTCCGGTCCTGTTTTTTACAAAGTGGAAGATTGTCACATCAATGAGTTGCGATACTAGGAACGCAGTTATGCTTCCAACAATAATCCACATGCTTTGCCCGAACACAGCTGTAAATTGTGTGTCTGAAACCAGATTATTTCCCTTAACTGCAGGAATGTTCAATGCAATATAAAGCAATACAAAACAGTAAGCTATAAGACTTGCGGTAATCATCGATAACTTTTTGACGCCTTTGCGGCCGAAGTACTCATTGATAAGGTCGGTGGTGATAAAAACTACAGGCCACGGTAAAATCCCTACGCTCATGACTGCAGAGCCAACATGAATGAGTTTTCCTCCAATCAATTCAGCAACGACGGCATTCGTAATGAAGATTCCGGCAAGGATGACATAGACAGTATCTTTTCTGGATTGAAACATAAATTTGGATTGAAATTCAAATTTAGTTTTTTTTATATTAAATAAAAATTCCCGTCTCATTTTCACGTGACGGGAATTTTAATATTTTGCCAGATTGGATTGATTATCCCAGTGCAGCTCTTTTGAAACCTGTAACAGTTAAATTTCCGTCTACAGATTTGATATAGTTGGCAACGCTCAATGAACCATCTTTGATATAATCTTGGTTTACAAGAGTATTGTCTTTAAAGAAACGGCCTAACTTGCCTTTAGCGATATTTTCAATCATGGCCTCTGGTTTTCCTTCCTGACGTAACAAATCTTTAGCGATTTCAATTTCTTTAGCAACTGTATCAGCATCAACTCCGGCTTCGTTCAAAGCGATTGGATTCATTGCTGCCGCTTGCATAGCTACATTTCTTGCTGCTTCATCAGCACCAGAAACATTAGCAGAAAGTGCTACAAGGGTTGCTATTTTATTTCCTGCGTGGATGTAAGAACCAACAAAAGCGCCATTTAATTTTTCAAAAGCACCGATTTCGATTTTTTCTCCGATTACTCCGGTTTGCTCGATTAATTTTTCAGAAACAGAAATTCCGTTGAAATCAGCAGCCAGAAAATCTTCTTTTGTGTTGTAGTTTAAAGCAAGATTAGCCAAGTCTGTAGCCAATTTCACAAAGCCTTCATTTTTTCCAACGAAATCAGTTTCACAGTTCAATGTGATTACAACTCCTTCGGTTTTGTCAGCATTTACGATAGCAATTGCGGCACCTTCAGTTGACTCACGGTCAGAACGGTTTGCAGCCACTTTTTGTCCTTTTTTACGCAAGTTTTCAATTGCTAAATCGAAATCCCCGTCAGCTTCAACAAGTGCTTTCTTGCAGTCCATCATTCCCGCACCAGTGATTGTTCTTAATTTATTTACATCTGCAGCAGTAATTGTTGCCATTGTTTTTTATGATTTTAATGTTAAAAAAATAAGTCGCTTTGTTGAGAATGGCTACAAAAGTAAACATGCATCAGCAAAACGACTTTAACTTAATGTTATATTACTCTTCTGTTTTAGTAGCTTCTTCAGCTTCCGGAGCAGCAGTTTCAGCTACTACTTCAGCAGCCGGAGCTTCAGCTACCGCTTTTTCGGTAGTTTCTGCCACTTCGCTTGTGCTTGAGTCTTCAGCATTTTCTTCCGGAGATGCATCAGCATTTCTGTTAGAAAGTCCGTCAATAACTGCAGCCGTTACTAAAGATAAGATTTTATCGATTGATTTAGAAGCATCATCATTTGCAGGGATTACATATTCTACCTCACGTGGGTCAGAATTTGTATCTACCATTGCGAAAACTGGAATGTTTAATTTTTGTGCTTCTTTTATTGCGATGTGTTCTGCTTTGATGTCAACTACGAACAATGCCGCAGGTAATCTTGACATATCAGCGATTGAACCTAAGTTTTTCTCTAATTTGGCACGAAGACGATCAACCTGTAAACGCTCTTTTTTAGAAAGAGTCATGAATGTTCCGTCTTTCTTCATCTTATCGATAGAAGCCATTTTCTTAACAGCTTTACGGATAGTTACGAAATTCGTTAGCATCCCACCTGGCCATCTTTCAGTGATGTAAGGCATGTTTGCAGCTTTTGCTTTTTCAGCAACGATGTCTTTTGCTTGTTTTTTGGTAGCAACAAATAATATTTTTCTACCTGATGCAGCAATTTTTTTCAAAGCTTCGTTAGCTTCTTCAATTTTAGCTGCGGTTTTATACAGATTGATAATGTGGATTCCATTACGTTCCATATAAATGTAAGGAGCCATGTTTGGATCCCATTTTCTGGTCATGTGTCCGAAGTGAACACCTGCTTCCAGTAATTCTTTTACGTCTACTTTATTTGACATTTTTTCTTTTTTTAGTTTACGTTCTGTTGATTAGCAATGTTTGTTCTAGATTTAGGATTTAAGATTTTAAGATTTTAGGATTTTAAGATTTTGGTCTTAGCGTCTTACAGTCTTATTCTCTACAGTCTTTCAATCATTCAAATCATTTAGATGCTAAACTAATTTCCCAATATATAGGGACAACAACAACATTGTTAAATAATAAATCTGAGTCCTGGCCGATAAGGACAAGACAGGCAATATTAACGTTTAGAGAATTGGAATCTCTTACGTGCTTTCTTCTGACCGAATTTTTTACGTTCAACCATTCTCGGGTCTCTCGTTAATAAACCTTCTGGTTTTAAGATCGCTCTGTTTCCTTCGCCAACTTCACACATTACTCTTGCCAAAGCCATTCTTACAGCTTCTGCCTGACCTGTTGAACCACCTCCGTAAACATTTACTTTTACATCAAAGTTGTTTACATTTTCTGTCATAGACATTGGTTGTAATACTTTGTATTGTAAAGTAGCAGTTGGGAAATAAGTTGCAAACTCTTTTTTGTTTACCGTGATTTTTCCTGTTCCTTCAGAAACATAGACACGTGCAACAGCAGTTTTTCTTCTGCCGATTTTGTGAATTACTGCCATTACTTAAGATCGTTTAGGTTAACAGTTTTCGGTTTTTGAGCGCCTTGTTTGTGCTCTGAACCTACAACAACATTTAAATTCCTGAAAAGCTCAGCTCCTAATTTGTTTTTAGGCAACATTCCTTTTACAGCTTTTTCTACCAATGTTGCAGGGTTTTTCGCCTGTAAAACTTTAGCAGTCAAAGTTCTTTGTCCTCCTGGATACCCTGTATGACGCATGTAAATTTTGTCATCCATTTTTGTACCTGTAAGGTTGATTTTTTCTGAGTTGATAACAATTACGTTATCTCCACAGTCCACGTGCGGTGTATAACTTGGCTTGTACTTACCTCTCAAAATCATAGCGACTTTTGAAGCAAGACGACCTAAGTTATGACCTTCAGCATCTACAACAATCCACTCTTTCGTGATGGTGGCTTTGCTTGCTGAAATTGTCTTGTAGCTTAATGCGTTCACAATTATTTATTTTAATTAAACATTCCATTCCAAAACCGAATGTGTCGAATTTTGGACTGCAAAAGTACAATTATTTATTTTAAATACAAATCCCTGTAAAAGATTATTTTACTATTTGAAAATCAGCGTAGAAACACTCAAAATAAAAACAAAAGAAAAGTCCTCTTTTACAATTCGCAAAAGAGGACTTTCTTTATAAAAGTGTGGGCAAACTACACAATAAATAAACTTGCTATTGCAGTCGCTTCGGCTCCAGTTAATGGCTCGTCAAAAGACTCAGAACCTGCGCCAGCCGGAATTCCGTTTACGGTACTTGTATTGAATCCTGCCTGAATGGTGTTGTCTTCACCATTATAAACTGCTTGTGCCTGTTCTGGCAATCCGCCACGGTCGTTGCCAACAATCCATCCTTTTTGCAAACGGATTCTTCTAACTTCAGATGCGTGTCTCGCTTCTACAGAGTGAATCTGCAATGCGGCAGTCAATAACGCGGGAGTTGACATCAAATTAGCGGCCTGTCCTTTATAGGCTCTTACTCCGGTATCTTCAAAGGCTTGTGCCAATGCAAGAAATTGCTGGTAATTCCCAAAAGGGTTGAACAAACCACCTGCGGTAAAATCAAAAGTTGGCTTAGCAATACTATCCGCTCCTAATCCGGCAATCAGGAAATCAACGTGGGCCGATTCGTGTTGTGCTATTTTCTCAAAAACCAATCTTTCACGGCCAACAAGCGGAATGAGTCCGATGGTATCAACTGCAGTTTGGTAAAATTCTTCTTCCAGATATTCTAATGTAAGTGCAAGCTGCAATGCTGAAATAGGAGTTTCCGCAAGTCCCATTGTAGCTGCAGCGCCTTTTTGTGGCGCTAATGCCATTGATGCCAATCCGAAAGGAACAGCCGCAAGTGCCATATCAGAACCTATTTTTTTAAATTGTCCAAAGCTGTCTCTTCTTGAACCTTTGGCATTCAGTACATCCTCGTTTGCGAATGACTCTAAAAATTTTAATATATTCATGATTTCTTTAATTTTAAGGTTATTCTAAAAACTGAGCAGTGAATGGAGTCTGAACAAAATCAAGCGACACGACTTCAGAAATAATCTGTGATGGTTTTCTTGCCACATCAAGTCCTGTTGTAGGATCTACGATATCATCCCCGGCGAAATCTGCCGAGTTGGTATTGATCAGGCTTCGGATTGCAGAAGCATGACGGGCTTCAATAGAAACAATTTTTCCCGCAAGTAAAAGATAATCAGGGTTGGTGATTAATTTTCCGGCGCCATTATAAGCTGCAACTCCCGTATCTTCCAATGCTTTTGCCGTATTCAATACCGAAGTCGGACTGTTGAAATTGACACTTGCATATTCGAAAGCTAAATCAGGAAGCAATTGTGATCCTGCATTTGGCAACGCTTTAGTTAAAGCTGCTCTAAAGAATTCACGGTGAATGACCTCGTGATTGTACAAATCTGTAAGCACCGCTTTTTGCTCAACAGAGAAATTACTGTTGAACCCGGAAGCGTTTACCACTTTGGTATAAAAATCGGCTTCAAGTTGCTCAAGTGCATAAGCATAAGTAAGTACACCTAAATCACCTCCGCCCAGATCAAAAACCCCATTCCTGATTCCAGGGTATTTTTGATCGGTATAAATTACCGGATCATCATCATCGCCACAACCGGCTGCGAATAATAGACCTGCGCCAACAGCACCAAGTCCGCTGATTTTCAGAAAACCTCTTCTGTTTGTAGAAAAAGGATTGGCCTCCTGAATTTTTACTACGTTTTTCATAATTGTTTTTTTTAGATTAGTAATTCTTTTATTAATGATTGATATATTTGTAAATACGCATATATCATATTTCACAAGCTTCACAGCTTTGATCTTTTAACAATAATTTTAACTTACGTATCAATTGGTCTGTAGGTTTGCAATAAATTATGTAAGATTTCAATGGATTGTTATGGAATTCAAACTTTCTCTAAATATATTTGCATTATGAAATCGAAAGCCACTCTAAAACAAATCGCAAAAGAACTTCACGTTTCTGTTTCAACAGTTTCTAAAGCATTGAATGACAGTCCTGAAATAAGCGAACAGACAAAAATTAAAGTACAGGAATATGCGAAGCTTAAGAATTATAAACCCAATGTTATTGGATTAAATCTTAAAAACCGCAAAACCAAAACCATCGGGGTAATTATTCCAAATATCCTCAATTCTTTTTTTGCCAAAGTCTTTACCGGAATTGAAAAAGTAGCGGACGAAAAAGGATACAATGTCATCACTTGTATTTCCAATGAATCGATAGAAAAAGAAATCCATACGCTCGATATGCTCAGCAATGGTACGATAGATGGTTTCATTTTATCCATTTCTGAAGAAGCCCAAAAACTACAGGAATTTGCTCATTTTAATGAAATTATTAATGATGGGACACCGATTGTAATGTTCGACCGGATTTCTGATCAGGTAGAATGCGATAAAGTAATTGTAGATGATTTCGATTCTTCTATCGATGCCACTCAGCATTTGATCAATCTTGGCTGTAAAAAAATCGCTTTGTTTTCATCGATTGACAATCTGAGTGTCGGGAAGTTACGAGCTGAAGGCTATTTTAAGGCTTTGGAAAAAAATGATATAAACTTAAATAAGAATTTAATTGTTTTGTCAGATTCCGAAGATGATTTTGATACGAAAGTAAAAGCGTTGTTTGATACTAATAAAATCGATGGAATTTTCGCCCTCGATGAACATGCAGCAGTGTCAGCAATTAAAATGGGATTGAAGAATAATTATAAAATCCCGGAAGACTTATCCATTATTGGTTTTGCAGATGGTGTTTGGTCAAGAAGATTAACGCCAAGTCTTTCAACGGTAAGCCAGCATGGACCTGAAATTGGCGAAGCAGCGGCGAAATTACTCATTGAACGCCTCGAAAGTCCGAAAGACGATGAAGAAGAAGTCTATAAAACAACTGT
>Ga0247817_10000476_pt1 | contig 22392 bp, 20 predicted proteins | sample UWRJL212509R1_FD_178010 | JGI IMG/M metagenome (GOLD analysis project Ga0247817, IMG submission 178010) | Plant litter microbial communities from Arlington Agricultural Research Station in Wisconsin, United States - UWRJ-L212-509R-1 | ecosystem: Environmental > Terrestrial > Plant litter >...
GTCGTGGAGTCAGCAGAATTGTGATTTATAACATGAAAAATAGATACATTGGAAATTATTATGTGGGTATGCCAGATAATCTTCCTGACACATTAATAAATAACAATTTGATTTATTTAAAAGATAACGATGGCTGCAATGTAAAAAAAGGAACTAAAATATCATTTGAAGAAGGACTTCCGGAAACTATTTTTATACCTTGTAGCAATTTAGACACGGGTGATTTATTTACTTATTCAACGGAAGAATAAAAAAACAGATGTTTATAAGGATCCAAAGCGCCCTGATCTGCAACTGCAATAATCGTAAGAAAAGAAACATGAAACACTTCTGCAAAATTATACTTTTCTGCACGTTGTTTATCTTGAACAGGAATCAACTTTATTCTCAGGATAACGAAAGTGTGAAATGTATTTCTGATCATAAAATTAAGTTCAGAAAAAGCTATCACCTGTTGGGTTCTGAAGATTCCACTCTTGCATTATGGACATTAACGTACATGGAAGAATATGACCAATATGGCAGACAAACTCGATGGAGACAATATGAATATTCAGATTCTACCAAGTATGATGATAGGATTTTTACATACAAAATCCATGACACAGCGCAACGGTCGAACAAGAGTTTGTTAGATTCTGTCGGCATTGATAAGAATGGATTTGTAAACTACAGAATGTTGTATGATACTTATACAGAAATAGAACTGGAAGCATTATTGGAAAATAAAATAATGAGCAAAAGGCAACCCATCAAAGTTTTTCTTTTAGATAAACATAAAAAAGCTCAGGCATATATAGCATATTTTTACAACGATAAAAATTATGTTGAAGAAAAAAGGTTTTGCTTTCCGAATGATTCGATCATTGAAAAAATGCTCTACACGTATCATATAAATGGAATGGTAAAGGAAATAAAAAAAATGAAAAGTGATCATGTACTTTCTGAAATAAAACTATTTAACAACGCCGGACTTTTACAAGAAGAAATTCATTATAGTGAAGAAGTTGATAATGAGGTAAGCTATAAAGTAGTTCGCTCCTATAACAATCAGGGTTATGAAATAGAGAATATAACCTATTCAATGACCATACAAGTGTTGCGGCCTTCAAGAAAAGAAATTTCAGAATATCAAAATGGAAGTTGTTTAAAATCAAAATCCATCATTTATTCAATCGATCAATTTTCTGCTCAGGAAACCATGTATACGGTTGTGAAATATACATACGAATACTTTATTAAATAAATGTCTTCAGTGACTTGAATTAAGGTAACAACTAATGCTATGGAAAACAAATTACTCAGAATGGACAATGTAAGCATCGTGGTAGAATCCCTTGATGATGCAATCGCTTTTTTCTCTGAGATAGGTCTGAAGCTTGAAGGACCTGCAGTGATTGAAGGAGAATGGTCTGGCCGAGTGACAGGAGTGCACGGTCAACGTGTTGAGATCGCCATGATGGCTACGCCCGATGGGCACAGTCGGATCGAGCTCTCCAGGTTTATCACACCACCTGTTATTTCTGATCACCGTAATGCCCCTGTAAATGCGCTTGGTTATCTGCGCGTGATGTTTACTGTTGCAGATATTGACGAGGTGGTAGCGAGGCTTATTAAACACGGCGCTCAGCTTGTAGGTGAAATCGTTCAGTACGAAAACTCGTATCGCCTCTGCTACATCCGCGGGACGGAAGGACTTCTTATCGGACTGGCAGAAGAACTTGGTAAAAAATAGGCAACGCAAACCTCCAAGTTTTAAAGTATCTGTCGTATTGAGCCTCTTAGATTGTCATTTTTGCACCCTTGTAAAGCGATCTTTGTTTCCGACATTTGTATCTTAACAACCAACTGTATCATAACAACCAACAAACTTAAAAACATATCATTATGGCACGTATTGATCCATCCATTAACTTCAACGGCAATGCTGAAGAAGCATTCACTTTTTACAAATCTGTATTTGGCGGTGAGTTTAAAAGCCTTGTACGTATGAAAGATATATCCAGCGCCGAGCATCCGGTAGCAGAAGAAGACATAGCTAAGATCATGTACATTGCTTTGCCGATCGGCAGCAACGTTTTAATAGGCAATGATGTTCCATCATTTTTGGGAAAAGTAAATGAACAGGAGAACAGGTCTAAGATCTCTGTGTTTGCAGAAAGCAAGGAAGAAGCCGATAAAATATTCAACGGACTTTCTGCAGGCGGAAGCGTAGAATATCCAATTGGTGATAGTCCGTGGGGCTCGTATTTTGGAATGTTCAGAGATAAGTACGGAATTGAATGGATGGTAGACTTTAACCCGGGAGCGAAGGTGTAGAATAAGCAGCCCCAGCCGGGCGATATATCGGTAGTAATATTTTTTGTCAAAATGAAAATGCGCGGAGCTCCGACTAGGAGCGACCTGCTAAAATATTATAAACGCCTTTGGCGTTGTGCGTGATTGTTTATTGGGTCAAATTATTGTACAGATATATCGCCCCGATGGGGCTAATGTGTTATTGATTTACTAAATACCACTTCAATTAACTATGTGTCGCTTTTGTTCTATCCCAACAAATCCACTTGCCATATTTTTGTAGAAACTTAAAAATAGAACTTATGAATAACACAACTCTAAAAAGCATCGGAGCAATCCTCACAGGATTTTTATTAGGAGCGTTCCTCTCTATCGCAACAGATTTTATCATGGAAAAAACAGGAATGATGTCGATGGAAAATTTTAAACAAAGTTCACTAGCAATCATTTTGTTTGTGATCTTTTATCGTTTTATTTTTAATGTGATTGGTTGTTATCTCACCGCAAGATTAGCACCCAATAAACCCATGAAACACGTGATCATTATTGGTATCATCGGAACCGTGTTGAGTATCGTAGGTTCAATTGCCATGTGGGAATATACCATTCCTTTTTACAACATTACGATCATTTTAATGTCGTTGCCGAGTGCCTGGCTTGGTGGAAAATTGTTCTTACAAACGACGCGAACAAATAAGTTAAACTGATGTTTGATTGAAACTCTCCAAGGGTTTCTTTCTTACCAATAAGAAAGAAATCCTTGGAGAGTTTGTTAACCATCAAACCTTATAGTTTTTTTACTTATCTAATAGAGATTGTTGTCGGATCGAATCTATAAGGTTTCGTTCATTTTTGCTGACACGATAAATTTGTATATTGCCATCCATTGTTTATCTCCGGACTTATTAAACTACTGCAGCAGCGTCATAGGTATGACAAAATATTTTTTCATTCTGTTTCTTTTATTTCCAATTGCTTTGTCGGCGCAGGTTACCTTTGCGCATGAGAAAGAAATAGCCCGTTTATATCATTTGAATAAATATGAAAAGGCGTGGGCATTGTTACTGAAAATAGAAGATGATGGTACAGATTCACCTTACACCTATAAAACGAAAGGGACATATCATTCCAATGCATCTTTTTATTATTATGTAGCCAGAACAGAGTTTTATGTTGCGCTCAACAATAACGATGAAAAACTTTTTACAAATGTACTGAATGATCTTTACCATCTGTGTCGTATCTCTACACCCGAATATCCCAAAACCGATACGGCATTTTATGCAGATTTTCGTGCAGAGTTGATCCGCCGGGCAGAACGTTCGCTCAACAGTACAAATCATTTTGATGCAGAAATGTATGCCTATTTTTTAGCTAAAAATCTGCATGATACAACAGATATTTATAGAAAAATATATACCCCTCTTTACTACAATCGACAAGAACTTACCTCATCTTTTATAGATAGTTTCGCAGCTGCTAAAACTCCCTTTAAGCTGCACACACTTGAAATGCTGCATGGCTACTTAACATGCGGACTGCAGACGAATGAACAAAAGGTACGTGCTTTTTATATCTGGCTGATCTCTCATATTGAATACGATTACGATGCGTTCCGGGGGAGATCACATTATAAGAATAGTTCGGGGGAAATTCTTTATTATGGGAAGGCTGTGTGCTCAGGGTATTCCCATATATTCATGGAGCTATGTGAGCTTTCTGATATTGAGTGCGCGGTTATCAATGGCTGGGCAAAGGTAGGGGACTTTGATCCCAACCACAGAAAAACAGATCATGCCTGGAACAAAGTAATGTACAACGGCAAGTGGGAGCTGTTAGATTGTACCTGGTCGGCTGTTGGATATGATTTTTTTTATTGCACTCCGCCCGAGAAATTTGTTGCGACACATTTGCCGGATGACCCAAACGAACAGCTGCTTGCTTCGCCTATTTCAGCAGGAATGTTTGTTGAAATGAAACCGGTGTTTCAGTAATAAAAAGTCTTTTTTAATCTTTCAACACAAGAAAATACTTCTTTAAATCGCATTCTAATAAGTCATATAAATCCGTTTTTTGAAAGGATGAAAACCTCATTTTTAGTATTGTGAAATGTGTGTTTGAGAAGATAAAATTGCTGTAAATTATTGATTCAAAATTTACTTAAAAATTAGTATTATTTTAATATTATAAAATTGCTCCTCTTTTTTATAAATATAGATATGTTTTAAATATTGATGTGCCTTTTTTAGTAATGTTTATGATTTTAATCTGTGAAAACATATTTATTTATGTAACTATTTTTATTTGTTATGTTAAATAATTCATTTTTAAGTAATTATTCTGAAAAATAATCTTAAAATGTTTGGATATACAATTTTTAGAATTAAATAGCACATGTAAGTTACTTTGGATCAAAGGAGGTATTTTCAGGAATTCGGAAGTTGATTTTGGACGGTTGGGTATTTTGGGTTTGTACTATACGGGGTGTTATTTTTCAGTATTCAATAAGCTTATCTGTTTTTTTAAAAAAAATATTATTTAAAACAAAATAAAGCCTAAATCATTACAAAATTAAAATTTAGAAGTAATAAACTTAGCTAAATGTTATGATTTAGTTTGTCTTTAATAATAGGTCTAAGCCATTAATAATTCAATAGCATTTAAAAAAAAGACTTTCGTTCTAAGAAAGTATTTTAATAATAATACATAAACATAAACCTAAACCTAAACCTAAACAAAAATAAATGAAATCATTCCATTCAAGTACAATGTTTACAGGGACTGTTAAGTCAGTTTCAGTAGAAAAGGCTTCTTTTTTTATTGAGTTGCTCACAGAAGAAAGTATTGAAATACAAACATCAACTACCACTTATTATGAAATATTAAGGAATATTGGAGATGCCAACAGAGATAGAGTAATTGAACCAGATCAAAATTTGGTTGAGAATAAAATTGGTAAAAGAGAAAATTCAGTTTCAAAAGAAGAATGGGATTCAAAAAGACAACTTTTAAAATATATTAAGCCAGACGTTCTTCTTTCTGTATTCGCGATTTACAGTGAGAATGATAATACGAAATTTTATTCTGCTCGAAGGATTGTACTAATGCATAGTAATCCAAACGAGTATGGATGGGAGGAGACACATTGGTGGGTTCAACAAATCAATACCTTATTTGAGAATTGGCTTGATGTTCTTTTTCAAACCAAAAGGGAATTTACCGAAAGTGATTTTGCTGAATTTTACAGAACAAACCTTGATTTGCTAGGCGGTCCTACTATGAATAGTATTCAAGAATGTGCTACATTATCAAGATTTTTGTACGGCTTATCATCGTCGTATTTGTTAACAGGTAATGAAAGATCACTTTCAGCTGCTAAAGCTTGCTCTAAATATATTATAAATGCTTATTCAAATTCTAGTCATGATGGGAAATATGTCTTTTGGAAGTTTGGCCGAATTAAGGATTCAAAAAGCACAAAAGAAATTATTGGATCATTAAATCCTGAAGACTTCGGGTCTTATGCGTTATATGAGCAGATATATGCGATTTCAGGATTAACTCAATATTATAGAATTACGCAGGATACGTGGGTTTTAAACTATATAACAAGAACTATTGCTGCTTTTAATAAATTTTTTAAAGATGATTTAGCAAATGGAATTGATTATGATGAAAAAACTGGGAATAATAATGATAATTGTTATTTAGGGTTAGGGGGCTATTTTTCACATATTGATCCCGTAACAATGCGTCCCGACTCCAATTTTTTAGGAGAAAATATAATGAAAAAGAATTGGAATTCTGTGGGTGATCATATCCCTGCATATTTAATCAACCTAATAGTTTCTATTGATCCTCTGCCTAAAACGAATGAAAACGATTCTTGGGTAAAGCTACTTGAAATATGTAAGGAAATTTTAATTGATTGTGTTACAAAAATTCTTGACCATTTTGACCCTCAAGATGATTCATTATTCGTAAATGAAAGATTTAATCATGATTGGACGCCGGATCACAATTGGGGTTGGCAAAAAGATAGGGGAATTGTAGGACATAATTTAAAGATTTCATGGAATTTGACCAGATGTGGGTTTTATTTTGAGAGGTTAATTAAAGAGTTAAATGATGCAGGAGACACAAGTAACTTGATAGGTGAGTATTCTACTTTGGTAAGTAGATGCAACAAACTCTCTATTAAATTAGGTAATAATATGAAGGAATGCGGTGTCGATTTAATAAGAGGTGGCATATTTGATGCTTTAGAACGACATCCTAAAAACGGATTAAATACAGAGTTTACTTGGGGGGCTACTAAAGATTTTTGGCAACAAGAGCAAGCGATCCTAGCATATTATATTATGCATCATACAGCTGAAGATGCAACAAGTCAAGAGTTTCTCAAGTTAGCTCGTTATTGTTCAGCTTTTTGGTCATTATTTTTTGTTGATCAGGATTATCGTAAAATTTATTTTAGAACAAACGAAAGTGGTGCTACCATTATAGAGGGACAATATGGGATACAAGGAGGACATGCAATTGCCGGGTATCATGCATTTGAATTATGTTACCTAACTCATTTATATATTAGAACTTATGTAGATAGAGGAGAAGAACATCATGATAACTTTACCCTCCATTATCAACCCAAGGCAAATAGTGGAATAAACACTTTAAACGTTATGCCAGACTTTTTTAGGCCAGAAGATTTAAGAATAATCGGTTATAAAGTTAATGGTTATGAAATTTTATTAAAAGGATTAGAACAATTTATATTCCAAATTCCTATTAATGATATTGCTGAAAACTCAGTTATAGTTGTTGAATATCAGCGTGCTGGTAAGCAACAAAAACATAGCTCTGCATTAAAAAATATTCCTGATCAAAAAATATTGAAAACTGATACAAAATCTGATTCAGTACAGATATCTTTTTCAAAACAATTTTAACTATTAGAAAAATATAATTATGGAACAAAGGTTTTTATCGGGTAAAAAGATAGCAGTAATCTTAGAAGCACAATATATTCCTTCTGAAATTGAATTTTATCAAAACAAATTTTCGGATTTAGGTGCAGAAATACATTTAATGTCGCGTTTATGGGGACAGAACAAAATTGAATTTATAAGTGAGGTAGAATTTCCAAACATTGTTCCGCAAACTTTAGAAGTTAATATTGATTTCACTCAAATTGATGTTAACGAATATGCAGCAGTGATTATGGCCGCCAATTACACAAGTGTTCGTTTACGCTGGATAGCAGATGGTGATATAAGTGGCGATTTAAATGGTGATAGTGGTAGACAATCTCCTGCGGTAAAATTTTTCTATAATGCAATGTTGAATCCAAAAATTGTTAAAGGTTTTCCTTGTCATGGACTGTGGATCCTAACACCAATTCCTGAGATGTTAGCTGGGAGAAATGTTACTTGCAACAGAGTAATGCTTGGTGATGTTCGAAATGCTGGTGGCATCTTCATAAATTCTGAAACAGGAGTTGTTGTTGATTCAGATATAGTAACAAGTAATAGCTCAAGTGAAGAAAATGTCTTGCAAGAGTTTGTCAATTCTATTCAAAACCAAATTGTAGCCATTGGAAATGGAGAAATGTCTTCAGCAAAATTATCCTCAATTAACACTATTGTTGAAAAGATAATTAAATCTTTAACGATTCGTATGCAAGAAGCCACTTTAAACTTCAATCCACTAAATCGTCCAGTCGTAACAGCGGCTAAAGGAATTTTAAATGGATCATTAAATATTCCTTTTGAGATAAAGCGCCTAACAAATATTGACTTTGATAATTCAACAAGTGGCCTTAATAAATCAATTTTAATTATATGTTCAAAATTTGGAACTTGGGCTTCTGAGTTTACGATAGTAGCTGGGGTTCTGTTAAAAGCTGGATTTGAAGTAAAAGTTGCAACAGAAGATGGATCACCTCCTCATTTATTAAGTCCAAGTTTAGATCCTACTTTTGAGGATGGCGCATGGCGCTGTTCTGTTGTTTCAATAGAAGAGCGAGATTTGGCCTTAAAGTTTCTTAAACCTGGAACAAAGGAGCATCAATTGCTAGATCGAGAAAATGTGCTAAATCTTCAAGAACTTCCTAAGCCACCTCAGGTAGGAGACTACATAAAAACACCTTCATTATTGACGCAGTATGATGAATCTCTAAAAAAATCATTGCAAGTAGCTTCTTACTATGATGCAATAGTAATTACTGGTGGTTCTGGTGCAATACCTGGCTTGATCGCGGATCGCGGATTGCATAGCTTAATACTTGCATTCAATGAACTTGACAAACCGATAATGGGTGAATGCAATGGTGGTTTAGCTATTGCTCAAACTATTAATCCAGTAACAGGTAAATCCATTCTTGCTGGACGAGCAGTAACTACCCATTCTTGGCTGGATGAATATCAGAGTGGATGGGGGTGGGTTAGTGAGTTTACAAAGGATCCTAATATGTTTTGGGAGAATGGAGAATTTGATTTTAAAGGATATGCAGCTGCTGAAGTATGGAATTCTCCTGGACATACAGGTAATCCTTTGATCGATTCTGAAGCTATGTTTAGCAATGCTGCCGGTATCGGTGGTATTTTCTTTTCCCCTCCTGGTACATCATATTCTGTGGTAGTAGATCGTAATATTATTACTTGTCGCACTACTCCAGATGGTTATCCTGGAGTTATTGCGTTATTAGCAATATTGGGTGGGAAACCACCTTTGACTGGTAGATTTTTTATCGATCAAGACCAAAGGGGGCGGACTAATCCCTAAGAATCTTTTGTTAATAAATTATTAATCTTCAAAATACAAATTTCATGAAAGGAAAGGATGCACTTATTCAGCAACTTATTGCTGATGGTTTGACTGAAATTTTCGGCAATCCTGGAAGTACAGAAGAAGGAATACTTGATGCAATTGGGAGGAATAGCTCTATTAATTATGTGTTAGGTTTACAGGAAGCTTCTGTTATGGCTATGGCAGATGGATGGGCACGTGTGAAGCGCAAGCCAGCTGTTGTACAACTGCATGCTGCGGTTGGTTTAGGAAATGGGATGGGTGTTATGTACGAAGCTAATAGAAGCCATACACCATTACTAGTTATTGCTTGTGAAACATATTTAGAATTACAAGCTTTTGATGGTTTTCTTGGTGCTGACCTCGTAGAAATTGCCAAACCTCTAACAAAGTGGTCAGCTCGTGTAACTCATGGTAGTCAATTGCTTCGAATGGTTCGAAGAGCTATTAAAGTTGCTTCAAGTGAGCCTCAAGGTCCTGTATTTCTAGCTTTACCAATGAATGTTCTTGATGAAGATATTCAAGCTGAAATTAGTGCAAGCACTTTTTTACCGGCATTAGGAGCTTGCTCTGATAATATTGCTGAATCGATTGCTGAAAAGCTTGTTAACGCAAGTTTTCCAATGCTTTTAATAGGTGACGGAGTTGCAGCTGCTGGAGCACAAGAAGAACTCTTAGAATTAGCTAATTTGTTAGCCTGCCCAACTTGGGGTGTTGAATTTAATGACTTGAGTGCATCGTTTACTGATCCAATGTTTTTAGGAGTGTTAAGCCACTCATTTGGTATCAATAATAGAAAGATTACTAAAGACTCAGATGTAATTCTAGGTATTGGTACACCGCTGTTTCCAGAGTTGTTTCCATCACTTGAACCATATTTTAAATCTGAATGTCAACTTATGCAGATTGATTCAAATCCTTGGGAGCTAGCAAAGAATTTTCCTTCGCAGATCGTGGCTCAAGCTGACCCTAAGTTGTCATTAAATAAAATTGTCACATATGTGAAGAGGATGATAAAGAATACAGACAATATAGAAAAACGTAGACAACAGATTATTATTCAAAAAAGAGAATTACGGAAGCAACAGTATGATCGATTTATTACAGTACCGGATTTGCCAGATGCTATGTCACCTAACACAATGATGAAGACTTTAGTGGAAGAGCTTCCAAAGGAATGTTTGGTATATGATGAGTCAATTACCTGTACACTTCCATTGCAATATTATTTACAACCAGCTAAGAGTGGTTCGTATATATTAGCTCGGGGAGGGTGTATTGGTGTTGGTTGGCCTGGGGCAATAGGAGCATCTTTCGCAGAACCTAATCGCACTATAATAGCATCTTCTGCAGATGGTTCAGCTTTATTTGCTATACAATGTCTTTGGACTGCTGTGCGATATTCACGAAAAATAATTTTTATTGTATGCAACAATAGTTCATATCGTATATTGAAAATCAACATTTTGAACTATTGGCAATCAACTAATATTACTCCAATTGAATTCCCTTTTATGGATCTTCATCAGCCAAGTATTGATTTTAGCCAATTAGCAGCGGGATTTGGTATGCCTTCAAGTAGAGTATCAAATTCAGAGGACTTTAAAAGCGAAATAAAGAAGGCACTATCTCGTTCTGGACCATCCTTAATAGATGTAGTTATTAATGGAGCACTGGAAAAATAGTTGTCAAATCAAAATAAACTTAGAATTTGTAATTCATAAAACAGAATAGAATGACATTAGTTAATTTTATATATTATACTGGAATAAAAGAAAGCCTTTTTAGTAACGCGAAGTTGATAGGTAGTTGGGATATAAATGGGAATTATTCAGACAATTGGACATTCATTGACATGAGCCCTGTAATCGGATATGATGGTTGTCCTGCTTTTCAATGCTCTATCAATTTTAATATTACTCAGGTTGGTTGGACTTTTCATTGGGGAGTTATATTTGACACAGATACCCAGGAAAAAGTTTGGGGAATAATGACAGAGGTAAAGGATATTAATTCCCAGGACAAATATAGAAGCTTTCAATTAAGAGGAAACTCAAATGGAAACCAATATGAAGAGTATTATTTGAACGAATCAAGGCGATTAGGTGCACAAAAATTCTTTAGAGAAAATTCAAACGAACCATCCATAAGGTTCGCTGTTTGGGCTCCCAACGCTCAATCGGTTGATGTTGTTTTCTCTTACATTTTTGATGAAAATGATCCAGTCAAATCCCCAATTCAAAATTCTATCAAAAAGGAAAATATTTGTGGTGGATATATTTCAGATAGTGGAGAAGGTATCAATCCATATATGAAAGTATTACCAATGTCAAAAAGTGATGCTGGAATTTGGTATACAGATGTAAACGATTCAGATCTTAAAGATTTCTCCTTATATGACCATTCTCTGTTCATGTATAGAATTAAGAAAGAAGGCGACATTGGATTCTCTTACAGAACAGACCTCTACTCAAGATGTCAAATAGGATATGGCAATGATAGACCCACGGGATTATATATTGGAAAAGTATCGAAGCTTGATGGAACAATTGGCTGTTCAGTAGTAGTTGATCCGGATTTGGTTACCGAGGAGTTTTACGAACCCACATTTCCTGAATCAAAATGGATTTCTTATAAAGAGTTTTGGAAAGATGAAGCCACTTTTCCCATCCGTCCGAAAAATGTAAATGATCTTATTATTTACGAATTACATTTAGGGGCTTTAGGATTCGGAAAGTCGACAGAAAACCCTGGGACAATCGAGGACGCAATTGCTTTTTTACCCTATTTAAAAGAGTTAGGAGTCAATGCTATTGAGTTGTTACCAATTTCAGAGTTCGGTGGTGGTACAGGTAATTGGGGATATTCGACGTCTCACTATTTTGCAATTGAATATAGTGGTGGCGGACGAGATCAGTTTAAATGGTTTATTCGGGAATGTCATGCGCTGGGAATTTCTGTTATTATTGATGTGGTTTATAATCACTATTCTCATAATGCAGAACGTGCCGAATGGTTATATGATACAAATTACGATAACAAGAATTGTTATTATTGGTATGAAGGAAATCCATGGGATTATCCCGAATTTGAAGCAGCAGCCACAAATTTTAAAAATCATCCATGGAAAACTGACAATCCACCTATACACGGTCAAGGTGGTTATTTAGATAATGTATCTACTGCATTTGCACCTCGTTATCATGAAGAACAAGTTCGGAAAATGTTTATAAGCAGTGCTATTGCTCTTGCTTTAGAATTTAATATTGATGGCTTTCGCTTAGACCAAACCACATCAATACATGCATATAATGTATTACATGCCAATGGTAAAGTTATAAACGAAGCCAATAAGTTTGGTGAAAAGTTCTTAAGAGAATTTACATCAACTCTTAAACTCGTAAAGCCTGAAATTATACTAATGGCAGAAGATCATTCAAACCATTCATTTGTTACTAATTCATTAAAAGAAGGTGGTCTGGGCTTTGATGCGGCTTGGTATTCAGATTTTTATCATCACTTAATTGGTGATACGAATAAAGGAATGGAGTACGCAAAATTGATTAAGACTGCGGGTTTAGGGGGGGACGGATCACTAGCAATGGATTATTTTGGATATGCTTTAAGTATTTCGAGAAATAAAAAAATAGTATATAGTGAATCACATGATGAAGCCGGAAACGGAGATTTAACAGACCGAAATATTCATATTGGAGGATCGGATAGATATTTTGCTGAAGCCAGATGTCGATTATCTTTTGGCTTAACTTTGTTTTCAGGTGGTACTACTATGTTTCTTTTTGGAGAGGAAGTAGGTGCCGAAAAAAAATTTTTATATGGTAGTGTTCTACATAATAGAGAGGACTATGTTACTTTAAAAGATACATCAGGAAAATTCTTATTCGAGTTTTACAAACAAGCAATTAATTTATGGAAATCACACATTGGTCTGAAATCTAAAAATATAGAAATAGTTTACTCTCATAATGATAATCGGATATTAGTTTTTCGGAAATGGTTTGAAAACAATGAGTATCTAATTATCGCCAGTCTTTCTAATAAGCATTTCCATCAACCTAGCTATACAATAATTAGCGATAAAATTAATCCAACTGAATGGTTGGAAATATTTAATGGCAATTCTGAAATTTTCGGAGGAGACAATATAGGAAACTTTAGTAGTAAAATTTATTCTACGAAAGGGATTTTAAACTGTACAATTCCGAGTAATTCAATTACTATTTTGAAAAAAGTTAATTGAATTTAAAGCGTATTTAAATTGATTTGATAAATAATTGTATTTTTTAGTCAAAGTGGATAATTCCCTTTTGTTTGTTATTAGAAAGTTAATTACATGTATTGTTCACTTTTGTTAGTGAAATGATTGAAGTAGAATGTATTGAAATTGCAAGAAATTAAATATTAATGATATTAAAAAAAAACACCTATGAAGATTTCAATTTTAACAACATATCTATCAATCTTATTTGCAACTATGAGTTTTGCTCAAAATAAGATAGACATTTTAATCAATGGTACAATTAAAAATCCAATGACTGAAATCTTTAGAATCGAAAACGATAATAAAATTGAGCTTAGAATATATTATGATAAAAGTATAAAAAAAGAATTAATTGTAGATAGCATTAAATTAGAAGGATATGTTCAACAACAAGAACAGCAGCAGCAGCAGCAGCAGCGAAGTTCGATTTATTTTGATGTTCACAAATACCAAGTTGTATATTATTTGAAACCAATTTATAATGATGCTTATATTTCATTTCAATTTACTGCACAAGAATTTATACTCTGTAAAGGAAAATATTTTTATTTAAACTTTATTTTTGATAATAATATATCCACTTTGAAATTTTTTAAAGGATTCAAAAGCAAATATAAATTTATATTAGTATGAATGAGAAAATAAAATTGAAAGAAGAAAATTATGAGAAGTCTCTGAGTAAAATAGAGATAACAAAAGATAAAATGTTTTTAAAAGATAGAATAGAAAGTATTGTTAAAATTATTGCTTTAGTATTTACGGCTGTAACATTATTTTTCACATATTCAACTTATAATGCATCTCAAAAATGGAAAGTTGCAGAGTTTACAGCTTTGAAAATTAAAGAATTTTCTGAAAATAAATCTGTTAAGATTGTAAATAAAATGCTTGATTATAATACGAGCAAAATTTCATTTGATGATGAAGAAGCAATCTTTATTGATGATGATTATGTTGACTTCTCATTAAGGGTTGATACAATTGATGGGACATTTCTTGATAATGAAGTTAAGATTAGAGACATTTTTGATGAATACTTTGACCAACTTAGTTTATTTAATAGATATGCAAAAGCAGATCTTATTAAATATGAAGAAATGAAACCATACCTTATTTACCAAGTTTCAATAATTGCAGATACAAATAATCTCAAAAAAAGTAAAGATTTTAGACAACGAATGCATACCTACATTAACTATTATGGCTTCAACGATGTGAATGAACTTTACAAAAATTTAGGCTACGATATAGGAAAATGAGTATATCGATTATAATATGGTATTTTTTATTATTGTATTTTGTTTTCTGAGAGTTGTGGCACCTTGTATTTACTAGACCCTCCTTATTTGATTTCTTTTAGAATAATAGGTTTTATTATATATAGAATTATTACATTTAAATATCAATAATTAAATACTAAATAAGATTTTAGCGAAGGTTAGTAATCATCTTTATTCCCTAACCTCCAAATCCCTACATACTATTGCCCTTTCAATCAATTAACAACTGCTAAGCACTAAATTTATTTTGATATAAATTTAGTGGCTCATCCAATAACCGTCAATTCCCCAATTTTGTACTTTTGAAAAGTATATGTAAATTCAACTACATTATTTTAAATCTTATTGCAATCGGAAAACCAAATGCGAACACCCCATAATCTCACCCTCACATTCCTCACACTACTTTTCCTCACTTCCTGCTCTAACCAACAGCCGACTCAAGCCGAAAACTCTGCACACAAACAAGCAGCAGATACATTGAGTCATGGTTACAACGAACTGGCCAATCCGGATAAGCGCGAAACCTTTTCTATATCGGATTATAACAGCGATAATGAAGATATTGAAAATATCAAACGTCCTGCATTGTCGACGATTGAGACAGAGCTTGATACTGCATTACTTTTTCATGCCTGGACAATAAATCCGGATGGTCCGCATGCAGACTTTGATTTTACAGCTGAATCATTTTACGTTGTTGATTATGATGGAGACGGAGATATGCCTTACGATCTGATCGATCACCATTTGACGATCTATTACAATGACTTTGTTCAGGAAGGTGATATTGTTGCAGTATCGGAAGATACGTTAAAAATTCATTGGACAGATACGGAAGAAGCTACTGCGTTCGTTAGATGGACACAATAAACATACATCAAACGTTACCATATGCACATGCGATTTCTGTTACTGACTTCATTCATTTTGGTATTGTTCGCGTCCAACCATAGAGCAAAAGCCATTTGTAATCCCAAACTACAATCTGTTTCAGGTGTTGATAGCATTGAAATAGTTAAAAATAAATTCAACTGGCTTAATTTTCCATACGATGATGTACGAGTATATTTATATGGCTTGCAACCCAATAGCTATATGCTTCCGGAGGAAATCATTACTGGTGACTCTTTAAACCCCTCTGTTTTAAACAAGGAAGGAATTCAATTGACATCCGACCAGATTGCCAGAGTAAATGAGATCTTGTCGGGAAAGTTTTTTTCTAAGGAAGATCGATTGGCGGCATCCTGCTTTCTTCCGCATCATGGTATTGTATTCTATCATGAAGGAAAAGTTGTAGGGCATATTTCCATTTGCCTGATGTGCACCAGGCTTAAAGCGTATCCGCACGTTGGTTATTTTGATTATGAACAATTGAGTGCGCTCATGAAAGAAATTCATTTGCCGACATTTAAAAATGTTGATGAAGTTGATGCATACTGGAAAGCCAACTATGGAAAGGATATTGAAAAAAAATGAAAGTTAGTAAGATGTGATGTGGATTATATTTCTTTCTCCTGATATGCTAATCATATCTAATACTAACCTATGCACTTGATGTTTAATTATTTTGTCATAAATTGATTGCCTTAGTAGTTAGATGCTTTAATACGTTTGTTGGAATATGCAACCACAGATAGCGTGAATAGGTAAAATCTACAAATTGCAGCAGATGAAAAAAAGAAAAACTATAGTATTGATTTTGGGTGGATTTTTAACAACGCTTGTTATTTATGTAATTGTTCGGTTAGTTATAAATGACACAGATTACATTGTGCGGGGTTGGCATACCACCATTTGTCCTTCAGAGATTATATCGATGGTTTTAACATTAGTAATTATTGTGATAAGTCTTATCGTTTATCTGATTTTCAAAGGCACAATAGAACTCTTGTCAATCCTGTATAAGAATAAATGATCAATTCGCTACTTTATTTTATGTCCACAGAGTTGCTCTAATTATTTCGCCAAGGTTGGTAACTATCGCTCTTTCCTAATCTTTGTTCACCCCTTGGTTGTGTCTTTTCGACCAACCACCAATTGATTTGTTACTACCTTTTTTTTAATTCAGTATTTCAGCATTAAGTTTTTTTTATTATCACAGAGTAGTGAGTGTTGGTCGAAAAGACATAACCATGGCAAGAGCAGATGTGAATTCCCCAAAAAAATAAACCTATCTCATTCATCCTCCCACTTGTCCCTGGAATACTTACCAACACTTTCAACAATTACACTCAAATTGTTCTATACGATCAAACCGATTGATGCACTTTGCTATTTATCTTTACACACATGTGTGAATAATGCATCATTTTTCAGAAACGGTGTAACCCAAGCACCACTATTCCTTTGCAATTTTGTGTTATATAAACGACAGAAGCATTTCTGGTTCTTCTAAATCTACTAAAATTTAAATAACATGAAAAAGTATTTGATCATATTCAGTGTGTTAGCTATTGCTGCCTGCAACAATTCAAAGATAGCAGAAGATGTTGCAAACCGTGAGAACGAGATACGTCAGAGAACAATAGATTCGATTGCAGCGGAAGAAGAGGCTCATCAGCATTCCGAGGCTGTAAATAATTCTTCCAGTTCAACTACCAACAACAGCGAAGCCAATGATAATAACAGCACGGAAACGGCTAAGAAAAAAGGAATGAGCAATACCACAAAAGGCGCCTTGATCGGAACCGGTGCTGGTATTGTAGGCGGAGCAGCAACCGGTGCTGCTGTTAGCAAAGATAAAGGAAAAGGCGCTGTTATTGGTGGAGTTGTCGGTGGAGCTGTTGGATCAGGTGTAGGCTATGGTATAGGTGCAAGTAAAGACAAGAAAGCTAAGGACGAAGCTGAAAAAAAATAAGTACAGATTCAATCATCGTTTGTAACATATTATCTTGCTGTTGATGTCTATAAAGGCAATAAACGGAAAGATGCTAATTGATATTTAAAAGGGGTGCTGTTTATAAACAGCACCCCTGACTTTTTTACTTATGTAGGAAGGATTGATTTCGGGTTATGAATTTTGTTTGTATAAGGATTACAAATCCTTTTTATCTGGCTTCAGAATTGCAAATTCAATGTCGTTTAGTTAAGGTTGATTGGGTATAAATAGTTTTCCTTTCTTCACTCAAACGATGTTTCTTTTTTATACTTTACGTTCTTTTGTTCCCGCCCGAAAGCGGGACAGGCTTTAATACAAAAGAACCAAAAAATCAAGGCTGATTTCAAATAAGCTAAAATTTTGGTTCATTCCGCTAACGCTACAAAACCGCCTTAAAAGGACTAGTTGTAGCGTTCAAAAAGCTCCATGAACCAAAATTTCTTAACGCAATTTGAAATAAGGCCGTTGGAGCTTTACTAATTATAACAATAATATAAATTGTAGCATTTAAACCTTAACTAAACGACATTGGATTTACAATCCGGAAGCGCTTGTGTTGAATCTAAATTATTTTATAAGTTCTTCCAGCAATGTTTTCTCTGCTTTTCTCCACTTTGACCAGTGCTCATCTTCAAGACCCGATTCCATCGGAATGGATTTACTGATCTGATTCATTCTGCTCTGATGATTTTTAAGTATCCCGAATACTTCAATCACATTTTCATTCAGGCAGCTGCCTTTTTCTTCAGCCAGACCCTGAAATACTCTTCCAATTTGTATTCTGTTCTCTGTCAAAGACAGATCAGCATTGGGGCCGCCCCAGATTTCATCTGCAGTTTCGTTATCCTGACGGTCATCTTCCCAATTGCATACAGCACAAATATCATATCCTCCACGTTCATTCAGCGTTGGATATCCGCATCCCGGACATGTAAATAATGTTAACTTTTCATTCTTTATAAATGCATCAAATAGCTCACGACGTACAAAAAATTGTGCAAGAAGTTCTCTGTCATTATCAGACAGTGTTGAAGTATCAAATTTTTCAGGATACATAATTGTATATTTTTATAAGTGTCATTTTGTATAACGATTCGTAGAACAACTTAAAGGCGTGTTTGAGAAACAACTGTTTATATTAATATTGAAATAGATCATTTGCAATAGTCTCAATTTGCGAGCTGTCCACATTAACCATCTAATTAGTACTAGCCTTAACCAAAACGATTTTCTCAATTATCAGTTTATGAGATTGTAATGTGTTTAATTCATCTACAGTTAAATGAGCATTTGTTGTTAAGGAGTCATTAGGGTAAAATAGAAGGTTGCCATGCATTTTGTGATTTCCTGAAATGTGTCTAATCCATGACGGCTTCCCATATAGTGAATCCAGCATATCAAAACTATCTCCTATACCAATACCTTTATCCGTTTTATATTTTGTCGGTTGAATAAAACTTATTGTTTTTAAATTATCCGCTTTGCCGAAATTGAATATCAGCCCATTCTTTTCATCTACATATTTCACATATCTGACAGTATGCTTTTTACCTATTATTTCTTTACACTCGCCTGTTTTAAGTAATACATGAGAATGTCCTTGCATATGTTTTTTTTTCACTTCTATTTTTACATTTGGAAAAGCTTTTTTTATATCCTTTGCAGTGGAAACATCAATAATTAATGAAGCAATGCCATTTTCCCCAATTATTTTATCATCACTGGATATGAATCCGGATAGCAGAATAATCAAGCTAACAACTAAGAAAAATTTAATTCTCATTTTAAATATTTATTAATATGATTTTACCAAACGTTTGCGATCTGTTTCATCACCTACCGGCTGGATAAATATAATACCCCTTCATGATTTATTTCAATTACCCAATTATAATTTTCATCTATAATCCAGGTATCAAAAGATACGGCTGTTATATCATCAAAATTTTCTACTATTTTAATTGGGCTGGTTTTAATTATAGGTAAACTAAATTCATCCCACATTATATAACATTGAGTCAGATCTATAATTTTTTCTTTAAAATCAATTAATGATATTGGGCTTACCGACTCAGATTTTGGATTGAATCCCCGTATTCCTATATCAAAATCTTTTCTTATTTTTTCTTTTAACTTATTTGAATCTGTTTCCAATAATATTTCAACTGTTGGCTTCAACCTTTCAATACATTCATCAAAGTATGGATTCATATTTACTTATTTACTATTTAATTCTTTATGTCAGCACGTTTGATGAACCCACACATACTTCCCATTTTTAAATGTTATGAGTCCGCCGCCAACTTCGTCTGCCTCAAGAAGGATTGACGGGTTTTGGAGTTCTACTTTTTGGCTTCCTGCAATATCACCATCTTCGCCCACAATTGTTTCGCTGGTTTCCTTGTCTTCTACAAGTGCCCAATGATTTACCCAATTACAGTCAAAATCTTTCCAGGATCCAAAACTCTTTCCAAAACCAATTCTAACTAGTTCATTTGTTTTACCGTGTTGAATAATAATTCCCGAGGTTTCATTTTCTATTTTCAAGAATGCCTTGTCTGTAATTCCATCACCGTTGAAGTCTGCAGCTATTGTATCTGTAAGTTCGTATACTGTTGCTTTTTCAAAACCGGTTAAAAAGTTTGGTCGTACTTCGTCATCGCTTTTATCATCTATACTTTTGTTTTCTTCTTTTGATAGTATGTTAGATACTTCTTTTTTGTTTGTTATAGAGGTATCAGAAACAGTGGTACTGTCTTCTGAATTTGATTGCTGACAACCTGTTAAAATAAAAAATACAAATATGTAAATGATCTGTTTCATACCTATCTCATAATAACTTGCATTTGAATATAGATATTCTTCCGGCAAGTTACAAAGTGCTGCTTTAAATGAATGAAGAGGGCATGCAATACCCCTACGAATCTCTCACCATGGTTTGTGGTATACACCCGACCACTCCTATCCCTTGTGCCTTGTTCGGCATTAATATCTATATACAATTTTATAAAGTTCTTGCAAGGGATAATCTCCTTCAAGTCCGTAATCTTCAATAACAAATATTTTTTTAGTAGTGTAAATTTTTGTCGTTGAACTTGGCTGGTCGGATATATTCATTGTATATACTTTTTTGAGTTTTTCAAGGTCTGAAATTTTAAGCAATGCTATTATTGAATTCATTTCACTTTTTGTCAATGAGTATGTCGAACCTTCATTTGCAGGGTTATAAAATGACTTCACACAGATGCTTGTGTCTTTGGAAAAGTCTAGTCTGGCATTAATACTAGGAAAGTCATCAGACTCAACACCAAATGCACTCAAGTACATTTCAATTTTAACAATGGAGTCTGATGAGTTGTCAATGTTAGTATTTTTTGCCTGCCCATTTGAACAACTATATAGTCCAACAAGTATACAAGTCAGTAAGTAAAGAGTTTTCATGTTACATTTTTTTAAATTGGTGTTAATATCACCTTCACCGTTATCTGTGGCATACCATAGCCGTCAACCTAAGAAATTGTTCGACCCCGCTGGGGTCGGTTTTTGAAAGTCAGATTTCGATTCTATAAACATTTGACCCCTCTGAGGTCATTTCCAGCAATCCGTATTTTAATTTCAATATGTAATCTCTAATGTATATGAAAGGTAAGGTTAATAAAGAATAGTTGATAACGCATAATGACATCATCGGGGTCACATGTTTATAGAAAAGTTGAAGATACAAACTACGATCCCATCAGCCAAGGCGCGGTGCCAGTGTGAGATATAAATAAGAATGTTCCGAACACAGGACTAAACACTACGAGTAGATTTTATTTTCCAGTTCAGTTACCCGAATAAAAGTAGTTCGCTTGCTTAATTCTTTTAGTTTGCTTGCACCAACATACGTACACGTGCTTCTGATTCCGCCTAGGATATCCAATACAGAATTAACAACCGGTCCTTTGAATGGTATCTTTACTGTTTTCCCTTCTGAAGCTCTATACTCAGCCACACCGCCTGTATACTTATTCATTGCGGTAGCAGAGCTCATGCCATAAAACAACGTAAATTTTTTATCGTTCTCTTCTATGACATCGCCGCCACACTCTTCGTGTCCAGCCAGCATGCCACCCAGCATCACCAGATCGGCGCCGCCGCCAAATGCTTTTGAAATATCTCCGGGTGTAGTACAGCCACCATCGGAAATAATATGCCCTCTCAAACCATGTGCCGCATCTGCACATTCAATAACAGCACTCAATTGAGGATATCCTACACCGGTTTTCACACGCGTGGTACACACAGATCCGGGACCAATGCCTACCTTCACAATATCTGCTCCTGATAACAATAGCTCTTCTACCATTTCGCCTGTAACCACATTGCCTGCAATAATGATTTTAGAAGGAAATAAATCCCGGGCACGTTTGACAAAGTCAACAAAATGCTGTGCGTATCCATTGGCTACATCAATACAAATAAATTTAATATTCGGATTGATCTGTATAACAGCATTCAAATGTACAAGATCGGCGTCACTAATTCCGGTGCTTACAGCGATATAATCTTCTATTCCTGCTGGAGCGCTTTTATAAAAAGTACTCCAGTCTTCCAGCGAATAATGTTTATGAATAGCTGTAATCAGCTTCTGCTCCGCTAAGGCCTTAGCCATTGAAAAAGTACCTACTGTGTCCATGTTGGCGGCGACAATGGGTATACCGGTCCACGTAGTTTCTGCATGTAGAAAAGTGAAGGTACGCTCCAATTCAACTTCCGAACGTGATTTTAATGTAGATCGTTTAGGTCTGAACATTACATCTCCGAAACCTAACTTTAAATCATTTTCAATGCGCATAATGAAT
>Ga0247817_10000477_pt1 | contig 22392 bp, 21 predicted proteins | sample UWRJL212509R1_FD_178010 | JGI IMG/M metagenome (GOLD analysis project Ga0247817, IMG submission 178010) | Plant litter microbial communities from Arlington Agricultural Research Station in Wisconsin, United States - UWRJ-L212-509R-1 | ecosystem: Environmental > Terrestrial > Plant litter >...
ACTTTCACGAAATCAAAAAAATGATATTCAAGGATTGCTTCCAATTGCCGCCGATTTACTCGATGAAGAGTCTCTAACCAAAGCATTAGAGAATATTTCGCCCACTCATGTTTTCTTTACTACCTGGATGCGAAATGATACTGAAGAAGAGAATATCCGGATTAACAGTGCTATGATTCGCAATTTACTGAATGTTTTATCCTTAAAAAATACAGTTCAGCACGTTTCTTTGGTTACGGGTTTAAAGCACTATCTGGGGCCATTTGACGCCTATGCAAAGTCGGGAACACTGCCGGAAACACCATTAAGAGAAGAAATGCCAAGATTGGATCTGCCTAATTTTTACTATGCACAGGAAGATGAGGTTTACAAAGCGGCATCAAGAGACGGATTTACATGGAATGTACACAGACCACATACAGTCATTGGTAAAACTATTGGTAACGCCATGAATATGGGAACAACATTGGCAGTTTACGCCAGTATCTGCAAAAAAGAAGGACTTCCTTTGATCTGGCCAGGATCAGAAGCACAATGGAACGGACTATCGGATGTTACGGATGCTAAAATTCTCGCGGAACAAATCATTTGGGCAGCAACAACAGTTAAAGCTCAAAATGAAGCTTTCAATATTACAAATGGAGATGTTTTCCGCTGGAAGTGGTTGTGGCCCAAAATAGCCGAATGGTTTGAGATTGATTATGAAGGTTATAACGGAACAATTAAACCACTTGACTCATTATTAAATAAAAAGCAGCCTATTTGGAACGAAATTGTAAAAGAAAACAAACTGATAGAAAACGATTTAACTAAGCTAGCATCGGCATGGCATACTGATCTTGATCTTGGGCGCCCTTTAGAGGTTATGACGGATATGTCTAAAAGCAGAAATCTTGGATTTTCGACTTATAAAAGTACAAAAGATTCCTTTTTTGAGTTGTTTACGCTTTTAAGAGAGGAGCAGATAATCCCATAGGGTAAAAAAGTTGTGTCTTTCAATGGCGTTGCTTATTTACTTTAATTTTTGGACTTTTCTATCCTCACTTAAAAGAAATAGTAAAAAAAGGATCTGAAAAATTTTCATTTTTTGCAAATCGTACCGTGACACTTTTCAATATCTTTGTGAATGCAGAAATTTTGTTTTCATCTTCGTTTAGAAATTTTATTGTTAGAGATCGCACGCTGTCTGCTACATTTAAAACGATCGATTTCAGAAAGACGTTTTGCGGCGTGTTTGGTTTTGCAGTTCTCAACACGTTTGCGCCATAATTTATAACTGCTAAATTTTAATTCTTTTTTCATTAAAGCTTTTACGTCAGCTTCTGATAAATTAAATTGAAACCTTATAGCATCAAAAGTCGTTCTGTCTTCCCAGGCCATTTCAATTATGCGATCCAGTTCAAGAGTAGAAAAGTTATTTGGTTGTATGTTCATATCAATACGTTGTTTGTATTAAAATAGTTGCTGTAATAGCGCTAAGGTAATTAATTTGATTTATTTTGTTTAATGTTATTCAATAAATGTCAAACAATAGTTATCTTTAAGGTGTAATAAACTTATTATCAAGTTGAAAATTCAAATGCAACAAAAAGAAACTGACCTTTAATTTAAATGGATAAAAATGGAAAAAATAGTAATTATTGGCGGGAGCAGGGGAATTGGCAGTGCAATATTGCTGCAGCAATTAGAAACCAAGCAGGTTTATAACATTAGCAGGATGGCGCCTGAAATTTCTCATCCTAATTTAATTCATTATTCGGCAGATGTTTTGAATGACAGTCTTCCTGAAATTGAAAGTATTGATGCTCTTATTTATTGTCCGGGATCTATAAACCTGAAACCTATTTTAAGTTTGAGTATTGATGATTTCAGAAATGATTTCGAAATTAATGTTATTGGTGCGGTAAAAGTTATACAGCAATATCTGCCCGCTTTAAAAAAAGGAACAAACCCCTCAATTGTTCTTTTCAGTACAGTTGCCGTAAAACTAGGAATGCCTTTTCACGCCAGTATCGCTGTTGCAAAAGGCGGAGTAGAAGGGCTTGTAAAATCATTAGGCGCTGAGTTGGCTCCCCTAATTCGCATAAATGCTATCGCACCAACGATAACTGAAACGTCATTATCTGCATCAATTTTGCGAAATGACCGTATGAAAGAAAACATGATGGAGCGTCATCCGCTTAAAAATTATTTAAAACCTCAGGAAGTTGCGCAGATGGCAGATTATTTAATTTCTAAAGTGGCTGGATCAATTTCGGGTCAGATTTTTCAAATGGATTATGGCTTAGTTAGTTTTAAAATATAATAAAAACAAACATGAAAATTCTATTAACAGGCGCGACAGGATATATTGGCAAAAGGCTTTTACCTTTGTTGCTAGATCAGGGACATGAAGTAATTTGCTGTGTGAGAGATAAGAACAGATTTTATTATCCCGATAAGGATTCAAAAAATATCCAGCTTCTTGAAGTAGATTTTTTAGACCCGCAAAGTGTAGAAAAAATTCCGGAAGATATTGATGTGGCGTATTATCTCATTCATTCCATGTCAGGCGCAGCTAATTATGACGAGCTTGAAAGTATTTCTGCTAATTATTTCAAAGATAAAATAAACAAAACAAGCGCAAAACAAATTATTTATTTGAGCGGTATTGTCAACGACAAATCGCTGTCTAAACATTTATCCTCCAGAAAAGCAGTAGAAGAGATTCTAAAAACAGGAAAAACGCCAACCACTACTTTAAGAGCCGGAATTATTGTAGGGTCCGGTAGTGCTTCTTTTGAAATTATACGTGATCTCGTTCATAAATTGCCTGTAATGATTACGCCCAAATGGCTTAATACCAAATGTCAGCCAATTGCTATTGCTGATGTTTTAGAATTTTTAATACGATCATTGCTAAATCCTAAAACGTATAACGAAAGTTTTGATATTGGTGGTCCCGATATTCTTACCTATAAACAAATGTTATTACAATTTGCTGAGGCAAAAAAATTGAAAAGATATATTTACATAGTCCCGGTTATGACGCCTAAATTATCATCATACTGGTTGTATTTTATCACTTCAACTTCTTTTAAACTGGCTTCGGCATTAGTGAGCAGTATGAAAGTAGAAGTCGTTTGCAGTGATACTAGAATTAATGACATATTAAATGTCAAGCCAATGAGTTACAAGCTGGCATTGCAGAGAGCACTTTTAAAAATAGACGAAGATGCCGTTGCATCGAGCTGGAAAGATTCACAAATTAGCGGACAATTTAGCGGAAGTATAGCGTATTATCTCAAGGTTCCTAAAAAAGATTGTTTTATTGACAGAAGAAAAAGAAAAATCATTGACAGGGATGCTACTATTTCTAAAATTTGGTCTATTGGTGGAGAAACCGGATGGTATTATGGAGATTGGCTATGGAGCCTGCGAGGCTTTATTGATAAGATTTTTGGAGGTGTAGGCGCCAGACGCGGAAGAACGAGCAAACATGAAATTCATGCGGGAGATGTTCTTGATTTTTGGCGTGTGGTATATGCTAATAAGGAACAAGGAAAATTAATTCTATATGCCGAAATGAAACTGCCTGGCGAAGCGTGGCTTGAATTTAAAATTTTTAATAACACCTTATATCAGGCAGCGACCTTTAAACCTAAGGGAATATTAGGCAAACTATATTGGTATTCTGTTTTGCCTTTTCATGGTTTTATTTTTAACGGAATGATTAATAAATTAACAAGCTGAATGTCAAAATTTGGCGCAGCATTATCTAATTTTAGTTAGGATTCCATCTTCTTCAACTTTTCGATCATCCCTATTTACAGTAATTAATTCGCTGAACTGGAGTTGCACAAAGCCATTCTTAAAAAATAGTATTTTTTAGACCAATGTTCCGATTTTAACCGATCTTTGCACCGGAAAATCTGTAAAAGTCTCCGTCAAGTTAATTTAAAAAATACGCATGCAAATTATTTCAAATAAAAAGCTTAAAAAAGAAAATCAAAAAATAGCTACCCTAATATCCTTTGCTCTTATACCACTTTCAGGATTTGCAACAGATATTTATCTCCCGTCGATGCCCTCTATGGGAGCCGCTCTTCATATTAGCAGTTTGGAGATACAACTAACCTTAAGTATATTTCTTATCAGTTACGGTGTAGCTCAGTTATTTATAGGAAGTATTGTAGATAGTTTTGGCCGATACAATATTAGTTTGACCGCTATGGTACTTTTCATTCTTTCATGCGTGGTGATTGCCAATACCCAAAATATTTATCTTATTTATGCGATGAGGTTAATACATGGAATTACAGTCGCCGGGATCGTGGTGGCTAAAAGAGCCTATTTTGTTGATCTTTTTGAAGGAGAACAGTTAAAGATTTACCTGAGTATCTTTACTATAATTTGGTCTACAGGTCCTATAATTGCTCCATTTATTGGTGGATATCTTCAGGAAATTTTTGGATGGGAAGCCAATTTTTATTTTTTAGGGGCAGTGGCTGCAGTATTTTTTGTACTTGAAATGGTATTTGGCGGTGAGACAATAAAGACTCCAATGGAATTTAATATAAAGAAAATTGGAGGTATCTATTTGGAAATGCTTAAAACACCAAGTTTTATGCTAGGTGTTTTTATGCTCGGATTAGCCTATTCGATGGTAATGGTTTACAATATGTCAGGGCCTTTTATTATAGAGCACGAGCTGTTGCTTACTCCTGTAGTGGCTGGATATTGTTCTCTAATACTTGGATTTGCATGGATGGCAGGTGGTTTTATTGGTAAAGCAACTATTAAAATTCCTTTCTATAAAAAAATGGCAGTAAATATTCTGATGCAAATCATTTTTGTAGTCGCTATGATTTTAGCTGTGGGCTTCTATTCCAGTGTTTTTACACTAGTACTTTTTGCTTTTTTAATTCATGTCTGTTCAGGTTATACCTATAACAATTATTTTGTGTTTAGTCTCAGCAGTTTTCCTAAAAATGCAGGTATAGCCGGTGGACTCACAGGAGGAATTGTTTATATTTTGGTCTCTTTTTTAAGTTTCTTTATTATAAAATTTTTACCGGCAAAAGACCAGTATAATCTTAGTTACAGCTATTTAATATTAGCACTGCTTTCCGGACTTGTAATGTTTATCATTGTTCGTTATGTAAAGAACATTATTCAAAAGTAAAATTAAATATACACCTCAAATACGCTCAAATTTGCCATTCAGTCAGATTTGAGCGTATTTTTTTTAGTGATTTTCCTTTCACAGTTAAGGTATAAAATACAGCGTCTTCAATTTTATCTTTTCTAATTAATAAATCTTCAGTCAGCTTTTTAAAGATTTTTTCAGACTATAGATATTACAAATATTTTATCACAATTTAGGCACCTTTACTCATTTCCTGCACCCTAAAGCAGAATTAAAAAAGCCGTTAATAATGTAATTTTTTAATTAATTCAGTACTGAAAATATTTTAGTTGTCCCTATGCTCTGATTTTTATCAAACTTGGTATTAATTGGAAAATTACTATTAAATAAAAACAATAAAACAATTCATTTATTTGGCAAATCCGAAGAATGGGTTTAATTTGGTCCACACTTACTGTAGTCCAAGAACGTTTTGTGCTATTTAACTATTTGACCGGAAAACTAAACTATAAATTATGACAATGAAATATTTAACAACGATTCTGTTTTTTGCCTTAGTGGGGTGTAAAAGTGCTCAGCAAATCAATAAACAAAATGTTGAAAATGCCATTACAAAAAATGCTCTTGAATTATTAGAGGACAAAAGATTTCATTCTGTTTCCGTTGCAGTGTTTAAAGATGGAGAATCTACAATAAAACATTTTGGGGAATTAACTATCGGACAAGGAAACCCACCAAATGATGCTACACTTTATGAAATAGCTTCTGTAACTAAAACTTTTACAGGTTATATAGCGGCTAAAGCCGTACTTGATAAAAAAATAAATTTAGATGATGATATTAGAATCTATCTTGACGAAACGTATCCTAATTTAGAATTTAAAGAGGAGCCTATAACAATTAAACACCTCATTACACACACAAGTGGATTTCCTAATTTTCCGATAAGAAGCGAAAATAAAAAGGCTTTTTTCGAAGGATTAAAACTAATCAAAATTGAAACGAAACCTGGAGAAATATATTCTTATTCAAACACGGCTCCAGAGCTGACGGCATATATACTTGAAAAAGTGTATCAAAAACCTTTTGAGGAATTGGTAAACGAATTTGTTTTGAAACCCAATAAAATGAATCAAACCAAGTTCACACTAAATGAAAACGACAGAACAAGATTGGTAAAAGGTTATAATGATAAAAACGAGTTAATGCCTAACTTCAATAGAACCTTATGGGGTGGAATTTCGGGATTGCATGCTACGACTACAGATTTAGTGAAATATATGAAATTGCAACTAGACAAGTCAAATCCTATTGTAAATGAATCTCATAAAAAATTACACAAAGAAGGTTCTGATTTTTGGGAAGGCTATCATTGGTACATCATAGAAAATGATAATGAATTAATTTACAGACATCACGGAGGTATATACGGAATGCAGAATTGGTTTGTGATTTATCCTAAACAAAATATAGGGATCTCCATATTGACAAATACCAGCTTTAATGAAACAGGAGAAATTTTAGAAAAAGTAGTTGATAAATTGTATGGCGACATAAATAAGTAGCCGCTATTTAGCCAACCTGCGGGACGTTTTTTGTCAGTGTAAAAAAGAAAAACATGAAAAAAGTAGTTATTACAGCGATTTTAGTATTAAGTATTTCCTGCAGAAATAAGGAAATAAAATCAGTTGAAAAAATAGATACTTCAAAACAAACAGAAGTGACAATTTCTGAAAATAAAAGTAAAACAGATACTAGTGATGCTACTGACATTCCTCATATAGAAGATTATCAAAATGAAGTAATGAATCAAGAAGATATTCTTTTTAATGGAAGGCTAAAAAAATATTTCACGCTAAGCGAATTCGAAACAGTATTTGGAAAAAATGACAGCATTAAATTATTGTTAGAAGAAGAGCCTTGCTATACCATTTTTGAAAATAAAGACGGAAGTGTTGACCCAGAAGACAAGTATCTGTATAAAGAAGGTTCACGATTTGAAAACTCAAAAGACAAAGTAGCTGTTGATGAATTTAAATTTACAAAAAGTAATTTTATTTTATTTAAAGGAGTAAAGTTAGACTCCGCTACATCAATAAGCGACTTGCAAAAAATATTTCCGAATGCGACAAAAAATATCGGATCTATGGATGTTTATAAAGAAGGAAAACTACAAGTAATTCAGTTAAGAGAGGATGAAAATAATGTTTCTGACGGACATATAAATATATTTATTAAAAACGGAAAATTATACTCCATGCATTGGTGGTATCCTTGTTAAAAGGAGACATTTGTTAAACTTTCTTATACGAACTCTTTGCGGAGTGGGGCTCTAAATTCATAAATTTATTTTTGAAAATAAAAGTTTGGAAATAGATAAAACATTTAAAAAATCAGTTCTTTTCTATCAGTGACTTAATTTTATCTTTTTTAGAGCTATCAATATAATCCTGTAGATGAAATACAAAATTAACTTCGCTATATTGCTATATTATTGATACTTTTGAAAAATAAGAATTACTACAGTTCAAATTATGATTAGTATATTACTGTAATTGGTGCAGATTAATTGAAAGAAAAGAGTTTATTTTATGGAAGCAAAATTTACAGTATTGCCACTGAAACGAGATGTTGAAAATAGAGCTATTTTAAAAAAGGCAGCAAAAGCCCATCAAGCTTTAGCTGAATTAAAAGGTGCGACGAATGCAATACCAAATGAGAGTATTCTTATCAATACTTTGTCTCTGCAAGAAGCAAAAGACAGTTCAGCAATTGAAAATATTGTCACTACTCATGATGAACTTTATCAAAGCGATATTTATACTCGTAATTTTAAATCTTTGGCAGCAAAAGAAGTTTACAGTTACGCTAAAGCACTTCAACATGGTTTTGCAAAAGTAAAAGAAAATGGACTCTTAATTAATTCTTATATTCTTGAAATTCAAGCAGAACTTGAAGAAAATAAAGCTGGTTACACAAAAGTTCCCGGTACAACTCTAAAAAATGATCAGACAGGTGAGGTCGTTTATATGCCACCGCAGCATCCCGAAGAAATTGTTTCACTAATGAATAATTTAGAAACATTTATAAATGACGATGATATAAGTGATTTAGATCCGCTCGTTAAAATGGCTATTATACATCATCAGTTTGAAAGTATTCATCCTTTTTATGATGGTAATGGAAGAACTGGTCGTATTATTAATATTCTATATTTGGTAAAGCAGGGGCTTTTAAAAATTCCTGTTTTGTATTTAAGTCGATATATTAATGAAAAAAAAACAGACTATTACAGACTCCTACAAGATGTAAGAGAAAATGATAATTGGGAGGACTGGATTATTTTTATGCTAGAAGGTGTCGAACAGACTTCTATGCAGACGATACTTTTGATTGATGGAATAAAAAGAGAAATGCTTGCTTTTAAAAATAAAATGCGTAATGATTTACCTAAGATTTACAGTCAAGATTTATTAAATAATTTATTTAGGCATCCTTACACAAAAATTGAATTTGTAAAAACTGAACTTAATGTAACAAGAGTGACAGCAACAAGATATCTTAATGAATTAGTTAGAGTCGGACTTCTTGATAAACATAAGTTAGGAAGAGATATTTACTACATAAATACCTCATTATATATGTTGCTAAGTAATGCAAATAAAAAATAAAACTTAGATTATATAAAAGAGAAACAGATACAAGTTTATAGTTAGATATGTAAAGTAATAGAAAATATTACTTATATAAAATATAAATGAAGATATAGTTATATATAGAAATTTATGTATATGTATAAGGTTATGTATAGAAATCTAAAGAAATCTATATAGATATATTAAGGTTATGTATAGAAAACTAAAGAAATCTATATAGATATATAAGGTTATGTATAGAAAACTATTAAAATCTATGCAGATATATAAGGTTATGTATAGAATCAAGAAGATAATAAGAACTGACTGTAAAAGTGGAGACACTTCTATTAGGATATAATTTCGAAGCAACCAAAAAACACACGTAAAGACAAAGACATTTCTGCAGCTTTTTATCAGGACACTTCCTTCAAAGAACGATGATCTTAAACAACTTTTCGAATATTCTTTTAAAGAGGAAAGCCAATTTCCCAAATATGTCCAAAAGGATCTTTTAATTTTCCAATTCTCCAGTCTTCTTCAGTTGTTATGGGACAAATTTCTGTTGCGCCATATTGTAATGCATCTTCAAATATTTTATCTGCGTTTTGAGTTTCTAAAATTATTCTAATAGGCGCAGTAGTATAGGATTGTCCCGCAGTTGGACTGCCATCACAGGGTTCTTCGTCGCTTAGATAAAATTCAGCATCATCGATTGTGATTACGCATGATATTTTATTGTTTTCAAGCGAATATCTATTTGATTCAATAGCTCCAAAAGCATTGATGTAAAAGTCAACTGCTTTTATTCCATTTTCTACTACAAGAAAAGGTTTGATAGTAGTTTTGATTCTTGTCATTGAGATGAAAATTAACGATTCAATAGTGTTTTAATAGACTATAAAAATAATTATTTGTTTTGATTTTCAAATAGTTAAATAATGATTTTGATATTTTTTTTCTGTAATTCTAATAATGTTCTTAGTTGATGATAATAAAAACAGTGGAAGAATTGTAGTAAAAATATTTCTTATATTCGCCTCGCGAAAAGTCAATTCACTTTACAAACACAACCAAAATAACAACCAAAATGAACCAACTAAAAAACACTCTTTTCCTTTACCTGATAATTATAATTTCACCTTTTGCAATTGTATCGTGTCAAAGCAAAAGCAATAACAAAAGTAATAGCAAAAAGGAAAAAGAATTTGTTCATTTTGTTGTACAGCCCGAAGTAGAGCTTGGAAAATCTTTTGATTTTAGTATTCATTTTGAAGAAATGCCCGACAGTATTTCGAGTAGTACTTCAGAAATTGATGGTTTGGAATTAACCGATAAATTAAGCGAAGCATTAGACAGAACAAGAGAAAGTGAACTGACAGGTGATGACGATAAAGTCATTAAGAAATTCTATTCTTTTTACACCTATGCTACACCTACAAGATTAGGCAAAATAGAATTTCCGATTTTGTCAGTAACACATAAAGGAAAAGTATATAAGACATCGCCATTTTCTATTAATGTTGTAGAAAAAATTAAAATTGATCAGAATGCTGTAAAAGTAATTTGGTCATCAGACCAATCGAGTTACGATAAAAAAGACACCATTACATTGAGCTTGTACGAGTATTCGAAATTCTCTAAAACAACTAGAAAGCGTGCTGCGGCTAAAAATCTTTCACTTAAAGGAAAGGATAACCAAATAAAGGTAGGTGTTGAACAAACCATTGATGATATTGCTGGAATAGATGGTTTTGAAAAATGGATTGAGCCAAAATTTGAGATAGTAAATTTTGATTGGGATTTATTCAGAAACAGACAATCAATGGAAAAAATTGATAATGTACTTTATATTAAAACATTGATTTTAGAAATACAACTTGCAGCAAAAACAACAGGAACGGTTGAATTTGGACCAAGTGAATATGATTTTTTACTGTATAAAAGCAATACTGACTATTTCAATAAATTCGTTCCTAATGACAACGGAAGTTATAATGTAACAGATAATGGTTCAACTAATCTTAAAGTTAAATCTAATAAATTGACGATCGAAATAGACTAAAGCACGGCGTGCAAAGAGGTTTTTACATTTAAGAGGATTAAGCAAATCCGAAAATAATAAATTAAAAAAATGAATTCCAATTTTATAAAATACCTAAATCAAATAGTAACAACCATTTTTCTTGCAAGTTTATTAATTGCCTGTAAAACAAATAAAGTTACAGTTGAAAAAAATAAGAATTCAAATGAAGTCAATGTATATGTGGCAGGATATGAATATAATGATAGTAAGTTTGAATCCTATATAGAAGAAATGGCGGATGAAGTGGGGATGAAACACGTTGTGAAATTATGGAAAAACGGAAAAGAAATTGATTTAGAAGATTCAAATCTATATTCTGATGCAGAATCTGTTTTTGTAAATAATAAAAATGATGTTTATGCTGCAGGTTCTATTAGACCTAATGAAAACTATGTGGCCGCTATTTGGAAAAATGGAAAGATAGAAAAACTAACAGACGGAATAAAAACAGGTCATATCAATGCTATATTTATTGAGGATGATAATGTTTATGCTTTAGGCGCACAGTATACTGATAAACATTATGCTATGAAAGTTTGGAAAAACGGGGTTTGTTCTAACATCACAGATGGAAAAACGGATGTAACCGGGAATGCAATTTTTGTAAATAAAGGAGATATTTATATTTCCGGATATGAAAAGCATGGCAATAAATACATTGCTAAAATTTGGAAAAACGGAAAGTCACAAAATCTTACAGATGGTCTTACTGATGCTTTTGCACTATCCTTGTACATGGATAAGAAAGACATGTATGTTGTAGGATACGAAATAGTAAATAATAAACGCATTGCGAAGGTATGGATAAATGGTAAAGCACAAAATCTTTCAGATGGTAGTAATGATGCTGTTGCGAGAGCACTATGTGTATATAAGAATACTATATACGTTGTTGGAAGTCAGGAGATAAAAGGGAAGGATATAGCCGTATTATGGATAAATGGTAGAGCACAAAATATCACAACTGGTACAAATAGATCTGGTGCAAATTCAATACTTGTACATAACGATACTATTTATATCGCGGGATACGAAGAAAATAATGCAGAAAGGTATATAGCAAAACTATGGAAAAATGGAGTTGCTACAGACCTTACTGATGGAACAAAAAACGGATATGCACAATCACTTTTTATTGAAGGGAAAAAACAGTAAAAATAATTTAATAAAAAACCTTCAAATTATGAAGGTTTTTTTATTATCAGGCACTTTGGTATGGGTTAATTCTCAAAATCCATTTTTTCCTCTGACCAATATGATGCAAGTATAATTTGGTTTTGTCGGATCCAGTAATGGGACTTGCATTCAAAACTCCGGTTACCTATGGAAGGGGAAAGAGTAATCGACTTGCCATTAAATGTTAATTCCCAAAAATTAGGATTTATTGGAGTTATGACCTTATTGCCACAGCCGCAAGCACATAAATGAACGGCAGTTTTATATTCAATTGTAATATAAAGCACTCCGTCTTCTAGTTCCAATGGAATGGATTCTACAAAATTATAGCTTAGTGAAGTCTTCATTTAGTATTTTTCCAGTATTAATAAAGTAGAGATTGTTAAATTCTCCTTTTAGGTCCTGATAGAATCCAAACATCTTTTTCCAGCGTATTACTGCTAATGTGGCGTTTAGGCAGTTAAGTTCAACAATCTGGATATTTGAAGCATATTCATTCTCAATCATTTCATCAGCACCTATTCGGTGTTTGAGATGTTGGTTGTTTTCTGACGTTCCAACTGTTATGCGTACTGTTCCCAATAGCTCATTTTCATTACGTTGCACCCCCATTCCAACATCTATAAATGGAATTTTTAATCCAAGCAGCCCTTTAGTTATAAAGTCTCGTACCATATTTTTATCAACACTTATGAAGACGAAATCATACTCTGAAAATTCTTGCAAATTATTTTTAGTAACATAGATTGGATGCTGGACTATTCCATTGCGCATTTGGGAGTATATTTTTGAAAAATATTCCACTTTCATAACGTTATTGGCTATTCCAAATGCATCTGTACTAGCAGCACCTGGGGCTCTAAAGGCATTATGTACCTGAAAGTCATCTCCGTCATATAAGTGAATTTCTTTTATATTGGTTTTAGAAATAAGGTCAAGAATGTACGAGCCAGTTCCTCCCAAGCCAATAATTGCTACTTTTTGTCCTTCAAACTTTGAGTTTAAATCGGTAATGCCGGCTCTGGAAGAGTTAGTGTCTGGGTATTTAAAAATATCATTTTTCATTTGTTTTTCTATTTATTGGTTTGCTGGTTACTGAAATATCAATTGCCATTGCATGAGCAGATAATATTTCAGAATAAGTCCTCACTTTTTCATAATAATCGGGATATTTTCCACTAAGCGGTCTACTTGAAAAGTAGTGGTTTACAGTGATTTCATTTGTGAGAAGCAGAGTATTTGAATTGTTAATAACACCAGTTAATGTAACACCATTATTATCACATGGAGCTTCTCCAATAAAGTATATAGTATGATCAGGAGGCACTCCAACTCGCGAAGGTGCTGCTAGCGTAAGTACGCAAACTAATGTGCCGTATTTTATTTCCCTAACTGAATTCACGTATGGGATTTGGTGAACCAGCAGATGCTGGTCACCTATAATCTCCATATCGTAACCTGACTCCCATAATTTTAGGAGATCAGGACTATGATTGACAAGTTGCGGTAGCATGGAAAATCATTTTATTTTTAACAAATACAGACAATCCCTTAATCATTGAGCCTTCAATGTTTTGTTTAGGGCCATCTTCGTAGGCTACAGTGTAAACCATAGTTGGGCTGTCATTATAATTTCCGTAAGCAAGTACAATGACTTCTTCAAAAGTAATTTTTGGTTTCGTCCACGTATGATTAACACCGGCAACGTTGATAGTCACTTCAAAATTAACTGATATAGTGTAAAAATTTTCAATCGTTGGTCTAGCTAAATCCACTTCATCTTCATCTTTGATTAATCTATCAACGTATGGTTTTACGTTATCAAGATAAATCTCGTCATCAAAATCTATTCCAGCTGTTTTACGAATTTGTTTTCCTGTAATAAATTGGTCGGGCCAATCATATAACATACCATTAACTCTAAACTGCAGATTCTTTGCTGTGTAAAAATTTTCAATGCTAGGACGTGCTAAATTGACCTTTGTATCGTCTGTTATCAATTCATCGTCCCATGGTTCAGCAATCTTTAGATAGATTTTTTCATTGCTAGGAATTCCTGCAATTTTTCGTATTTCTGCACCAGTTATATACTGCTGATGCCAATCGTATTTTTTCTCGTTTATAACAAGTTCCAGAGCCGTTCTGTCGGCATTTTGTTGTGTGTTTTTCATCGTAATACTAAATTAAAGTTTATCTCCATTTATTATCAGGCAGATACATGGAGTGTAAATAGCTGCATGTGCGATAATTGTATTACGATTTGGATAGGTTAATTAGATAACTTACCTTTGTAGTACAAATAAATATTAAAGGGATTTGAGGTGAGAAGCCTCAAATTGAAATGTTTCCCGCATTACCCTTATAGAACCGCCTGATTGATCACCGCAAATGATTGGTTAGGCTTTTTTTTGTTTATTCTCGTCTTATATTTTTACAAATGTACGAATAAATTTTTAATATGCAAAGTTTTTTGCAAAAATATTTTTGTAAAGTTTTACAAACACTGTGTAAAGTTTTATAAAATTTTTGTAATTTTGTCAAAAAAAATGCTATATTTACAGATATGATAACTAGAGATAGTGATAAATTTTACATAAAAGTAGGGGAACTGATAAGGCATGAGAGAATTAAACGTGGCATAAGCCAGGAAGAATTAGGGAAATACCTTGATTTAACAAGGATGTCAGTAATTAATTTGGAAAAGGGCCGTCATAGACCTTCGATACATCAGCTGCTTTTAACGGCTGAATATTTCAATATGGAGTACTCAAAGCTTATTCCAGTTATTTCAGAAACTCCAATTGAAAGTAAGAAAACAACATTAAGTGATTTAAACAATATGATCATTGATCAGGAAAATGTTGGTAAGGAAACAAAAAATGCAGTTTTAGATTTCTTAAAAAATAAACCGTCATGAATGTTAAACTTATAAATAGTAAAATTTCTTCCATTTTAAGAGAATATGAAATTTTATCTCCACCAATTAATATTGATGAAATTGCCAGAAAAAGAGGGCTTGAGGTAATAGCTTACCCGCTTGGAGATGATGTCTCAGGTTTGTTATCGATTGAAAATGGGAAAGGAACAATTGGATATAAGGATTCTGAGCCTAAAGTTAGACAAAGGTTTACAATTGCTCATGAACTTGGGCACTATGAACTTCACAGAGATAAATCGAATCTCTTTGTTGATAAACAATTTATTTATCGCAGTTTAAACTCAGGAGACACTCAAGAGAAAAAAATAATGGAGCAAGAAGCTAATTATTTTGCTTCAGCTATTTTGATGCCGACTAATATACTAAAAAAAGAGATAGATAAGGTCAATTTTGATCTTGCAAGTGAATCAGTTATTGAAGATTTGGCGGACAAATTTGAAGTAAGTTCGACTGCCATGTCAATTCGTATATCGAATCTGGGTCTAATCTAACCCAAATAAAAAAAACAAACTAACCAAACCAATATAAACTTATGCCTAGAGAAAAATGGCTGATCGATCCAGCAGAATTAGATGAATTTCAGCGTGACATCCGCGAGCTAGGAATAAATGAAAGTTATGCAATTAAAGGCTGTGCAGGAAGCGGGAAAACTATTTTGGCGCTTTATAGAGCAAACGATATTCGTATTGAAGCATTAGCTGAAAATTCGGAAGCTAGTTTTACTTTTGTTGTTTATACTAAGGCTTTAATGGGTTTTATACGTTCAGGAGTAATTGAATTAAATATTCCTATTAGACAAGTCATTAATTATGACAAATGGGATGGAAGCGAGGTGGATTATCTGATAGTTGATGAAGCTCAAGATTTCACTCAGGAAGAAGTAGATATACTTAATGATGCGTCATTAAAATCAGTTATGTTTTATGGTGATACTAAACAGCAAATTTACAATAAAGCACTAAAAAAAGCAGAAGTTCTCTCCATTGAACAAATAGGAGAACATCTTGGAATCAAAGAAAAGGAACTTGTTAAAAATTATAGACTTCCAAAATCAGTAGCTTCATTTGCTGCGCACTTAATTAATGATAATGATCTTGAAAATAAATGTGTTAAGATAAATGGGAATAAGCCAAGGCTTAACAAATTTGATTCTTGGCATAAGGAACTTGATTTCATAATTAAAGAAATAAGGGAAAGGAACTACACAGATGTCGGTATTTTAGTCCCATTTAATTTAGTAAGAAAAGCAAAAAGAAATAATGGACATAGAAATGTCGAAAGTATAAAAGCTTACTTTGAGAGTGCAGGTTTTCGACATGAATTTAAAATACGGGACGATGATTCTGATAACTTTGAATTGGATTTTGACTCTGACAATCCTAAAGTGTTAACATTTCATAGCTCGAAAGGTCTCCAGTTTGAAACTGTATTTATTCCTTTTTTTGATTATCCATACCATGACAACTGGTTTGATACTAACTATCGAAATCCCCTTTATGTTGCATTGACGAGAACTTATAGAAATTTATATATAACTCATAGTGACAACTTATCTCCCTTTGTTAAAAATGTACCTGCAACTAAATATGAATAATACCAATGTATCTTTATTATCCTTTATCATCTAAAAAATTTACTTTTGAAAACGTTTTTTCTAGTGAATCTATTTCGCCTCCAAGTTTTTATGAAAAAAGAGGGTTTGGAATTGGATATTTTAATGTTTTACCGGAAATCAATCATAATGATGCTATAATTCTTTATAGTAAGCCTCCTAAATATGAACTAGAGAGCGGCGTAAAATTTGTATTAGAAATTGATACAAATTTAGTAGATATGGATTATCTTATTTTTCTGTCTGAGGGTGTTTTTGCATATCAAAAAACTATTTATTTGAATGCATTTAATTTTCGAATACTTTTTTTTTCAGAGAAGGACATGAAAGTTACTTTGTTAAAGGCTGAAACATCACTCCCAACAAAAAAACTCGGTAAATATTTTGAAAACTTTAAGTTAATCAGCGAGAACGAATGTTTTCAATTTAGAGAAATTGGAGACACAAAAATAGTTTTGAGTGAAAAAGCAATGAAGTATCTCATTGCCCAAGACAAAAAATACAACCATTTTAAAGGATTTATTTATGGATTAGTATGCGGGCTGTATAATATTAGACCACAGGAGGAAGTTCTTTTTAATAGATTACTTAGGGAAATTGTCAATTCCTTTGCAGAGTTTAAAAGCAGAATATATGATGTAAGACAATATCCTAAGTATTCGAATTATAGTTCAGCAGGTACCGGAAAAGATTTTTATCTGAATAGACTATTAAATTCCCTAGAAATAGCTGAACAAGCATATTTTGATTTTTTTTCTGATAATACTTTTTCTGATGAAGATCTATATGAAATGTTGTTAGAAGAAATCAGCCGTTTTAATTCAATAGATGAAGTAAAACAATATATTAATATTTGTTATTTGGATGATGAACTTTTAGGGACAAACAAAATTGAAAAAATTAAGGATAGGTATTTACAAAATATCATTTCAAAGAATGGAAATATTTACTTAAAAAAATTAAAAAGTCAAATAAAAACATTTGCAGAGGAGTCTTCTGCTAATAAAACCAAAATAAATTTAAATGAATTAAATAGTGAAATTAAAGTTACTTTAATTGAACTTGAAAACTCATTTAATCTAAAGAGCCAGAATTTAAATTCTATTGAATTAATTTCATTAAATGGTGTAGATTTTAATTTAGAAAAAAATGAAATTACAATTAATAATAAATTTCAAAATCTTCACAACGATGAAGTAAGAGATATTGTTTTAATCGTTAACATATTATTTAGATTTTCACAAAACATTCAAGATATAGAGCAAAAGAAAATGTCTATAATGAATATTGTGAGAGATGTCGGAGAAATTTTTAATAAATCAGGTAAAGAAACATTATTGTATCAATATCTTAATAATGAGACAGATACTTATTCATTTGAAAAAATTTCGAGCTCTGTCTTAAAGAATTTTGTGGCATTTATATTTAATATAGAAAGTTTAGAGCGACTTGAGAAATTTATAGACTCTAAGAACATTGAAAAGCCTTGGCTGGCATATGCTTTTTGGGGAGCATTTAATGGTTTTGCTAATTTGAGCGGAAATTTCACAAGATTTGTTTTTGATAATAAAGCGAGAAAAATGCAGAGCTATCTGGATGAATATTTAATGAAGTTCGTTGAAGTATTAAAAGTTTTACATTTAGATGAAAACCTGATATTAGAAAGTTATGGACTTGAGCCATCACCCATGGAAGTGTTTTATGAAAACTATATCGCTGGAAAATATAATTTGTCGATTGATGAGTTGGCAAAATTAATCGAGATAAAGAACAAAACGGATTTTCACAAAACGCTAAAAGTTAAATTTAAAATTTCAAAAAAAGATTCAGATAATTTATTTGAATTAATTAAAAGGGATCTTAATTCCCCATTATTATTTAATTAAAGTTCCACAATTTGTTGAACAATTAATATAGTTTAAGACTTCAAAATATTTTGGAGTTTTTTTTATGTAAAGCAATCTCTCTGAGATTAATTAATATTTATTTATTTATTTAAATTTTTGTCCTTCGTGTATGATATTTATAAATCTATAAATTTAAGTTTCACTTTTTCAAGATAATCATCCACATCATTGTTTAGTGTCGGCAGGGAAATTGTACGTTTTTGTACTGAATTATGACGAAACGTGCCCTCACTTAAATTTTAAGGCTGAAAATGCAGTGGCTGCAAGCAGGGATGTGCTGTTTTCTTTAGAAAACGAAAATCAGAAAAGAATTGAACAGTGTGCTTTGGCTGCGTATTCCAAAAAGAAAAAAAACCGCTCAACGAAGTGTTCTTCTTTACGCTGCGTGTTCTTCTTTACGCTGCGCAAATGTCTCTGACTTTGCGCCATTTTAAACAAATATAATTGAAAAATAGAAACTTGATAAAGTCTCCGACTTTAAAATAATAAGAACTAACCGTAAAACAGGAGACTTCTATTAGGTTGTAATTTCAAAGAAGTCCAAAAATACACCTAAAATAATGGATAAATGTTTAATTGTTATCTTTGGTGCGAATAAATAAAATTTTTCACCTAATAATTTTTTTAGATACAGTATATTAAAAATTTATGAAGCAAATAGCAGTATTTTTCACCTTAGCAATTTTACTTTTTTCCTGTTCAAATGATGACGGTGATGATGGAAATCAAAAGAATAATCCTTTATTACTTAAAATTAGAAATAATTTTGCTACTAAAAACCAATCGGATTTTTTTGTTGGTTTTGAATATGATAACCAGAAACGATTGACAAAAAAAATAGGAGGATCCCTTCAATTAGACCCAATGACAGGTTATTCAGGATTTTATACCGATCAACTTTACACTACATTGGTATACTCTAAAAACAAAGTGACTATTGAAAATTTTGATACTATAGAAGGATACACAGCTGATAAAAAGACAAGATACATAACATTAAATAACGCAGGTCAAATTGTACAAAAGGATATTCCTCCATACAAAGGTCAGGATTATCTTTGGTATAAACGAATATTTTATACTTATTCAGGCAATTTGCTTACTGAAATAAAAACTACCTATCCTGAGATGCCTTATGATCCAAACAATCCCAATGATTTTATAGAGATAACGTTAGAAAAATTTTACTATGATTCTAATGGCAATTTGTCAAAAACGGAAACTTATGATGAGAAAAATGGAATAAGTGATAACATTAAAGTCGTTCGTATTTTTGAAGATTATGATAATTCTTTTAATTATATGAAAAGGTTTTATTTATTAGAAGAATATTTTTATGGCTCAATTTCAAAAAATAATTATCGAAAATATAGGGAAGAATATTATGTCGATGATATTATGGAAGGGAGCCGTGAAGTAAATTGGACGTACCAATATGATTCAAATGGTAATGTTATTACTGATTTCTAGTAGTAGTTCATTATCTGTACTTGCAAGGTAATATGTCAGATTATTAGTGATTTGTATAATTATCAAATAAACAAAAAAACAACCATTGAGTTGTTTTTTTGTTTTATAATGTTTTAAATTAAAATAATGTTTTTTCGGATTTGAGAAGAACTTTTATCTGAAATTTTAAAACTAAGGAAGAATGAATAAAAAGGTCGTAGCTATTCAAAATCTATTCTTCTTTAGCAGTGTATTTTTAAATTAAGACTTACCTCATGTTTAATAAATAAGATTAAGCCTAAAAACCTATTTCTTAACTAATTTCTCAAGCCTTGCCATCATTTCATCTTTCTCTTTCAGCATACGCTCAAATAAAGCAATTTTCTCTTCGTGCAGTTTTTTAAACTCTTCTACAGGGATGAAGTTAAATGTCGAATTAGGATTTCCAACACAGGCATTATCTCCAAAAGTATTCGAAATAACATTTATAGCCTGTTCCTCATCAAAATTCTGAAACGCTTGAACCGGAATATTTAAAGCATCTGAGATTTGTTTTAGCAGATTATCTTCAATAACATCTTTTTGCTCCAGCATCGAAATTTTCTTTTGATTCCATTCCTCTCCTAGATCAAAAGCTAATGTCTCTTGTTTGATGCCAAGCATTTCTCTAAAACGTTTTACGTTTCTTCCCTGATGTATTTTCTGTTCCATAATGAGTGTCAATTTTTTGAAAGCGCAACGATAAAGCGGTTTCAATTAAAAAGTTTGAGGATCAAATATAAAAAAAGATCCTGTAAAAATTGGGTTTGTCAGCTATTATATCTTCATTTTATGAGGGATTATACTCTGTGTATAAATGACCTTATACAAGCAATGTTAGGGTAGAAGGGAATTGATGCCTGCTTCATTTTTTTTATAATCGTATAAAATACAACATCTGTGCTATTAATCGCCTCAAATGTAGTATCCTGTTTCGTGATGTAAGGTTATTTTTATTCTTTAATTAATTATTAACATCTAAACCACAAATTATGAGAATATTAAACAGTATTACATTAATGCTTACATGCGTTTTTGGACTTTTGTCTTGCGCTGAAAATCCTGTAACAGAAAAAGAATCGGCTCCAATCAGTACCAATGTAAGCACTAAAAAAGTAGCGGGATCGCCTTGGATAAAGCAATTTGAGGACACCTTTGATGTCGGTTCCAGTTTGTCACAATGGACAAAAGAACAACGCGCAGATTATAATTCCTGGTATTGTGATTATGCTGCTTCGGTACCAACTACGCAATGGCGCGACGGAAAACAATGTTTAGAAATCAAGACCACAAAATTAAACGCGTACAAGTACCAATCTGGTTTCATTACTTCTAATTATCAATATAAGCCGGAAAATAATACGGAGTACATGCTGTCGGCTAATATTAAATTAATAGCAATGGATGGCGCGAATTACAGGTCTTTTAAAGATACTTATGGTGCGTGGCCGGCTTTTTGGTCTGTGCAGGGAAATGGCTGGCCAACAAAAGGAGAAATTGATATTATGGAAGGTTATTCTTTTGCGCCTAATGCAAGTCGTTTTACTTCGAATATTTTTTATGGAACTTCTGTAGGAACAAATTTATTAGGGAATTCAGCAGAAAGAAATTATCCGGGTAATTTTAATATAGATGGAAATAACGGATGGCATTTATATGAATCTTTTTGGAAAATGAAAGACAATGTAGTTACCGTAACCATAAAGGTTGATAATGTTACTGTTGCAACTTATACGAATGGCAGTGCCCAAAATCTTAACTTTAATAATTTCGGAACGCATTCGGTTATTTTTAATGTGAATGTAGGTTCAAAAGATTCCAATTTTATCGATCCTAATAAACTAAACTTATTTTCAACTGTAATGATGTGGGTTGATGATGTAACGGTTTACAAAAGACCAATCTAATTGGTTATTGTTACAAGAGTTAGTTAACACATAGAAACATAGCTTTCTAAAACAAAAAAAGCCTGCTAAAACTATATTTTGTTTCGCAGGCTTTTACTTTTATCAGGTACTCTTCAAATTTAATCTAAACCTTCTAAAAATCCGGTATGTGAACTCTTGATTGCAAAATTGAAATCATACAATAAAGGCCAGTCATTACCCGGGTGATTCAGTTCTGTACTAAACGGAATCCAGGATTCATTATCCTTCATTCCCCAAATTGTTAAAGCGTATTTATTTGCTGCCGGAAGCGCATTATAAATTTTTACCATTTCTTTGTATTTTTCTTTTTGTGCAAACCTTCTTTCATTGGTAAAAGAAGAGACATCATTAAACGGATTTACCTGAATGTCTAATTCGGCAACATGAATTTTTAGACCTTTTGCCACAGCTCTGTTAAGGTCTTTTTCTATTTGAGCTTTGGTAGGGCTTAAGTACGTATTGTGCATCTGAAAACCAACTCCGTCAATAACATT
>Ga0247817_10000478_pt1 | contig 22298 bp, 19 predicted proteins | sample UWRJL212509R1_FD_178010 | JGI IMG/M metagenome (GOLD analysis project Ga0247817, IMG submission 178010) | Plant litter microbial communities from Arlington Agricultural Research Station in Wisconsin, United States - UWRJ-L212-509R-1 | ecosystem: Environmental > Terrestrial > Plant litter >...
AACGGCATGACGGTGCTCTCGAAGAGCCGCGCAGACTCCGTCGTCGTCAAGGGCAAAGGCGTCGTCGCCACCCTCTCCGACGGCCGCACCGTCGAAGGTTCGCACTGCCTGATGGCCGTCGGATCGATCCCCAACACCGCAGACCTCGGGCTCGAGGCTGCAGGCGTTCAGCTCACCGAGAGCGGGCACATCCGGGTCAACCGCGTCGCGCGCACCTCGGTGCCGTCGATCTACGCCGCCGGCGACTGCACAAACTTTATGCCGCTCGCCTCGGTCGCCTCGATGCAGGGGCGCACGGCGGTCTTTCACGCCATGGGAGACGCCGTCAACCCGACCGAGCTTCGCAACGTGACATCCAACATCTTCACTCAGCCTGAGATCGCAACAGTTGGCTGGAGCCAAAAGCAGATCGAAGACGGCATCGCCCAGGGCGAAATCTACAAGCTGCCGCTGTCGTCGAACCCGCGCGCCAAGATGATGGGCATCAAAGACGGGTTCGTGAAGCTCTTCGCGCGCACCGGCTCCGGAACCGTCATCGGCGGCGTCATCGTCGCCCCGCACGCCTCGGAGCTCATCGCGACGATCGCCCTCGCCGTCGAGCACCGCCTCACCGTCGACCAGCTCGCCCTCGCGTTCTCGGTCTACCCGTCGCTCACGGGAAGCATCACCGACGCCGCCCGGGCGATGCACATCGTGCGCTAGGGGTCGCCCGCGCCCGTTCCGGCGACGCACCAAGACGCGGTTTGACAACCATGACGCCCGGCCGGGGCTGGATTGGTTGTCATACGCGCTCATGGTGGCACGTGTTATTCACAGGTCGTGGTTCAGCCTCACGTCCCACAGACGTCGAACTTCGATCCAGCCCGAGTGCCTCGCAGTTCACCATGGGTGGATGTCGCAGAGTCTCATTCACGCATCCGAAACTCCGTTCGTCCTCTCTCGGGACTGTCCAACGTCGACCGAGCGCGCGGAGCTGTCGCGTCAACTGCAGCGAGGTGAGCTTGTTCGAGTGGCGCGAGGCGCCTACGTCCCCGCGGCGTACTGGTCTCGCTTAAGTGATGACGCGCGTTACCTAGCGCACATTGAGCTTGTCGCGACCACGACCGATGACGACCTGCTTTTCTCTCACGCCTCCGCAGCTGCTTTGTGGCATTTGCCGTGGATCACGGCGTGGCCGAACCGAGTGCACGCCACCAGCGGCCCGCGAGACGGAGGAGCCTCGACGTCGCAGCTTGTTCGGCATTCGCGCGAGCTCCCTGCGGCTAGTGCGTCGATTGACGGTTTGAAGGTCACCACGCTCGCGCGAACGGTGGCCGACGTAGCTGCGACGAGCCATTTTCGTCAGGGAGTGGTTGTGGCTGATGCTGCACTGCGGTTAGCCGCGCGTCCACGGAAGGGTTACCCGAGTGGACTACTCACTCCGGGCGACCTAGTAGACGAAGCGGCACAGCTTGCCTACAACCACGGTCGCGTTCGAATGCTCAGAGTCGCGGAATTCGCTGACGGAAAGGCCGATCGACCCGGTGAATCGCTGAGTCGAGTCACGATGCACCTCGCGCGAATAACTCCGCCCGAGTTGCAAGTGGAACTCCGCGGCGCGAGCGGTCGCAGGTATTTCGTCGACTTCTGGTGGCCGAGGTTCAAAGTGTTCGGAGAATTCGACGGAAAGGCCAAGTATGAAGATCCTGAATTCCTCCGTGGACGCACTCCGCAACAGGCTCTCCTCGACGAGAAGTACCGCGAGGACGACCTTCGCGCGATGAACCGCAGCTGCGCGCGATGGGACTGGACAGTTGCGCAATCTGTCCCACTGCTACGCGCTCGACTGCGGGCTGCAGGGGTGCGCTAGTCCATGACGCTGTTTGTCAACCGTGACGGGCTCATACACCGGTCTTGGTTGTCAAACGCCGTCTTGGTGCGGCGGCAGGCCGCGTGCGCCTCAGTCGGCGATGTTCAGCAGCAGATGCCCCGACGACACCGTTGTGCCCACAGCAGCGTTGATGCCTGCGATGGTGCCGTCTTTGTGGGCGACGATCGGCTGCTCCATCTTCATGGCCTCGAGTACGAGGATGAGGTCGCCCTTGACGACGACATCACCTTCCGCGACGGCCAGCTTGACGATCGTGGCCTGCATCGGTGCCTTGACCGAGTCGCCCGTTACGGTTGAGACCGAGCCAGCACCGCGGCGCTTGGGGGCCGGGGCGTTCGAGACGGATCCGGCGGTCGGCAGCAGCTTTGTGGGCAGCGAGACGGGGATGCGCTTGCCCTCGACCTCGACGACAACCGTGTGTCGCGCGGCCGGTGTCGCCGCGTCGGCGAGTGAGCCGCTCCACGGTTCGATGTCGTTTGTGAAGTCGGTCTCGATCCAGCGGGTGTAGATGCTGAACGGGTTCGATGTGAAGGCCGGGTCGCGAACGATCTTGCGGTGGAACGGCAGCACTGTCGGCAGGCCGGCAACTTCGAACTCGTCGAGGGCACGGCGCGAACGCTCGAGGGCGTCTTCACGCGAAGAACCGGTGACGATGAGCTTGGCGAGCAGCGAGTCGAATGCGCCCGAGATGACGTCGCCGGTTGTGACACCGGAGTCGACGCGCACACCGGGGCCGCCGGGGAATCGCAGAACGTTTACCGGTCCGGGGGCGGGCATAAAGTTCAGCCCGGGGTCTTCACCGTTGATGCGGAACTCGAACGAGTGCCCGACGGGCGTGGGGTCGTCGTAGCCGATCTCTTCGCCCTGCGCGATACGGAACTGCTCGCGCACGAGGTCGATGCCGGTGACTTCTTCGGAGACGGGGTGCTCGACCTGCAGGCGCGTGTTGACCTCGAGAAACGAGATCGTTCCGTCTTTCGCGACGAGAAACTCGCAGGTGCCGGCACCGAGGTAGCCGACCTCGCGCAGGATGGCCTTCGACGAGGAGTAGAGAAGCTCGTTCTGCTCGTCGGTGAGGAACGGGGCGGGTGCCTCTTCGACGAGCTTCTGGTGGCGGCGCTGCAGCGAGCAGTCGCGGGTCGAGATGACAACAACGTTGCCGAACGCGTCGGCGAGGCACTGGGTCTCGACGTGGCGCGGCTCGTCGAGGTACTTCTCGACGAAGCACTCGCCGCGGCCGAAGGCTGCGATGGCCTCGCGGGTCGCCGATTCAAAAAGCTCGGGGATCTCTTCGCGGGTGCGAGCGACCTTGAGGCCGCGTCCGCCGCCGCCGAAGGCAGCCTTAATGGCAACAGGCAGGCCGTGGATGTCGACGAAGTCGAGCACCTCCTGGGCGCCCGAGACGGGGTTAAGAGTTCCGGGGGCGAGCGGTGCGCCGACCTTCTCCGCGATGTGGCGGGCCGAGACCTTGTCGCCGAGCTGCTCGATTGCCGTCGGCGAGGGGCCAATCCAGATGAGTCCGGCATCGATCACTGCCTGTGCGAACGACGCGTTTTCGGCGAGAAAGCCGTAGCCGGGGTGCACGGCGTCGGCTCCCGAGCGGCGGGCGACGGAGAGGATCTTCTCGATGACGAGGTAGGTCTCTGCCGAGGTCGCGCCGTCGAGGGCATACGCCTCGTCGGCGAGCTTGACGTGTCGGGCGTCGCGATCCTGGTCGGCGTAGACGGCGACGGAGGCGATGCCACTGTCTTTCGCTGCGCGAATAACACGCACTGCGATTTCTCCGCGGTTAGCGATAAGGACCTTGGTGATTCGAGCCATAGTTCCCTAGCTTATTGGTCTTGGAGCACGCCCAATTTGGTTAGGTGTCACAAGAAAGCGCCGAGCGACAGTAATGACCCCTACAAACCGCGATTCCATAGCGACGGCCAGCTCACATCAAATTCGAGAAGCAGCGTGCGCAGAAGTGCGACCGAGAGACCAACGACGGCGTGCGGATCGCCGCGAACCTCGCTGATAAACGGGGCTCCGAGGCTGTCGATGGTGAACGCACCGGCAACCTGCAGCGGCTCGCCGGTGGCGACGTACGCATCGATCTCGTCATCGGTCACGTCGGCGAACTTCACAAACGACGACGACACGCCGCCGGTGGCCCCGCCGAGCACGCCGCCGCGGTGGTCGATGAGCCAGTGCCCCGAGTGAAGCTGCCCCTCACGGCCACGCTGCAGCATCCATCGCTCTCTCGCCACAGAAGCAATGTGCGGCTTTCCGTAGACGACACCGTCGAGTTCGAAGAGCGAGTCACCGCCGAGAATGAACCCGTCGATCTCGGGCGAGATCACCGCCGAGGCCTTGAGCCGGGCGAGAAGCAGCACGGTCTCCGTCGGTGTGAGTGGCGAATTGGATGCGACGGCAGCCTCTTCGTCGACGTTGGAGGCCAGCAGTACCGGCTCTATTCCTACGGCCCTGAGGGTCGCGAGGCGAGCGGGGGAGGTTGAGGCGAGGTACAGCCGCACGTGGGCAACTCCTATGCTCGAAAGATGGGTGAATTTACCGGCAAAGAACTTGAGCTTGACGTTACCAACATCGCGCACGGCGGCGTTGCCGTTGCGCGGCACGACGGTCGGGTGATTTTTGTCTCTGACGCGATTCCGGGTGAGCGTGTTGTCGCGCGCATCACCGAAGACTCGAAGAAGTCGTTCTGGCGCGCCGAGACGGTGCGCGTGGTTGAGGCGAGCGAACACCGCCAGCCGCACGTGTGGGCGGAGGCGAGCATCGATCGCGAGCCTCACGATCGCGCGGGCGGTGCAGAGTTCGGGCACATCGCGATCGCGCACCAGCGCGAGCTCAAGCGCCAGGTGCTTGTCGACTCGATGAAGCGCATGGGGCGCATCGAGGCCGACGCCGAGGTCGAGGCGCTCGCCGGGCCGGAAGACGGCACGGGCTGGCGCACCCGCGTTCGCCTGCACGTCGACGAGTACGGCCGGGTTGGGCCGTTCGCCGCGCGCTCGCACCACGTCGTCGAGGTTGCGAGCCTTCCGCTCGCGACGAACGTCGTCAACGTTGCCGCTCCGCTGCAGCAGCTCTTCGCCGGCGAAGAGCACGTCGACGTTGTCGGCACCTCGACAAGCGGGGCGCGTCTCGTCGTCGGCAAGCAGAAGCCCTCTGTCATCACAGAAGTCGTCGGCGAGCGTGAGTTTCGCCTCAACGACACCGGCTTCTGGCAGGTGCACTCAGAGGCCGCGACGACCCTGACCCGTGCGGTTCAGGAGGCGATCGACGATGCCCTGTTCGACCCGCGCGCTCACAACCTCGACCTCTACGGCGGCGTCGGGCTTCTTGCGGCAGCGGTGGGCGACAAGTTCGGATCGACGACACACATCACAACCGTCGAGAGCGACGAACGCGCGACCGACTTCGCTGCAGGCAACCTCGCCGAGTGGATCGGCGCCAACGCGGTGACCGGTCGAGTGGAGCGCTGGATCTCGACTCTCGCGGCATCGGCAAGCGCGGGGGAGAAGAGCCGGCTGCGCGCGGCAACAGTCGTGCTCGACCCACCACGGGCGGGCGCGGGCAAGCAGGTCGTCGAGGCTCTTGCAGCGTTGCATCCCGCGCAGCTTGTGTATGTTGCCTGCGATCCGGTTGCACTCGCGCGCGATGTTGGGCTCTTTGCCGAGCGCGGATACCGCCTCGAGCGACTTCGAGCTTTTGACTTATTCCCGAACACCCATCACTTTGAGGCAGTCGCGACACTTGTGCGTGATTAAGTGCGGGTAGCATGTTGGCAAGCCGGGGGATTCTTACTCGGCCATGCGAGAGACGAGTAACTATGGTGCAGCCGGAAGCCCCGACGACGCCCGACGTCGCCGCCACGGGCACGGTTCGAGTCGCGGTTGTGGATGATCACGAGTCTGTGCGACTCGGATTGAAGTCAGCTTTTCTCGAAGAGGGATACCAGTTTCTTCTTGCCGCAGCGACCGTTCAGGAGCTCGTCAACGGGCTCGACGGTCGCGAGTGCGACGTTGTCGTTCTCGATCTTTCGCTCGGCGACGGTTCGTCGGTCACTGACAATGTCAAGCGCGTTCAGGCCCTCGGCTCCGCGGTTCTTGTGCACAGCATCGCTGACCGCGTCGCGAGTGTGCGCGAGGCGCTCGCCGCCGGTGCCGCCGGTGTTATCCCCAAATCTTCTGCAACCCGCACCGTGATCGCAGCGGCCGCGAGCGTTGCGCGTGGTGAGGTTCTCAACAATCTCGAGTGGGCGACAGCGATCGACGCAGACCGCGACTTCGCGAAGGCCCAGCTCGGCCGCCGCGAGCGCGAGATTCTTCACCTCTACGCTTCGGGCCTGCCGCTCAAGCTCGCTGCGCAACAGCTCGGCATCGGCTACTCAACGGCGCGCGAGTATCTCGACCGCATTCGTGTGAAGTACGTCGAGGTCGGACGCCCCGCCCCCACAAAGGTCGACCTCCTGCGTCGCGCCGTCGAGGATGGAATCCTTCCGGGTCTTGATCCGGACGGCGGCGATGGCGACTAGGGCACCTGCCCTCCGAAGTATCCCCTCGGTCAAGCAGTCGCGCTCTCCGGTCAGCCGTACACAGGTTGAGGCGGTTATCTCGCGATCTGTCGCCTCGTTCGGCCTGGTTTTCGCGCTGCAAAGCATTCCGCAGTTCATCGATCAGATTGACGAAGCACGCCTGCTGTGGCTCGCGATTGTGGCCACGGCCGTCTACGCGAGCATTCTTGTTGCCTTTGTTCTCTCGCTCGTGAGCCGACGAGTGCGGCAGGCGCACGTGATGGTCGCGCTCATCTTTATTGCGGCACTCGTCACCTGGCCGCTCGCGGTCGAGAATGTCTCTGACGTGAGCGCGGGTCGCCACTGGCTCTACCAACTGCTCACAGTGGCGACGGCGATGGCGGCCATCGGCTTTTCGACGCGCATCGCGACCATCTACCTCTTCGTCGCCACGATCGCCTACGGCATCATTCGCATCACCCCGCCGGGAGGCGCGGAGCATGGTGTGCAGGCCATGCTCGAATCGATCTATGCACTTATTCTCGGCGGCGCGATCGTCGTTATCGTCGCGATGCTGCGCAACGCGGCAGCGGCGGTGGATGTCGCGCAGTCAACGGCTCTTGACCGCTATTCGTTCGCCGTACGTCAGCATGCCACCGAGGTCGAGCGTGTTCAGGTTGACTCGATCGTGCACGACAGTGTCTTGACGACCCTGCTGTCGGCCGCGCGTTCCTTCACCCCGGAGGCCAAGGCGCTCGCGGCCACGATGGCGGGCAACGCGATCGGGCACCTCAGGGAGGCCGCGCTCGTCAGCCCCGACGACGGCAGCACAGTGCGCGTCGCGGCGGTTGCCGATCGCATCACGGAGGCCGCGCTTGCGATGGGCGCACCGTTCGAGCTTCGCACCCGACCGCTCGGCGCGTGGGTGATGCCCGCGCTCGCCGCTGATGCCGTTCACGCCGCGGCTGTTCAGGCGATGGTCAACAGCATTCAGCACGCGGGTGTCGGCGACACCGTCAGCCGCTGGCTGACGGTTCGTGGCACCCAGCCCGGTGGAATCGAGATCGAGGTGGGTGACACCGGTGCCGGTTTCGCTTTTGTCGAGGTTCCGAGCGAGCGGATGGGGCTTCGGGTCTCGATCATCGAGCGCGTTGCCAATGCCGGGGGAGTCGCGGAGATCGACTCGGTCGTCGGCGAGGGAACCGTCATTGCGATTCGCTGGCCGAAGGGCGAACCGCCGGCTCGTGTCGGTGCCGATGACCCCGTGACGTTCGAAGAGCTCTCGTGAACATCGGGGTTCCGCGCGCGCTCATTGTCACGATGGCGATCACCTTTTCGGGGTATCACGTCATTCTGGGCATCTATTCGATCTCGTACGCGGCATCGCCGGCGCCGGTGATCATCGCTCTCGCGCTCTACGCCTTCGCGACGACGGTGAGTCTGTTGCCGTGGGGTCGCATGCGTATGCCGATCTGGATGGCGTCGTTCAACGTCGCCGTCACGATCGTCATCACCGTGCTTGTGTCGAGCGAGCTTGATCCGAACCGCGAGGGTGGCAACGGGTACGCAACCTGGTACGTCGCGGCGATCGGCACGCTCCTGACAATCACGTCGACGCGCAGGCGCCACGCCTTCGCCTGGGTGGGCATCGCGTTTCTAACCGTGCAGACGGTCATCTGGGCCAGCCCCGGAGCACTCGCGAGCCTGGGTGTCATCGGAAGCATCTCGTGGGTCGCCGTCTCCCACATCCTCTCGAGCGGTATGGCGAAAGCCACTAAAGACGCCCTGCGGTTCGCACTCGCGGAGCGCGAGGCGACCGACTGGCAGGCGGCGCAAGAGGCGCACGTCTTCGAACGCCAGTTTCGCCTCGGGCAGACGAGTTCGAGCGCTCTGCCGATGTTGCGTCGCATCCAGGAGAGCGGCGGCGAGCTCACCGAGGCAGAGCGCCTTGAGTGCCTGCACCTCGAGGGTGCCATTCGTGACGAGATCCGCGGTCGACGACTGCTGAGCGACGACGTGCGCAGCGAGGTGCTCGTAGCGCGCCGCAGGGGCACCGTTGTGACTCTCCTCGACGAGGGAGGGCTTGACGACCTCTCTGACTCAGAGCTGGGCCGCGTTCATGCCCAGGTTGCCGCTGCCATCGCCTCGACGCACGCGGACACCGTGATCGTCCGCACCGCAGCCGAGGCCACCGATGTCGCCGTAACCGTTGTCGGTCTGCGCAGCGCAACGGCTGAGGGCGGGCTCGATGCCCACGAAGACGACGAGGTCGATCTGTTTCTGGAGATCCGCTCGCACCGCTAGACGCGGGGCAGAAAATGCGGAAGGGCCGGTCGATGACCGGCCCTTCGCAAGTTCCGCGTCAGGGCGATAACCCGAATATCGCCCTGACGCGCCCCCAAATTATTAGCCCGCTTACCCTAGTCGGCTAATAACTGGTGGTGTAACTCGATACGAGAGACACCTAGCACGTTCAATACTGCCTTCGGTGGCAACCCTGCACAGTCGTCATTTAGGGGGACAGCAGGGGGACAATTCGGGTCAAAAGTGCCAGATTTGACACGAAAACCCGCATAACTACGGGGATTTGTGCTGCGGAAACCGGGGTACAGGCAGGGTTACACGACACAAAAGGTCGGTCTGCCCACCATTTCACAGACGAAATGGATGGCGAATCCTTCGGATTCAGTTGTTTCTAGCCCGAAAAACTGCGCCACGCACCCGAACCGCGTGTGATTGGTGCGCGAAATGGTCGCTGGCTCCGCTCCCAGGCGCTCGGGCCAGAAGCTGTCACACGACCGTTTTCTTCGGCCAGTTCCTCAAGGGCGGCGGTGAGAACGGCTGTTGTTGCCGCGACATCCATCGGGCTGGGGTTTCCACCGAGTATGCGGATGTCGCTCGTGACCTGTTCTGGCTCGCTCATAGGGCGAGTTTATCGAGGAAGGCAGCCGGGTAGGATTTTCGCCATGCCTGAAAGCTCTCCGCCCGTGAACTCCGGGGCGCCTGAGCGGGTTCTTGTTATCACTCCGACCTATAACGAGGCGCCCAACATCAATTCGGCCGTCGAGAAGGTGCTCGCCGCCGTTCCGTCGGTCAACGTGCTCATCGTTGACGACGCGAGTCCCGACGGTACCGGCCAGCTCGCTGACGCCATCGCCGCGGCCGACGACCGGGTGTTCGTTCTTCACCGCGCCGAAAAAGAGGGACTCGGTCACGCCTATCTCGCCGGCTTTGCGTGGGCGTTTGAGCACGGCTATGACGTCGTCGTCGAGATGGATGCCGACGGATCGCACCCCGCTGAACGGCTACCGGTGATGCTTGAGGCGCTCGCGGCTGACCCCAACGTCGCGCTCGTCATCGGCTCGCGCTGGGTTGCCGGTGGCTCCGTCGTCGACTGGCCGTGGTTTCGCGAGGCCCTGAGCCGTTCTGCGAACCTTTATGCGCGCCTGGCGCTTCGTCTCCCGGTGCGTGACGCCACGGCGGGCTATCGGGCGTACACGGCCGCGGTGCTCGAGAGCGTCATCGACGACAGCGTTCACTCGCGCGGCTACATCTTCCAGATCGACCTTGCCCTGCGTGTTCACGACACGGGGCACACGATCGTCGAGGTGCCGATCGAGTTTCACAACAGGGTCGCCGGCACGTCGAAGATGAGCGGCGGCATCGTCTATGAGGCGATGGCGAAGGTGACAGCGTGGGGGATAGCCCGCGCGTTCGGCAGAAAGCGCTAGTTACAGCGGGATGTTGCCGTGCTTCTTCGGCGGCAGTGTTGCGCGCTTTGTGCGCAGGGCACGCATCGCCTTGATGACAGCGACGCGCGTGGCTGCGGGCTCGATGATGCCGTCGAGCTCACCACGCTCCGCGGCGAGGAACGGCGAAGCGACGTTGTAGGTGTACTCGTTGGCAAGACGCGTGCGTACTGCCGCGACATCCTCGCCCGCAGCCTCTGCCGCCTTGATCTCGTTGCGGTACAGAATGTTGACGGCGCCCTGGCCGCCCATAACGGCGATCTCGGCGGTCGGCCAGGCGTAGTTCAGGTCGGCGCCGAGCTGCTTCGAGCCCATAACGATGTAGGCCCCGCCGTACGCCTTGCGAGTGATGACCGTCACGAGCGGCACGGTGGCCTCTGCGTACGCGTAGAGAAGCTTTGCGCCGCGGCGGATGACTCCGGTCCACTCCTGGTCGGTGCCGGGCAGGTAGCCGGGCACGTCGACGAGCGTGAGGATCGGGATCGAGAAGGCGTCGCAGAAGCGCACGAATCGTGCAGCCTTTTCGCCGGCTTCGATGTTGAGCGTTCCCGCCATCGCGTTGGGCTGGTTGGCGACGATGCCGACCGAGCGACCTTCGACACGACCGAAGCCCACGACAATGTTCGGCGCGAAGAGCGGCTGAGTCTCGAGAAATTCGCCGTTGTCGACGATGTGTTCGATGACCGTCTTGACGTCGTACGGCTGGTTCGGCGAGTCAGGGATGATCGTGTTGAGCTTGCGGTCTTCGTCGGTGATCTCGAGTTCGACCTCGCTCTCGTAGACCGGCAGCTCCGCGAGGTTGTTGTCGGGCAGGTAGCTGATGAGAGCGCGGGCGTAGTCGAGAGCGTCGTCTTCGTCGCTCGCGAGGTAGTGCGAGACGCCCGAGATCTTGTTGTGGGTCAGGGCTCCACCGAGCTCCTCCATTCCCACATCTTCACCGGTGACGGTCTTGATGACGTCGGGGCCGGTCACGAACATCTGCGAGGTCTTGTCGACCATGATGACGAAGTCGGTGAGCGCGGGTGAGTACACGGCGCCACCGGCGGCCGGGCCCATCACGATCGAGATCTGCGGGATAACGCCAGACGCCTGCGTGTTGCGGCGAAAGATCTCGCCGTACTTGCCGAGGGCGACAACGCCCTCCTGGATGCGCGCTCCACCGGAGTCGAGCATGCCGATGATCGGAACGCCGGTCTTGATGGCGTGATCCATGACCTTGATGATCTTCTCGCCGGCGACCTCGCCGAGCGATCCGCCGAAAATTGTGAAGTCCTGGCTGTACACGGCGACCTGGCGACCGTGGATCGTGCCGAGGCCCGTGACGACCGCGTCACCGTAGGGGCGCTTGGCTTCCATGCCGAACGCGTGGGTGCGGTGGCGAACGAATTCGTCGAGTTCGATGAACGAGCCGTGGTCGAGAAGTTCGTTGATGCGCTCGCGCGCGGTCTTCTTGCCCCGCGCGTGCTGCTTCTCGATGGCTGCCTCGCCGCTCGCTGTCACGGCTTCGTGGTAGCGAACCTTGAGATCGGCGAGCTTGCCGGCGGTCGTGGAAATCGGCGGGGTCGTGTTCGAATCAGTCACGGGTTTCACTCTACTGGCCAGTAACACCGCCCAACCGTTGGCGAATGTCTACAGAGTTGTGCGGTTAGCCTTGCACGATGGAGCTTCCCCTCAGTCGCGCGGCGGTGCCGAGCCTCGAGGTTCTGCCACGAGTGGGCTCAACGAACGACGAGTTGCGCATGCGTGCGGCCTCACTCGCCGATCTCTCGGCGATCGTCACAACCGACCAGCGTTCCGGCCGTGGGCGTCTCGGCCGCGAGTGGGTTGCGCCGCCGGGAACGGCACTCGCAGTCTCGGTTCTCTTACGCCCGGTGCTGCCGGCGGGTGAACCACTCGGCCTGGCGCACTACGGGTGGCTTCCGCTCATCGCCGGGCTCGCCATGGCTCGAGCCGTTGCATCCATCGTTCCTGAGGGCGAATCGCGCACCGGACTCAAGTGGCCCAATGACGTTCAGGTCGACGGGGCGAAAATCTCGGGCCTTCTCGGCGAACTGTTGCCCACGGGCGACGGGGTTGTGATGGGCGCGGGCCTCAATCTTTCGCAGACGAGAGAAGAGCTGCCCATCCCGACGGCGACATCGCTGCGACTAGCCGGCGCGAAGCTCGAACAATCAGAGCTGGTGGATGTCGCGCTCGCCGCCTATTTGACCGAGCTCGGCACTCTGTACTCGGGTTTTGTGCGTCTCGGGGGAGACGCGGAGGGCAGCGGAATCCGCGACGAACTCAGGGAAACCTGCACGACCCTCGGGTCGCAGGTGCGTGTCGAACTTCCGGGTGCCGACGATCTGCACGGCACGGCGACGGATATTGATCGTGCCGGACGTCTTATCGTGCGTCGGTCACTGGATGGGCAATCAGTGTCTGTCGCGGCTGGTGACGTGACGCATGTGCGGTATGAATGAGGCATGTCCACTGAAGCGAGGGTTCCCGAGGCGGTCATAGCCCGCCTGCGGCCTCACGCTCGCGCCCTGTTTTGGCCGAGCCTTGTGCTCATAGCGACGATCGGACTCTTCGCCTACTTCTACGGCTCGTTCGATGAGTTCTGGCAAAACCTTGCAGTGCTCATCGTGGCGGTGCTCGTTGTTGTCTTCCTCTGGCTTCTGCCCCTCTTTTCGTGGCTCGGTCGGCACTACACGATCACGACCCGACGCATTGTTTTGCGCAACGGATTTCTGGTTCGTGTGCGCCAGGAGCTGCTGCACAGCCGCGGCTACGACGTCACCGTGCGCAAGAATTCACTGCAGTCACTGTTCGGATCCGGCGACGTCATCATCAACACGGGGCTCGAGCGTCCCGTGATTCTGCGTGACGTTCCCGGCGCCGATCTTGTGCAGTCGGCACTGCACGACCTGATGGAGTCGAGCCAGAATCCGGTCGCCGCGCGCAGGCAGCAGGAGCAGTCAGCGCACCCCGACGAGACGACCCGATGGGGCGAGCGTTAGAGACACGGCCTCAGGGTTCGTAGTATGTATTGGCGCGTCCGCCCGTTCTGGGCCTTCGAAATGGAGTTCGTTGTGAAGATTTCTGTGATTGGCTGCGGCTACCTCGGTGCCGTACACGCCGCCTGCATGGCCGAACTCGGCCACGAGGTCATCGGCGTTGACGTCGACCAGGCGAAGATCGACTTCCTGTCTGAGGGTCGTGCACCGTTCTTCGAACCCGGACTTCCCGAGATTCTCACTTCGGCTATCGCGACCGGTCGCCTGCGCTTTACGACCGACATGAGCGAGGTCGCCGACGCGGCTGTTCACTTCGTCGCCGTCGGAACTCCGCAGACAAAGGGCTCGTACGCCGCCGACATGACCTATGTCGATGCAGCGGTCGACGCTCTCATTCCGCACCTCTCCGATGGCGCCCTCGTCGTCGGAAAGTCGACCGTACCCGTCGGAACAGCGGCCCGCCTCGCCGACAAGGTCGCCGCAGGTGCCCCGCACGCGTCACTCGCGTGGAACCCCGAGTTCTTGCGCGAGGGTTTCGCCGTGCAAGACACGCTCGGCCCCGACCGCCTCGTCTACGGTGTGCCGGCAGGAGACGCTGGAGAGCGCGCTACCGGGCTTCTCGATGAGATCTACGCCGTCGCGCTCGCCGCAGACACCCCCCGCATCGTTATGGACTACGCGACAGCCGAACTCGTCAAGGTCTCTGCAAACGCGTTTCTCGCGACGAAGATCTCGTTTATCAACGCCATGGCCGAAGTTGCCGAGGCAACCGGCGCCGACGTCACGATGCTCGCCGACGCCATCGGCCACGACGTGCGCATCGGCCGCCGCTTTCTCAACTCCGGTCTCGGCTTCGGTGGCGGTTGCCTGCCGAAAGATATCCGCGCGTTCCGTGCCCGTGGCGAAGAGCTGGGCCTCGGCTCGTCGCTCGCTTTCCTCGGTGAGGTCGACGCGATCAACCTGCGCCGTCGCGAGCGTATGGTCGAGCTGACCCGCGATACCCTCGGCGGCCTCGAAGGCAAGCGCATCGCGGTTCTCGGCCTCGCGTTCAAGCCCGACTCTGACGACGTGCGTGATTCTCCTTCGTTGGATGTCGCGGCTCGCCTTCACGAAGAGGGTGCAATCGTCACGGTCACCGACCCAGAAGCGATTGAGACTGCCAAGCGCCTGCACCCAGAGCTCAGCTACGAGACGACCGTCGCCGACACGGTGGATGGCGCAGACGCCGTTCTCGTACTCACCGAGTGGAAGCAGTACCGCGCCCTCACCCCGGAAGACCTCTCGGCGACCGCCGGACAGGTCATGCTCGACGGACGCAACTGCCTCGACCGCGAGCTCTGGCGCGGCGCCGGCTGGACCTACAGCAGCCTCGGCCGCCCGTAACTCTCAGGCGCTGGTCGAGCTGGTCGAGACCAAATCGAGCGAAGTCGAGATTGCTTTGTGCGCCTCGGCTCCGCTCGGCACGATCTCGACATGCTCGATCAACGGTTGAGCGCTGCCTCGTACGCCTTCGCGTGCCCCGCGGCCGTCGCCTCCCAGGTGAACTGGGCCGCGCGGGCTGTCGCGAGGCCGGATAGCTCGGCCCGGCGATCGGGGGAAGCCAGAAGATCGCGCATTGTCTGGGCGATTGCCGCGGCATCCACCTCGGTATATTCGACGGCCTCGCCGCCGACCTCGGGCAGTGCCAGGCGATCGGTTGTGATGACTGCGGCACCACACGACATCGCTTCGAGCACCGGCAGGCCAAAACCTTCGCCGAGGCTCGGGTACATGACTGCCGTCGCGCCGCCGAGCAGCGCCGGAAGCTGCTCGAAGGGCAGGTAGCCGAGCGCGACGACTCCGGGCTGGCCGGCGTCGAGGCGGGCGAGCACGTCGGCGTCCCAGCCGCGTCCGCCCGAGACCAACAGCGGGGGAGCCCCCTCGCCGAGCATGGCGTGAGCGTCGAGCAGCGCGCCGAGATTCTTGCGCGGCTCGATCGTGCCGAGGAACGCGAACCAGCCGTTGTCGCCGATGGCCGGAATGTCGCGGGCGAATTCTGTGACAGCGGCGGTGGATGGCGCGTGGAAGAGCCGCGCGTCAACGCCGTGGTGCGCGACGACGACGTGTGCCTTCGCGTCGCCGAGGTAGCGCTCGACCTCGCTCACGGTTGCCGCGCTCGGTGCCACGACGACGTCGGCGCTACGCCAGTCGAGGCGAATCCAGGTGCGGAAGAAGAAGCGCTTGAGCGCGCTGTGCACCTCGGGGTCGCTGAAGAAGGTCGCGTCGTGAACGGTGACGACGCGTCCGCCGCGCCATAGCACCGGGAACGTGTAGTGCGGCGAGTGAATGACATCCACCCGCAGGCGGCGAGCGATCGAGGGCAGGCCGAACTGCTCCCAGAGAAGGCGCAGGCCGCGGCTGGTGAAGCGGGGCGGCACCGACTCGATGTGTGCGGTGGGGGCGAGCAGTGCGAGGGCCGCGACGTCGCGCTCCTGGCCGACGACAACGAGGTCGATGTCGGTGCTCTCGAGACCGGTGAGCAGCCCCTCGAGGTAACGGCCGACGCCCGCGCGATTGGCGGGCAGAGCGGTGCAGTCGATGAGAACCCGGGTCACGAGGTCGCGCCGTCGACTACGGGCACGTCGTGGGTGTCGGCGCTCGGCGCCGGGGCAACGTGGGTGTCACCGGGGGCGAGCGCGACATCCTTGAAGACCCAGAGGCGGTAGAGAGTGAACCGAACTGCCGTGCCAAGACCGAGTCCGACGACGTTCGTCGCGATGTTGTCGGCGAGCGGTGAGGTGAAGCCAAGGGCGTAGTGCGAGACCCACAGGCAACCGAGGCTCACGCCCATACCGACGAGGCTCGCAGCGGCGAACTCGAGCCCCTCGCGCCACCACTGTGCACGGCGCACGGCGCGGAACGTCCAGTGCCGGTTGCCGAGCCAGTTCGCGACAATCGCGAGCGAGGTCGAGATGACCTTTGCGATGATCGGACCCTCGTGCACAGAGTCTGCGCTGAGAACGGTGAAGATCAGAACGTTGAAAACTGCGACGTCGATGACGAGTCCAACAAGTCCAACGAGCCCAAAGCGCGTCAACTGAACGATAAGGGCACGCATGCATCCACCTGGTCGATAAGCGAAGATAGGTTGTCCAGTCTAAACGGCAGCGCGCCACCAAACCTCAGGAGTAGAAGATGTCCCCCACCGTAGGAGTTATCGGTGGCGGCCAGCTCGCCCGCATGATGGTGCCCGCAGCGATCAACCTCGGCATAGACATCCGGGTGCTTGCAGAGACCGCGGGGGAATCCGCAGACATCGCTGTCACAAGCCTCGGCGACTACCGCGACGAAGCGACGGTTCTCGAGTTCGCGAAGGGCGTCGACGTTGTGACGTTCGACCACGAGCACGTTCCGCAGTCGGTGCTGCACGCGCTCGTCAACGCGGGCGTGAGTGTGCAGCCCGGACCCGATGCGCTGCTCTACGCGCAAGACAAGCTTTTGATGCGCGAGCGTCTCTCCGCCCTCGGGCTCCCCGTGCCCGACTGGGCGCGCGTAACGACCGTTGACGAGCTTGACGCCTTCCTCGCCGATCACGGCGGCCAGGGCGTGCTCAAGACCCCGCGGGGCGGCTATGACGGCAAGGGCGTGCGCGTTGTGCGCAGCGGCGCAGAGGGTGCCGACTGGTTCGAGGGCGGCGCAGAACTGCTCGTAGAAGAACTTGTGTCGTTCACCCGCGAGCTCGCCCAGATCGTCGCCCGCCGCCCGAGCGGTGACATCGAACTATGGCCCGTCGTCGAAACCGTGCAGCGCAACAGCGTGTGCGCCGAAGTCATCGCCCCTGCCCCGGACTCTGCGGGCAAGCTCGCCGACGTCGCGGCAGACATCGCAACGACGATCGCAGAAGCGCTCGGCGTCACGGGGGTGCTGGCCGTCGAGATGTTCCAGACGACCGACGAGCGACTGCTCATCAACGAACTCGCGATGCGCCCGCACAACACGGGGCACTGGTCGATCGACGGTTCGACGACGAGCCAGTTCGAGCAGCACCTGCGCGCCGTGCTCGACCTGCCCCTCGGCGCGACCGGATGTCGCGACGAGTGGTCGGTGATGGTCAACATTCTCGGCGGCCCGCTCGAAGGTTCGCTCGCCGACCGGTACGCGCTCGCGCTCGCCGAACAGCCGACGGTGAAGTTTCACAACTACGGCAAAGACCCGCGCCCCGGTCGCAAGGTCGGTCACGTCACAGCGGGTGGCGACGATCTCGATGACGTCGTCTATCGCGCGCGCGCCGCTTCAGCGTTCTTCGATAACTGACACTTACGATGGTCAGCGTGCCAGAACCAATCGTCGCAGTTGTAATGGGGTCGGACTCCGACTGGAACGTCATGGCGGACGCCTCGGCGGCCCTCACCGACTTCGGGATCTCGCACGAGGTTGAAGTCGTCTCGGCTCACCGCACACCGGAGCGCATGATCGAATTCGGCAAGAAGGCGCGTGAGCGCGGCATCCGAGTCATCATTGCTGGCGCCGGCGGCGCTGCTCACCTGCCCGGCATGCTCGCTTCGGTGACAACCCTGCCGGTCATTGGCGTTCCCGTGCCGCTCGCCAAACTCGACGGACTCGACTCGCTGCTCTCGATCGTTCAGATGCCCGCCGGTGTGCCGGTCGCGACGGTCTCGATCGGTGGCGCCCGCAATGCGGGAATTCTCGCGGCGCGCATTCTCTCAACCTCCGACGACACCCTCGCGGTTAAGCTCGCCGACTACGCTCGCTCGCTCGAGGCACTTGTCGCCGAAAAGAACGCGGCACTCAAGTCCACGCTGTGAGCGCCACTAGCCCCGTTCGCTACCCGGATGCGAGCTCTCGCGAGGTTATGACTCGCAGGGGCTGGACGCTCGTTCTTCTCAACGTGCTCATCCCCGGCAGCGCTCAAATGCTCGCTGGTAACCGACGGCTTGGCCGCTTCGGCGTTGGCTCGACATTTCTGCTCTGGGCCGCCGCGGCGATCGCGGCGATTCTGTGGTTCACGGCGCGCTTCGTTGTGCTCTCGGTAGCCACCAACCCCTACGCCCTCATCGCGGTGCAGGCGATCATCGCCTTCTACGTTGTGCTGTGGGTCATTCTGACGCTCGACACCGTGCGGCTCGTGCGTCTCGTGCGCACCGGACCAGCGGCCCGCGGCTTCATCGCGGGCTTCGCGGCAATCGCACTTGTGCTCGTCGCGGGAGGAGCCGGTTACGGTTTTGTCGTCTCGAATTCGGCGCGCGGGCTGCTCGGCGAGGTGTTCTCCGGCGGGCAGATCGAGGCGTCGGTCGACGGGCGCTACAACATTCTTCTGCTCGGCGGCGACGCGGGTGCCGACCGCCTTGGACTGCGCCCCGACAGCATCTCGGTTGTGAGCATCGACGCCGAGACGGGCGCCGCGACGATCGTCGGTATTCCGCGCAACCTGCAGCGCGTGACCTTCGAAGAAGACTCGCCGTTGCACGAGGTCTTTCCGACCGGGTACGACTGCGGGCCGGAGTGCCTCGTCAGCTACCTCTACACCTACGGCGAAGAGCACCCGGAGCTCTACCCCAACGCGCTCGCCGAGGGAAGCGAGCCGGGCATCGAGGCAATGCGCGACGCGATCTCGTCAGTCACCGGGCTTGAGCTTCAGTACTTTGTGCTCATCGACATGAAGGGCTTCAGCAAGCTCATCGACGCGCTCGGCGGCGTCGACATCGACTCGACCGGCCGTTACCCGATCGGCGGAAGCGACGGCAGCGACGAACCCTACTCCGAGCCCGACGGCTGGATCGAAGAGGGCCCGCAGCACATGGACGGCTTCACCGCCCTCTGGTACGCGCGAGCACGCCACGGAACAAGCGACTACGACCGCATGCAGCGGCAGCGGCAGGTGCAGGAAGCGATCCTTGTGCAGGCCGACCCCGCCAACATCATCGCGAAGTTCGAGAAGGTCGCGGCCGCGGGTTCTCAGGTCGTCTCGACCGACATCCCGAGCGCGATGCTCGGCTACTTCGTCGACCTCGCGTCGAAGACCCGCGCGCTGCCGGTCGAGAAGCTCAACCTTGTGCCCGCCAACGGCGTCGACGTTATCCACCCAGATTTCACGGCAATACACGCGATGGTGGATGCTGCGCTGGAGCAGTCGGTGCCCGACCCTGAGCCGACGCCGACCAACAAATAGGTTTCGATACGGCCCTCTTGCTGGTTGAGTGCGAGCGCCAGCGAGTGTATCGAAACCAAGGTCGGCCTCGGCTGCGCTCGGCCTGGTTTCGACGTCGCTCAACCAGCGAGTTCTTGTCGGTTGAGTGCGAGCGCCAGCGAGTGTATCGAAACCACGGTCGGCCTCGGCTGCGCTCGGCCTGGTTTCGACGTCGCTCAACCAGCGCGTAGGAGCTACAGGTCAGCGTGCAGCTGCCAGACCTTTTCTGCCGAGGTCTTCCAGCTGAACATTCCGGCTCGGTCCTTGCCCTCTGTTGCAAGCTGCGTTGCGTACTCGCGGTCGTTGGTGACCGAGGCAATCGCCTGCGCGAGTCGTTCCGGGTAACCCTCGGGGTCGGCGAGCGGCACCGCGAGGCCCGCTCCGGCGCTGACCTCCATGATCGCGGGGTCATCGGAGTGCACAACCGGCGTCGAGAACGAGAATGCCTCGAGCAGGGGCAGGCCGAAGCCCTCGGCGAGACTCGGGAAGACAAAAACGTTTGCACGGTCGAGCGCGACCGAGAGGTCGGCGTCATCGAGGTAGCCGAGCGAGCGCACGCGCCCCTCTGGCACACCGGCTTCGCGCGCGATCGTCTCGATGTCGACGCTGCCCCATCCGGCCGGGCCGACGATGAGCAGCGGCAGGTCGGTCGAGTCAGGGTGGGCGAGCGATCGGATGAGCGGCTCAAGTCCCTTGCGGGGCTCGAGGGTTCCGACGCTGAGAATGTACCGCTCGGGAAGCTTGAGGGCCTTTGCGCGCGCGTCGGCATCAACGGGAACAGTGAGCTTGGGACTCACAGCGCCCTCGATGACGCGAACGCGCTCACCGAAGTCACGGATCTCGGCGAGCTGGGCCGCAACGGCGTGCGTCGGCACAACCACGGCGTCGGCGTACTTGAAGGCGCGATTCGTAAGCGCCTTGTGCCAGTTGACGCCGCGCGGGGTCAGTGTCTCCGGGTGCGTCCACGGCACAACGTCGTGGATTGTGACAACAACCTGGCTGCCCTGGTTGTGAAGTCGATCGTGCTTTGAGAGCGGGGCGAGAAGGCTCGGCGAGTGCAGCATTCCAGAGCCGGGAATGCGCGTGAAGCCGTACTGCCACGCCGCCATCATTTCGCGGCGAGCGAGCGACGACTTGTGCAGTTGCTTGAGGCCGGGCAGGAGTCCGAGAAGCCGCTCGTAGTCGGCCTCCGGCGAGCTCGATACAACGCCCTCGACCTGGCAACCGGGAGGGGCCGTCGCGATGAGCTCACGCGTGAGTTCTTCTGTGTAGCGCCCGATGCCGCCGGGCACGGGTGCCAGAATCTGGTCGACGATGACTCTCAGGGTTGTCATTTCGCTCCAAAAGTTTCAGTTTTTTGTGCCTCGTCGAGCGCGTCGCGCCACGGTCGCATCGGGGCAATTCCGGTCGACGCCCAGGCGTCATGACCAAGAACGGAGTACGCCGGCCGCGGGGCAGGGCGCACAAAACTCGTACTTTCGGTCGGCTTGACCCTATCAGGATCAAGCCCCGCGCCTTCGAGCACCGCTCGCGCAAAGTCGAACCAGCTCGCCGTGCCCGAATTCGTCGCGTGATAGACGCCCGTGACGACTCCGGCGTCGAGTAGATCGATGGTTTGACGCGCGAGATCCATAGTCCAGGTGGGCTGGCCGACCTGGTCGGTTACAACGCTCAGAGTGTCGCGCTCCGAGGCGAGGCGCAGCATCGTGCTCGCGAAGTTGGGGCCGTGTGCTCCGTAGATCCACGCTGTGCGCAGCACGATCGTGCGCCACGGGTTGCCGTCGAGGGCCGCGCGTTCGCCGGTGGCCTTCGACCGGCCGTACGCATTGAGTGGATGCAGCGGCGCATCTTCTTCGTACGGCGACGTCGCCGAACCGTCGAAGACGTAGTCGGTCGAATACTGAACGAGAATGGCTCCGGCCGCGCGGGCAGCGTCGGCGAGGTAACCGGGGGCTGTGCCGTTCACGAGCGTTGCGGTTGCCTCGTCTGTCTCCGCGTCGTCCACTCGTGTGTAGGCGGCTGTGTTGAGAATCACGTCGTGCCCGGCGACCGCTTCGGCAACCGCGGCCGGGTCGGTGATGTCGAGGTCGGCGCGTGAGAGCGCGGTGACGTCACGACCGGCGAGGGCCGCGGCGAGGTCAGTGCCGAGCATGCCCGATGCGCCGGTAATCAGATAGCGGGTCACAGTGCCGCGCGTTCCTTGAGCGGCTGCCACCACGAGCGGTTGTCGCGGTACCACTGAACGACGTCGGCGAGGCCCGTGGCGAAGTCGACCTGGGGAGCGTAGCCGAGCTCGCGAGAGATCTTGCCGATGTCGACGCTGTAGCGCAGGTCGTGGCCCTTGCGGTCGGCGACGGCGTCGACAAACGACCAGTCGCGGCCGGTCGCCTCGAGCAGCAGACCGGTGAGTTCGCGGTTGCTAAGTTCTGTGCCTCCGCCGATGTTGTAGACCTCGCCCGCGCGACCGCCGGCGAGAACAAGAGCAATGCCGCGGCAGTGATCGTCGACGTGCAGCCAGTCGCGAATATTGCCGCCGTCACCGTAGAGCGGAACGTGCAGCTCATCGATGAGGTTCGTAACGAAGAGCGGAATGACCTTTTCAGGAAAGTGGTACGGCCCGTAGTTGTTCGAACACCTCGTGATCGAGACATCCAAACCGTGTGTTCTGAAGTAGCTGCGCGCGAGAAGGTCGCTGCCCGCCTTCGACGCCGAGTACGGCGAGTTGGGTTCAAGGGGGCGCTCTTCGTTCCACGACCCCTCGGCGATCGAGCCGTACACCTCGTCGGTCGAGACGTGAACGAACTTGGATACTCCCGCATTCAGGGCAGCGTCGAGAAGACGCTGGGTGCCGAGCACGTTCGTCTCGACGAAGATCGACGAGTCGAGCACCGAGCGGTCGACGTGCGACTCCGCGGCGAAGTGCACGATCGCGTCGGCGCCGGGGATGACCCGGGCGAGTACCGCAGGGTCACGGATGTCG
>Ga0247817_10000479_pt1 | contig 22291 bp, 28 predicted proteins | sample UWRJL212509R1_FD_178010 | JGI IMG/M metagenome (GOLD analysis project Ga0247817, IMG submission 178010) | Plant litter microbial communities from Arlington Agricultural Research Station in Wisconsin, United States - UWRJ-L212-509R-1 | ecosystem: Environmental > Terrestrial > Plant litter >...
AGGTCAGTGCCAGCTTTTGCCGGTCGGTCCACGTATTATCCGCCAGGGTATTTTGCATCTGCGTCAGCGCTTGCTTGACCAGTTGGTCTTTGGGTAGTGCTAATGTCCGGGCCATATCGGTGTCCTCCGTTCGGTTCATGCAAATGACACTAAATAGGCTATATGACACAAAGTGTCATTGGCAAGGACAAAACGTCGCCTCCTTGATGGATTAACCGCTCTACATGTCTATCCGTTTGAAATTACTGAGAAAAAAACTTGGTGTAACGCTGGAGGCTTTGGCCGAGAAATCCGGCATGACCAAGAGTTATCTGTCGAAGGTCGAGCGGGGCTTGAACACACCGTCGATTGCGGCTGCGTTAAAACTGGCCAAGGCGCTGAATGTGAAGGTCGAGGAGCTGTTCTCCGAAGACAACGTCAGCCTCGACAGCTACAGCCTGGTGCGCAGCGATGAGCGCCAGTCCCTGGCCGCCAATGACCAGAGCCCGGGGTACGCCGTGCTGGCTCATCAGGTGAGTGAGCGCAGTCTGCTGCCGTTCATCATTTATCCGCCCACCGAATTCGTCGACAAGGCGTTCAAGGAGCACACCGGGGAGGAGTTTTTGTTCGTCCACGAAGGGCAGGTGGAAGTGGATTTCATGAATGAGCGGGTGCTGCTCAACCGTGGGGATGCGCTGCACTTCAATGCGCAGAAGCCTCACCGGATCCGGTCAGTGGGTGAGGTGCAGGCGCAGTTGCTGGTGGTGGTGCATAGCAGCGAAGAGTGAAGGTGATCCCTGTAGCAGCTGGCGCAGCCTGCGTTCGACTGCGAAGCAGTCGTGATTTATCGGCAGTGTGTCAGATGGACAGCGTCGTACGGATTGGCGACTGCTGCGCAGTCGAACGCAGCCTCGCAAGCTCGACAGCTGCTACGGGTATGAATCGGTTCTACAAGGATCGCTTCAGACCTCAACCGGGACCGTCAGCCTGGAACTCCCCAGCGGATGCGTCTTGGAATCAAAAAACCGCAACTCGCTGCCCGTGCCCTCGAACACCTTCGCGTAATGCCGTTTCTGGTGCTGAACGAACGCCTTGCTGCGCGGCTTGATCGAGATGGCGACCACCTTCGGTTTGGCCTGGCGCAGTGCATGAATAATGTGACTGTCCTGTTCACCCAGGGCATGACCGAAGAGGCACAGCCCCTCGTCATGACCGAGTAACTGGTCGTAGCAAAACGACAGATAATCCGAGCTGCGAATGGTCTTGAGCTTGTCCTGCGACGGGCCTTCGTTGACGAACAGCGGTACATCGTCCAGCGTCTTGATCGTATTGTTGATCGCGAAACTGCCCAGCAAGGTGCCCTCGGTCGACATCAGCTTGCGCGCGGTGCCGTCCTGATTGCGTACCAGGTGCAACCCGCCGTGCAGGTACAGCAAACGGGTTTTCTCGGTGGCTGTGCGGCTCAAATCAAAACCCGGTTCGGCGCCCTGGAACAGGTCGGTGATCCCATCCGGCTGGTGCTGAATCGCCCAATAGTTGAGCAAGTCGTAGTTGGTGGTGAACACCGTCCGGTAACGGGCCAGTTCCTGACTGATGGTCGCCAGGGTCGCCGGCACCACCAGTCGCCAGGGGATATGCACCGCATGCACGGTATTGATCAGCGCTTCCTTGATCGCGTAGTAGCGATTGCGCGGCGCGGCGGAGCTGACGGCCAGGGCCTTGTTCACGCGACTGGTGGTTTTCAGTGCGCTGAGGACTTGCTCGAAGCTGCGCGTCTGCATCGCCTCGAACACGCTGAGCTCGGACTGGCTCAGGGGTTTTTCTTCGACGGTGCGGGCGTTTTCGAACAGCGAGTCGTAGCCGAAATCGTCCCACACCGCGCGGCTGGCGCCGTTGCCCAGCAGCAAGCCGCTGAACGTAGCGGTGGTGCGCAAGGCGTTCCAGTCTTCAAGTTGGGCATCAACATCCTGGAAATCGGTCATTGCGTTGGTCGTCTCAAAAGCAAAAGGTCTGATGGGCGGCGACTTTATCACGACCCGACGTTGAGCCAGATCAAGTTACCGCACCCTGGATGAGTTGATCCTGTCGGTATCCGCTGGTTCGTCTTCGCCGATCCGGCTCCCGTCAGGAGATTCGCTCATGAGCAGCACCTTTTTCATTCCCGCCGTCAACATCATGGGCATCGGCTGCCTCGACGAAGCCATGGTCGCCATTGGCAAATACGGCTTTCGCAAGGCGCTGATCGTCACTGATACCGGACTGGCCAAGGCCGGCGTGGCGGCGATGATTGCCGGGAAGCTGGCGGAACTGGACATCGACTCGGTGATCTTCGACGGCGCCAAACCTAATCCGAGCATCGCCAATGTCGAGCTTGGCCTCGGTCTGCTCAAGGAAAGCCAGTGTGATTTCGTGGTGTCCCTGGGCGGCGGTTCGCCCCATGACTGCGCTAAAGGCATCGCGCTGTGCGCGACCAACGGCGGGCAGATTCGCGATTATGAAGGGGTCGATCAATCCGCCAAGGCGCAACTGCCGCTGATCGCCATCAACACCACCGCCGGCACCGCCAGCGAGATGACCCGCTTCTGCATCATCACCGACGAATCGCGCCACGTGAAAATGGCTATCGTCGACCGCAACGTCACGCCGCTGCTATCGGTCAACGACCCGGCGCTGATGGTTGCCATGCCCAAAAGCCTGACCGCCGCCACCGGCATGGACGCGCTGACCCACGCCATCGAAGCCTATGTGTCCACCGCCGCCAACCCGATCACCGATGCCTGCGCGTTGAAGGCCATCACCTTGATCAGCAACAATCTACGCCTGGCCGTGCGTGACGGCCGTGACCTGGCGGCACGGGAAAACATGGCTTACGCGCAGTTCCTCGCGGGCATGGCGTTCAACAACGCATCACTGGGTTTCGTGCATGCCATGGCGCACCAGTTGGGTGGTTATTACGACTTGCCACACGGTGTTTGCAACGCCGTGCTGCTGCCGCACGTGCAGAGCTTCAACGCGCTGGTCTGCGCAGATCGCCTGACCGATGTGGCCCACGCAATGGGTGCAGACACGCGCGGCTGCAGTCCGGAAGAGGGCGCTCAAGCGGCCATTACGGCCATTCGCACCCTGGCTCACGACGTGGAAATTCCTGCCGGTTTGCGTGAATTGGGCGCCAAGCTCAACGACATCCCGATCCTCGCCACCAACGCTCTCAAGGACGCCTGCGGCCTGACCAATCCCCGGACGGCTGATCAGCGTCAGATCGAGGAGATTTTCCGCAGCGCGTTTTAAGCTGTTTTATGGCCGGGCGCGAACTTTACGCAGAGCATCGCGCCCAACGCGAGAAAGGTACACAGCAAGGAAAGTGGCCAGGCTTGTTCGCTCGCGATCAGGCTGGCAATCGCGCCGATAACAGCGGCCATCAACTGGTGGATGAAACCGCTGAGCGCCATCGCATACGCGCCGCCAACCGGCGAACCATCGTTGGCCAGTGACAGGCTGATCGGGTAGTTCAACGATTGGCCGAACACCGCAACGCAGTAGGGCAGCCAGAACAGCAGTGCGATTGAAGTACCCAGGAAACTGCCCAGCAACATCACCGCACTCCCGGCCAGTACCAGCCCTACACCGGCCGCCATCATGCGTCGCTGGCCTGTGCGAAGCACGAAGCCATTGACTGCCAATGCCCCCAAAAAATACGCCGCGCTGATGGGCCAACCCAACAGTCCGTAATCCACCGCGGACCAGTTGAAGGGGCCTTGCAGAATCAGCGGCGCTGCCGTGTTGAACGCGATGATCACGCCATAACCGAGACCACCGGCGAGGGCCGGCAATACAAAGGCCCGGTCACACACGATTCGCCCGTAACTCCGCAAGGCGGATGACTGGACGCTTTCATCGTCCCGAATGGGAAACGGCACACGCGCCACCCCCATCGCCATCAAAAGACTCACGCTGCCCAACAGATAAAAAATGGCGGACCAACCCAGCGTCACCTGGATGATCGAGCCCAGATACTGGCCTATGCCCAGCGCGACGACGAAAGAGATCGAAATCCAGGACAGCGCTTTGGCCAGCAGGTCACCGCGAAAACTGTCGCGGATCAGCACCCGGGCCATCACCGAAATGCCACTCGCGCCAATGCCTTGAACCAGTCTTAACGCCAGGAATGATTCAAGCGTTTGGCCCAGAGGCAGGGCGAGGTTTGTGATCCCATAGATACCCAGTGCCGTGAGCAACACCGGTTTTCGCCCGATGCGTTGGCTGAGGCTGCCCCAGAACAACATCGGCAGCGCCATACCGATGAGATAAACCGCCAGCCCCCACGAAACCTGCGAGGCATCGGCAGACAGATACCGGGCCATCTCCGGCAATGCCGGCAAGTAGATACTCATGCCCAACTGGGCGAGGAAAACAGTGCTGCAGGTGACGAGGAGGGTGGTGCTGCTTTTCATGTAAAACCTTGGCACTGATCGGCAGGGATTTTGATTGCGGCAAGACTACACCCAGCGGTCGCGCCAACGATGAATAATCCATTGCTCCCTTTTACCGATATAAGGAGTCAGGTTCTTTCGCGAAGACGGACTGATATCCACCCGCGTACCGTGTGTTTTCCCCCCTCAACCCGCCGTCCCCAGCGTCTTACCCGGACTGGCACTGAACTGGATCAGCACCACCCCGGCAATTAACAACACCGCCCCCAACACGCGCGGCAAGGTCATCTGCCGCTCCATTAAGCCGAACAACCCAAAGTGATCCAGCACGAGTGATGCAACCACTTGCCCCGCCAGTGCAAGCGCAATAAACCCCGACGCCCCCAGCTTGGGCAATAGCATCAGCGCCAGCGAAATAAAGCACACCCCAAAGGCACCGCCGGCCCACATCCATAACGGCGCCTTGGTGATGAATGCCAACGTTGGCAAGGGCAAGCGCATCGCCACAATCACCGGCAACAACACCGCGATGCTGACCAGCAACGATGCGAGCGTTGCCCACAGCGGATGTCCGAGGCCTCGCCCGAGATTGGCATTGATCGCGCTCTGAAAGGGCACCACCGCCCCGGCTATCACGGCCAACAGCAGCAGGCCGGCCCAATGCAACGTCGTCATGATGAAACTCCAACAGGTTTTGCTGGACTCTAGAGTATTCGTCGTGCAGATTTAAATTCCAAATTGCTATGCAGAACATGCATCAGATGAATGATCTCAGGCGCATTGACCTTAACTTGCTGGTGATCCTTGACGCTCTGCTCATGGAGCAACACGTCACCCGCGCGGCCGAGCGCCTGCACCTCAGTCAACCAGCGGTCAGCCATGCGTTGGCGCGGCTGCGCGATCTGCTCGGCGATCCGTTGCTGGTGCGAGCCGGTGCCGCGCTGGTGCCAACGCCGCGGGCGCTGGAGTTGGGTACGCCCCTGGCCGAAGTGCTTGCACAGGTGCAATCGCTGCTGGCGCCGAACACGTTCGATCCGGCCACCGCCAAACGTACTTTTCGCCTGGCCATGTCCGATTACGGGGCTGCGATCGTCTTGCCGGGGCTGGTTCGAACCTTGCGGCGTGATGCACCGGGGATCGATCTGCAGATCAGCCATGCCAGTCGCGAAGGGATGCTCGATGCCGTGTTGAATGGCGACATCGACATGGCGGCCGGGGTCTTTCCGGAGATACCGAACGAACTGCGCAGCACAGCGTTGTTCGATGAGCATTATGTGTGCCTGGTCGACCGGAACAGCCTGCAAACCGGTGGTGAGCTGGACCTGCCAACATACCTGTCACGGCCACACGTTCTGCTGGAAATGCGCGGCAGTGGCACCCCGGAAATCGAACGGACCCTGACGGCACTGCGTGCTCGCCGACGTGTGTCGATCAGCCTGCCACACTGGAGCGTGGCCCCTGCGTTCATCAGCGGTACGGATCTGATTCTCACGGTGGCCTCGCGCGCGGTGAGCAACGCTGATGAGCGGTCATTGATCGTGGTGCCCCCGCCCTTCAAGATTCCCGCGTTTACTTTTGTGCTGGCGTGGCATAAACGGCGGAGCGGGGATCAGGCGTTGAATTGGTTGAAGAACGAAATCGAGCGATTAATGGTGCGTGACGCCCCGCCGGTACCCCTCTAGCTCAACTAACGCAGTAGACTCGCGAGCATTCAGCGCACCTCGAACAGGAGTTCCCATGACCCCCACTCTACTGCTGGCCGTTCTCGCTTCGGGCTTTATCTATGCCATTACTCCAGGGCCCGGTGTGCTGGCAGTGTTAGGCATTGGTGCCGCACGTGGACGGCGGGCCGGGGCGGGGTTTCTCTGTGGGCATTTACTGGGCGATGTGATCTGGTGCAGTACGGCGCTGATCGCGATTGTCGGCGCGCGGGAAATTGGCAGCACGGCGTTCGACGTGTTGGGCGTGATCAGCGGCCTTTATCTGTTTTGGCTTGGATTGCGCGCAGTACGTGCCAAACGCAGCAGCGCCGAAGTGCCCCAAGGGCCGGCAAGGCAGCCGTTCTGGCATGGCATCCTGTTCGGGCTGACTAATCCCAAAGCGTACCCGGTGGCGGTGGCGACGTTCACCGCACTCCTGTCCAGTCGTGCAGAGTTGCTGCACTGGTCGATGTTGCCCTGGTTGATCGCCTTGAGTTTCGTGGGTGGCCTTATTGCCTACGCGATCCTCATTGGCATCGTCGGCGCCCGGCAGGTACGCACCTTGTACCAGCGTCATGAACTGTTGATCACCCGGTTGTGCGGGGTAATGTTTATCGGTTTCGCCATCAATGCTCTGGTGCATGCAGTGCCGGGACTGGTGGCGAGCAAGACTTGAATCTGATCGCAGGGCACCATGGAAAGCAGAAATTCCGCGCCGCTGGCGAGCTACATCGATCTATTGCTGGACGCCGTGTGTGCGGTCGATAAACAAGGTCGCTTCGTGTTTGTCAGCGCGGCCTGCGAACAGGTTTTTGGTTACACCCCCGATGAATTGATCGGCAAGGCGATGATCGATCTGGTGCATCCGGCTGATCGACAGCGGACCCTCGACGCTGCGCGGGAGATCATGGGCGGCGAGCCCAAGCTGAATTTCGAAAACCGCTACCTGCGCAAGGACGGTCGGGTGGTGCATATCCTCTGGTCGGCCCGCTGGTCGGAAGTCGATCAGCTGCGCATTGCCGTGGCCCGCGATATCACCGGGCGCAAGCAGGCCGAATCCCGGCAGGCGGCGTTGTACGCGATCTCCGAAGCGGCCCATGCCGCAGAAGATTTGCTGGCCTTGTTCAAGCGTATCCATTTGCTGATCGGTGAATGGTTGCCGGCGATGAATTTCTCCGTGGCCTTGTATGACGAACACTGTTCACAGCTGAATTTTCCCTATCACGTCGATGACCTTGAGCCGCAACCCGAGCAGCCGGGGACGGTCACCGGGCGCTTGTGCGCAGAGGTCATTCGCAGCGGTCAACCGATTCTGCTGACGCCGGATCAGGACAACGCCCCGGAGGGGTTCGAGGCGTTGGTGGCGGGCCAGGAATCTCCCTGCTGGTTGGGCGTACCGCTGAATTCGCAAAACGGCACCATCGGTGCCCTGATCGTCAAAAGCGTTGCGGGCGGCGAGCGCTACACCGAGCAGGACAAGGAATTGCTGCAGTTTGTGTGTGCCCAGGTGGCCACCGCAATCGAGCGCAAGCAACTGCATGCCCGCCTCGAACGCATGGCGCAGTACGACGCGCTGACCCAACTGCCCAATCGCGCGTTACTCCGTGACCGTCTGAAAAGTTCGCTGACATTGGCTCAGCTGGACGGCGGCCGCATGGCCCTGCTGTACGTCGATCTTGACCGCTTCAAGGAAGTCAACGACAACCACGGCCATGCGGTGGGCGATATGTTGCTGCAAGCGGTGGCCAATCGGCTAAAGGGCTGCGTGCGCGAAACCGACACGGTAGCGCGCATCGGCGGCGACGAGTTCGTGGTTTTGCTGCACAGCATTCATGCTGCGGACGACGCCGACATAGTCGCGGCGAAAATCCGTCAGGTATTGGCGCAGCCACTGCGCCTGGACGGCCACAGTTTGACCATTCGGACCAGCATTGGCGTCGCGCTGTACCCTGAGCACGGCACTGAAGAGAAGCAGCTGTTCAGACATGCCGATGAGGCGATGTACACCGCCAAGCGCCAGCATCACCTGCGCCTCGACGCCTGAAAAACGGCCACCGTTCGTCGCAGCGTTTGTAGCTTTTCTAAACCTTTTTGGGCTGGGAAATTCTGATCCTATGCGGGCTCCTGCTCGCCGCGATCATTACCAAGAGGTAGAGAATCATGCCTAATTCAAGAAACTCGAACTCGGGAAACTTCGCCAACGATCGAACGAAGGCGTCTGAAGCCGGTCGCAAAGGTGGGAAAACAACTACCACGACTGTCGATAAAGACCCTGCGAAACCCGATATGGGCCGCAAAGGTGGTCAGAAATCCAAGTAGTCGGTGAAGGTTGTTTTGATTGAGAGGCGGGGGCGAAAGCTCCCGCTTGAATTTTTTGTCAGAGGAGGGCGCGACCATGAGCCGGATGGCCACCCGTTTACGCAATGCCAGTTTAGTCACGATATTGGGGCTCTTTGCCAGCAGTGCTTTTGCACAATCGCCCGCTGAATTCATCAACGATGCTTCCGCCAAAGGCATGGCCGACATCGAAGCCAGCCGCCTGGCGCATCAGAAATCCGAATCCAAAGAAGTAAAGGACTACACCATTGTGGTCATCAATGACCGCACCACTGCCAATCAGCATCTGGCGAAGATCGCCAAGCAACTGGATTTGCCAGTGGCCCCGCGCGAAGAAGTGGTGAGTGAAGCCCAAAGCCTGATGCCGGAGTTGCAGGACGGCGCATCCTTTGACAAGGCATACGCAGCCAGTCAGGTGAAAACTACCGAGGAGGCCATCGAGCAACTGCAGCAGCAAGCGCAGACGACCGATGTGCCGGAAATCAAAGCCTTCGCCGAAGAAACCCTGCCCAAGCTGCAAAATCATCTGCAGATGGCCAAGGCACTTCAAGCCAGTCGCTAATGGCTCTTATACAAACGGCGCAGGATTACCTGCGCCGTTTTTGTTTGGGATCAGCAGTCGTTCAGATCCGTTTTGCGCTTGCTTGAAGCGGCCAGACCTTCCAGCGCATGGACGTCTTTCTCGCCCATGGCCCGATAGTGCTTGCGCAGCGCTTCCAGTTGCTTGAGATCGAGTAATTCAAGCCCGAGCATGGCGTTTTGCGCTTCTTTGTTCACTCGCAGTAATTCATCGATCTTCAAGTGCAGGATGTCGGTGTCGCGGTTTTGAGTGTTCTGGATCAGGAAGACCATCAGGAACGTGATGATCGTGGTCGAGGTATTGATGATCAGTTGCCAGGTGTCGTTTAACTGAAAATCGGCCCGCTCAACCCCCAGAGAAAAATCAGAATCAACGCGCCCATGAATGTCTTGGGACTACCGGCCCACAAGGCGAGCTTCTGCGAGATTTTTGCGAATTTCATTGCCGTCTTCCTTATAGGGATGCGCCTGAAATTTGAGACAGCGCCGGCATGTTGAAAATTCTGCTTACAATTGCGAATTGTGAAAAAGACGCAACAAAACGGCTTTCGACACAGTCATTACTCCAGTCACTCGAATTTGGAGAATCACATGAACGTCGCTCGCCTGTTTTGCCTTTCCTGCTGCCTGTTCGTTTTACAAGGCTGCTTTGATAATTCGGATAACGAAACCAAAGACAACACAGATGGCACCAAATCTTCGGTGCAGATGCAGGAGAAGGGGGATAAATAGCCGTTCCTTTGTGGGGTTTGCTGGCGGATTCTCTCTCGTCATGAGGGTGAATTCGCCATGATCGCCGAATCTTTGGCGGGTATCTTTCTTTTCGACGGTTTGTGACTAGTATCAATGGCAGTCAATTTGCCAGCATGCAAATAGTGCATTGAAACCAGTGGAAGAGGTCACGCATGGAGTTTTTTGAAAAGCTAACAAGCTTAGCGGCCAAAGTTCGTCTACAGAGCGCAGCCATTCAAACCGAAGAAGCGACCAAAAACGCTTTCGTCATGCCCTTTATTAGTACGGTGCTAGGCTACGATGTTTTTGATCCAACGGAGGTGACTCCCGAGTTCGTTTGCGATGTTGGAACGAAGAAGGGAGAGAAGATCGACTATGCAATCATGAAAGGAGGTGAGGTTCAGATACTCATCGAGTGTAAAAAGATAGGTGAGTCGCTGCACATCAATCATGCTTCGCAGCTATTCCGTTATTTCCATGTCACAAGTGCCAGAATTTCTATTCTCACGAATGGCCAGGTCTACAAATTTTTTACTGATCTCGATGCTCCTAACAAAATGGATGAAAAACCATTTTTGGAGCTCGATTTGCTGGATATTGATGAGTATTCCGTTCCAGAGTTGGTCAAGCTCACAAAATCTGCATTCGACGTGGACTCGATCATCAGCGCAGCGGGTGAATTGAAGTACGTTAGCCAAATTAAAAAGGTGATTGCCTCTCAGGTAAGCAAGCCAGATGACGACTTTGTCAAAGTCTTCGCCTCTCGCGTGTACGACGGCGTAATAACGCAAAAAGTACGCGAGCAATTTCATGAACTGACAAGAAAAGCGGTTGCGCAGTTTCTCAACGACCAAATCAACGATCGGCTCAAGTCTGCCATGAGTGGTGCTATTCAGCCTGCTTTGGCTTCTCTACCAGTGTCTTCCAGCGACTCAGAACGACAAGATATACGGGATGAGTCGGAGGACAAGGTTTTGACTACACTGGAGGAGTTGGAGGGGTATCACATCGTCCGTGCAGTGGTTAGATCTGTAGTCGATGCAAAACGGATTGTTCAACGTGACACCCAGAGTTACTTCGGCATCCTGCTCGACGACAATAACCGCAAGCCGATCTGTCGTTTGCATTTCAACCGTTCGCAAAAATACATCGGCATATTCGACGAAGAGAAGAATGAAACCCGGCATGCGATTGCATCGATAGATAATATTTATGATTACTCTGATCAACTGAAGAAAACAGTTGGGTATTACGAATAGAGTGATTTCGGAAAAATTAAAACCGGCTATGGAGCCGGTTTTTTTCTTGAAATTAAGGGGTTTTTCCCGAGGTGTGATAGAGCGGCATATCGTTCGAGGTATCGTAGACAACCGGTGTCCGCATCTGGCCGCTATCCGCACCGACAGGAGAACGCAATGAGTTGGTCCGCCAAACAATACGTCGCTTTTGAAGATGAACGCACGCGCCCCGCGCGAGACTTGCTCGCAGCCGTCCCGTCAGTGGACGCGGGCTCCGCTATAGACATCGGCTGCGGCCCCGGCAATTCGACCGAACTACTGGTGGAGCGCTTTGCCAACGCCACGGTGCGTGGCGTCGACAGTTCGACCGACATGATCGAAGCGGCACGCAAGCGCTTGCCACAAGTGCAATTCGATACCGTCGATATCGGCACCTGGGATGAGAACGGCCCATTCGATGTGATTTTTGCCAACGCAGTGCTGCAGTGGCTGCCCAATCATGCAACGTTGCTGCCTGCATTGGTGAACAAGCTTGCATCGGGCGGCAGCCTGGCGATTCAGATGCCCGATAATCTCAATGAGCCGTCGCACTGTTTGATGCGTGAAGTCGCCGCCGATGGTCCATGGGCCAGCAAGTTGGCGGGTGCCGCCGGGCAACGCACCGAAATGGCCAGTGCCAGCGATTACTACTCAATGCTGCGACCGCATTGCGCACGCGTCGATGTGTGGCGCACCACCTACCATCATCCGCTGGCGGATGGTGCGTCGGGTGTGGTCGAGTGGTTCAAGGGCAGCGGGTTGCGGCCATTTCTCGAACCGCTGGATGAAGCGGAAAAGGCGCAGTACCTCCAGCAGTACCTGGCCGCGATCGAGCAGGCTTACCCGACGTTGAGCGACGATTCGGTGCTGTTGCCGTTCCCGCGATTGTTTCTGGTGGCAACTCGCTAACCCTGAGGGACGAATAACGCTGAAGGTTATTTGTCCCTTCGTTTGACGCTCAGGTAATCGAAGAGAAACGAAGCGAAACCGAACAACCCAATCATCGAAATGATCATGATCCCCAACTCTGAATTGTCCATGCTGATCTCTGATGGAAAGATGAGCAGGCAGGTTAAGGCATCTCCGGTCGCGCTAAATGTCGCGCTACGGTTTCTTTACTGGGCCTCGGCGATCCATACGCAAAAATTACGCGAATGGGGCGGACTGACCCGCCTCCTCGTAGCCTGCTCATCCCTGCTGCAGCACCTTGAGTGCCGCCGAGGCCAGAAACCCTGAGCGGCTTTTCTCCTCTGGGTGATGGAGCACGTACTCATCGATACGGGTCAGCAAATAGCCGGGCAGGGTGATATTGAGTTTCTGCGCCTTGCCCAGGTATTTGGTGACATCGATGTCCACCAATGCCCATGTGCAGCCTGCGTACTTCGGGTTTGCAGCATGCAACGTGACTTTGCTGGCTGGCGGGATCGGCGCCCCATCTTCAGCCAGAATCTCGAAGTGACCTTCAATGGCTTCGCGAGCCATGGCCATGGCGTCGTCGAGGTCATCACCGGCGGAAGAGCACCCCGGAATATCCGGTACTTCCACGCCCCAGGCGTGCTCGTTATCGCCGGATGAAATGGCAATCGGGTAAAGCATATTCGTACTCCTGCATGGACACTGTGCTCTTCAACGCATGGCTACTCACAACACCTCCCTGTGGTGTGTTAGGTGGTTACTATACCTACCGGGATTTATTCATCAACACTATAACCACCAATATGCGATTTGAGGGTGGTTGAAGAGTTCAGGAGGGAGGTGGGAGGCGCGCGGCTAGGTCGGATTTGCCGGATGCAAAGACCGGCTAATTGCGCTGATGACTAAGAAATTCGGAAGCGAAGGGGGCGCTCTATGTAGCAGCTGGCGAAGCCTGCGTCCGACTGCGAAGCAGTCGTGAAAACTGAGTGAGAGGTCTTCCTGAAACGCCGCGCTGCATGATTTTACGACTGCTTCGCAGTCGGACGCAGGCTTCGCCAGCTGCTACAAAAAAGCGTATTTCGGCTAGAGCATTCCGTCGTTGGTCACTGTCTGATCGCCGAATTTGATGTCGTTGATCTCCAGGAGATCACCAAATCCCGGGCACAAAAAAACCGGCTATCGAGGCCGGTTTTTTTCTTTACCTGCATCCCACGTTGAAAAACAACCTGAGATCAAAATTCGATTGGAGCGGGTGAAGGGAATCGACCCGTTAATGGACACGGAGGCACGAATGTTGTGTAGGTGTGTAGGTGCGCGAGCGGCTTTCGCCCTTGGAATCGTTGGTTATAAAGTTGTGACTATTCCACTCGGTCTTTGACTCACAATGTGACTCTTGAAGAGGAAACCTGCCATCGCCCCTCCTGATCCTCTAGGCCTGATACAGAAGCTTTTGGCTTGGAAAAATCTCTCACATTAGCCACTACACCAACCAGCCGCCGATGCTGCATCTCCTGTCACCGACCGACAGCTCCGTAACCCATGATCTAGCTAATTTGTGGTGTAGTACCTGTGTAGAGGTGAAGAAGAATCTCATCGGTAGATACCGAAGCATTTTTGGCCTGAAGACTCTTTGGTGGCGGAGGCGGCTGCAAGAGCACAGCTTTTGGAACGTGGCCTGCCGGTCGGCTGTCGTGAACCAAGCCGCCAGAGGAGTCTTGGCCCTTCGGGCCTCCATCCTCACGTCTCTGGCCCTTTGGGCCGGCGCGCTCCGCTTACTTTGCAGCATGGTTCTTAGACTAGGCGGCTAACCATTACGAACTAGCTGCTCACGTAGTTCCATGACCGGGATAGGTGGGTCGGCACGATGCACCATGGCATGACAATTTGGGCAAAGCGGCTTCATGTCGTTGACCGGATCAACATTCTGGGGGCCGCCCAATGTATGCAAAGGGACTTCATGATGTACATGTATAAAGTCAGTACCGAGCTCACCATACACATCCCCAAAGCTCATTCCGCAGGCCTGGCATGATAGGCCGTAATGATCGAGACAAGCCTTTCGGTTTGAGTGGCTTCTTTCATACTGGGTGACGGTAACCTGCTGCCATTCGCCTTCTTCGTTTCCGCTTGGAGCCGGCGTCTGCGATGTATCCTCGACGAGTTCAGTTACTTCATTCGTCCCAGGGGGGGTTGTGGCGTTGGCAACGCCACCCCGGTAAACCTTGTCTACCCATGCCAGAAACTGCTCAGCAAGAAGTTCCATTGTCTCTTCCAGCTGTGACTCGACGACAAGCGGTTCACCCGGGGTTGGCATCTTGGAAAAGATCGGATGTTTGGCGTAGTGCTGTATGCCTTTGACCACCGTATTTGACTCTTGAAGCTTTCTTTTCCAGGTGCGACTTGGCGGCACACCCATCCAACGAACCGAGTCGCTGCCGATCAGGGCAAGCGCTCCACTCCGGGAAAACTTTGCCCACAAATCATCCTGCCCTTCATAAATCCACACCCTGCACTCCACGTGAGGGGAAGCGACCGTGGGATCGAGCTCGAACGCTATGAGCCGGATACCCTCGTAGGGTTCGCGATACTCAGCCCAAAGGCTTTTTCGATGTTGTCGAGAGCACTTGAGAAATTTGCAAACAAAGAGTTCTTCACTTGGCGTTGCCGCATTCTCAAAACCTCGAGTCCAGCAACCCTTGGCTGTGTCCGACCTCCACCATTCTTCGAGCTCCATAGGACACTCCTCCTCTCACTAAATACCCATTTTCCGGGGCAGGGCCAATTCCTCTGGCGCTTCACCTTCTTTGAATCCAACCAGATAAAGCACATCTTCAACTGGGAGCGCTTCCTCCCGCGAATCCGAGGTCGTGTTCTGGATCACCGAGCAGGTTGCATAGCGCAGAGTAACGCCCAGTTCTTCAAGGCGTTCGATCATGGCTTGGAGTTCTTCAAACACCTCTAAGCGCGCTGTGCTTGAATAAAGCTCGGCGCAGTCGCGATAGTCCCTTAGGTAATCAGTCAGCTCCGCGAATGCCAACGCCTGGTCTTTGGACGTCTCGAAGGCGGGCTCGATGTAATCGCCGATGCTTTCAGCTGCAAGCTTGGCCAAGCCCCTGCCTGATTCGGGCTTCAATGCTTTCGTCATGACATATTTCTGATCGAAATGCTCACGAGCAGCGCGCAGTTGCTCCTCGGTGGGAATCGCCATCGGTTTCGTGAATGCGTCGATGTCTTGAAACTCGAAGGCGCTGGCCAATGATCTCAAAGTGTGGGGGTTCCCTCCTGAGCCCGCCTCAACGCGCTGGATAGTTCTCGGGGTTGTCCTGGCAAGCTCCGCAAGCGTCTCTTGTGACCATTGGCGAATCTCACGCAGGTATCTGACCACCTGACCCAGTTCGCCCTTGCTCAGTAAGCGTGTCTCAATTTTATCGAAGCTGCTCATATCGTTTCTCCTGCCCCATTGGCTCATCTGATGGGTCAAGTATGGAAGCGCTCAGGTCGCCGCAACACGACACGAACACGACAGACACCGTCCTTATATCCCACTCACCTTCGGGAGCAGAGGGATCACTTTTTTTCCCTCCAGTCGGCTTTGTAGAGAAGCTGGTCGCGGTGAAGCTGTAAAACCTTATGGCTTTGAAGAGTCTGCTGTGTTTCCTTGTTAAACTTCTTTGCTTCATCAAATGCGAGAAATATCTGCTTTCTTCTTACTGAGTTTAGGATGCGGATAATATTTTCTGTGGCGGCCAATTCAATGTTTTTGTAGATGATGGAGTCGTGAATTACAAATGGCAGTCGTGTAAGTGATAGCATCGCCAAGTCGAAACCTACAAGTCCGGCGTAGGACTTACCCGTCCCGGTATCCATCGGGCAAGTGAAGCTGTACGAGCTAGCACTTTTTATTCGAAGTTGTGATGGGCCACGATCTGGCCCGTAAACTACACTATTGAAATTTTTTAGTTTATGATTGATGGAAGATTCTAAATCTAAAAAAATCTCATTATAAATGACGTCTAGTCGGGCTTTGGAAGCCGCTTCGCTTTCTTCAATCGATGCTTTTTGATCGTAAAAACGATTTTCTTCCCTGGCTTTATCAGTGACCTCTTTGATCTCAAAAACCTTGGCGAAAAGATCAGTTGGTGTTCCCTTCGCTGACAGTGCCAGCTTTATCTGTTGGTCGAGTGCGTTGATTTCGCTATTAAGCGCGGCCTCTGTGGTGACCAGATTATGCAGTTCGCTCTTAAGTTCTTTGGATACCAGTTTCCCAATTTTTTCGTGGAAAGCTTCCACTTGCTGCAGGCGTTCAAGATCAGCTGAAGGGAAGAACTCTGCCACCAAGGCAATATTTGCTGTCAGTCTTGGAGAAACGCCAGTGATATCACGTTGAAGCTTTTCTCTTCTGGCTGAGACATGATTTTTCTTTTGAATAAGATCATTTTTTTGCTGCTGGATGGATCTTAGCTGTTCGTCGAACAGAGCCTCATACGCGCTAAGTGCGCCTGCGAAGTTTTCTTTGAGTTCGTCAATGGCTTGCGAGTTGTTTGTTATTACTTTGAGGTTGGAGTTGTACTGTGTTTTTGTGACGCCAGGAATTATTTTCGCGGCCATTGATTTGCGCATCAGATCCTTCTTTTCCTTAAAGGAGTGAAGCACCTCACGCTCAGCGGAAACATCTCCTGTACGCTCGAAGAGCTCAATGAGCCGGGCTATCGCTGCACTAAGCTTTTCCTTTTGCGCATTTGCTAGCGGAAAATCTGGATCATATTCGCCTTTATTCCAAATTCTGGAAAATGGGCTAACGATAGACCGGAAGTGGCTCTCTAGCATTTCTAGGCCGTAATGCTTTTTAAGAATTGCCTTGTAATCCTCTACTGAAATTTCATTGAGCGCTACGTGGTTTGAATTGCATATTTTGACAATTTCGGGTTCGTCTGTTGATCGGCTTGCATACAGAGGTTTTCCTGCGAACTCGAAAGTAACTCTATAGATGTGATGTCCGAGTTTTTTTATAACGCCGGCTTTGTCTACTAACAAGCTGCTTCCGCCCATGGCGAAATCGATAGCGAGAAGTGCTGAGGACTTTCCGATGGAGTTCTTGGCCTCGTCATCGCCTAATATCACGTTGAGGCCAGTCTGGAAGTCAATTTGTTGATGAGTGAATAAATCGCACTTTATTTGCTTAAGCATATTCAATCACTCCGGAGTCTTCCTTTACATCCAAGTAACCCAGGAAAAACAATACATCCAAGGCCGATAGAAATTCTGATGCATCTATAAAGTGGTCTTTTGTCCTAGACAAAGCTTGAGCTACGGTTTCGCCATGCCGTTTGCCGGCAAGAATAACAAGCATTTTGAAGATTGTTGACTCTTCAAGCTTTGTGAATTTACTAGGGACTAACATCAAACACCTCGCAATTCTGCACGAAGAAAGACGTCAAAATTCTTGAAGAGTCGATTGACTTGCCTGTTCTGGTGCTAATCCATTGTGCGATGTATTGGAATACGACGTCTTTGTTTTCTGGGTTTTGCCTATGCATTTCCCAGAAATATGTATTGACTTGATTTTGTAGCATTTTCACAGACGCTTGGTCGCGCTGTTCTAAAAGACGCATCTCTTCTCGTATGGATACAAAGTAGTCAACAACATCGTTGCGAATATTTCGCTTAAGGAAGTTGCTTGCTCCTGTTCTTAACTTGTCATTAAGGGTCTTCGCATCAAGTTCAAGGTCAAATGTCTGCGCCCCATCAGTTTGCATGCTGGTGATGAGTTCAAGTATTTCCTTAACCTCTTCCCTAAGGGTATGCTCCGAGATTGCCTTACGCGCATTTGCGTCCCTGATGTAACCATCCTTGATGGCACGTATCCGAGTGTACTCTTCGATCTTGAAGTCTTTGTCGAACCTTCTATGGCAAGTAGGGCAAAGGCATATAACGTTGTCTAGTCCATTGATCTCTGCGGGAATTATATATCCAGTTAAAGCCAGCGCTTGAGGTGCAGTAGGGTTTAAAGGATAAATATGGGCGACTTCATACCCTTTAGATGGATTCTTTGAACCTGCTTTTCTGAAAATGATTGGTTGAGTACAAAGAGGACACGCCCCTCCTGTCTCTCCGTACAGCATACTATGCTCTTCGGCGTGAAACTTTACCCGTGCATTCGCCATATTCAACCTTTCAAACTTAAATTATCTGCGTGCCACTCATTGCCATGTAGAGTTCTACTTGGCTCATATCTGAGCGTTTGGAGTGAGGGCGTGCGTGCCGCGTAGGGCGGTGAGCAGGCGTGGCCTTTAAATGAGCGGCTATGCAATGAGATGCCTTTTAGTGGCGATCTGCCTGCGTCTGATGACAACGATTGGCTGTGTGCGCAACCTACCTGTTTTAGATCTTCCCACATTCCGTGTGCCTAATTTCTGCTTATGGAGGTGAACATACCACTTCGCCACCATGCTCGGTATAGCCAAAATGGTAGCCTTTGGAATAGTGACCTCAATGGGCCTGACAGATTAGTCGTCTTGATTCAATGGTGTCGTATGATCGCAGGATCTGTGCCCAATGCCTCAAGGTAGGAGAATGTCATTGAAGTTGCTCACAACGCTTTGGAGCGTCATCAGCCCCGACCGCCGCACCGAGCGTGAGAAAGCGCGTGAACGCGAGTTCATCCGGGCGGCGAACTCCTTGAAGACCCTCAAGGTGACACCCGAGGGTGGGATATCCATTGATCCTGAGGAGCTTCGCGAACAGATCGTAGCTTCACGTGAGCAGTTGAAGCATCTCGTCCACAAACCAAGAACGGCTAGCAGCTCATTCCAAGCGGCGGCAGACATTCGGGTGGAAGAGTTAGTGAGTTCCACCGTAGAAGCTCCGGTGAGCGCCATGGACTGTATCGAGGTGGTGGCTTGGCGTCGATTGCTGAGTGGCGCTGTGGTGCGGTACGTGTGCCTCCAGTCTACGAGTACCGCTGGATATTCTGTAGCGACAGCCAGCATATTCTCCGGGGCTATAGAGAGTCTCCCAACTTGGGTCTCCGGCAATACCAACAGACTAATCGCGAATGCCCTACAGCTCGGTGATCCCCAGTGGTACGCGACCATGAGCGAGGCTATGGATGCTTGGGATGCGGAGCTTTGATGACCCTGAGCTTTCAGATGGCGTGCCCCTGCGGGGAGCGGCTGTCGTGCACCGAGCCCTTGCGATGCCAAGGTCTCGGCCCTTCGGCCTTCCATCCCACACGCCCGCGCGCTCCGCTTGCCATGCCTACCATCATCTGCCTTCGGTTTGAGCGGTCGCACACGCTGTGCTACATCCATACTTCAATGGACTCATCGCTTTCGCATAGCTGAAAGTAGGTATCCACCCCTCTGGTAGTTCAAGCTTCGAAAAAAGCACGACAGGCTTCCATCAAAGCACTCGCGTCATGGAAAGCTCGGTGGTGCCTAGTTGTTGGCAGTAGGCGATAAATGTCACTAGCCGCCTCCCTACCCACAAACACCTCCAAAGGCTTCAACTCGAAGGTAGGTATCAGATCTGCAGCCTCGAAAAGGACGTCAAACCAAAAACCGTCTTGAGGTGAATCACTGCAAAGCACCTGCCCTGAAAACACCTGATTCATATTTCTCGCGACAGCGGCTGGGGTATCACCTTCCTGATGTAACTGATCTTGTGTGAGACCGTGCATGTCTTGGGCATCAAACGACCAGTGCGTCCAGTACCGGACGGGCTTGATAAGCGAGCTGAAGGTGGTCTCACTCGACACGACGGCAACTTCAATCGGATAGCTGTCAGGAGCTATTCCAGAAGCTTCAAAATCAATAAAAAAAGAAGGCCGTTCCACTTTGCTGCTCCTGTTAGAGGCTTCGATTTTTAGCGGCTACACCGACTGCTTATGTGTTTGCGCCGCCATCGCTCGAACTAGCAGTTCTAGCTGTTAGCAGCCTTTGCAAGTCGATGGTCTTGCAGATGCTGCATCTCACGCTCCCATTCAACCAGAAATTTATCCCAGTCTGAGGCATATGGCCCATCAAGCAACCTGGTCGAGCCGATACTTGCTTGATTGAAGCGCTCCCTCCATGGCTGCGGGATAGTCTGCTCCAAAATGATGTCGATTCCGGAGTTATGGCGCATCACCGAGACAGAGTTACGAACCTCAGTGAGTTCGAGTAGCCTATCGCCACAGGGGGTGTCGTTTCGCTCCTGGTAGTCGAGATCAGCGAGGATGGCAAGGAGGTCGGATGCAGTGGGATCGCCAGGACGGAGGCATGCAAGCGCCCACAGAGTCCTTCGCCTAGCGCCCTCAAGCTGACGGAGTTCATCGTCGGTCATTTCAGCCGCATCCTTGTTGATTTGATATCGGGCAGTAGTAGCTATGGAGTGCCGCCTGCGGCGGAAGGCTGGCGAGAACTGAGCCACGGCTGCGCCGCGTCTCAGCCCGTTGGGCGCTCATCCTGTACGCCTGCGCGCTCCGCTTGCCCGATACTCGCTAGGAAAGGAAAGTCTGGCGCAGCGATCCTGAAGCCGGGGCGGGTGTAAGCGTGCCCTACGTACAGGATTATTACTTATGGAGCTTACTGAAGCGACTCGATAGCACTGCAGCTTCGGTAGTTTCCCAAGCTTCAGGATCAGACGTAGCGTTGAACATCACCCAGGCCCTCCACAGGAAAAAAGCGGCAACCAAGCTCGACTCAATTACTGCAAATACCGTAGTGGTATACATATAATCTGAATTTTCTCCAAACAAGAAAAGCACTGGAAATATCGAGGCGATCCAACCGGCGACGAACGTTAGGCAAAATGCAATGGCTGCAGTGACCGTCAGGAAAAGTGGGACTTGATATCTATACTGGGTTGCAAATGATTTCTCGCCGTTTTGCTTCGCTAGGCCGTACAAAATGCCTGTGTTTTTTTCTTTGTCATTATTTCTTTTAAACAAGCCATACAAAGTTACACTCTCGCCGACCTCCAACTCTTCGTAAAGCTTGTTCGACACTTGCAAATTCGGGATAACTGCACCGTCAATGCTGACTTTAGCTTTATGTCCGCCGTTCATTCGATCAACAGATCGAACGTAGTCAACTTTTCCTGAAACTTTCACGCAATCGAACTTCATCACTCACTATCCCTGCCTTCGCTTAAAAAAGTGGATCTGGTTCTTGCCAAGACGTCGCTCAGTGACGATTGCAGGCAGGCTTACGCGGGCCATAAACGTCGGACTTGATGAGCGCGTCTCCCATCGAGACGTCCCAGGCCGTGTCTTAGGTGCTGCTCTCATGACCAATCCATCACCAATCCAGACATCGCGCCGCTATGATCAAACGACTGCTTGGCACACCATATGTCACGATAATATCACTATGGTCTGTTTATCGAAACATGCTCCCCGTGGCTCTATCCTCGCTTTTGGGGATCCGACTCATGAATCTGAAGGAAGCGCTGGCGGGGGCATTACGCGGAGCCCGTGCACACCAAGGGTTGAGTTACGAGGATCTGGCGGGAGCAACGCATAGAACGAATGTAGGGAAGCTTGAACAGGCCAGGACGACGCCGACGCTGGAGAAACTGGACGAGATCGCTGACTACTTAGGCCTCGACCTTTTGACTATGGTCACTCTTGCCATTGCTGCGCAGGGTGACGAACTTCCTTCCGAGGCTTTGCACCGTACTGCCCTGCGAATCAGGGAATTTGAGATGTCTGGAGGGTGGCAGTTAGTAGAGGAGCAATTCCGTGATGGAAAGCTCATCAAGCGCTCCCAGGGAAAGCCTAAGCAACCGCTTAATGCGGAATACATTCGAGCCTTGAAAGCGCAAGGTTTCGACAGGAAAACAATCGCTGAAAAGCTCGGAATTGCACGGACTACCGTTCAGAAGTATTGGAATACATAAACCTCCAGGTTATCGCGATCCCTCTTTCTCTACGTGATGTCTTTCGTGCTCATGGCTGCGGTGTATCCTTGGGCAAGGTAGGCACTTGTGGTGTTGCCCATCACGTAGAGAGCAGGTTCGGATGGCTGAAATAGTGGGGGTATTTGGTCGGTGAAGCACGTCAGACTGATTCGCCACGGGGAAAGCGCCGCGAACGCTGGAGAAGCCAGTTCGGATCATGCGAGCATCCCCCTAACGCCAAAGGGTGTTGAACAAGCGCACTTGGTGGCCGGGGCATTCGCCCAGGCCCCAGATCTGATCGTTGCCTCGCCGTTCTCCCGAGCGCAAGCAACTGCAATGCAGACAGTGGCTGCTTTCCCTTCAGTGCCGTTTGAAATATGGCCCATTCACGAGTTCACCTACCTTGAACCTGCACGGTGTATCAACACGACCGTTGCCCAGAGACGAGCTTGGGTGGAGGGAT
>Ga0247817_10000481_pt1 | contig 22210 bp, 19 predicted proteins | sample UWRJL212509R1_FD_178010 | JGI IMG/M metagenome (GOLD analysis project Ga0247817, IMG submission 178010) | Plant litter microbial communities from Arlington Agricultural Research Station in Wisconsin, United States - UWRJ-L212-509R-1 | ecosystem: Environmental > Terrestrial > Plant litter >...
ATCGTATATGGCGAAGGCGAACATTCCGTGCAGCCGCGTGACGCATTCCTCGCCCCACTGCTGCCACGCGGCGAGGATCACCTCGGTATCGCCGTCGGTGGCGAATTTCGCGCCTAGCGCCGACAATTCGCGCCGCAATTCGCGATAATTGTAGATTTCGCCGTTAAAGCTGATGATCGCGCGGCCATCCTCCGAGTGCATCGGTTGCGGCGACCCAGCGATATCGATGATCGACAACCGCCGGTGGCCCAGCCCAACTCCCGGCGCAGTCCACACGCCCGCCCCATCCGGGCCGCGATGCGCCAGCACGTCGCACATCCGCTCGACCCGCTGCGGATCGACCGGCTTGATCGTGCCGCAATGAAAAATTCCCGCGATCCCGCACATATGGCCGTCCGTTAGTCCAAGCCGGCGATACGGTCCATCCACGCCGGCAACGGCCCGGCGGATGCGTAGAACGCTTCGATCGCCTGCGCGGCGTTTTGGTCGCTGCGCTCCTCAGCCGAAACGATCAGCATCATGGTAGGCCGCGCGCGCAAAGTCAGCGCATCGTGCATAGTCAGCAATTTCAGACGGCTACGGCTGCCGCCGGTCCAGTCATCATGGCGATACCAGGTCATCGCCACGCGCTGCTGTGTGCCGAGTGCCTGCAACCGGTCGCCTACCGCACCATCAAGCGAGGGCTGCGGAGAGAACCAGCGCCATTCGGTGTCGGGCACCAGCGCGCCTTCACCGAACGCCCCCGCCTCGCGGCCGTCGGACTGCGCAGCATAGAGTGCGAACACCAGATCGACCTCGCGCCCTTGGGTATCGCGGAAGCTGGCGATCAGCGTCCGGTCAGCCCCGGCTGCACGCGGTTGCCAAGGATACGCCTGATGCGGCGAAATCTGTGTCCAGCCGGGCACGTGCGGCACGGCGAGGGCTTGCGGCAATTCCGCCTCCAGACCGCGAGCAGTATGCGCCCAGCCGAGCGTTGCCAGCGCCAACGCCGCCGCTGCCGCAACCGCGCGCCAGCCGGGTATGCGCCAAGTTCCGATACGGTTCAGCCAGACGAGGCGCGCAATCGCATCAGGATCGACGAAGTTTTCATCCGCTCTTCGGTCAAAGAACTTCCAGCTTATTGCCAACAGCATAGCCATCACCAGACCGAAGAAGATCCAGCCGTAGAAGATGTGATCGAACCCGGCGGCGAACTCCAACCCCTGCGACTGAGCGATATAGATCGTGCCCCACGCGCGCACTCCGTTGGCCAGCACCGGCAGCACAACCGCCAGCGCCATGAAAACGGCGCGGCGGGCCCACGAACGGAAGCACAAATGCGCCACCAGCGTGCCTAGCGCGACCATCGCGACGAGGAACTTCACCCCCGAACACGCCTCCGCCACTTCAAACAGCCCCACCGGAGTATCGATGAACACGCCTTCGATCACGGCAGGAATTCCGCTCGCAACCGTCAGCGCGATCGTCAGGTCGGCGGTGATAAGTTGCAGCATCGGCACCAGCTCTTCGCCAACCGGAACGAGGAACAGGCCGTAGGCGAGCGGGAACAATAGCGCGATGCTCACACGCGGCCCGAGCATCAGCAGCACCGCTGATTGCAGCATCACCACCGCGCCCAGTTGCTCAGCTGTCGCCAACCCGGAGATATCGCCGAGCAGCCACAGCAGCATCGCGCCCACCAACGGGATAAGCCCTGGCCACCACGCGCGCGGGGTGAACGCCGCCAGTTCCGGCGCGCGTTGCCATACCAGCCAAGCGATGATCACTGGCACCAGCAGTATGTGGTTGAAGGTGGAACTGTCCCACCACAGCATCGCCATCGTCGCCCATGTCGGCGCAAACAGGACGAGTAGCGCCGCCCACAACAGCGCCAGCTGGCCAAGCGGCTTGCGCCATGCGGGCGCGATTTGGTCAGTCAGCGCGGCGCGAGTGGGCGTGATTGCCTCAAGCTGCATCGCACTGGCCCTGCGATTGGGCCGTGAAGCCGAGTATGGCCGGAAGATCTGCCAGCATCGCAGGCCAACTCATCCCGGTTTGCACGAACTCGCGCGCAGCTACACCTAGCGCCAAAGCTTGGTCCGGTGCAGCAAGCAACGCCAGCGCGGTAGCTACAAAAGCTGCGTCATTCCCGCAAACCGCGAAATGCGTGCCATCCTCCGCATCGATCCCGGTCGCGGCTTCGGGAGAGAGAAGCACCGGCCGCGCCATCGCCATTGCTTCGAGCACCTTGTTCTGCACCCCGCGTGCGATGGTTAGCGGCGCGACCACGAAGGTGGCGGCGGCGAGGAACGGGCGCATATCGGGCACTTCGCCCCACACGCGCGCGCCGGGCAACTCGCCCAGTCTTTGCACCGCTGGAGAGGGCGCCCGGCCCACGATGTGGAACTGTGCCGCAGGGTGATGCTGACGGATAAGTGGCAGGATATTTCGCGCAAAGCGGCCGGCGGCGATTTCGTTCGGCGGGTAATCCATCTGCCCGCTGAACACGAAATGCGGTCCGGCCAGCGCGGCGATTTCTGGCTGCGGCGGACAGGCGGGATCAAATGCAGCGCAATCCACGCCATTGCCGAGCGCACGGATGTTGCCGCTCGCCCCGCGCGAACGCAGCAGCGCAGCCTCCTGCTCGCTCACCAGCAAAGTGACTTCCGCGCGCTTCGCCAGATCGGCCTCGACCGCGCGCAACAAGCGCCCTTCTCGCGCATGGACCCACGCCATCGGGCCACTGCCGGAGACGGCAAATGCTTCGAATTTAGCCGAATCCACATCAACCAGATCGACCACCAACCGCCCCTGCCACCATGCAGGCACGAACTGGCCCATCTGTCCGGAGAACACATAAATGGCGGTGATCGGACGCTCGAGCAGCACCTGCTCCACCCACGCCCGCAAGCCCTCGTCGTCAAACGCAGCCAGGCTGACCGGCCTGCCCGAAAGCACCGCCCGCGCCCCTGCAAGCGGTAGCGACTTACTGCGGCGAGCAAGGCAGTGGGACTCGGCCACTGCCGCCAATTCGCTTTCCAGCGCACAGTCCTCCGCGCTCTCCGCAAGGCAGCCGACATGCACTGGCGCGATTGCCGCCAGCGCCTTCAGCACATTATGCGAGCGGATCTTGTCGCCGCGATCGGGCGGGAACGGAATCCGGTGCGCGAGGAACAGTATCTCGCCGCTCATCCGAGCCCCCGCGCTATCCAAGGGCCAATCCGGTTGGCGAGGCCGAGCGGCAATCGCTTCCACAAGGCAATCCGCGATTGGTGGCGCGCGCTGGTGGGGTCGGCATCGCGGGCTTCGTGCCCCGGCGCGGTCCAACTTGCGTAAGCGAGCGGCTGCGGTTCGAGGCCCCATGTTTTCTTATAGAAATACGGTCCACTGCCGACCTTGCTACGCCCGAAATCGAACACTTCGCAGCCGCGCCGCCGCGCGTGGAGCATCAGCGCGAAATACATTCGGTCGTTCGAACGCAGCCCGCGCGCAACACGTGTACCGCCGCCCCAGTAGGGCAGCACCGCGCCAGCGTGATACAACGACAACACCGATGACACCGGCACACCTGAAGCACGCACGGTGAGAATATCCGCGTCCAACCCGTTCAACACCGCATCGAACAGGCTGCGCGGAAATACCGGCGTGCCCAGATTGCGCACGCTTTCGGAATACACCGCGTAGTGCGCGGCCCGGTCGGCCTCGTCACGACCGACAGTGATTTCGAGGTCGTTCGCTAACCCCTTGCGCACTTCGGCGCGCTGTTTGCGGGGGATCGCGGTGAGCTGCGCCTCATCGTCAGCGGCAAGTGGCATGCTGAAACCGCAATGGCTTTCAGTCTTGAGCGTCCAACCGGGCTCATCCAGCGGACCGCGCAGTTCGACGCCGGCACACGACAAGCGCAGCGCCAATTCTTGCGCCGCCCCCGCCAGCATTCTGCGGGTAACCTGGCCCGATGCCAGCAAGCCGCCATCGACCGCGAACCCGCTCGAAACCAGCGCGCGGCCGAAGATCGGCGAGTGCAATTCGGTGAGCGGAAACCAGCCGGTGATCTGTCCGTCCTGCTCCGCCAGCAAACTGCATGCGCGCTGCCCGGTTCCGCGCTCTACCGCCAGCAGCCAGGCCGGACGGTGAAACACGCTGCCGCCCGCATCGCGCACAAATCCCTCGATCCGGGCGACCTCATCTGGTTGCGCCAAATCGGCTGCACGCACGCCTTCTTCTGTTCGGGCACGGGACAGGGCGAACGGCATATTCACGCCGCAACCAATGCTTCCGCATCAATCCGTGCCGCTTCACGCATCGCCACCTGATCGACCCGGCCCCACGCAAATTCATCTACCAAGTGGCTGAGCTTGCCCGCCATCTTGTCCAAGTTCATATAATGCCGGAACCGCGAACGCAGCGGTGCACCAGCCACGCGTGGCTGGCCCGGATCGATCTCCCACGGGTGGAAATAAAACACCGCCGGGCGCCTGGCCTCTCGGTTAACCTGCCGGATCGCCCAACGCGAGAACGCATAGGGCAGTACGCGGAAAAACCCGCCCCCGCCCGCCGCCACGCGTCTGCCGCCGAGCATCGCGGTAGTGACTGGCAGTTCGACCAAAGGCGCATCGACCAGCGGGCGGAATGCGAAACGCGGTGCATCCGCCCAGCCATAATGATCATGCGCCACTGGGGCGACGCTGGAGGAATAGGCATAGCCCTGCTCTGCCAGCACGTCGAACGCCCACTGGTTGCGCTTGTCGATGGAGAAGCTTGGCGCACGGTAGCCGGTTACGCGCTGGCCGCTGGCATCTTCCAGCACCTCACGCGCTTTGCGAATGTCCTCCGCAAATTCGGCAGGAGTAAGTGTGAACACGCGGCGGTGATCCCAGCCGTGGCTGGCGACTTCGTGGCCCATATCCGCAATTTCGCGCAACAGACCATGGTGCCGCTGAGCGACCCAGCCGAGCGTGAAGAAGGTCGCCTTGGCACCCGCCACGTCGAATAGTTCGAGGATCGCGCGAACATTGCGCTCCACCCGATCCTCCAGCGCCGGCCATTGGCCGCGCTCGATCACATTTTCAAATGCGCCGACTTGAAACCAGTCCTCAATATCGACCGATAAAGCATTGATAACTGGTGCAGCGATCGGTTGCGTCATAGCGTTCATGGGCTGGCCCTTCACGCCGCTTTGCTGGTATCCATCTCGCCCTCAATCCACTCGATCAGCATCGAGAGGGTGTGGCGGATCGTGCGTTCCTGTTCAAAGGTACGCGCTTCCAACTGGGCGAATTGCTGGCGCAACTCGGTAAGTTCTTCCTGCGCGGCACGGGCGCGTATGCCGTTTTGCTGCGCCTTGTGCTGCTGGCTGGCGAGTTCGACCACCGCCTGCTGCAATTCGGCAATTTGGACATCGCGTTCTGCCAGCAGATCGTCGACCAGTTGCGGATCGAACGCTGGCGCAAGCGGAGTTATCGCTAAGGGAGCGACCGATTCGAACGCCGGTTCGTCCACTGGCATTTGAGCGGCCGCAGATGGCGTTGGCGCAGCTTCAGGCAAAGCTCGTTCTCCGTCCATTTCCGCAACAACCGCTTGCAGCATGTCCGCATCGATCAGGCCGCGTTCTTCGACCGCACCAAGGAGTAGCAGCCGGTTGGCGATCTGGTTGACCTTGCGCGGAATACCGCCGCTGGCTTCGAACAATGCGGGAAATACCGCCTGATCGAACACCGGGTTGCCATTCCAACCGACCTTTTGCAGCCGCCAGTTGATGTAACCTTCCATCTCGCTTTTCAGCATGGGTTCGAGGTGGTGCGCGGCGATTACCCGCTGGCGCAGTTGTTCCAGCCCCGGTTCGCGCTGCAAAGTGCTCCGAAACTCGGGTTGGCCCAGCAGCAACACTTGCAACAGAGGATGATTGCCGAGTTGGAAGTTGGATAGCATCCGCAATTCTTCGAGCGCGGAGACGGTGAGGTTCTGCGCCTCGTCCACCACCAGCAGGCAACGCCGACCCGCGCGGGCTTCTTCGTGGAAGAAACCTTCGATCTCGCTCAGAGCGGTCGCCTTGTCGTGGCCGCCGATGTCGAGGCCGAAGCTGCGCGCGATAACGTGGATAATTTCCTCGCCGTCCAGCTTGCTGGTCACGATCTGCGCGACCCTGACCTGCGCGGCATCGAGCGTCTGCATCATATGCGCCACCAGCGTGGATTTACCCGCGCCAATCTCGCCGGTTATCACGATAAAGCCTTCGCCCTGCGCCAAGCCGTAGCCGAGATACGACAGCGCCTTGCGGTGCGTTACCGAACGGAAATAGAATTCCGGATCGGGCGTAAGCTGGAATGGCTTGGCGGTAAAACCGTAGAAATCTTCAAACATGGGTCTGGCTCCTCTGACCCTTAAAATGTGTAGCGCAGGCCCAACAGGGCCGATGCTGCGGAATAGTCTGTCAGGCCTTCGTCACGCTCCACCCCGTCGAACCCGACAGCCGCGGTCCCCGAAAGCCCAGCGAGGAAATCGCGGTTGTAGGATAGCGATGCGCTGTAGCCCAAGGCTTGCCCAGCGCTATCCGCTCCACTTTCGAACCATACCCCCGAAGCGTTGAAGCCAAGTGAAGATTGCCGATCGAGTTGCCGCCCTGCGTAGAACGACACCCAGTAATTCTCGTCGACCAGCCCGTTAACTGCAGCCAGCGCGGTTCCGGCGGCGGCAATGTATTGGCGGCGGTCGTAACCCGTGCCCAGCCCGAGTGAAGTGCGGCCAAGGTTGCGCGATACAGTGGCGCTTACGCCCCGGCTGCGGAACACCGCCGAACGGATTGATCCGAGCCCCGCCAGCGCGCAGTTGCTGCCGGTGGTGCTGCCGACACAGCCCGACAGATCACCCGTGATCGGGTTGCGGATGGCCTGGAAATCGGCCCCCATTGCGTCGAGCGAGTTGATCGTCATCCCGCCGAAGCTGGTGATCCCGTCATACACGCTGATGTTGATCGCGGTGCGCTGATCGGGCGCATAACTGAGCGCGCCGTAATAGGTGGTTGATCCATAACGCTTCCCCACCGAAGCAGAAAGTGAGGTGCGGCGGCTTGGGCGCCACATCACGCCGACATCCCAGATCAGACCGTCGGTTTCGTAGGCGATCTGGCGCGGGCCAGTCTCGTCGGTCACGAGGCGGCCATCGCTGCCGATTATCGGAACGCCGTTTGGATCGCGCAACGCATCGCGGCTGGAAACCTCGACTTCTTCGTAGCCCACGCCGCCGACCAGCGCCAATTCGCGCGTGACCGGCACCGTCACATCGGCGCGCACATAGCGGTCGTCAATCCGTTGATCTAAGTTCGATACGTCCTGCCGGTTCCACCCGCCGCCTACGCCAAGGCCTACCGGCAGCACATCACCCGGCGCAATTCCGGCGCGCAAAGTGGCGCGGTGAGTAACGCTTTCGTCAAACACATCGACCGGGTCTGCCCCCGGCGAAACCACCACCGAATCGGGCGATTCGACGCGGGTGTAGCCGAGCAGGTAGGCTCCGGTGACTTGCACTTGCCCGACTTCGGCCTGTACAGCCGGGCCTGCATACACGGCGTAAATCTGTCCTGTGGAACTGGCATCGTCTCCGAACCCGCCCAGCGAAGTTGCACCATTGCCCTCGAACCGGCTGCGCGAGGCCAATGCGCCTGCCTCAAGCGTCAAGGTGCGGGGGATGACTGACAGCGAGGTGCGAGCAATCCCGGAGATTGTATCCACATCGCCGGCATCGTCCCAGCCGATCTGGCGTTCGTAGCGCAGCGACACCGCGCCTTGCGAATTGCGCGTGCCGAAGCTGGCGTCCACCCCGGCGGCAAGCTGGGTATAGGTAACGACATCGTTGCCCGGCGAATTCTGCGCGCTGACGACTTGCGATGCCTCGATATACGGCGCGAGATCCATCCGGCGACCTTCGGAAACCCCGCCTTCATCCGAATCCTGAGCGATAGCAGGTACCGAGCATGCGAGCAGAGAAAGCGCGAACAGGCTAGTGGTGGGATGACGCATGGCGATCACGCCTCCGGCCCGTAATAAGCGCCAAATCGGCGGCCGCTGGGGCTGAAATGTGCCGCGTTGAGCAGCAGTTTGAGATCGGAACACGCAGACAGCAGCGTGAGCGCATCTTCCAGCGCCCCCTGCCCCGTCCGGTCCGCACGGGCGACCACGATAGCCTGCCCGACATGGTGCGCCAGTTCCGCCGCAGGCGAAGCTGCCAAAGCAGGCGAGCTATCGAAAATCACGATCCGGCCCGGCGAGCCCTGAGTAAGCATATCCAGCACTTCCGCCGTGCGGCTTGACGCGAGGTATTCGCTATCCGAATTGGTGTGATTACCCGCTGGCAGCACATGCAACCCGGCGATGTCGGTGCTCAGAATGCAATCTTCCAGCGCTATATCCGGGTTAGCCAGCACATCCATGAACCCCGGCCCGCGCGGCAAACCGAACAGGGAAAGCACGGAAGGCTTGGCGAAATCGGCATCGACCAGCAGCACTTCGCTGTCCTTTTCCGCCGCCATCGCCAGCGCCAGATTTGCAGCGGTAAAGCTTTTGCCCTCACCCGGTAGCGGCGAGCAGACAAGCACGCGCTGCGCCATTGCGCCGGAGCCTGCCTCACGCGCCTTGCGCACCGAAGCGAGCACTCGCCGCTTCACGATGCGAAACTCCTCGAACAGCGCGGTGACTTGCGCTTCCGGCTGGATTAGCCCGTGGCGGGCGAGCAAAGCGCGGTCGATATGGTGCAGCTTGCCTTCGTGGAAGTGCATCGGTTCGGACGGCGCGGCAGCGGGTTCCGCCGGAGCAGCTACCGGCTGCGGCACAGCTTTCTGAGCGGCCCGCACCACTGGCCGACGGTTGACCGGCGCAGCCAGATCGCGCGGCACCTGCGCCGGCACATATTTGCGCCCGCTCAGCATATCCTCAGCGCGTTCGAACAGCGATTTGCGTTCTGCTTCGATCTTGGTGTGTTCGGTCATGCGACCATGCCCCGCTGAATGAATTCCACCCCGACGAGCACCGTGAACAACGCCCCCAGCCCGCCAAGTCCGGCGGCGAAATAAGCGAACCGGCGGGCGCGCAAGGCGCGGTCGGCAGCGGTGAAGGTGTGCGAGATTGTGCCGATCACCGGCAGTCCGAAATGCCGCTCAAGCTGACTGGCAGTTGCGAAGGTGCTGCCGAGTTTGGACAGTGCAAACGCGGTGCCCGCGCCCGCCAGCAGACCCACAACGAGTATGCCAAACAGCAGCAGCGGCCGGTTCGGCGCAGCGGGGCTGGACGGCGTGGACGGCGGATCGACCACCTCGAACTGAACCGAGCTGCGCTCATTCTCAACCTGCCCGCGCAGGCGCAATTCCTCGCGGTCTTTCAGCAAGGTATCATACTGTTCTCGCAAAACTTCATAATCGCGGCTTATCCGCGTGGCTTCAGCGGCCGCCCCCGGTTCACGCGCCTGACTGGCGGTAATCGAAGCGATTTCAGACCGCAGCGCAGCGGCGCGCGAATGCAGCGCCTGCGAACTCGCCTGACGCTGCACAAGCATCGCCTGAAGCGAGGAATAGGCCGGATTGGAGCTGCCCCCGCCGCCGCTATACTGGCTCGCCTGTTCGCGCGCGGCGGCAACCGCACGGCGCGCTGCCGCCATATCCGGATGTTCTTCGGTGAGACCGCGCGCACGCATTGCGCCAAGGTTCGCCTCGGCCTGGGCCAGATTGGCCGATGGGCCGGATGCGCCCGCAATGCTGCGCGGAGTGCCTGCCAATTGACCTTCAAGTGCCGCCTGGGCGCTTTCCGAAGCGGCCAGATCGGCCTCCACACTACGTAGTTCAGCACGCGTAGCGCTCATCTGTGATGCAATCGCCTGCGCGCCACCGACCAGTTCCGGATTGGCCGTCTCAAAAGCCAACCTTGTCTGTTCCGCCGCCGCCAGATCACGCTCACGCGAGGCAAGCTGCTGGTTCAGGAACTCAAGCGAGCTCTCCATATCGCCGCGCGAACCGCCGATGTTTTCCTCGCGGAAAATGTCGATCATCTTCTGCGTAACCTGCCGTGCCAAGGCAGCATTGCCGCTATCCGACAGGTCGCTACGCCCCATCGTGGTGGTGATTTCGAAAATGTTTGCGCCTTCAGAAACCACTTTCACTTCATCGGCCAGCTTGCCGATGGCGCCTTCCATCTCACCCGCTGATGTCACCGAATCGCCCAGCGAAGTTGCGCGGACAACCTTTTCGAGATTGACCGAACTCACCAGCGTCTGCCGGATCCGGTCAATATCGCGCGCACGACTGCCCGCGCCAATGCCAATTTGCTCGGCCAGCACATCATCCAACTGCACGAAAATGCGCGCCTGCGATTCGTAGGCGTTGGGAATAAAAGCCACGCCCAGCCAGCCAGCCAAGCACACGCCCCAGGCAATGGCCAGCGCCAGCCAGCGGCGGTTCCACACCGACCACAGCGCCGCGCGCGCTTCTTCGAGCAACTGGTTCAACGCGCCAGCTCCATCAGAACATGCTTTCCGGAATGATGATCACATCGCCGGGCATCAGCATCACGTTGGCTTCGCTGTCACCGCGCCGCAGCAGGTCGGACAGGCGGAGAGAGTATTCGCGCTGGCTGCCGGTCGAACGGTCAAAGCGGATCAGTTTCGCACGGTTGCCAGCAGCGTATTCAGACAGCCCGCCGACCGAAATCATCGCATCGAGCAGCGTCATATTGGCGCGGTAAGGCAGCGAGGCAGGCTGCGCCGTCGCGCCGACTACGCGCACTTGCTGGCTGAACGTGCCCGCAAATTTATTGACGATCACCGTCACCAAAGGCTCGGAAATGAACTGGCTGAGTTGCAGGCGAATATCCTCGGCCAGCATCGTGGGAGTTTTGCCCACGGCGGGCATATCCGACACCAACGGAGTGGTGATGCGCCCGTCTGGGCGCACCTGCACCGAAGCACCCAGTTCATCGTTGCGCCATACATGGATGGTCAATTCGTCGAGCGGGCCGATCACATATTCTTCGCCCGGCCCTTCTTGCATCGCCACAAATTGCGCCGGGGCCAGTTCAGGGCTGTTACCGCCCGTCGCGCAGCCACTAAGGCAAAGCGCAAGGCCCGCCAAAGCGAGCAATTTTCCGGCAACCTGATTCAATCGCATCGAACGCGTCCTTCACGTGGGCAGACGGCACTGTGGCGCGCCTGTGGATCCAGCATGCGTTCTGGCCAGAAAGGGTGAACATTGGGTTAGCCTTTCGGGCTTTCCCAGGGGTTTATAGAGGCCTGTCCCGAAGGGGGACGTTGCGAACTACACCAATACTTCGCGCGCCGGCCCTTGCCCAAGGAACGCTGAGGGGCTGGCGGTCGCGCCATATGCACCGGCGCAGAATACCGCGACCAGGTCGCCTACCTCGGCGCGCGGCAAATGCGCGGCATCGGCCAAGCGGTCCAGCGGGGTACACAGGCAACCGACTACATTGGCTTCTTCCTCAGGCGGCGCATCGAATCGGCTGGCGATAGCGAGCGGATAATTGCGGCGCACGACCGCGCCGAAATTCCCCGATGCGGCGAGTTGATGGTGCAATCCGCCATCGGTGATGAGGTAAGTAATGCCGTGGCTCACCTTCCGGTCCACGATCCGGGTAAGATAAACACCCGCCTCCCCGACCAGATAGCGGCCGAGTTCGATGGCGAATTTGGTGTCGGTGAGTTCGGGGGGAAGGGAGGCAAATCGCCCGGTCAGCGCCGCGCCGATGGCTGCAATATCAAGCGGTTTGTCCTTGTCGAAATACGGAATCCCGAACCCGCCACCCATGTTGAGGTGCGGAACAGCTACACCCGCCTCGCGCGCCAGACGGGCGGCAAGGTCCAGAACATTGCCCTGCGTTTCAATGAGCGCGGCGGCATCGAGCGATTGGCTGCCGGTGTAGATATGAAACCCGCGCCAGTCTGCTCCGGCATCGACAATCCGCCGGGCGAGCGCAGGCACCTGATCCTCATCGATCCCGAAGGGCTTGGCCCCGCCGCCCATTTTCATGCCCGAACCGCGCAGTTCGAAACTGGGGTTAACCCGAATCGCAAGCCTAGGTGCAACCTGGAGTGCGATCCCGAAGGTCAGCGCCCGTTCGATTTCTCCGGCGGATTCGCAATGCAGCGTCACCCCGGTGGCGATGGCCTGCTTTAGTTCGGTATCGCGCTTGCCCGGCCCGGCAAAGCTGATCTCCCGCGCGAGATACCCGGCGGCTCGCGCCAACTCCAACTCACCGCCAGAAGCCACGTCGAGTCCGTCCACCAGATCGGCGATGAATTCGAGGATTGGCGCGTAAGGATTTGCCTTCATGGCATAATGGATGCGTAATTGCGGCGGCATGGCGTTGCGCAAGGCAGCCATCCGAGCTTCGATCATCTCGCGCGAATAAACGAATAGCGGAGTTCCGCCCGCCTTCCTCACCAACGCCGAGGATTTCAATCCGCCGATTGCCAACTCGCCAGCAATTGCGGAAAATCCCGCCGGAATCGGGCCAAGCGGCTTCATAGTGCTGCCTCCAGCAGGGCATTGCGATCAATCTTGCCGTTGGGATTGAGCGGCATGGCGGTGACAAAACGGATCACTTGCGGCTGCATGAAACCCGGCAATTCGCGCTTCAGTGCGGCGCGCAACGCAGCCTCATCGGCCGCCCCCCGCACCACCAGATGGATCGCATGGCCCAACCGCGCATCGGCTACCCCGAAAGCGACTGCCTCACTCGCCAAGCCGGTAGCAATCACGGCATCCTCGATTTCCTGCGGCGAAATTCTGTTGCCCGCAGTCTTGATCATCGCATCGCTTCGGCCCACGAAATGCAGCAGACCTTCTGCATCGCGCCGCGCCCGGTCGCCGGAAAACACCGCCATGCCGCCATATTTTGAGCCAGCAGGGGCGGGTTTGAAACGCTCGGCGGTTCGCTCCGCATCCTGCCAATAGCCTTGCGCCACCAACGGGCCACAATGCACCAGTTCACCCTCGTCCGCCGGATTGCCAGCTTCGTCGACCAGCATGATTTCCGCAAAGGGAATGGCCCGGCCCATCGAGGTCGGGTGGCTGTCCACCAACGCCGGATCGAGGAAGGTGGAACGAAACGCCTCAGTCAGCCCGTACATCGGAAAAAGCTTTGCCTGCGGAAAAATGCCGCGCAAACTGCGCACTAGTTCCGTCGTCAACGCACCCCCGCTGTTGGTCAGCCGCCGCATCGGCGCAACCGCTTCCGGCGGCCATTCCTGCTCAACCAATTGCACCCACAGCGGCGGAACTGCGGCCAACGTGGTGATGCCATGCCGCGCACATGCCTTGATCACATCGCGCGGGGTCAGGTAATCCAGCGGCACTACGCAGCCGCCCGCCAGCCAAGTTGAGAGTAGCTGATTCTGCCCATAATCGAAGCTTAACGGCAGCACCGCCAGCGTCACATCGTCGGGGGCCAGACCTAGGTATGACACCACCGAGGCTGCCCCGAGCCAGATATTGGCGTGACTGAGCATAACGCCCTTGGGCCGCCCCGTTGAGCCGGAGGTATAAAGGATCGCCGCTAGCGCCTGCGGATCGTGCGCCGAAGGCTGCATTTCAGCCGATTCACCAGCTTGCGCCAGCACCGCACTCTCCTCGATTACATCACAGCCTTGAGGCACATCACCTTGTTCAAGCGTAGAAATTCGCGCAACTGTGCCCACCAGTAAGCTCGCTCCGCTATCGCTCAAAATATGCGCCACCTGCGCGCGCTTGAGCAGCGGATTGACCGGCACATGCACCAGGCCCGCGCGCGCGCAAGCTAGCGGCATCAGGCAAGTCAGCTCGCCCTTGGCCGCCCAACTCGCAACCCGGGCACCCGGTTCAGGAACTTGCGCCGCCAGCCAACCCGCCAGTTGCGCGACACGGGTTCTTAAGTGCTTGTAGGTAAGCACGTCCCCGCGCAGCACCAACGCCGCGTCGCCATCCGCCCCGCACATGGCAAGGTGGTCGAGCGGGCGGGCAATCGGATCAAGCGCAACGGGCATCGGGGTCCAGACAGAAAAGGCGAACAGTGACCTCTATCAGCTATCACCGGACGGTTAACGATCTGCAAGGCTACGATTGGTCTAACCCGGGCCCTTTCGCGCGCCCTGACTGGTTTGCGCTGTTCGAACAACACCGTACCGAACCGTTGATCGTACTCGCCCGCGAGGGGGACGATGCGGTGGCTGTGCCGTTGCTCGCCCAAGATGGACACCTGACCGCGCTAACCAACTGGTACGCCTTTACCTTTGCCGAGCTTCACACTGCGAACGCGCCGTCCCAACTTCTCGCCGCCATCACGCGCAATTTGGCCAAGCGTGCTCACCGGATCGATCTCGTAAAGCTGGCTGCAGAAGACGGCACGCTAGCCCGCCTCCGCGACGCATTCGCGCAAGCTGGCTGGATCGTATTTGCCGAGCCTTGCGATACAAACCATATCTTGCATATAAATGGTCGGAACTATTCGGGGTATATAGCTGATCGTCCTGGACAACTTCGCACCACGTTAAAGCGCAAAGCGAAGAAGGTGGATGTTACGCGGGCCACTAATTTCGACGCTGCCGATTGGGCTGCTTACGAAGCGATCTACGCTGAGAGCTGGAAACCAGAGGAAGGCGACCCCGCCCTGCTGCGTGCCTTTGCCCAGTCCGAAAGCGTAGCAGGCCGCTACCGTTTCGCCCTCGCCCGACATCAAGGCGAGCCGGTCGCCGCGCAATTCTGGACGGTCGATGGCGGCACCGCCTATATCCACAAGCTCGCCCACCGCGAAAGTGCCAAACCGCTGTCCCCCGGAACAACGCTTTCTGCCGCTTTGTTCGAGCATGTGATCGACGTGGACGGCGTAAAAATGGTCGATTTCGGTACGGGCGACGATCCGTATAAGCGCGACTGGATGGAAGACGTCCGCACCCGTTGGCGGCTCACTTGCTTGCGGCCGGAAAAGCCGCGCAACTGGCCGCTCATCATCAAGGTAGCAGCGCGCAAGCTTGTCTCGCGCGGGCAGCATGGCTAGGCACATGATCATGGCAAACGACAATCTTTCCCCCGAACTGGCCGCCGAAACAGACCAAACTTTGCGCGAAGTGTTGGGCGAAGTGCTCGGGCTGGATGCCGATCGACTGGCCGCGCTGGACGCCGCATCCGGCCTGTTCGGCCACCTTCCCGAGCTCGATTCGATGGCGGTGGCAGGCCTGCTGACCGAGATCGAAGACCGGTTGGGGATCATCGTGGAGGATGATGAGGTGGACGGCGATATGCTCGAAACCTACGGCGCGCTGCTCGCATTTGTCTCCGCAAAACGCGCCCACCGCTGATCGCCATGCGTATCGCCTGTACCGGCGAGGAATACGCCGTCTGTTTTGACAGCACCGCTCACCGGCGGGTGCTGGTGATCCCGGCGTTGTTTGACGAAGCTAACAAGCTGCGGCGGTTCACAATCGGAGTAATGCGCGCACTTGAGTCGGCGGGCGTTTCGAGCGTTTTGCCCGATTGGCCCGGATGTAACGAGAGCCTTGCGCCGCTTTCTGAGCAGACATTGTCCGGCTGGCGAGAAGCAGCCAAGGAGGCCGCGCGGCGGTTCGAGGCGACCGAAGTGCTGACGATCCGGGGCGGCGCTTTTCTCGCACCCATCAACGTGCCGCTGGTCAGCTATGCGCCGGTTACTGGCAGCACAATCCTGCGCGGATTGCTGCGCGCGGCGGTCATTTCCGCACGCGAAGCGGGCAGCGAAGTAACTCGCGAGGCGCTGTTGGAACGCGGGCTGACCGATGGTCTGGTGCTGGCAGGGCATTCGCTGAGCGCGGCAATGTTGGCCGAGTTGGAAGCGGCTGAGCCTGCCCCGTCCGCACACGTAATCGCGCAATCCGAGCTGGGCGGCCCAGCTTTGTGGTTGCGCGCCGAGCCGGCTGACGATCCGGCGCAGGCTGCACGTTTGGCAGCACTGGTGGCCGGCGAATGACCCGGCGGCACGTAACTTACGCCTGCGAAGGAGCCACACTCGTCGGCACGCTGGACCACGGCGCTGGCGAAGTCGGCCTGCTCATCGTGACCGGCGGAAATGAAATCAGATCTGGCGCGTTTTCCGGGCAGGCGCGGCTGGCGGCGGATATCGCGACATCCGGCTATTCGGTGTTCCGCTTCGACCGGCGCGGAGTAGGCGATAGCGAGGGCGAGAACGGCGGATTTCATGGCAGCACGCCCGATATTGCGGCCGCTCTGATAGCTTTCCGCAAAGCCGCGCCGCACGTTCGCCGCGTCGTCGCGTTAGGCAATTGCGATGCGGCCAGCGCCCTGATGCTGGCCAGCGGCGCAGGCTGCGATGCTCTGCTGTTGACCAATCCCTGGACGTTCGAGAGCGACGACGAAACCGCTCCGCCCCCGCCCGAAGCCATTCGCGCCCGCTATGTGGAACGATTGAAAAACCCGCGCGAAATCTGGCGGTTGCTCAGCGGGGGAGTCAATTTACGCAAGCTGGCGGGCGGATTGCTCGCCTCCATGCAGACCACCCCCGCGCCGACTGGGCTGCTGGAAGACATGCGCGCCGGGCTTGGCAGGTTCGCCGGCGAATTCCGCATATTGCTGGCCGGACGGGACCGGACCGCGCAGGCTTTTGCCGCCTCATGGACTGTCGATGATCCGAGCGTGGCGGTTCGCGGCGGCGCGGATCACGCCTTTTCTGCCGCCGAAGATAGCGCCTGGCTACGTGACGAAATCCTAGCCGCGCTTCACGAACAGGCTCGCCAACTCGACATGCGTTGACCAGCGAAATTGGCCGACCGGGCGCAGTTCCGCCAGCTCATATCCCGCCGCTGTCAGCAACGCGCCATCGCGGCTCCAACTGGACGGATTGCAGCTGATATAGACGATGCGCTTCACGCTGCTGGCCGCCAATTGCTCAACTTGCGAGCGTGCGCCTGCGCGTGGCGGATCGAGTACTACACCGTCGAGCAAGGCCAGTTCTTCCGGGCGCAGCGGGTTGCGGAACAGGTCACGGTGTTGCGCTTCAACGGGCAGAAGTGCGCGGCCAGCGGCGGTTTTCAGTGCGAGAATCGCGGCTCGGTCGCCTTCCGCGGCGATTACGCGGTGATCTTTGGCGAGCGGCAACGCGAATGTGCCGAGCCCGGCAAACAGGTCAGCCACCGCGCCGCAACCGCTGAGCCATTCGCGCGCGGCACCGACCAGCGCCGTCTCGCCTTCGAGGGTGGCTTGCATGAAAGCGCCGGGCGGGAACGACACTGCCACACCGCCGAAACTCATCGTGACCGGCTCTGGCTCCCAGAACCCTTCCGGGCCGTAGCCATGATCGAGTGACAGCCTTGCCAGCCCTGCATCGCGGCACAGGTCGAGCAGGTCTTCGGTCTGCGCCAACCCCTCCGGACTGAACCCGCTGAGCAGGCAATCGACGCCCTGATCTACCAACGACAGTTCCAACCCGATAGCAAACTTACGCTTCAACTTACTGAAATAGCGCCGAAATTGAACCGCCGCAGCAAACAGCGCTGGGTGCAGGACATGGCATTCCTTCAGATCCACCAAGCGGTGCGTGCCCGCTTCGTTGAACCCGAGCGCGGCAGATCCGCCGCCGTTGACCGCCTTTAGGCTAGCCCGGCGGCGAGAGTACGGCGGCGACATGGCGGGGGCGGCGATTTTTTTGCCGGGAACCAAACCCTGCCCCTCGGCGGCGTTGGCGACGCGATCATAGGCGAATTGGATCAGCATTTCCTCGTCGACATGCTGCATCTGGCACCCACCGCAAGTGCCGAAATGGCGGCAGGGCGGCACGGCGTGATGCGGGCCGGGAGTTACCGTGCCATCGGCGTGCAACGTGTCGCCCGGAGCCGCGCGGGACGAATGGCGGCCGGTGGCGGTGATGCCGTCGCCTTTGGCGGCGATGCGTAGGATCAGTTCGGAATCGGTCACAGGAAACTCATGTAAGCTGATGGAATATAGTCTATTAGTGTGCCTGCGCTGAACACTGGTCGGGCAAGGCGCGCTGCTTTGGCGTGAAGTTGGCAGCCTTCGCTGGCGGCATGCATCGGACTGACCCCAGTCGCCAAGCGGCTGGCGATCAGGCCGGCCAGAACGTCGCCTGTACCAGCCGTGCTAAGCCAGCTTAAAGCAGGCGGCAGGAGTTCTAACGCCCCTTGCGGGGATGCGAGCAGGGTGTCCGGCCCTTTGGCCACCACCACCGCGCTCATGGCCTGCGCAAGTTTGGCGACGCGTTCCAAACGCTCGCCCTCGCCTATGCCGAAACTTTCACACAGCGCGCCAAGTTCACCCGCGTGCGGCGTTACGATCAGCGGGCCGCCAGATAGCATCGCCGGTTCCAGCAGCATCAGCGCGTCGGCATCGAGCACCTTTGGCCCGGCAAATCCAAGCGCCTGTTGCAACCGCATCTTGGCCGCATCATCCCGCCCAAGGCCGGGACCGATCAACACGGCGGACAGGCGCCTGTCGGCCAAGGCCTTATCGAGCGGAGCGGCATCGACCACCAGTTCGTCAGGCCCGCAAGTTGGACCGTCGGCCAGCAATTTCACATACCCCGCGCCGCCATGCAGTGCCGCCCGCGCGGAAAGCATCGCCGCGCCGCGCATTTCGCCGCCAACCACGGCCAGCAAACCGCGCGTGTATTTATGCGCCTCGGCATGGGGAGCGAAAAGGCGCGCCCGCTCGGCCAGTTGCACCGCACCCGTCACAGCGCCGATACCGATATCGACCAACCGCCGCGCGCCCATCTTGCCAGCGGCAGGCATCAGCCAATGCGCGCGCTTCCACGCACCCAGAGCGATCGTCAGATCATTTCCCGGCAGTCGCTCGTTAAGTTCCGCGCCGCTGTCGCTGTCCACCCCGCTAGGAACATCAATGGTGACCGATTTTTCGTGCAAACCTCTCAGGCCGAGCAACAAATCGCGCATCGGTTCATCGAGTGGGCGCGTCAGCCCGGTGCCGAACAGGCAGTCGACAAACACATGGCCGTTAGCGTGATCGACCGGCGTGCCGCCCCATCGCGCCCTCGCGTTTATCGCAGCATCGGTGGCTGGTTCCAGCGGAGCGACCACCGAAACCGGCACGCCCCTCTCCGCCAGCACTCGGGCGATCACATAACCATCGCCGCCGTTATTGCCCGGCCCGCACAGCACCGTCACCGCGCGCCCGGCGGCCATGCGGAACACATAGTCCGCCGCGCCGCGCCCGGCGCGTTCCATCAGCGATTCGACCGTTTCGCCGCCAGCAATCAGCGCGCCTTCCGCTTCGCGCATCTGCGCGGCGGTGAGTATCTGGCGAGCGGCAGGCAAAAGCTATTCCGCCATCGGCAAGCGGTAGCGATCCGGCCCGACGCTCACCTCGACCATGCCTTCACCCTGTGCAACCGCCGCCATATCCGCGCCATCGGCAGCGACAATCCCGCGCCCCTCGACGCCGAGTTCCAGCCGGTGGAACCCGCCATCCGGGTGACGCACGATCAGCAGCGCTTGCCCATCACGAGTATCGCGTTCCATCGTGCAATCGGGCGTGAACTCAGTCGATCCGGCCAGCGCGCATTCGATAGGCGTGACAGCGGGCTGCGGGTCGCCCGGCGCTTCCTCTCCGCAGGCACTCAACGCCAGCAGCGCGAGAGCCGCTATTCTCACGAACGGCGGCCCTCGATCTGCGACACATCACGCACCGCACCGCGGGCGGCGCTGGTCGTCATCGCGGCATAGGCGCGCAATGCAGGCGAGACTTTGCGCGGACGGTCTTCGGCAGGATGGAAGCCGGTCAATTCCAATGCCGCGCGGCGGTGGGCCAGCACTTCATCGGCGACCGCGAGGTGGATCGTGCGGTTGGGAATATCGATTTCGATCAGGTCGCCGGTTTCCACTAGGGCGATCTCGCCGCCCTCAGCCGCTTCGGGCGAGACGTGACCGATGGACAAGCCGCTCGTGCCGCCCGAGAACCGCCCGTCGGTCAACAGCGCGCATTCCGCGCCCAGTCCGCGCGATTTCAGGTAGCTGGTGGGGTACAGCATTTCCTGCATCCCCGGTCCGCCCTTCGGCCCTTCGTAGCGGATCACCACCACATCGCCCGCGGCGATTTCGCCTGCGAGGATCGCGGCAACGGAAGTATCCTGGCTCTCGTAAACCTTGGCCGGGCCGGAGAACTTGAGGATGCTTTCATCCACCCCGGCGGTTTTCACGATGCAGCCTTCGCGAGCGATATTGCCATACAGCACCGCCAGCCCGCCATCCTTGCTGAAAGCGTGTTCGGCATTGCGGATCACCCCGCCCTCGCGGTCCGTATCCAGATCGTCCCAGCGGCGCGATTGGCTGAACGCGGTCTGCGTCGGTACGCCGCCCGGTGCGGCCATGAAAAATTCGCGCACCATCGGGTTGTTAGTGAGGCGAATGTCCCAATCGGCCAGCGCATCGCCCATCGTGGGCGAATGGACTGTCGGCAATGCGGTGTGCAGCAGGCCTGCGCGGTCCAATTCTCCGAGGATCGCCATGACCCCGCCTGCGCGGTGAACGTCTTCCATATGCACGTCGGCCTTGGCGGGCGCGACCTTGCACAGGCACGGCACTTTGCGGCTGAGCCGGTCAATATCGGCCATCGTGAAATCGACGCCAGCTTCGTGGGCGGCAGCGAGCAGGTGGAGCACTGTATTGGTCGATCCGCCCATCGCGATATCGAGGCTGACCGCGTTTTCGAACGCTTCGAACCCGGCGATGGTGCGCGGCAGGACGCTTTCGTCGTCCTCCTCGTAGTACCGCTTGGCGAGCGTGACGACCAAGCGCCCGGCGCGTTCGAACAATTGCTGACGGTCCGAGTGAGTGGCGAGTTGCGAGCCGTTGCCGGGCAACGACAGGCCCAACGCCTCGGTCAGGCAGTTCATCGAATTGGCGGTGAACATCCCGCTGCACGACCCGCAGGTGGGGCAGGCGTTGCGTTCGATATCGTCCACTTCCTCGTCGGAATAGCGTTCGTCCCCGGCGGCGACCATCGCATCCACCAGGTCCAGCGCGACTTCCTTGCCCTTGAGCACGACCTTGCCCGCTTCCATCGGCCCGCCGCTGACGAATACCACTGGGATATTGATCCGCAGCGCGGCCATCAGCATACCCGGCGTGATCTTGTCGCAATTGGAGATGCACACCATCGCATCGGCGCAGTGGGCGTTGACCATGTATTCCACGCTGTCCGCGATCAATTCGCGGCTGGGGAGCGAATACAGCATCCCATCGTGGCCCATTGCGATGCCATCATCGACCGCGATAGTGTTGAATTCCTTGGCAACGCCGCCAGCTGCCTCGATCTGTCGTGCGACCAACTGGCCGAGATCCTTCAGATGCACGTGGCCGGGCACGAACTGGGTAAAGCTGTTGACCACCGCGATGATCGGCTTGCCGAAATCGCCATCCTTCATGCCGGTAGCGCGCCACAATCCGCGCGCGCCAGCCATGTTGCGGCCGTGGGTGGAGGTGCGTGAACGGTAGGCGGGCATGGGCTTGATCCTGTTGGTGCGTATTCGGGATGCCCCTAACGCATGGCGGGCGCGAAGGCTAAGGGGAAAAGTTATCGACCTCGGACCCTCGGTGCTACATCCGCTCAGGATGAGCGGGGGTTAGTGCGCTTTATCGCAACCTTCCGACCAGCCGCCACCACTCGCCCGGCAACTTCGTCGCCGCCGCATCGCGTTCCGCCTCGCTGGCGTAGAGCGCAAAGCAGGTCGCGCCGGAGCCGGACATTCGCGCCAGCAGCGGCGCGGTGTCGCGCAAGGCCGCCAGCACCTCGCCGATCACCGGGCACAGGGTAAGCGCAGGCGTTTCCAGATCATTGCGCCCTGCCAATGCGATTTCGCGCGCTGTTCCGGTAGGCATTGGCCCGCGATCCACGCCGTCCCACGCGCTGAACACCGCACCAGTGCTGAGCGGTACGCGCGGGTTCACCAGCAGCACCGGCGTTCCGGCGAGGTCTTGCGGCCCCGGCGTAAGTTCCGTTCCCGTGCCGCGCCCGATGCAAGTGACGCTCTCCACGCACGCGGGCACATCCGCGCCCAGCCGGGCGGCGCGCGCCTGCCAATCATCGGGCAAGCCGTAAGCCTCGCGCACCAAGCGGAACACCGCCCCCGCATCCGCCGAGCCGCCGCCAAGCCCCGCCGCGACGGGGAGGTTTTTCTCCAGCGTTACCGCCAGCCCGCCGGAATGCGGCAAGGCGGTGAGTGCCTGGGCGACGATGTTG
>Ga0247817_10000482_pt1 | contig 22189 bp, 16 predicted proteins | sample UWRJL212509R1_FD_178010 | JGI IMG/M metagenome (GOLD analysis project Ga0247817, IMG submission 178010) | Plant litter microbial communities from Arlington Agricultural Research Station in Wisconsin, United States - UWRJ-L212-509R-1 | ecosystem: Environmental > Terrestrial > Plant litter >...
AGAATTAGGAGCTAGATTGTTTGCCATTATCAGAAGAATCCACGGTTTCACTGCAAATGTACTTGAAATGCATGGCTTCAGTTTGCAATTGCAGGACTACAAAGTAAGTTATGGTACAATTCCGATCAATCTTACGAAAAAAGAATTCGATATTTTTCAATACCTGGTATTGAATAAAAACCGTGTCATTACGAGATTGCAGTTAACAGAGCACATTTGGGGTGATATTCTGGAAGTCAATTCCGATTCTAATTTTATCGATGTGCATGTGCGGAACCTGAGGAAAAAACTGGACAAACACACTTCAATCGATTGGTTTGAAACAGTAAGGAACGTCGGTTACAGAATTAACAGCCAATGAAAATCAAACACCAGCTTGCTATCTTCAACGCACTGACCAGGTTGCTGATGATTTTGCTATTGTGGCTGATGCTGCCTGTTTTGGTTGAAAAAATTGTATACAAGCACATCAACAAAAGCCTGATTGAAAAAAAACAGAAGTTCATCGAACATCTGGATAAAGAAGAAATTAATGATTTTATCGTAAGGAATGATTCGGCCGAAACTTATGCCAGTTTTTCCACATTACACAGCGAGTTTCTTCAACTTTCAAGATTACCCGGTAAAACAACAATCAGCAAAACCATTTTCATTACCGAACCAAGAATTATTGAGGAAGAACAAAGTGATTATCGGATTTTACAATACCAATTCTATTATGAAAATACAGCTTATCAATTGGAAATCGGCAGCAGCCTCAATGAAATCCATGACCTGACATTTACGATCCGGCTTTTTATTCTCGTTGTTCTGGTAATTATCCTGTTGGTGACTTTTCTGATGGATACCTTTTATATTGAACACCTTTTAAAGCCATTTTACAAGATTATTGATACAAAAATACGCCGTGTTAACGAACCAGAATCTTTCGACCATACGCCGATAGTTACACATTCTGCCGACTTTCAGGAATTGGATACTGTCTTAAATCAAATGATGAATCGGATTAGTGAGCTGTTCAAAAAAGAAAAACAGTTTATTGCCAATGTTTCCCATGAGTTGCTGACACCTGTAGCATTGCTTAAGAACAAATTTGAAAACCTGTTGCAGAATAATTCTCTTGATGAGGAAGCGGTTGATAAAATCGCAGCCGCTTTGCGCACGTTGGATATGCTAAAGAAAGTCATCAGTAACCTTTTGCTTATTTCGCGCATTGAAAACAATCAATATGAGGCGAATGAAACAATTTATTTTCAATCATTAATCGATGATCTGGCAGAAGATTTTGAAGATCGGATGGAAGACAAGCAATTGCATTTTACAGCGACGATTAAGAATGATTTTCACTTTACGGGCAACAAAACACTCCTTCATATTTTATTCTATAATTTATTGGCGAATGCGATCAAATACAATCAAAAAGAAGGGGAAATTATAATTTCAGATGGATTTTCTGATGGTCACTATTTTATTTCTGTTTCCGATTCGGGCATTGGAATGAATGCAATGCAATTGTCAAATATCTTCAACCGATTTACACGTATTAATCATGATCAGGAAGGTCAAGGATTAGGCTTGGCGATTGTACAAAGCATAGCGCAATTTCACCATATTACCATTAAAGTGATTTCTGATACAGCAAAAGGAACGACTTTTACCTTATTATTTCCTGTCCAATTGTAATTAAAAGTTAAAATTCAGGATGACGCCAAATCTTCATTTAATCTTCATCCGGCAGCAATACCTTTGACCTGTTAATAATAAATAATTTAATTTTTAATTTTAGAAATCATGAAAAAAGCATTGTTATTAGTTGCAGTAATTTTAGGGACTTCAGTACTGGTAAACGCTCAGACCGAGCCTGCAAAAAGCACTCCTGCAAAAGAAGTGAAAGCTACCAAACACACTAAAAAAACGGCAAAAGCAGAGAAAAAAACAGAAACGGTAAAAATGGAAACAGCCAAACCGGCCGTAAAAAAATAATTAACGCGATCATTTCGGCGGCATGAAATAGTTTGACCATTGAAATGGAAGTTTTCGGGATGATGGTTTAGTTATAAAAGGATAAAGCGATTTATCCTTTTTTTGTTTGAAAAAGCCATAACAGCAAGAATAATACAGGTAGTTAAATTTTTAATAATGGAAGTAAAATATCATGATGTTTCTTTGTTAATTTGTGTAAAATTTTCAAAATGGTTTTTCGCCTTTTAGTTCTTTGCACCATTCTTTTTATTGTCGAATGTTATGCGTTTCAGGCATTTAAAACAGTGATAAAGCCACGATGGATTGTCGTTTCCTATCAGGTTATAAGTCTGTTGCTCTTCGCGTTCATCGTCTATTCCTTTACACAATTTGACCGTTCCGTAGGGCAAACCAAACAGACTTTGCTTACAATGGGATTGTTGTTGCTGGTTTATGTTCCGAAAATTCTAATCACGATTGTATTATTGGGAGAAGATATTTACAGGATTGTAGTTGGATCGGTTAATTATTTTATTGATTCTGATCATACCGCGGATTTTCTGAACTCCAGGCGAAAATTCGTCAGCCAGATTGCCTTAGGCCTTGCGGCAGTTCCTTTTCTTTCACTTATTTATGGAATGACCATCGGGAAATACAATTACAAAGTCATAAAACAGCGCATCTTTTTTCCTGATTTGCCAGATGCATTCGATGGATTTACAATCACACAAATCTCGGATGTGCATAGTGGTAGCTTTGACAATCCAGAAAAAATCAATTATGCGATAGACTTAGTCAACGAGCAAAATTCGGATTTGATCCTTTTTACAGGCGATATCGTAAATACCCATGCCAAAGAAATGCATCCGTGGCTCGAAACCTTCAACAGGATCAAAGCGCATGAATTTGGTAAGTATGCAGTATTGGGAAACCACGATTATGGAGAGTATATAGATTGGCCTTCCACCGTCGAAAAGGAAGAAAATTTCACTGCCATAAAAAATTTGTACGGCGATATCGGTTTCAAATTACTGCTTAACGAACATACTTTCATTCAGAAAGGCGATGACAAGATTGCATTGGTTGGCGTGGAAAACTGGGGGAAGAATTTCAAACAAGCTGGCGATTTGAACAAAGCATCACAGCAACTGAGAAAAGAAGATTTTAAAATATTGATGAGTCATGATCCAAGCCATTGGGAATATGAAGTCAAACGCCATAATAAGAACTTTCATCTGACATTTTCCGGACATACGCACGGAATGCAGTTCGGCATCGAAATACCGGGATTCCTGAAATGGAGCCTGGCGCAATACGTTTACAAGCAATGGGCTGGTTTGTATGAAGAATTTGGCAGGTATATTTATGTAAACCGAGGCTTCGGTTTTCATGCTTATCCGGGCAGAGTAGGTATTATGCCCGAAATTACGGTCATTCAACTAAAAAAAGGTGAAAAAGTAGCGTAATTCGTTTAAAATGCTACATTTGTAATATAATATCTTAATTTCAAAGCTTTAAAAATTAAATTTTTTGGTTTTATGTCAAAATTTGGAGAACTTATAAATGCCCAAGTTCCTGTGTTGATCGATTTTTACACAGACTGGAATGAATCGTCGGTATCAATGCATCCTGTTATCAGAGATGTGGCCGCTGCGCTTGGTGATAAAGCCAAAGTGATAAAAATCGACGTGGATAAAAATCAGGAACTTGCTGATGCATTGCGTATAAAAGGCCTGCCTACTTTAATGATTTATAAAGAAGGACAGATGATATGGAGACAATCCGGCGAACTTGACGCCAACACGATCATTGGATTGGTACAGGAACAAATCTAAGAAATTACTTCACATTTAAACCCTTTTTCTCTTAGGAACTTTAGTGTTTCGGGTAAAACATATTCTAAATTCCGGAAGGCTTTAATGCTGTCGTGAAAGATGATAATATTCCCGGATTTTATATTTGACAATACATTTTCCAGACATTTTTCTCTTGAAATATGCTGATCGAAATCGGCACTCAGTATATCCCACATTACAATTCTGTAGCCCAGTTTAATCATTTCTTTCGACTGGCTTCTTTTGATTTTTCCGTATGGCGGGCGAAATAAAAAACTTTCAGCGGCAGTTAGTCCTTTCATGCTTTCAGCACATTTTTTTACATTATCGATGTACAAACCGGAATCAGTTTTCCAGCCATTAAGATGATTGAAAGTATGATTGCCTACCGCATGTCCATCGGCTATGACCTTATTAAAAATTTCAGGATGCTTGACTACATTGTCGCCAATACAGAAAAATGTCGCCTTGGCGTTGTAGTTTTTTAATTGGGATAAAGTCCATTCGGTAATTTCGGGAGTCGGACCATCGTCAAAAGTCAAATAGACAATATTGTCAGTATTCGGGATGTCCCAAACAAATTGTGAAAATAGTCGTTTAATGAATCGGTTCGTTTTTACCCAATAAAAAGCCATACTGTTTTGATTGATAAAAAAAAGCAGTGACATTTTTCAACAGCACTGCTTTTTTATGGAATTATTTAAAGATTATTCATTATCCCTGCCAAAGCGGTGGAAAATTGTATTATAAGAATTAAATACAGGCTTATTCTTATTGTAATATTCCATGTCGCCACGATCTTTCATGACTTGAAGTAAGCCTCTGTATCGTTCAATATCTGTAATAATATCGATGGCGAGAGTGCTTTGTTCACCGATACTCAGTCCTTTGTAAAACGTAAGATTTTCTTTGTATTTGGTCATCAAATGATCCAAAAGTTCACGCGCTTTCTGTTTTTCACCTACTTCATAATAACCACCAGCAAAAGGATCAACTAAAGAATAATAACCGTAATAATCAACAGGCATTTTTGTCATTGCCAGATCGATAACCGTCTTTGCTTTTTCTATTTTGCCTTCGTTAATCAACTGTTCCATCAAACGGGCAAGATTTGTCCTGTAAGAAATACTGTTTTTTCTGGTTTCAGGATCATGATAAATCGTTTTCAATTCTCCATTACCCCAATCCCATTTCATGGCAATTTTATACATTTTTTCAGAATCGATTTGTCCCATGTCAAGCGGACTTCCATCTTTAGGAATTGGCGTTCTTAGCGGGACAAGTTTATAAACCATTCCGTCGAGTTGAAGGTAATCTTTCATCCACAAATAATCATCGTCGCCAAAACTGCCTCCGGTAAAATAAATCGGTCTTTTCCAATTGTTATTGGCCAATACGTCAAGCATCATGATCCTGTTCTTGTAAATTGCCCTGTCTTTGATTTCAATATCAATGTAAGGAACGATAGAATCATAATATTTTGGGTCGACCACTTTGTTTTTTATAATTTCATTCTTGTCGATAGGAATGCGGATTTTGTTCGTCGGATAGAAATGAATCTTCTGTCCATTCTGCATTTCCAACAGTGTTCTCGGATCGTCGCTTTTGATAAAATTAAGCAAATCCTTAAGGTTCCAGCGGTTCTCGGTTTTAGGATTGTGGATGGCATAATCCAATTTATCTCCCACGTATTGGTCATGCGTAAAAGAAATAGGTAGTCCTTCAGCCTGATAGGATTTCATTTTCATCTGATCGGTATACCAGTCTGTCATTAATAAACTGGTACAAACGATTTTAACATCGGTTCTAACGTTTTCAATTTCCTGAGCGTACCAAAGCGGAAAAGTATCGTTGTCGCCGATTGTGTACAAAATAGCATTCGGTTCACAAGAATTCAAATAATTCTTAGCCATCGCGATAGCTGTATATTTGTTAGAACGGTCATGGTCATCCCAGTTTTGAGAAGCCATTAATACCGGTGCGGCCAATAAACTTGCGGCAATGACAAGAGGTCCGGCGATTTTAGGTTGCAGGTAATTTTTAAGTGTGTCATAAATGGCATAGACGCCAAACCCGATCCAAATAGCAAATATGTAAAAAGATCCGACTAGCGCATAATCTCTTTCGCGGGGTTCAAAAGGCCGTTCGTTAAGGTAGATTTTTAACACAAATCCGGTAAATAAAAACAAAACTAAAAGAACATAGAAGCTTTTCAGATCTTTATTGGCGTGGTAGACCAATCCGATTAAACCGAGAATTAAAGGAAGGAAAAAATAGACATTTCTGCCTTTATTATTCAATACATCAGCCGGTAGGTTTTGCTGAGATCCGAGATGCATTTCATCAATAAATGTAATTCCGCTGAGCCAGTTTCCGTCGAGGTTGTCATATTTTCCCTGGATGTCATTTTGTCGCCCAGTAAAATTCCACATCAAGTATCTCCAGTACATATAGCCAAACTGGTATTCGACCATAAAGCTCAAATTGTCCCAGGTTGTAGGTTTTTCAATGATGAGGTATTCTCCATAACTCTTCAGGAAAGAAATATAGCCTTCGTTATCAATCTGCTTTTCGGCATAGGCTTTTCTAAACTCTGCTATAATATCAACAAGTTCTTTTTCTTCAGAATATTCGGGCTTGATTCTGAATTCCAACACATGGGTAAAATTCATGTAATTTTCTATATGTTCAGTACTCCACATTCTTGGAAGAATAGCCTTGTGGTTGTCATCGCTGTTTTGCTCGGCATTTTTATAGTTGTTGGTAATAATGTACTTGCCGGTTTTATAATCCCTTTCATAATTCGGTGCTTTGTCTAAATATGGAGTCGTTTCGTCTAGTCCGGCGAAAGAATCAGAGTACTGCGGTCCATAAAACAACGGATTAACACCGTATTGTTCTCTGTTGTAATATGCAAGCACCTCTGCGGCATCAGAAGGTTTGTTTTCATTGATTACAGTATTGGCATTGGCACGAATCGGCAACATCATCCAGGTCGAAAATCCGATCAGGATGAATAAAATACACAGAATTATAGTGTTATAGAATACCAATCCTTTTTGCTTTGTATAGCGCAATCCGAAATAAAAAAAGGCAATAAAAAGAAGAGCTACGAAAATGGTTCCCGAATCAAATGGCATTCCTAAATTATTAACCATGAAGATTTCGGTCTTCCCGAAGAAAGCCATAGTTAACGGAAGTAACAGCTTAAAGATGAACAATAGGATTGCTACTACTACAATATTGGCAATGATAAAATTTTTAACCGTGATGGTCTTGTAATTTTTAAAATAATACAGAAATCCGATCGAAGGAATGGTCAGCAATGCCATGAAGTGTACGCCAAATGAAAGACCAATCACCAAACTGATAATCAACAGCCATTTGTTTCCTCTTGGCGTGTTCATATCGGCTTCCCATCGCAAACCAAGCCAGAAGAGTAATGCTATGAGTACATTAGCCATCGCATATACTTCTGCCTCAACAGCATTAAACCAAAAACTATCTGAAAAAGTGTAAGCTAGAGCACCAACTAATGAAGCTCCTAGAATCACGATAGCGTTATTGGTAGTGATTTCTGAAAAGCGGGCAATCAGTTTTTTTAAAATAATCGTTGATGACCAGAATAAAAACAATATGGTAAAAGCACTCGAAAAGACTGACATCATGTTGACCATGAGAGCGATTTGCGTCTTGTCCATGGCAAACATGGCAAAAAAAGCACCCATCATCTGAAATAAAGGCGCTCCTGGCGGATGTCCAACTTCAAGTTTTGCGGCAGTAGCAATATACTCGCCGCAATCCCAAAAACTCATCGTTGGCTCTACAGTAAGTGTATAAGTGATTAGCGCTACGGCAAAGGCAAACCAGCCGGTTATTGTGTTCCACTTATTGAAATTAAATGTCGTCATCGGGTAAGAATGTTGTTTTTTTTCGTGATACAAAGAAACTATTTTTTTACGGAAAGAACCATCGATTAACAAAAAATTCTAAAGTATTGTTTTGTTTTTTAAGCCGTTGTCATCCGATTCGAATGACTTAAAAAAATGCTGGCTGTTACAGTAAAAATTATTTTGATAAAAAAGCGGTAAATGTTTGCTAAAAATAAAATTTGTATTAAATTTGCACTCGCTTAACGGCAATGGAAATGGTCTATGGTGTAATGGTAACACAGCTGTTTTTGGTGCAGCCTTTCTAGGTTCGAGTCCTAGTAGACCAACAAAAAAACTCCTCAGGAAACTGAGGAGTTTTTGTTTTTATAGTAAATAAAGTTTTATATTTTGAAAGTAATTACGGGTCTTACCGCATGATTTACTAGGTCTTCGCTAACACTTCCGTTAAAGAAATGAGACAAACCTGTTCTTCCGTGCGTGCACATTCCAATTAAATCGGCGGATGTTTTGTTGGCAAAATTGAGAATTCCTTTTTCTACATTAACATCGTTATAAATGTGCATTGAATAATTATCATAACTAAATTCTTTCATGAAATCGCTCATGATTTTTTCAGCAACATGTGTAGGCTTGAAGCTATTGGGCGTATTAATCATGACCAGGCTCAGGTTAGATTTGAATGCTCTGGCAAATTCAACCAATTGTGCGAAAGGTTTTTTAATTTCCTGTGAAAAGTCAGAAGCAAATACAAAATTGCCTGCTTTAAAATCATTGTTTTCATTTTTAATGACTAAGACCGGAGCTTCAGAAAAACGCACTACTTTTTCAGTATTGGAACCGATAAGCATTTCCTGAAATCCACTGGTTCCATGAGAACCCATCACAACTAAATCAATATTATTTTTTTTGCTTACGCCTAAAATTCCTTCAAATGCTTTTTCGAATTGAATGATTTCCGAAACATTAAGTCCTTCCAGATAATCTACATCCATTAAGTCTTCCAGATTGCTGATCGCCTTGTCTTTGTAAAACATGATTTCAGGAATCTGATGCCCGCTTCCAATAGCGTCACCTGCCTGATGTGGCAATTCCAACATGTGTAATAAGATAATTTCACTGTCGTTTTCTCTTGCAATCTGCGCGGCAACTTTTAAGGCATATTCTGCGTGGTCGGAAAAGTCTGTAGGAACTAAAATTCTTTTCATAATTTAAAAGTGTAAGAAATTATATAAAATTGTTTGTTTGATTTAATGAATAAAGATAGTATTTTTTTTTAGATCTCCAATCATTTTTGGTTTACAAAAAAAACACTATATTTGCACGGTTATTTATTAAAAGTTAGATAATGAGGGAAGCAATGCTTCCCTCTTTTTATAGAAAATATGACATTTAAAGAAAAAGTAAATCAGTTGTTGATGGACGGACTTGAAGAAAAGCCCGATGTATTCCTTATCGACCTGACTATTACCGACAGTTTTAAAATTATTGTAACTTTAGATGGCGATAACGGAGTGGCTTTGCAGGACTGTATCGACGTCAGCCGCGCTATCGAGCATAATTTAGACCGGGAAGAACAGGATTTCTCTTTAGAAGTCGCATCGGTTGGAGTGGGTTCGCCATTAAAGATTACAAGGCAATATAAGAAGAATGTGGGAAGAACGCTGATCGTAAAATTAGCTGCTGAAACCATAGAAGCCCAGCTTGTTGAAGCGAATGATGATTTTATCATGCTTGCGTGGGAAGCAAGAGAACCAAAGAAAATTGGGAAAGGCAAAGAAACTGTCCAGAAACGACAGGAAATTCCTTACTCAGAAATAAAAGAAGCAATTGTTACAGTAACATTTTAATTTAAAAGTTTGGCATGGAAAATTTAGCATTAATCGATTCATTTTCAGAGTTTAAAGACGATAAACTTATTGATCGTGTAACGCTTATGGCGATTTTGGAAGATGTATTCAGGAATGCATTGAAGAAAAAATTCGGATCAGATGACAATTTTGACATTATCATTAATCCAGATAAAGGAGATATGGAAATCTGGAGACGACGCGTCATCGTTGCTGATGATGATTTGGATCTGGAAAACGAAGAAATCACACTGACTGAAGCCAGAAAAATCGAGCCTGATTTTGAAATTGGGGAAGAAGTTTCTGAAGAAGTGAAATTAATAGATTTGGGAAGAAGAGCTATTTTGGCATTGCGCCAGAACTTGATTTCTAAGATACACGAACATGATAACACCAATCTTTACAAACAGTTTAAAGACCTTATTGGTGAAATTTATACTGCCGAAGTGCACCATGTTCGCCCAAGAGTTGTAATTTTGGTAGACGATGAAGGAAATGAAATCGTGTTGCCGAAGGAAAAACAAATCCCGTCCGACTTTTTCCGTAAGGGAGATAATGTTCGCGGAATCATTGAAAGCGTTGAATTGAAAGGAAATAAGCCGCAAATTATTATGTCCAGAACTTCTGAAAAGTTCCTTGAAAAATTATTTGAGCAGGAAATCCCGGAAGTTTTTGACGGTTTGATTATGGTAAAAAATGTCGTGCGTATCCCAGGTGAAAAAGCAAAAGTAGCTGTAGATTCTTACGATGACCGTATTGATCCTGTTGGAGCATGTGTGGGAATGAAAGGGTCACGTATCCACGGAATTGTGCGCGAATTAGGAAATGAAAATATCGACGTAATTAATTTTACATCCAATATCCAGTTGTACATTACAAGAGCGTTAAGCCCTGCGAAAGTGTCTTCGATAAAAATCAATGAAGAAACCAAAAGAGCTGAAGTGTTTTTGAAATTGGAAGAAGTGTCCAAAGCAATCGGACGTGGCGGCCACAACATCAAATTGGCAGGACAACTCACAGGTTATGAACTTGATGTTATCCGCGAAGGAAATATCGCAGAGGAAGAAGATGATGTTGAATTGACCGAGTTTTCAGATGAGATTGAAGCCTGGGTGATCGAAGAGTTTGCAAAAATAGGCCTCGACACGGCAAGAAGTATCCTGAAACAGGACGTGAATGATTTAGTAAGAAGAACAGATTTGGAAGAAGAAACCATTCTCGATGTCATGCGCATTTTAAAAGAAGAATTCAACGCCTAATTATCTCTAACAACTACAACAACACAACAAAAAGATAATAATAAAAAGATTTTATGTCTGAAGAGAGAATAATAAGAATAAACAAGGTTTTAAGGGAATTAAATATTTCGTTAGAAAGAGCTGTCGATCATTTGAAAGACAAAGGAATTGCTATTGAAGCAAATCCGAATGCTAAAATTTCTGAGAAAGAATTTAATATTCTTCAGAACCAATTTGCTGGCGATAAGGGGAATAAAGAAGCTTCTAAAGAAGTAGGTGAAGAGAAAAGAAAAGAAAAGGAAGCATTGCGTATCGAAAGAGAAAAGGAAATCGAGGACAAACGCAAACTCGATGAAGAGCGCCAAAGACAGGAAGTAATCAAAGCCAAAGCGGTAGTTACTGGTCCGAAACAAGTAGGTACAATCGACCTGAATCCTTCAAAACCAGCAGCTAAACCAGCTGAGACGCCAGTAACTGCAACTCCTGTTCAGGTTGAGGAAGCAAAAGAAAAAGCAGCTCCTGAAGTACCAGTACAAGAAGCTGAAAAACCAGCAGTAAAAGCGCCTCAGGCAGAAGTGAAAGCGGAGGAATCGGCTCCGGTTGATGAGTCTATTACCACACAATACCAGAAATTATCAGGCGCTACCTTAACAGGTCAAACTATTGATTTGTCACAATTCAATAAGCCTAAAAAGAAAAAAGAGGAGCCTAAAATCACGCCTAATAAACCAGGTGCCAATGCTGCGGCCAATGCCAATGCTAACCTTAATAAAAATAAAAGGAAGAGAATTCCGCCAAAACCGGGAGAAGTAAGACCTGGAGGAACCGCTGCGCCTGGAACTCCCGGAGCCAATCCAAACAGGATTTCTCCAAATACGGCTGGAAATGCCGCCAACAGAAGCGCAAGACCCGGTTTTGTAAAAGGCAATCGTCCTGCAATCATTGCTAAAGTAGAGCCGACGGAAGAGGAAGTTAAAAATCAAATCCGTGAAACCCTCGAAAAACTTCAGGGCAAAGGCGGAAAATCAAAAGCGGCAAAATACCGTAGGGATAAAAGAGATACCCACCGCCAAAAGTCGGATGAGGAACAAAGGGCTATCGATGAAGGAAGCAAAACCATTAAAGTAACCGAGTTTGTTACCGTTGGAGAAATTGCAACCATGATGGATGTGCCAATTACAAAAGTGATCGGAACCTGTATGTCACTCGGAATCATGGTAACCATGAACCAGCGTCTCGATGCCGAAACACTTACAATTGTTGCTGATGAGTTTGGTTATGAAGTAGAATTTATCACGACCGAATTAGAAGATTCTATTCAGGTTGTTGAAGATAAAGAAGAAGATTTGGTTTACAGAGCGCCGATTGTTACCGTAATGGGTCACGTCGATCACGGTAAAACATCGCTTCTGGATTACATCCGTAAGGAAAATGTAATCGCCGGTGAATCAGGAGGAATCACACAGCACATTGGTGCTTACGGTGTGACTTTGGATAACGGCCAAAAAATAGCTTTCCTTGATACGCCGGGACACGAAGCCTTTACGGCGATGCGTGCGCGTGGTGCCCAGGTGACAGATATTGCAATTATTGTGATTGCTGCCGATGATGATATCATGCCGCAAACCAAAGAGGCAATCAGCCATGCGCAGGCAGCAAATGTGCCTATCATTTTTGCAATCAATAAGATTGATAAGCCCAACGCGAATGTTGAAAAAATTAAAGAAAGGCTGGCAGGAATGAATTTGCTGGTTGAAGATTGGGGTGGAAAAATCCAGTCGCACGATATTTCTGCGAAAGCGGGAACAGGAGTGAAAGAATTACTTGAAAAAGTATTGCTGGAAGCGGAGCTTTTGGATTTGAAGTCCAATCCGAACAAACCTGCTTCAGGAACTGTAGTAGAGGCATTTTTGGACAAAGGAAAGGGATATGTTTCTACAATTTTAGTACAAAACGGAACCCTGAAAGTTGGAGATTACATGCTGGCCGGAAAGCATCACGGAAAAATCAAGGCAATGCATGATGAAAGAGGCCATATTGTAAAAGAGGCCGGACCTTCAACACCAGTATCCGTTCTTGGATTGGATGGCGCGGCAACTGCCGGTGATAAGTTCAATGTTTTCGAAGATGAAAGAGAAGCTAAGGCTATTGCGGCAAAACGTACGCAATTAATGCGTGAGCAATCTGTACGAACACAAAGACACATTACTCTTGCTGAAATTGGACGTCGTATCGCTTTAGGGCAGTTTAAGGAATTGAACATTATCCTTAAAGGAGATGTGGACGGTTCTGTTGAAGCATTGTCTGATTCGTTCTCTAAATTATCTACAGAGGAAATCCAGATTAATATTATTCACAAAGGGGTTGGAGCGATTACAGAAACTGATGTTATGCTGGCTTCCGCTTCGGATGCGATCATTATCGGATTTAATGTACGTCCTGCAGGAAATGCCAGACAATTGGCAGATAAAGAAGAAATTGATATCCGTAATTATTCGATCATTTACGATGCAATCGATGACCTGAAAGACGCAATGGAAGGCATGCTTTCTCCTGAAATGAAGGAAGAAATTACCGGAACTGCCGAAATCAGGGAGATTTTCAAAATCTCTAAAGTGGGTTCTATTGCAGGTTGTATGGTGATGGATGGAAAAATTTCCAGAAATTCAAAAATCCGTATCATCCGCGAAGGTGTGGTGGTATTTACCGGAGAACTTCTGGCACTGAAACGTTTTAAAGACGATGTAAAAGAGGTGTCCAAAGGATACGATTGTGGTATACAAATCAAGAATTACAACGACATTGAGGAGCGTGATGTGATTGAAGCTTTCCAGGAAGTAGCAGTGAAGAAAAAACTGAAATAAGAAAAGAGAATATATCAAAAGCGCCTTCGGAAACGAGGGCGTTTTTTTTATTCTTAACGGAAATTGTAACTTTATGAGAATACTATTACGGGGAATATTAGATTAAAAATCCGCATTCAGCAGTTGTAATCGTTTTATTTATTTGGCTTAATCAGGAAAGCATTCGGATACCGCTTTTTTAGATCTGATAAATTGCGTTCCGCGTCAATTCGTGACTTGAAATTCCCAATCCAGACTTTATAGGCTGGCGTGCTAAAAACAATAGTTCCGTCAAAATTTTTATATTCTTTCCTGAAATCTGCCAATGTTCTTTTTGCAGTTTCACTTTCGCCGTTATAAATTTGAATTTTATAGCGGTCATTAATTGTGATAGAGGAATTTATTTTTCTTTTTTCATTGAGCAGCTGCTCAAATTTCGGATCCTGTGAAACAGTAATATTAGCATTCTGAGCACATAAATTAAGGCTGTAGATTCCTACAGAAATGAGCATCAAAATGTTGTTTTTTAGGAGTGAAATTTTCATAAAGGTGTGATTTTTATACAAATGTACTATTTCCTGATTTAAACAAAACCAAAAATATTATTTAGAATTAATATAAATTGATATTTAAGACTATTTTAAGGTTTTGAGAATAGTTCATAAGTCGTATTTTTGTGCAAGTTTTAAAACAGAGTAGGTTATTTTTTAGCATAGTCTTAAGAAAAAACCATACCAAATTTTAGTCGATAATCATTAGACAATATGAAAAAAGTGGGTAACCATAATTCGATTTCAAGGACCTTAATTTTTAGTTTAGCTTTGTTGCTGACTTTTTCCTTAACTTCAATTGCTCAGACCGCTGCTCCTGCAGCCGAAACTCCAGCCGCCGCCGCACCAGCAGCATCTGCAGGCGGAGATCCTGTAAAAGGGAAAGAACTTTTCAATTCCAATTGTGCTGCCTGTCATAAGCTAGATGCTAAAATGACCGGTCCAGCTTTAAGAGGCGTGTCGCAAAAACACGACAAAGCGTGGCTTTACAAATGGGTTCATAATAGTTCTGCCATGGTAAAAGCGGGTGATGCTGCTGCGGTAAAAGTTTTTACGGAATATAACGGTTCTGTGATGACTGCTTTCCCGCAATTGTCTGAGGGAGATATTGATAATATAATTGCCTATACTTCTGAGCCAAAGGCAGAGCCTGTAACTGCGACTGTTCCTGGTCTAACTGGAGGGAAAGAAGACAATGTTGGAGGTATTTCCAATAATGTTGTGCTTGGTGCTTTGGCATTGGTTATGCTTATTTTGGTGGTGATGCTGTTCATGGTAAACAATGTGCTTTCCAAAGTAGCTAAAGCCAATGGTATTGAAGTGGCACCAAAAGAAGAAACCACGCCAATCTGGAAAGCATTTGCTAAAAATCAGTTTCTTGTATTGGTTACTTCGATTTTCTTGTTGCTTGCAAGCGGATATTTTGTGTATGGTTATCTGATGCAGATAGGTGTAGACCAAAATTATGAGCCGATTCAGCCAATTCACTATTCACACAGAATCCACGCCGGAAGCAATGGTATTGATTGTAAATACTGCCACTCTGCGGCACGTGTGAGCAAAAACGCAGGTATTCCTTCATTGAATGTTTGTATGAACTGCCACAAAAATATCAGCGAAGTGTCAGATACTACAGCTACAGCAGAACACTCTAAAGCATTCTACGACGGAGAGATCCAAAAATTGTATACTGCAGTTGGATGGGATCAGGGTACTCAAAAATATACAGGTAAAACACAGCCGGTAAAATGGGTGCGCATACACAACTTACCTGATTTCGTTTATTTCAATCACTCACAGCACGTTACAGTCGCGGGAATCGAATGCCAGACTTGTCACGGTCCGGTTCAGACTTTTGAATTGATGAAACAATTCTCTCCATTGACCATGGGCTGGTGTGTGGATTGTCACAGAAAAACAGATGTTAAAATGGAAGGCAATGAATACTATGCAAAAATCCACGAGGAACTTTCTAAAAAGTATGGTGTGGATAAACTGACCGCCGCTCAAATGGGAGGTCTGGAATGCGGTAAGTGCCACTATTAATCAAATTATTAAGAAGCTAATATATATATACGATGTCATCAAACAAAAAATACTGGAAAAGTGTTGAAGAACTAAACGAAAATAGTTCTATTGTTGAGACGCTTAGAAATAACGAATTCGTGGAAGAAATTCCAACAGATGAATTCCTGGGAGATAAGGATGCTTTGTCCGGATCCTCTACATCACGTCGTGATTTCTTAAAGTACGTTGGGTTTAGTACAGCTGCAGCTACTCTTGCTGCGTGTGAAGGACCTGTGCACAAGTCGATACCTTATGTGGTCCAGCCGGAAAATATCATTCCGGGTGTTGCCGATTTCTATGCAACCTCAGTTTTTGATGGTTTTGATTTTGCTAATATTCTTGTTAAAACCCGTGAAGGCCGACCAATCAAAATAGAAAATAACACTTTAACGGGAGCAAAATTTGCTGCCAATGCCAGAATTCACGCTTCTATATTGTCGTTATATGACAGCATGCGTTTGAAACAACCAAAGATTGCGGGTAAATCTGCAACATGGGGTGAAGTGGATGGGAAAATAAAATCAAGCATTGCTGAGGCCAAAGCTAGTGGCAAGCAGGTTGTCCTGTTGACCAATACTTTAGCCAGTCCGTCAACTGAAAAACTGATTGCAGAGTTTATTGCTAAAAACCCTAATGCAAAACATGTTGTTTACGATGCTGTTTCTTCTTCAGAAACCCTCGATGCTTTTGAAGCAGTATATGGCGAAAGAGCATTGGTTGATTATGACTTGTCTAAAGCTTCTCTAATCGTTTCTATTGGAGCGGATTTCCTAGGAGACTGGCAAGGCGGAAGCTATGATTCAGGATATGCTAAAGGCAGAATTCCTAAAAACGGAAAAATGTCACGTCACTTCCAATTGGAAGCCAATATGACATTATCTGGTGCTGCTGCTGATAAACGCATCCCGATGTCGGTTGCGAATCAAAAACAAGCATTGGTTAAAATCTACAATATTATTACCAATGGAACTGCCGGAACTGCAAAAATCGAAAATGAAGATGCGGTAATAAAAGTAGCTCAACAGCTAAAGGCTGCCGGAAGCAAAGGAGTTCTTCTTTCCGGAATTCAGGATAAAAATGCCCAATTATTGGTTTTGGCAATCAACCAGGCACTATCAAGTGAGGCTTTTACTACTGCCGGAACAAGACAAATAAGAAAAGGATCTAATGAAAAGGTTGCGCAGTTTGTGAATGACCTGAAAGCAGGAAATGTACATACGCTTATCATGAGCGGAACCAATCCTGTATATACAATGCCAAATGGAAATGAATTTGCGGCTGCTGTGAAAAAAGCGTCGCTTTCTGTGGCATTTTCGTTAAAAGAAGACGAAACAGCTTCAGTTACTACCATTGCCGCTGCCGCGCCGCATTATTTGGAATCATGGAATGATGTCGTTATTACTAAAGGAACTTATGGTATTACACAACCTACTATTCGTCCATTATTTGATACCAAACAATTTCAGGATGCTCTGTTATCATGGAATGGAAACGGCGGTACTTACTATGACTATTTAAGAACCAATGCTGCGACTAATATTGCTGGTTCTTCATGGAATAAAGTTTTGCACGATGGGATTTATGTGGGTGCTTCCGCTATTGCAGCGGGAGGTGCTGCTGATTATGCCGGAGCTGCCAATGCTTTGGCGCAGTCCAAACCTGTCGGAGAATTCGAATTGAACTTATATACAAAAACAGGTATGGGTGATGGTCAACAGGCCAACAACCCATGGCTGCAGGAATTTCCTGATCCTATTACAAGAGTTTCATGGGATAATTATGCCACTGTTTCGAAAGCCGATGCTGAAAAACTCGCACTTACTAATGAAATTGTTGCCAATGGCGGTTTGAACGGAAGTTATGCCAACCTGACGGTAAATGGAGTTACTTTAGAAAATGTACCGGTAATTGTTCAGCCGGGTCAGGCCAAAGGAACAATAGGATTGTCTTTAGGTTACGGAAAAAAAGCAGCGCTGAAAGAAGAAATGCAGGTGGGTGTAAATGCTTATGCTTTGTACAAAGGTTTCAATAATGTGCAGTCGGTTAGTATTAAGAAAGCAGCCGGTGAACATGAATTTGCCTGTGTACAGTCTCAAAAAACCCTGATGGGAAGAGGCGATATTATTAAAGAAACGACTTTAGAAGTATTCAATACTAAAGATGCTGCAATATGGAACCCAGTTCCTATGGTATCTTTGGACCATAAAGAAGTGGAAGCGACTACAGTAGATTTATGGACTTCTTTCGACCGTTCAGTGGGTCACCATTTTAATCTTTCAATTGACTTAAATGCCTGTACAGGTTGTGGGGCTTGCGTAATTGCCTGCCATGCAGAGAATAATGTTCCCGTTGTTGGAAAATCCGAAGTAAGAAGAAGCCGTGATATGCACTGGTTGCGTATTGACCGATACTATTCTTCCGAAGAGACTTTCGAGAAAGACAATGAGAAAAAAGAAAATTTTGAAGGCCTGTTTGGCGACAAAGGATCATTAGGCGGATTTGGGCAAATGGAACAACCCGCTGATAACCCTCAGGTTTCATTCCAACCGGTAATGTGCCAGCACTGTAACCATGCTCCATGTGAAACGGTTTGTCCGGTAGCAGCTACATCACACAGCCGTCAAGGCCAGAATCATATGGCTTATAACCGTTGTGTAGGAACAAGATACTGCGCTAACAACTGTCCTTATAAAGTGCGTCGTTTCAACTGGTTCTTATATAATAAAAACAGCGAATTCGATTATCATATGAATGATGATTTAGGCCGTATGGTACTGAATCCTGATGTTAACGTTCGTTCCCGTGGGGTTATGGAAAAATGCTCAATGTGTATCCAAATGACACAATTGACAATTTTGACTGCCAAACGTGAAGGAAGAGTTATTAAAGATGGCGAATTCCAAACTGCCTGTTCTGCCGCATGTTCTTCAGGAGCAATGATTTTCGGAGACATCAACGATAAAGAAAGTAAAGTGGCTGAGTTAATAGAAGATGACAGAATGTACCATTTATTGGAGCATGTCGGAACCAAGCCAAATGTGATTTATCACGTAAAAGTCAGAAATACTTAAAAAATTAAAATCAATTTAAAGGATTATGTCTCATATATACGATTCAAGTATTAGAAAACCTTTAGTTATAGGTGATAAAACATATCACGATGTAACAGTAGATGTTGCTGCGCCTATTGAAGGGAAAGCCAACAAACAATGGTGGATTGTATTTTCAATCGCATTAACCGCTTTCCTCTGGGGATTAGGTTGCATTATATACACCATTTCTACAGGTATTGGAACCTGGGGATTAAATAAAACAGTCGGTTGGGCATGGGATATCACCAATTTCGTTTGGTGGGTTGGTATCGGTCACGCCGGAACGCTGATCTCTGCGGTACTTTTATTGTTCCGGCAAAGATGGAGAATGGCTATTAACCGTTCTGCGGAAGCAATGACTATTTTCTCAGTAATCCAGGCAGGTTTGTTTCCGATTATTCACATGGGTCGTCCTTGGTTGGGCTATTGGGTTCTGCCGATTCCGAACCAGTTTGGGTCACTTTGGGTCAACTTCAACTCTCCTTTACTTTGGGACGTATTTGCGATCTCTACTTATTTATCTGTATCCTTGGTTTTCTGGTGGACAGGTCTCTTACCGGATTTCGCCATGATCAGAGACCGTGCAGTAACCCCTTTCCAAAAAAGAATTTATTCTATCTTAAGCTTCGGATGGAGCGGCAGGGCTAAAGACTGGCAGCGTTTTGAAGAAGTATCTCTGGTATTGGCTGGTTTGGCAACGCCGCTTGTACTTTCTGTACACACAATTGTATCGATGGACTTTGCTACGTCGGTAATTCCGGGATGGCATACCACGATTTTTCCTCCGTATTTCGTTGCGGGAGCGGTATTTTCAGGATTCGCGATGGTGAATACATTATTAATTATTATGAGAAAAGTTTCTAATTTAGAAGCTTACATTACAATACAGCATATTGAATTGATGAACATTGTAATCATGATTACCGGTTCTATTGTGGGTGTAGCTTATATTACGGAGCTTTTCATCGCATGGTATTCGGGTGTAGAATACGAACAATATGCATTTTTGAACAGGGCAACCGGTCCTTACTGGTGGGCATACTGGTCGATGATGACCTGTAATGTTTTCTCTCCACAGTTTATGTGGTTTAAGAAATTAAGAACAAGTATTATGTTCTCTTTTATCATCTCGATTGTCGTTAACATCGGTATGTGGTTTGAGCGTTTCGTAATTATCGTTACTTCATTGCACAGGGATTACCTTCCGTCTTCATGGACAATGTTCTCCCCAACCTTTGTAGATATCGGAATATTTATAGGTACTATCGGTTTCTTCTTTGTTTTGTTTCTTTTATATGCAAGAACATTCCCGGTTATTGCGCAAGCAGAGGTTAAGACAATTTTGAAAGCTACAGGAGAAAATTACATCAGAGAAAGAGCAAATAAACATTCACACCATGAGTAGTAATAAAGTTATTTACGCCATTTATAATGACGATGACATATTGATGGATGCTGTTAAGAAAACACGTGCAGCGCACCATCATATAGAAGAAGTATTTACACCTTTTCCGGTTCACGGATTGGACAAGGCGATGGGAATTGCCCCAACAAGATTGGCCATCTGCGCTTTCATTTATGGTTTGTGTGGTTTGTCTTTCGGAACCTGGATGATGAATTTTGTAATGATTCAGGATTGGCCGCAGGATATTGGTGGTAAACCAAGCTTCAGCTATATCCAGAACATGCCGGCTTTTGTGCCTATTATGTTTGAAGAGACCGTATTTTTCGCGGCGCACTTAATGGTGATTACCTTTTACATGAGAAGCAGATTGTGGCCTTTCAAGCAGGCTGAAAATCCGGATGTAAGAACTACCGATGACCATTTCCTTATGGAAGTAGCGGTAAATAACAATGAAGAAGAACTGGTTTCTTTCTTTCAGAATACAGGAGCTGTAGAAGTTAAAGTAATTGAAAAGCATGATTAGTCTTATGAAAAGCGTATATAAAATATCACTTTTAGCCTGTATTGCTGTTTTCGTTTCGTCTTGCCACAACAATTCGAAACCGAACTACCAATACATGCCGAATATGTATGAATCTGTAAGTTACGAGACTTACTCCCAATCCGGTGCTTTTAAAAACGGTAAGGAAGGACAGCTTCCGGTAAAAGGAACCATCAATAGAGGTTCTGAAGTGTATGAATATCCACACACCACGGCCGGTCTTGAGGCAGCGAGAGCCAGCCTGAAATCTCCTTTGGATTCTACATCAGTAGATATGGAAAAAGGCAAAGCACTTTTCGATATTTATTGTGCGATCTGTCATGGTGCCACAGGAGATGGGAAAGGAAAACTCGTTACACAAGGCAAATTTTTAGGAGTTCCTAATTATAAAGACCGACCTATTACTGAAGGAAGTGTCTTTCACGTGCAGACTTACGGTCTGAACGCAATGGGATCTTATGCAAACCAACTGAATACTCACGAGCGCTGGTTAGTGACGGCTTATGTCATGCAACTAAAAAGCGGATTATAATTGTAGAACAAACTGATCGTAATTAGCTATGTACACATTTTCAAGTAAATTAAAAACATTTTCTTTTATCCTGATGATCGTCGGTATTCTCGGGATTGGATATGGTTTTTTAACTGCACCAAAAGATATTCAGGAAGTGGAAAAAATCCTTGCTGCCGCAGAACATGGCCATGGAGGCGGACACGAAGCTGCCGGACATGAGGTCGTTTCTGAAGAGCATGAGAAAGCTGAAGTTTCTGATGAGGAAACTCCAAAAGCGGCGCCAGTTGGAGAGCATGCGGCTGTTGCTCACTCAGCCGATGTTTCTGATAAAAAATTAGATTCTGTGCATATTGATACACTTGCAGTTGTTGCAGTCGCCAAAGATGCTGTTGCGGATAATCACGAAACCCATGAAGCACATGCTGCTACAGCTCATAAATCAGAAAGTGAAACACATGATGCGCATGCTGAACATCAGGAGCATTTAGAGCACGTATTGCATCAGTTGCAAAATAAACCCTGGGCTGCTTTCTATGTCGCCTGTATTTTCTTCATGCTGGTTTCATTAGGTACACTTGCTTTCTACGCTATCCAGCAGGTTGCACAGGCAGGATGGTCGCCTGTTTTATTCAGGGTAATGCAAGGAATCACGGCTTATCTTCCGGTAGGTTCTGTAATATTTTTTATATTTTTAATACTATGCGGGTTGCATATGAACCATTTGTTCATCTGGCTTGATCCTGAAGTAGTGGCTCATGATAAGATTATCGCTAATAAAGCGGGATACCTGAATTTCCCATTTTGGATTATTAGAGCTGCAGTATTCTTATTAGGATGGAATTTATACCGCTACTTTTCAAGAAGAAACTGTCTGGCTCAGGATGAATCCAATGACAATAGCT
>Ga0247817_10000483_pt1 | contig 22181 bp, 17 predicted proteins | sample UWRJL212509R1_FD_178010 | JGI IMG/M metagenome (GOLD analysis project Ga0247817, IMG submission 178010) | Plant litter microbial communities from Arlington Agricultural Research Station in Wisconsin, United States - UWRJ-L212-509R-1 | ecosystem: Environmental > Terrestrial > Plant litter >...
AAGTTTTTATTTTTATTATTCTCTTCTAATTCAAGGTATAATTCGTGTAAAGCTGATTCGGCCTGGTCGCAAAGGATAATTAAGCCAACATCAAATTTAGATAATTGACGAACAATTTCACTCCCAATGGAACCTGCAGCTCCAGTAATCAAAATACGTTTCCGATCCAGCATTTTCCCAATGCCTTCAATGTCAATATCAATTGATTTACGGTTTAGTAAATCTTCAATATTTAATTTCTGAATTTGAGCAGGTTGAAGTTTACCGTTCGTCCAAACATCAGGCGGGGGAATATTTAAAATTTTTATATCATTCTCTAAACACAAATCAATAATCTGGTCTTTTCGCTCATCTGGGATGGTATATGAAGCAAAGATAATTTCATCTAATTCATGTTCTTCAATTAGCCCTTCTAGCTTTTTAGCATCTAAGATTCTAACTCCATCGATTGTTTTTCCAACTTTACGCTCATCATCATCTACAAATGCGACAATATTCTTGTTTACACTACCATCGTGATCGAAAGTTCTTTTAGTAGCCAATCCAGCTTCACCAGCTCCATAGATAATTACCTTTATTTTATTGAGCTTCAAATTTTTAATATACAGAAAAAAATATTTGATTAAAACCCGGTAAGTAATCAGCAACAGAAAGCTAGCTAACCCATTGGTAATTAATATAGTGTGCGGAATTAAAGAAAATTTAAAAAAAGTTAGTGCAATTAAATTTAAAACGAAAAAAGTTCCATTAGTAATAATAATTGAAAAAAGTATACGAAAAGAATCCTGAGCACTCGTATACCTAATAATACCTGCAAAAGTTTTGATGTTGATAAAAACAGCAGTATTTATACAAACAAGAATCAGTAAATTTCTAGCCAGCTCAGGGATAATTATGGCAGTCAAATCAAGGTTGTACCTCAATATATAAGCCAAAACCATGGAAAATGTGCAAATAATTATATCCAGTAAGAATATAATCCAGCGAGGAACAATATTAATTTGTGTAAACAAGATTCGATAGTCTAATATTAGACAAATATACAATTATTAACGACATCAATTATTACAGACACTATAATGACATTTTCACTTTATAATTCTTTGAATACTGCTATAACTCTATCTAGATCAACCTTTGTTAGGTTAGAACCTGAAGGTAAGCATAAACCGTTTTCAAATAAATTAGACGAAATATCTGCTCCATAACACTGGGATGACTGAAATACAGGCTGCAGATGCATAGGTTTCCATAAAGGTCTTGACTCTATATTTTCCTTTTCTAACGCCAATCGAATATGTTCACGTGAGATACTTTTATTTGGCTCTATTAAAATACAAGTCAACCATCTGTTAGAATGGTAGCCTATCGGTTCTTCCAAAAAATATATTCCATCAATATCGTTTAACTCTTGCTTATAATAAGCAAAATTTGATCTTCTGTAGTCAATATGTTTATCTAAAACCTCCATTTGTCCTCTTCCAATACCTGCCACAATATTGCTCATTCTATAATTATAACCAATATGTGAATGCTGATAATGAGGTGCATTATCTCTTGCTTGAGTAGATAGAAAAATCGCTTTATCTTTATCTTCTTGTGAATGACAAACCAAAGCACCTCCACCCGATGTGGTAATAATCTTATTACCATTAAAAGATAGGATTCCGAATGTGCCAAAAGTTCCGCAAGCTTTTCCTTTATATGAAGATCCCAACGCTTCAGCAGCATCTTCAACTACAGCTATATCGTATTTCTTGGCTACTGCCATAATTTCATCCATTTTTGCCGGCATACCATACAAGTGGACTACGATAATTGCTTTTGGCTTTTTACCTTTCATAATTCTGTCTGCTATCGCTTCTTCTAGAGCAATTGGACACATATTCCATGTTTGCTTTTCTGAATCTACAAACACAGGTAATGCGCCACAATATGCAATTGGATTTGCAGATGCAGAAAATGTCATTGATTGGCAAATAACTTCATCTCCCGATGATACCCCAACCATAATTAGTGCTAAATGCAAAGCTGAAGTACCCGAACTTAAAGCAGCGACCGATACATCCCCATCTAAGTAGTTTTGTAAGTCTGTTTCAAATCCAGTAACATTCGGACCAAGGGGAGCAACCCAATTGGTCTCAAATGCTTCCTTAACAAATTTCTGCTCACCCCCTCCCATATGAGGTGACGAAAGCCATATTTTATTTTTCATTATATTTTATAATTTTCCCTGGATTACCAACGACAACTGCATAATCTGGAACATTTTTTAAAACCACTGTACCAGCCCCAATCGTAGCCCATTTCCCTATCGTTATATTCTGTATTATGCACGCCCCAATTCCAATATGAGTTCCTTCACCAATTTCAACACCACCTCCAAGGCCAACTTGCGGCGAGATGTGTGCAAAATCGTGTATTTTACAATCGTGATCAACTGATGCGTTAGTATTAATAATCACATGTTTACCTAATATACTAAAAGCATTTACGCTGGCATTTGGCATTATAACAGTTCCAATACCTACTTTGCTACTAGGACTAATTGAGGAAGTATAATGAATAGCATTTACAATCGAATCGGGTAGCTGTGAAGCAATCTTCTTTCTAATTTCGTTATTGCCTATCGCAATAATATACTTATCCGATCTTAACGAGATAAAATCCTTTAGGGTACCTAAAATCTTTTTACCTGAAATTTCACCTATAGATACATTTTCATCCCAAATACCTGTTACCAAAGTATTATTTGAATCAATTATATCCAAAACAACTTTAGAATGACCACCAGCTCCAATAATATGCATCAATTCCCTTTAAATTTTTCCATTGTTACAGATGTTTCCGAAGTAATACCTTCCCTTATGATAACTTTTTTAAACGTTAGCCATAATATTTTCAAATCTAGGTAAAAGCTAAGATGATTTGTATACCACACATCTAAATTAAATTTACTTTCCCAACTAATTGCATTACGACCATTAACTTGGGCCCATCCAGTTATGCCTGGCTTTACACTATGCCTTGTTAACTGACTTTTATTATACAAGGGCAAGTATTCTGGCAATAGAGGTCTTGGTCCAACCAAACTCATATCACCAATAATTACATTCAATAATTGAGGAATTTCATCTAATGATGTTTTTCTCACAAACAGTCCTACTTTTGTCAACCTTTCCTTATCAGGAAGTAACCCTCCATCAATACCCTTGTTATCATTCATTGTTTTAAATTTTATGATTTTAAAGAGTTTTGAGTTCTTTCCTGGTCTTACTTGAAAGAAAAATGGTTTACCTTTATTTGCAAAACATAGCAGTAAAGTAATTACAATAACTAACGGAGATAATAATAGAAACCCGGAAATTGACAAAACAAAATCAAATATACGTTTTAAGTATTTTTTATACACTGGCCACCTCTTTTAAATAACTAATATATTTATCGGAAAGTACCTTCCGATCAAAATTCTGTTTGGCGAAAACATATCCAGCTTCCCCTTGTTTTTGTATGAGGTTCGGATTGTTTATATATATTTTAACCTTTTCAGAAAAATCAGCTGAATTCTCAGGCATTACAAATATGCCAGCATTTGCTTCTTCTATTAATTCTCGAGACACACCATCGATTGCCATGAAAATAGGTTTCTTACAAGCCATGTAATCAAAAGTTTTATTAGAATAAACAGTTTTAAATGTTTCAACATTTTTGAGAACCGATGCTCCCATATCAGATGCGAATATGTATTTAAAAACTTCTGCTTTAGGGACTGGATCTAAAAACGAAACATTTTTCAATTTCATTGATTCTGCCAAATTTTTTAATTGTGCTTTTTGCATCCCTTGTCCAATTAGAACAAACAACACATTGGTATCACGCAATAGATTTGCAGTTTCTAACACTTGATCTAAATGATTTGCAACACCATGAGCACCAACATAAGTAATTACAAATTTATCCGTCCAATTGTGCTCTGCTCGAAAATCACTAACATTAAAAGTATTTAACAAGTGATCAGATAAGCTAAAGTCAGCCGCATTAGGAATAAAAATAATCTTCTCCTGTGGAACGCCTTTCTTTTCGATAAGTGTTTTCTTAAATGCAGGAGTTAACACATTAATACATTTGGCTTTTTTATAAATAAAAGCTTCTAACCAATAAGCTAATTTTATGATGAGTTTGTTGGTTACAACACCAGTGTCTATGGCAGATTCAGGCCATAAATCTCTAATTTCAAAAACAAAAGGCTTTCTTTTAATTTTTGACAACAAATAACCAGTTATGCCTATAAATAACGGAGGAGATGTTACCAAAATAATATCATAATTACCTTTTACTTTGAAAAGGCCAGCCCAAAGAGCTGAAAACACAAAAGAAAAATAACCCCAAAGTCTGCCGATAAAACCAGCATTATAGCTTTCGGAAACGTGGGTACGCCAAACATTAACTTTACCTTGTTGGTTATTTACAAACCATTTTCCTTTATATACATCTCTCTTCTCGAGGCCATTATAGTGCATCATTCCAGCTATAACTGTAACATCGTGCCCAAGCTCAGACCATTGCGATGTAAGTTCATTAAATCTGGATCCTCCAGCATCATCAATTTCTAAAAAGTATTGATGCAACAACAGTATTCTCATTATACAATTTCTATTTTGGTTATTAATACGTCTTCTAAAGTGCTAAACTTCAGTTGAGAACATTCTTCTTTAATACCATAGTATGATGAAAAATAGCCTACAGACTCTACTAAATTAATTTCCAAACCATTTTTAGTGGTTGAAGTAATTTTTAATTTCTCTGGAAATTTTGTGTGCCACATTTGATTTAATGCTAAATCTTTTGGCTTATTTTCAATAAAATCCTCAATTTCCCATAAAGGTTTATTTTTAAATATTTTAACTTTTCTTTTATGAGTTATTTTCTCATCTATATAGTTAAAAGCGTTAATTTTACCTTCAAAAAGATAAAAGTCCAAATTTTCTTCAGTTTTTACATTTGCACATTGGGTCCAATTATACCAAATAAATCTAGCACCCTTGTCCATTTGATCAAAACTCTCTAGCATTACGGTATTATGAGATTCAGTTCCCATAAAATATTTCATATTTGCCACATCAACATTGTACTTATAAGTACCGCCATCATGCAATAAATTTTGCCCACAATGCCATAAATCTAAATGAAGATTATCTGCTTGAGCTGGCCTATCTTTATGATTACCACACCTGATGAAAGTTAAACTTTCTGAAGATCTGTAAAGATAAAAGCCTCCCTCATTAAATGAACTCTGCCCAATAGAAAGCGTAATTGACTTATCTTTGGCATTGTTTAAAATTCCATACCAAGAAGAATCTTCGGTATTTTCAAAGGGAGAATTGATATTTAGTGCTGATGCTAAAGCTTGTAACTGCGGTCTATAGTCTCTGTAATGACTATCAGAGAGTTTAAAAAAAAGTGCACCATCATTATTTCCATAATTTGGCAACCACCCTGTTTTTTCATCTAAATGTTGTGTAAGAAAATTGAGTGTAGATTCAGCTCGTTCATAAACAGTTGATATAAATTTTTCATTATATAAAGATGAAATTTTTAGTGCCCACGTCAATAATTGCACTACTACTCTATGATAGTTCATAGAAAACTGCAAAAAACTACCATCGCTGTAAATTTGATAGGCGATTTCTCGCTCAAACCATTTTTTACCATCTTTTTTCCATTTATTTGAAGCAGGAAATTTAGGATATAAAAGGCCAGCAATGTATAGCAATAATGTTTCAGTAATTGCATGATTGTTTCTAACTGCAATTCTTGAAAAATTAATGTTCTGATAAACATGTTCTACTTGCCAATAGATATGGTGCTGAATTTTATTAAAAATTTCTTCTGTCAAATTTGAAGAATTTTTATAATAATATAGAGCAAAGGTCCAGTTCATTACTCTAAGCGAGATTTCTTGACTGCATTTAAAGTTCGGCCCTTGATTAATTTTATTTGCCGTTATCCAGCTTTCAATATCTTCAAAAACTCGCTTTGAACAATCAATCCCAGAGTGCTTGTCATATCTAATAAGGGTTAATAAATGAGAAAACCTTGATGGCTCCCATACATATTTAATATCTCCGGCCTTTGGATCAAAATCATTGATTTCTAACCAGTGAGCATCAGTATCATATTTATGTCCAGTATCAGGATTTGTTACCCAATCATAATCTCGCCCAAGTTTAAAAGATAAGCTTGAAAAAAATGTATAGCTAAAATTAGAAAGATCATTATACTCATTTGATAGTATGTCTGATAGTTTTCCGTTAAAAATAATTTGCTCTTTACTTTGGAAAAAGAAAGGATTATTTTCAGTTTTCCAGCTTTCCAAGTTATAGTGCTTTTTAAATTGAGGATTAATCGGGAATTTTCTTTTCAGAAAGCCTGTTTTTTTTTTTATTTCAAAACCTACCCTAAAAAGAATATATCTTAACCCCATATTGCTAATTAGTTGCGCAAACTTTTTAATCCGTCTCAAAATCAGTTTGATTTACTTAAAGATGTTTAATAAGTTTGATACTATTCTTTCAGCCGTTTTCCCATCCCACAATGGTGGGATGCCTCCTTTTTTCCATTTACCAGCAAAAAGTTTAGCAAATGCTGGTGCTATTGCGTTGGGATTGGTACCAATGAGTTCATTGGTGCCTATTGTGATTGTTTCAGGCCTTTCAGTATTATCACGAAGTGTGATACATGGTACACCCATTACTGTTGTCTCTTCTGTAATTCCTCCAGAATCTGTAACAACTAATTTCGCACGTTCAACTAAATAGTTAAATTCCAAATACCCTAATGGTTCTATATAATGTAAATTTGGCGCCTCTATTCCTAAACCTTTCAAATTTTTAGCAGTTCTTGGATGAACAGGAAATATTATCGGAACTCCTTCACTATTTGAAATGATTTCATTCATTAAATATTTAAGTTGAGCTTCCTGATCTACATTAGCTGGACGATGGAGCGTTAAAACCAGGTAATTTTTTTCTTTAAGTTTAGCTCCTTCCCAAATTGGCGGAGCTAAAAAGCGTGGTCTATTTTTGAGTAAAGTATCAATCATTGTATTTCCTACAAAAAATATACGCTCATCGCTAATACCAGAGTCATTTAAATTTGCATTTGCAACATCAGACGTTGTAAAGAAGTAATTCGTTATGCTGTCGGTTACCAAACGGTTTATCTCTTCAGGCATCGTCCAATCATTTGATCTAATTCCAGCTTCTACATGCGCAACAGGGATTTTTAATTTTTGAGCTGTAATTGCACAAGCCATTGTAGAAGTAACATCGCCAACTACCAAAACCAAATCGGTTGGATTCGCAATTAGCTCTTGTTCAAACCTAACCATTATAGCCCCTGTCTGTTCTGCTTGGGAGCCGCCTCCTGCCTCCAGATTGGCGTGTGGTTCAGGGATTTCTAACTGCTCGAAAAAATCACCAGACATCTTTTTATCAAAATGTTGTCCAGTATGAATGAGTCTGAAATCAATATCATCACCTGAGATTTTTGATTTCTGTATCGCATGCACTATAGGTGCAATTTTCATAAAATTTGGCCTTGCGCCGGCAATGATTGTAACTAGCATTTATAGTTTAGATAATGTTAATCCATGAACCTTTTTTTAGGCTTTCTATAGCCGCAAAAGATGCTTTACTTGTATTTATAATCTCTTCAAATGGTATCAGTGCATCGCCACCATTTTTCACTCTATCTATCAGTAATCGAAACTGATTTTTATGTCCCTTGTCTAAACCTGTTTTATACTTAGAAAATCCTTTGAAACCAAAACCTTCTGTAAGTCTAAAATTATCGATGATAGCTGTTCTTTCTTGAGAATACACTTCAATACGTTCTTTTGAATATGATTTCGAACCGTTAGAAAAATAGTTGATTACCCCAGTAGATCCGTTTTCATATTTGAGTAGTATAGATGCATTATCAGTATTCTCACTAGGATTTACACCCATCGCATTCATGCAAACTGAAACAACTTTACTTCCCGTAAAGTAAGTGATCAGATCAATAAAATGGCAAGCCTCTCCTATTATTCTTCCACCTCCCACATTCATATCGTGAACCCATACACTATCTGGTATAAAACCAGCATTCATCGTTGCAATTACGTTTATTGGTGCAGTACCTAAGATACTTTTGAGTTTGACTGAATGTGGTGAAAACCTCCTGTTAAATCCAACAGTTAGTGTATTAGATTTCGTTTTGGTGTGCTGATAGGCCGCAATAATTTCTTCAAGTTGTTCATTATTCAGAGCTAATGGCTTTTCTACGAAAACATGCTTACCCAACAATAATGCTTCTTTAGTCATTATTGAATGCTTATCGTGACGGGTCGTTATCAGTACCAAATCAACGTCACCATCACTTAAAATCTGCTGATAATTGGTGGTAGAGTGACTAAATCCATACTTTTTAGCCAAGGCTGTCCCACTCACTCCTCCTGCACTTGCAATATATTTATAGCTGGCGCCAGAATTTTTTAGTGCTGGTAACAGTGTCATTTTTGTAAAATTACCAGAGCCGATAACTCCAATTACGCCTTGTGAACCTGTAAAACTTGCATCATTAATTTTAACTGTTTCAACTGGATTTAACATTGTTAAATCGTTGTACTTAAGAATCGAAGCAATAGAACGCCTATTTCCTATTTCACCGTAAATTGTTGAGTACATATCCAAAGGAACAACTTCAGTTATCATTTCTTTTACAGATAACTTTTGAGATGAAATTGCCTGTAATACGGCTTCAAAGTTTCTTTGTTCTGTCCATCTCACAAAAGGGAGAGGATAATCGTGTCCTCTTTGCTCGTAGCTTTCATCATATCTACCTGGACCATAAGAACACGAAACTTGGAAACTTAGTTCTTTTTCATAAAATTCTGCCCTGCTAAGGTTAAGGCCAATTACGCCAACCAAAATTATTCGGCCTCGTTTTCTGCTCATTTTGGCCGCTTGTGATATAATTTCATCTGTTTTAGCAGATGCAGTTATCACAACGCCATCGCAACCAATGCCTTTTGTTATATCTTCTACAAACTTTACTGGGTCTCCACTTTTGGGATTAAAGGGAATTACGCCCCATTTTTTACTCAAATTAAGTTTTTCATCATCAATATCTACACCAATGACTTTGCAACCATTAGCAATTAGCAACTGAGCCGTAATTAATCCAATGAGGCCCATCCCTATTACAACTACAGTTTCTCCGAGTGTGGGATTTAACAACCGTAAACCTTGTAATCCAATGGAACCGATAACTGTAAAAGTGGCCTCATCATCATTTACATTATCAGGAATATGTGCAACCAAATTTTTGGGTATTGATACAAACTCTGCATGCTGACCATTTGAAGCAACACGATCTCCTACTTTGAACTCACTCACCCCCTCACCAACTGCGATAACTTTTCCTACATTGCAATATCCTAGTGGTAAAGGTTCACCCAATTTATTGAATACAGCCTCAAGGGTTGGTATTAATCCCTCCGTTTTTATTTTATCTAATACCTGTTTTACTTTATCAGGTTGTTGCCGGGCTTTTGAAATTAAATTGGATTTTCCAAATTCAACCAACATACGCTCTGTTCCTAACGAGACTAATGAGCGAGAAGTTTGAATTAGAACCCCGCCCTTTCTAACCTGTGGTGCAGGTATTTCTTCTAAAATTGTTTCTCCCGTTTTAAAGGACTGTATAATTTGTTTCATTATTATTAAATCTGGTATAAATCCTTACGCTCATTTCTATCGGGGTAATTTATCAATACAGCTCTATACTTTCCTTTAAATACGAAAAGGCTGCCTGCCGCAACACCAATTGTTTTATATCTTGTGATCGCACTTTTTATGTCAACTAAACTTCCTGCTCCACCTAAAATGGTCATTGGCATATTAGTTAAATCTCTTACAGAATCAAACAATTTGAAATCGTAGCCTTTCATCTTTCCATCGTCATCAATAGAATTAATTATCAACTCACCAACTCCAATTTTATTTATTGTATGTAAAAAGTCTTTTAGTTTAACACCAGTAGCTTTCCTGCCGTTATGTGTAAATATCTCATACCCCCCTAAAAAACCTTTCTTTTTTACGTCCAAAACTACTACAACACTTTGTACGCCAACAGCCGTGCCGATTTCCAACAGTAAATTTGGATTACTAATCGCCGCAGCACTTACTGCAACTTTCTCAGCTCCTAAACTAATGATTTTTTTGGCCTCTGCAACAGTAGTGACGCCTCCACCGTAACAGAAAGGCATTCTGCATTCGATAGCTAAATTTTTAATTAAATTAAAATCTGGACCTCTACCTTCTACAGTAGCATCAATATCCAGAACCATCAATTCATCAACTTCTTTCTCATTGAAAATTTTAACGGCATTTATTGGGTCACCAACATACTTTGAATCCTTGAATTCAGTTGTTTTAACTAACCCTTTTTTATGAACTAATAAGCAAGGTGTAATTCTAGATCTAAGCATTATAATAGAGCAAAATTATGAAGAAGTTTAATACCATTTTGATGACTTTTTTCAGGATGAAATTGAATGCCATAAACATTATCATGATTAACCGCAGACGCGAACGATTCACCATAAATTGTCGTAGTTAGCACATCCGCATTATCCTCACATTGAAAATAGTAAGTATGCAAGAAATAAAAGCCAATTTCATTGTCAATTTCTTCAAATAACTGGCAATTTTTTTTCTGTTCAATAGAATTCCACCCCAAATGCGGTAAATAAGGTTTTTGTTTTAGAGACTTTTCATCTAATTTTTTAACATGGCCTTTAATATATCCCAAACCAGGCAAAGTTCCTTCATCACTACGTTCTGCTAAAATTTGCATTCCTACGCAAATACCTATTATAGGAGTTTTATTGGTTAGAACCTCAAAATCAAGAACCTTTCTAAAACCAGTATCGTCTAATTTAGATATTGTTTCATCAAATGCACCAACACCTGGCAAAAAAAGTTTTTTAGCACCAACAACATCTTCTGCGGTTTTTGCTATTTTGTATTTAACATTTAATTTCTCATAAATGTTAGCAATTGCACTTATATTCCCAGAACCATAATCTATAATCGTTATCATCGTTTAATTGACCTTTCTATACCTAAAAATTTCAAGATTTTTGCACCCGTTTTGAACATTGAAAGTTGATTCTTATAATCCCAGTAAAATTTCTTTTTTGAATTGAAGTAAGACCTCAGTTCACTTACAGATATTCCAAGTTTCGTAGCAATATATTTAAATTCGTCATCAATTGCTTCTGGGTTGTAAGCAGGCTTTTTCATTTTTTCCAAAGCTTGGCTTCTTTCCATCTGGCCCGTTAGTATCAAACTAGAATATTGTACCCTTCTTGTATCAAAACCAAAACGTTCAGGTAGCCAATATCCTTCATAAAATTTGGTAAATCTCGACTCGAAATGTTTTTGTGGATATGGAGTCCAGCCATATGTCTCTGCTAGTAATTTTAGCGCATCTTCTTTCACATAGGGCATATGATTTAAAGGCTTCACAACTTGTAACCCTTTAATATACCTTAAATAAAATTTATGTCTTAATACTGGGCTAAATGGGTACGTCATCATTTTTACAGTACCAAATTGTCTTTTAATATCTCTAATTTGAGCCATATCAGTACCGTAATAAAGAAATTCCATAGGATTTCTAACACATTCAGTAGATATGTTTCCCCCATTAAGTATATATTTTATGTTATATTTATCGGCGAAATTATAGAGCGTTGCAATAAAAGCATGATCTTGTGGAATATCAATATGAGGAACTCCAGATTTAAAAAAAGCTAATTGAAAATCTTTCATTTCCTCCCAGTTAATAACCTCAGTGTAAAGATCAAGACCTAACTTATCGATCATTACTTGTATATTATTTACTGCAAGTTCAGAATTCCATCCACCATCCACATGAAAAACGAGTGGTCTCAACCCCAATTGTGTAACTGCCAAATGAAGTAGGTAAGAACTATCAACTCCACCACTCATACCAAGTATACAATCGAAGTCTTTTCCTTCACCCTCTTTTTTAATCTTTGCTATTGTGCTCGCAAGCTCATCTAACCCTGTTTGATCTGTATGCCAGTTTGGTTGTACGTTTTGATAGAAGTCATTACAGTGATCACATACTCCTTTATCATCAAAAACTATTTTCGAATCAGAAGTATCCATTATACAGTTTGTACAGATTTGGTAGTCTTTATTCATTATTTGAATTTTAAAATATAATAATAAAAATAAATACACTTTTCCATTATTGTTAGTTCTTTAAACAAAACATGTTGAATGTACCTAATTAATGAAACTATTTTATTTTTAGAAATTATAGAATTAATAGTTATCTCGTGTAACCGTATCAATTTTCTTAAATCTTTAAGTATCATTTCTTTTTGAAAACGGTGTTCTATATGGAGATTATTAGAAATATAATATTCCATATTTTGGTAAAAAACTTTGTTATTTTCTTGAACTTCGATAACACCAGCAATATTTCTTTTTCTAAAACTTCCACCATTAACATTATTGCTGTGAATACGATAAGTATGTAAAGGATTAGGTATGTGTATAATTTTACCAGTGAATACTAAATTTATATAAATCCATTTATCATATAAATCAAAAAAGGGAATTAATCTTAATGCATGATCTCTTTTTAGCATCATCGTAGCCCCTCGGGCTTTGTTATGAAAGAGTTTACCAAAGTTTGTGTTGTATTGATGCTCAACAGGAAAAATCTTATCCGTCAGAATTCCGTTTTCCATTACATAAGAGGTTCCTGTAACCAAATCGCACCCCGTAGCAATTGCCGTTGAATAAAACTCCTCCAATTTATTTGTGTTCCAGATATCATCTTGGTCACAAAAAGCAATAAACTCACCAACAGAATTATTTACACCAATTTCAAATGACTTTGTAGGACCAAAATTAGTGGAATTTAAGATAATTTTATAATTAGTGAAATTTCTATTTGAAAAAATTGTACGTGCTAATGAAATCGTAGAGTCTTTGGAAGCATCATCGACAATCACAATTTCAAAATCTGAAAAAGTTTGATTTAATACAGAAAGAAGCTGTTCTTCTAAGTAGAGAGCTCCATTATAAGTTGCAAAAACTACTGAAATCATGTGCCTTTTAAAAAATGTTTATTGTACTCTACTTTAAACGTCCAGGAAAGGATTCCTAAAAAGGACCAAAAAAGAAAAGATGAATAATGAAGGTCTAAGATATTTGAGCCAATTGCCTGAAAATAAAAAATGCCTAATAGCATTAGAAGAAGCCATCTCAATTCATTTATTTTATTATCTATGCTTTTATAAAATGTCATTAACAGGGAAACAAAAATGATAAATAATAAGGATAGAAATCCAAAAATACCAGTTTCAGAAAGAATTCGGAGGTAATTATTATCAAAAACCCCCTTAAAGATATCACCAGAAAATGATTTATGTCCAGCCTGCCCTAATCCAACACCAAATGGATTATTAGTAATTAAATCTAGACCATATTGTAGTTGAAAATTTCGATCTTCGAATGATCCCCCAACACTATTAATTCTTTTCTGAAGCTCTAATAGTACTAAATCATCAACATTAATATTAGCTAAAATATTAAGACCAACAATACTTAAAATAATAACACAAACCATCGATAACTTTATTAACGCATTTTTAGTTTTAAATAACGAGTAGTAAATTGTAAATAAAATAGTAGCAACCCACGCTGACCTTGCGAAACTAAATATTACGCCTAAATATAAAACAACAACAAAAGTGGTTGTTAATCCTTTATATTTTAAAAAGTTTTCATTCGTTTTATTTAGATAAAATAATATTGGTAACGACAATGTTGCAACATTCCCAATTGCAGTAGGATCCCCAAAATATGACAACAATCTTGCCATAAACAACATATCTTCACTATTTATTAACCCTTCATAAGAACTGAGAACATAATTCACATAAAAACCAGGTGTTGTAAAATAAAACACTAAACCAACAAAAACGGCTATTACACTTGTTGTTACTATATACTTCAAATATATATTAATGGAAACAAGTTCTATTTTTTTACGGTTAAAAGAGAAAATAAAGTAAGCCATTATAGGAAACAAACAATATGTGATTCCCTTCAAGTAGACGAAGTATGATCTATTGGAGATAAAAACATCCAAAATTGAAAACAGGCTCCAAAATATAAAATGAAAAATAAGATAATCCAGTAAAATGAATTTTTTATATAAACTTTTCTCTTTTGAAAAATAATTACATGTTAGAACTGTCAAAAGAATTAAAGTATGACTTATAATGCCATTTTGTAATGTAATACCTAAAAAAGAATACCCTAAGAATGAAAGAAGGTACATTAAATGAAAGAAAACAATAAAATAGTGCCTCATTTCTATCTCGATTCACTTAATTTAAGCTTTACTAAAAATAAGTTAAGTTTGTCTTTAATAAAAGATTTCTCTTCTTGGTCTAATACAAATTTCCACAGTGTAAATGTCATACACATAAATATTACCGCCCCAACTAATATATGGAAATAAATATTTATGTTTAAAAGCTGAGCTAAAATGGCAGTGACAGAAAAAATGACTACAATAGTGATTAAAAGAGTATATTCATTAAGCTTTTCTCTGCTCAATAATGTCTTTTCCTTTTTGATTGTAATATAAAAAAGAGCGATACAGTCAAAAAATGCTCTTGAAGACCAAGTTATTGCAGCGCCTATTAACCCAAAATATTTTATTAGGAAGTAAAACATTACTCCAAATATTAATAACTCTATCGCATGCAATTTAGCAGGGACATCTGGTTTTCCCGTTGCTTGCAGATAGAAAAAAGGTACTGTTGCTATACCATTAAAAAAGACACCAACGGCTAATACCTCAAGCAGTTTTGTACTTGTTAATGAAAACTCAGCGCCTAACCAGATATTTAATATATAAGAAGAATAGTTTAAAAAGAAAACTGTAACTAATCCCATAATTAGTGTTACATACTTTAGCGAATCTGAAAATAGTTTAGATTTGGTTACTAAATCATTATTTGCCGATGCAGCACTAAAACGAGGGAAAAGTGTTTCCATAATAGAGTTCGGGAATAATCTGGTTCTAATTATCAATTCGTATGGTGCTGTGTAAAATGCTACAGAAGAGATTGAAACTAATGAACCTATTAGAAATCTATCGAGATAAACCAACAACGGGCTTAATAAGTTTGAAGTTGATATCCATCCTCCGAAAGAAATCATTGACTTAAATACAACCTTGTCAAATCTTCTATCGTTCTTTATAAATGGATATAAACTAAAGCAGAAATATAAATAAACCAAGAATATTATTATTCTCATTATAACAATTAAAATGATAACTGTTGAAAGCTTATAGCCAATAAAATATGACAAACATGGTATAATGTAAGTCATTATATTGCTTGGCATCTGAATCTTATTGATAACGTCAAATCTATGGGATGCAGCGATAAGGCCTTTTAGGCTAGTTGAGGAAATAATAAAAGGGAGAGCCAATCCTAAAATTATAAAGGTTAACTTTGCATCATCAGTTAAATTTGCAGGAATTTTAAGGAGTTTATTAACAATTATTGGCGACAAGCTGGTTAAAACGATAGTTCCAATTAATCCCATCCCAAAACTTGTTATAAAAGAAACCCAAAATACTGAAGAAAATTTCTTCTTGTCTCCATTAGCCAAATGTTCAGATGAAAATTTTGTAGTGGCCTGCGAAAATCCTAAGTCGAATAAACCAAAGTACCCAAGTACAATCCATGCGATAGTCAAGATTCCAAATCCATCCTTTCCAAGACCTTTTATAGCAAAAGGAATTGATAAAAATCCAATGATTATTGGTGCTCCACCCCCAACTAAATTCCAAAGTGAATTTTTTAAGTTCGAGTTAGTGTTGTTTTCCATAGGATTAATAAGAGTAAAACGTAATAATTAAAAGTTTTTAAAAAATTTTGCGGTATTTTCGATACTCCTTATGAGCATCTCTGGCTAAACTCCACATAAACCTACTTTTCAATTGTCCCATGGTAGCATGACAATGATGTTTAACGACTATTGAAGGTTCATAAAAAACCTTGTATCCTTCTTTTTCGAGTTGCAAACTGAGAAAATATTCTTCCGACATCATAAACGTGGGTGACCAAAGAAATTCAAATTCGTCAATAAATTTCTTTGTAAGAACATAACAAGCCCCATAGCCCTGGTTAATTAATTGAGGAACGTCATGATAACTCTCATCATCCCTATCGGTTAATGATTTCGTATATTTTGCGGCTTTGTTAATTATCTTCGCCATAAAATAATTTGAATAATATATATCATAAACTAATTCTCTAATAGTACTAACCTTATCAATTACGTGGGGATTTTGATGCACCCCATCCAAAGTGATTATGTTTGGAGAAATTACAGGATATTTATTTATTTTATCCTGAGATTCAAATATCGTTTGAAAAAAAGATCTTGAAAAAACAAGATCGTTATTCCCAACAGTTATATAATCTGCTTGAATTTTATTATTATAAAGAAATTTTAATCCTTTATTGAGCCCTTTGAAGTAACCTATATTTTCATCACTAAATAAAAAATTGACTTCTGTACCTGAAAAGCTAGTCCCCTTTAGGATACTTTTTTCTTCTGGTTTTGAGGCGTTATCAACGATAACAATACTAACTTCAAAATTCCCTTTTGAAGAGAGAATAGAATCAATTGCTTCTAGGGTAATTTTTGAATTATTGTAGTTTGTAAATACGAAAGCTAAATGCATGCTATTAATGGTATTTATTATTAAATTTCTTATAATCTACCATCAATTATATTTCGATCAAGAAATGATTTTGTATCAAAAATAACAGACTGATCATTTTTAATGCTATCAAGGTTAATGTTTAAGAAATCTTTATGACTGACTGCTAAAATAATTGCATCATAACTTTCTTTAATATCCAGCAATAAATTTATTCCATACTCATGCAATACTTCTTTTGGATTGGCATGTGGATCGAATACATCTATATCTAATCCAAATTGTTTAAGTTCACTATGAATATCTATGACCCTAGAGTTTCTTATATCAGGACAATCTTCTTTGAAAGTAACACCAAGGATAAGTGCTTTGGCGCCTTTAATTTTCTGCCCCTTACCTATCATTAGTTTGATTACTTTATTTGCTACAAACATACCCATGTTATCATTAACTCTTCTGCCAGAAAGAATAACTTGAGGATGATAACCTAAAGATTCAGCCTTGTGTGCCAAATAGTATGGATCAACACCTATACAATGTCCACCAACTAAACCAGGTTTATATTTTAAAAAATTCCACTTTGTACCAGCAGCTTCTATTACATCGGTTGTGTCAATCCCTATTCGATCAAAAATAAGAGCCAGCTCATTAACAAATGAAATATTTACATCTCTTTGTGCGTTCTCAATTGCTTTACTAGCTTCTGCGACTTTTATACTCGGCGCTTTATGCGTTCCTGCTACAATAATACTTGAGTAAAGCTGATCAACAATTTCTGCAATTTCTGGAGTTGAACCAGAAGTTACTTTTTTGATTTTGGTTAAGGTATTGATCTTATCCCCAGGATTAATTCTTTCAGGTGAATAACCGCAAAAGAAATCCGAATTATATTTTAATCCAGAATGTTTTTCTAAGACAGGTACACAATCTTCTTCTGTACATCCAGGATATACTGTTGATTCATATATTACAATATCCTCCTTCTTTAAAACTTTTCCTAGCATTTCGGAAGCTTTAAGGAGAGGCTTCAGATCGGGTGCTTTGAATTGATCAATAGGCGTAGGAACTGTTACAATGTAAATGTTAGCATTACTTAAATCTTCGATTTTTGAAGAGAAAACAAGTCCAGATGTTTCACTTTCGAGTAAAACATTTTTCAATTCTTCTAAATTTGCCTCATTTGTTCTGTCAAATACGTTTGATAATTCGTCAACTCTTAGTACATCAATATCGAAGCCGATTACTTTATATTTTTTTGCAAATTCAATGGCTAATGGAAGGCCTACATAGCCTAAGCCAATTACGGCAATTATTTTATTATTTTTCACTTAGAGTTTTTATATATATGTGTTTAACAAGAAAGATAAATATGCAGGCGAAAAAACCCAATATTAACCCTACAGCCGATGCTTTAAGATTTCCAATTTTATCGTTATCCAATGGATAAATAGGTGAATCCAAGACTTGGATTAATGGAGTTTCTTTCCTTAAAGAAATTTTAGATAATTCTAGGTTTTTAACCAGTTCACCAAGAATTGCTTTATTTGTTTCAGCCGTGAACTGAGATCTTTGAACGGGTGCAATTCGTTGAACCTGCCTAGTCAAATTCAAATTAGGGGTCGCATCGCTGACAGCTGCAGCGCTATATATGGCACCGTTCATTACGTTTCTAACAGAATCTGTTTTTTCTTCTAAAATTCTAACGTTAAGTTGAGACTTAGTTGTTTTAATGTTTTTGTAAAAATCGTTAACATTCTTTACTATTTCATCATTAAATTCCTTCGAGAATACTTCATCTTTAGATTTTACTCCGACACTAATAATACTTAATTTTTTATCGGGTTTTGAAACTGCTAAACAGTTATCTCTTATTTCTTTAACTATGATAGACAAAAGACTATCCTGAAGTCTGTGTTTTCTAATATCAATTGTATCTAATTTTCGAAATTTAACATCAATAATGTTGTTAAATTTATCCCACTTTTTATCCAGTTTATTAAATTCTACATATCGCGTTACCAAAAGTTTCTGCTCTCCACTGTCCAAAATCTTAGTAAATAACGTTTTCTCAATCATAGTACGTGAACGATATAATTCAAAAATATTATCACCTTGAAAAATTCCTCCTCCATTGGCTCCTAAATCAACTCCAGCTAAAGAAGCCAATCCCGCTAATGACCCCATACCAGAACTTGATTTGTCCTCTTCTAAAACAAAAGTTGTTACAGCATTATAATTAATCCGTTTAAATAGAGAATAGCAAAGCCCTAATATCCCACAAAAAATACAAACAATTATTATTGTTATCCATTTAGTTTTAAAGTATCTGAGCCAGTTTAAAACTTCCAAAATAATCACCTTCAATGAAAGCTCATCACTATTATTTATTTGACTTTCAGTCATCTCTTTTTTTAAAAAATTTATTATAAAACTACCTTAAAATTAAATACAATTCTCTTTAATAATTGGCAATATAATGTATATAATTATCTAAGTAGGGATACAATAATTGCACCTAATGAAGCTAAACCAGTTCCAATACCAATCCAAGCAGCCGCTGTCAACCTTTCTCTTTCTGCGCGTTTAGGCACTAAAATTTCCGCACCTGGTTTTATTCTTGGATAGTTATTAAAAAACAAGAAGTTCCGTGCGCCTTCAACTGACCCGTTTGCATATTTAACATAGGCCCTACCTTTCAAAGCATTGGCGGTAAAGCCTCCTGCCCCATTCACATAACTTTTAAAACTCTTTCCTGTTCTAAAAACAATACTATTAGGATTAAGTACTTCGCCACTAACTCTCACGGTTTGCAATTGCTTAGGCACTTTGATTATATCTCCATCTTCCAATAACAAATCATTTCTTTTTCCTGGCTGTTCTAAAATTTTTGTCAAATCTATACCAACCATATCTGAAGCAATAATCTGAGGCTGTCTCCTAAACGATGTTGTATCGACACCAGATTGTGTTACCCTTTGTAAATTTATGATCCTCGCCTGCTCTTCTTGTTTGCGCTCATTAGATTTAGAATCATTAGTCAAGTCTTGTAATGAATAAGCATTCCCGTATTTTGCCCTTTTAATTAGTAATTCCTTTTGTAAAGAATCTTTTTGGCTTTGAAATAAGGTGGTATCTCGGCCAGGCCTTTTTAACGAAGCACCATCTGTGTAAGCTAATGCAGTTAATCCTCCAGCTCTCTTGATTAAATCGGAAATTCGCTCATTTTTGCTTTTTATCGTATAGGTACCTGGATATAAAACTTCCCCTTCAATTTTAACTTGTTTTTGAACTACATAACCTTCTGCGCTTCTAACCGAAACAATATCAAATGGTTGTAATTTGAAAACCGTATCTGTAACCAGTTTAAGGTTACGATCTATGTTAATGGTAAAAACATCTGCTGTACTAGCGGCAACAGACTGAATATTGCTATTGCGAACACGCCTTGAAATTTCAACACGATTTGGAGTGGCCCCTTCTTTGAACCCACCAGCCATTTGAATTGCGTCTTCTAGATTCATATTCTCCGCATAGGGAAACTGATTTGGTTCTCTCACCTCTCCTTGTACCGTAACTTTATATTCTTCTCTTAAATCAAAAATGGAAGAAATGGTAATTTTGTCTTCTCTTTTTAAAGGTATATCAGTCTGACTTCCATTCATGATCGCAGCGACATCAAAAGACTCTAACGCCAGCGTGTTATCCGCGTTAAGTCTGCTAATGTAACCTCGATTCATAAAAGCATCTTCCTTTAAACCATCAGCCTTCTGAATAAGTTGTTTTAAGGTCATGCCTTTTTCCAGTTCAAAATAACCTGGTCTGAAAACTGCACCATTAATTTCAACTCTGTTTTCAAAACGATCTAAAATAGGCTCTACAAAAAATCTATCGCCATTTTTAGGTATATAAGTATTAAAGTCAGCAGCAAAAATATCGCTGATCTTTCTTTCTCTTGCTGTATTTTGGAACACTTTAACAGCTGATTGATAGGCTATATTTGAAAAGCCACCAGCAAAGTTTAGTACATTTTGAAAATGCTCTCCCGTTAAGGTTTCAAAAATCGCCGGATTTTTGACCTCCCCAATAACTTCTACTCTGTTTTCATAAACAGGAACATTAATTACATCCTGATCCTGCAAACGAATATTACCCTTTTGCATGCCATTAATAATTAAATCATAAAAATCAACGGTAGCCACCACACGATTATTTCTAACCACCTGAATTTTACGATAAGAACCGTTATCATTCGGGCCACCCGCAGCATATAGTGCATTGAATACACTAGATAAAGATGATAAAGTATAAGTACCAGGTTTTGTAACCTGCCCATTTAAAATAACTTTAATACCGCGTATATTCCCTAAATTAATCGCTAAGTTGGTCCTTCCAGAACGCAAGCCAGGATAGGTTGATCCCATCAGATTTTTAATCTTCGACCGGGCTTCATCAATACTTAAACCACCAACTTTTACTAAGCCTACGTATTCTAAACGAATTGATCCCTCTGGACTAACTTTCAAATCATAATTAGCCTCATTATCTCCAGTCAAATCAATCAGCAACTGATCATCTGGACCAATTACATAACCCGCTGGGGTTGCCATTCTTAAATTAGGCTCAAAAGTGATGTTGGAATTTTTGAATAATTGTGAACCAAAAATCTTCGGTTTTAAATCATCGAAAGCTTTATCGATCAAATCTTGTTTAGTGAGTTGATTTGTAGAGGTACTATCACTTGCCCCAAGATATTGTCGATCTGTGTTATTAGAACTGCTTTTAACAGCGTTTTGCTTTACAGTAGCACCTGAAGAACCTTGTTTTCTGATGGTTTCAACTCTTTTACGAAGTTTTAATATCTCATCTTGCTTCATACCCTGAGCAGAAGCCATTTGCTCTAATTGCGCATCGCTGTAACCTAAAGATTCCGCCCTTTGCATCAGTGTCTTAATTTGGGCATCTGATAGCTCATCTACCTTTTGATTGGCATAGTTACTTTGAGCTAACGCGACAGTATTAATTAAAAATAAAAAAAATATAAAGGATGTTAAAAGTACTAATTTTTGTTTCATAGATATATTATTGCGATCAGCTATTGAGCTTATCGTTTATTCAAAATAATTTAGGGTTTTAAAACCGCCCTCTTTCAGGTGTTCGTCTTTTTTCATTAAGTGGAGGTCAGAAATCACCATATCCTTAACTAAAGCAGGTAAGTCGTATTTTGGCTGCCAGCCTAACTTCGTTTTTGATTTTGTCGGGTCACCTAATAGTAAATCTACTTCAGTTGGACGGAAATATTTCGGATCTACTTTAACTATGGTTTGGCCTGGCTTTAA